>Ga0210408_10005940_pt1 | contig 10617 bp, 6 predicted proteins | sample IncBWH4MmetaG_FD_155471 | JGI IMG/M metagenome (GOLD analysis project Ga0210408, IMG submission 155471) | Forest soil microbial communities from Barre Woods Harvard Forest LTER site, Petersham, Massachusetts, United States - Inc-BW-H-4-M | ecosystem: Environmental > Terrestrial > Soil >... | reverse complement strand
GGTCTCGCGGATGGTGAACAGATCCTCCGGCCTGAGCACGAGTTCGACCGCGAAGCGGATGCCGACCGCGAGAATCAGGAGCCCAAGCAGAAGCCGGAGCTGCTCGCCGCGAATCCTCGCGCCAGCGCGGGCGCCGAACTGTGCGCCGGTCACGCCGCCGGCCATCAGGATCAGCGCCAGCACCGCATCGACAAGGTGATTGGTGATCGCATGCAGCACGGTCGCAAACAGCATCGTAACGAGAGTGAGCACCATCGAGGTGCCGATCACGGTCGATGTCGGGACCCGCAGCAGGTAGATCATGAGCGGGACCAGAATGAAGCCGCCGCCGATCCCCATCACGGCGCCGAGAAAGCCGATGAAGATGCCGATGACGACGACCGGGATCACCGACAGATAGATTTTCGAGCGCTTGAAGCGCATCTTCAGCGGCAGGCCGTGGATCCAGCCATGGCTGCCCGAGCGGCGCGCCGGGATGACGACGCCGCGGCGGGTCCGCAGCATCGCGCGCAGTCCTTCCCAGGCCATCACCCCGCCGACAGTGGTCAGCAGCGCCACATAGGACAGCGCGATCATCAGGTCGAGCTGCCCGAGCGAGCGCATCAGCGTGAATGTGGAAACGCCGAGGGCGGTGCCGATAATGCCGCCGCACAGCAGGACGCCGGCAAGCGCCGGATCGATGGCGCGGCGGCGCCAATAGGCGATCGCGCCGGAGAAGGACGAGGCCGCGATGTGGCTCGCGACCGAGGCGACCGCGACGGCCGGCGCGATGCCGACGAAGATCAACAGCGGGGTCATCAGGAAGCCGCCGCCGATTCCGAACATGCCGGACACGAAGCCGACCGCCGCGCCCATCGCCAGGATGAGGAAGATGTTGACCGGAAGGTCGGCGATCGGAAGATAGATCTGCACGCGCGGTCGCATCTTTTTGGCTTGCGCCGCTGGCTCAAGCGCTTCGCGGCGAGGTTCTTTCGACGGGCCTCGGAGTCCGGTCGGCGCGGACCGACGCCCTCTCACTGCATAGCCGAAATCGACAACGGGAGGGACTAAAGATTCCGCGACGCCGCCGCTTTTTGCGCCGATTGACGCGTGCAGTTCGCGACGTGGTGAACCATCAAGATTAATGGAGCGCCTTACTGCGCCCGGACCGGGTCGGTGATGAGGTTCATGGCGCGCGCATCCTTCGCGTCAAGCCAGCGGATGTCGCTCGTCGCCGACATCGCTTCGACGAAGGACGAGGAGGACACCCCCATTTTGGTCATGTAGCTCAGGATCTGGCCCGTGGTGCGCTGGGTTTCGGCGACCGCGTCAGTGTCGGGCGCATTCGACACGAAGCGATGCACGCCAAGCTGCGAGCCCGGCACGCCGAAGCGGGTCACCCCGCCGGCATAGACGAACACGCAGGCGCTGGCGCAATGGGACGGCCTGATCTTGCCCGCGCCGTCGACCGCGCCGACCGCGGTGGCAAGGCCGTGCGCGCGAATGACTTCGCCCATGATGACAGCCTGTTCCAGGTCGCCGCCCGGAGAGGACATCACGACAATATCGCCGGGGACGAGGTGAGCCTCGTCGAGCCGCTCGCGGAACCAGCTCGCCGACGCCGCACCGATCTCGCCGCTGATGACCAAAGCCGAGCGCCGATGGCCGAGCTCGCCAAGGTCGGCCTCGCTGAGCAGCGACGATGTCATGCTGTGGGCGAAATAGAGGTCCTTCCAATAGGCCCAGGCCTCCGGCCGCGAGAGGTCCTTGACAGCATGGATCAGGGTGCCGGCGACGACGAGGCCGAAGGCGATCACCGAAAGACGGCTGGTCCACCTGCGTTGCGACAGGCGGTCTGAAGGTCCCGGCCGCTGCTGGGCGGGCTGTGGCGCCGGCTTGTCCCAAGGTCCGGGCCGTGGCGCCTCGCCCCGTCCGCTCCGATCATCGCGAAATGTCATTTGTCCCCTTGCGCCCCTCTCGTTCGCCAGGCAATTGGCTTGCAGCCTCGATGCGGCCGAGCAGCACCTTCGCGCCGGATTGTGGCGCGATTGCTAAAGCATGATCCGGAAAAGTGCGAGGCGGTTTTCCGAAAAGTTCATGCTCATGCAGGAATCAAAGCGCGATGGCGACCATCGCGCTTTGCTTTGTCGGCGGGTGACACGCCCCGGTTCGTTCGCCGGGATAACAAATTCTTCAGTTGCGATTTTCGAGAGATGCTTCGTCAGCGCGCGGAGGCCGTGTGCTTGATCGCGGCCGGCTTTACTGCGGGCTTGGCCGACTCGGCTTGCGCCGGCGCATTGTCCCAGCCGCCGGCCGGCACAGGCACGATCACGGCGTCCTCGGGCTGCGGTTCAGCGCTAAAGGTCTGGACCGCGAGCTTGGCCGCCGCCAGCGACTGCGCATCGAGACGCTTGGCGATATCGTCGCGCTTGCGCCCTGCGTCGGCGTCGCCCTGGCCGGCTGCGAGGCTGAACCATTTGTAGGATTCCGCCAGATTCTGCTCCACGCCGATGCCGCGCGCATAAAGGATGCCGAGGTTGTACTGGCTGTCGGCGACGCCGCGGTCGGCGGCCTTGCGGAACCAGGCTGACGCCGTGGTGTAGTTCGCACCCTTGCCGCCGCCGTCGGCATCGAGCACCGCGAGATTGTGCATGGACTTGGCATTGCCGCGCTCGGCGGCCTGCAGATAGTAGCGATGCGCGAGGTCGAGATCGCGCTTCACCCCGAGGCCCTTCTCATAGAAGGTGCCGAGCCGGAACACGGCCGGGATCACGCCCGCCTGCGCCGCGCGGTCGTACCATTTGGCGGCTTCCTCGAGATTGGACGCGATACCCTTGCCTTCGGCGAAACGCAGGCCGATTTCATAGGCCGCGGCCGGGTCGCCCTTCAGCGCCGCCGAGCGCAAAGCGGGCCCGCCGATCGCATCCGGCAGTTTCTCGTTGGCGGGGACCTGGATCATCGCGCCCTTGCGGCCGGCCGACATCGTCGGCGCCGCAACGGTGCCGGTCACTTCGCTGCCCGCCGACGCAGGCGCGGCGGATGACGGCGAAATCTGCGGGATTTCAACCGAGGCGGCAGCAACGGTGCTGGCCGGCGCCGCATTGTAGAATGATTGCCGCCCGATCGGTGTCGGCGAGGTCAGCGAGGGTGTCTTCGGGTCGGACAGGAACGGCTTGGCGCCGGTCTCCGCGGGAGGCATCTGCGGCGGAGGCACAGGCTCCTTGACGCTTTCGACCGCCGGCGGCGGCCTGCCGTCATCCAGCAGGGACAGCGCCGTCTTGAAGGCGGCGAGCACGATCACCACGACGCTCACGCCGACCAGGACGGAACGGATCTTGGACGCCGTGGTCGATGGTCCCTTGGCTTTGCCGTCCTTGGTCTTCTCGCCGCTTGCGCCCTTGACCGAGTCCTTGGATGTCCCCTTGGGCGGCTTGCGGCTGCTCTTGTCGTTGGCCGGCTGGGCGGCTGCCGCCTGCGCGGCACGACGGGCGGCCGCGATGAAGCTCGACGAACTGACCGGCTCGCGCGGACTTGCAGGGATTTCGCTGATCGCGCTTTCGGACGCCGCGATTCGCTCCGACGGCGTCGACAGGCGTGCGCCCGGCCGCGTGCCGGGCTCCAGCGGATGATCCGGCGGCAGATCGGGCGCAAACGCCGGACGCGCCGCCGCGGCACCGTGCGGCTCGAGGATCTCGCTGATCGCCTTCGGGGCGATCGCGGAAATGGCAGGAAGAGGAGGTGGAACGGCCTGGAAGTCCCTCGGCGCCGCGGCGAACGGGGCCTGGCTGAACGGTGCTTGATTGAAAGGCGCTTGATTGAAAGGCGCTTGGCCCGCGGCCGGGTTGGGCAGTTCGGGCCTCGGCTGCGGTGCCATCGCCGGGCTTGGCGCCGGCATTGGCGGCTCGGCCGGCACCAGGGTGGGGCTCGCGACCGGCTGCAGGGCGGTCGATCGCGTCGTGCGCAGATCGCTTTCGATCATCGCCAGGCGATCGACCACATGCCCGAGCGTGTTGTGAACGGCTTCCAGTGAATCCTGGGTGAGGCGGTCGGTCTCGGTCTGGCTGAAGCGGATGTCCGACAGCTCGCGCTTGACGAGGTCGAACAGGCCGCTGTCCGGCGGCGGAGCCGGCGCGTTAGGGCGGCTCTCGACCAACGCGGCAAAGGTCTGCTGCTGCCGCTCGAGATGGCGCAGCACGTCCTGCAGCCCGTCCTCGACCCGGACCAGATTGCCGGAGCGGTGATCGTTCGAGGCTTCCAGCCGTTCGAGCAGGTAGGTTACGCGTTGTTCAAGATGCGCGAGCGCGGAGGCGCTGTCGTTGCCGACCTGCAGCCGGTCGATGCGCTCGGACAGCGACCGCAGCGCGCCTTCAAGCTGTTCGGAGTTTTCGGCGGGCGATGGGCGCTCGCGGGTTTCCAGCGCCGAGGTCAGCGCGGCGATGCGCTGCTCGAGCAGCGCGAAGGAATCGGAATGGTCGTCGGGCCTGGTCAACTGGTCGACCTTGGTCGACAACAGCCGGACGTCGTCCGCAAGCCGCGCCAGGGCATCGTTGGAGGCGATGTTGGATACGATGGCGCGCAGCGCCGATATGGCGCCTTCGAGCTGCTCGACCGTGCCGGGACCCTCGCTTTCGCGCACGATCAGGTCGAGCTTGCCGGTCAGGTTGCGGATCGCCTCGTCATAGCCCGTGAGCTGCTCCGCCGGCGTCAGCGAGCGCAATACCTCGCGGATCTCGCCGAGCGTACGCTCGATGCTGGCCAGCGCCTGGGTATTGCTGCCGCTCTGGCGGTTCTCGTCGATGCGGTGGGCGAGCGCGCGGATATCGCTCTCGATCTGTTCGATCGCGCGGCGCGGCATCGCCTCCGTCAGGGCCTGGCGGATTTCCGCAAGCTCGCTGCGAAAGGCGGCGATCGATTGCTCGATGTGGTCATTCGGACGCTGCAGCGCCTCGATCTGGCTCGTGATGTTGACAAGGTAACGCTCCAGCAGCGAGAAATCCGCGCCCACCGGAATGGCAGGCGGCGCGGGTGCGGCCTCGCGCATCGGAGGAGGGCTGTGGGACAGCGGCGCGGCGTCGCGCCGCGGAGGTGGCGCAGGCGGCAGCGGTGCTGTCTCGCGCATCGGAATCGAGCGCAGCATTTCGCCCGAGTCGAGTTCGGTCTGGCGCGCGGCGATCTCGGCAATCGCGGCATCCAGCGAGACCGGGCTCAATGGCGGTGAGTTGCGATAGACCTGGGCGGCGGCGCGTTCGACCGCCCTGTCCTTTGGGGCCTGGTCCTGGATGGCTTGGTCCTGGATGGCTTGGTCCTGGATGGCTTGGTCCTGGGTGCGAGGGATCCTGCCCTGGATGGTCCCTTGGGCTTTCTGCTGTGTCTTCTCCCGAACCTTCTCCTGGATTTTCTCGCGGACTTTCTCCTGAGCTCCGTCCCGGGCCTTGTCCTCGACGGGCCGCGCGGAGGCGCGATTGGAGATCTGCGACAGTCGGGCATCGAGCCGTGAGATGGCGTCGTTCAGTTGACGCGCGACGCCCGGCTCGGCGCCCGCGTCGTCTTCCTCCGATGGGGGACGCGAAATCCGCTCGATCTGGCGGGTGATCGAGTCGAGCCTGCGATGGATGTCGGCGACCTCGCGAGTTTCCCGGCTCGGCGCGCTGCTCTGATCGCGCTCACGGAAATTGGGCGGCGTGGAATCGCCGAGCCTGGAGCTCAGCCACTCGTTCAGCGACAAGCCGGCGCGGCGGGCGGCGGCTTCGGCCCGATTGCGGACGGACGGGTCGATGCTGTCGACGCTCCACGATACGCGCGAATTCATATCTCTCGTCCGGTTCCGCTTCCAGCGCCCCCACCTGGCGCCTCCGGCCTCCCCGCGCGTCCCGAATCCAAGACAATCGAATTCGGCGCGGGTCGTCTGCCTCGTCTGGAGACTTTTTCGCGTTACGGTAAAGAACGGGTTAAGGAAGAGGGTTGCGCGGGCGTAAAGTTTGCCGCCCGCGGCAAGCGCCATCCGGCGCGCCGTCAACGTCGATTGGTCGGAAGCAACAATCGACGTTCACCTCTCCCCTCCGGGGGCGGAGAGGCGAACCTGTCGCGCGGAGAGAGGTTGTCGCTAATCGTCGGAGCCGGTGCGTTCGTGCTGATCGGTGTCCAGCGAGACCATGTCTGTCACGCCTGAAAGCTCCGACAGCGCCGTGATCGCCTCCTCGCACCATTCCGCCACCATGCGCTCGTGGCGCAGCCCAAGGCGCAGGTTCAACAGCTTGCCCATATCGGCGGGCGCCGCGGTGCCGTGGGGGAATCGTTTCTTCAAAATGCGCTCGTAGCGCTCGTAGCGGTCGCGGTGATGCTCCAGCCGCGCCATCAGGTCGGCGCGCAGGGCGGCGACGTCGACGCTGTCGAGCGCGTAGAGCCGCACCAGAAGGTCGTCCTTGATCGAGGCCGGCGTCGAGGGCCGCGCCGCCCAGTGCCTGAACGCCGCCCGGCCCGCCGACGTCAGCGTGTACACCAGCTTGTTCGGCTTGCCGGACTGAACCACCTCGCGGCCCTGGATGTAGCCGCGGTCGCGCAGGCGCGAGAGTTCGCGGTAGATCTGCTGATGGTCGGTCTTCCAGAAAAAGCCGATCGAGGAGTCGAACGTCTTGGCGAGCTCGTAGCCCGTCATCGGACCTTCCGTCAGGCAGGCGAGGATTGCGTCAGCCAACGCCACGAGCCGGCCCTCCTGGTTCGTTTCATCCTGCGTCATCAGATACGCTTGACTTTATGCACATTAGTGCATATGCGTCAACGCGCATATAAAATACGGAACCCGGCCTGCGGCCTTCGGGCGCGCCGCCTTGCTTGCGGGAAACGTCATATGACAGGGACCGGCCTTCAGAATTGGTACGGCTATTTGAAGTCACATGACCGGGCCGCGCTCTGGGATCTCCTGCATCCCGATGCGGTGTTCGAGAGCCCTGTCGTGCACACGCCGCAGCGCGGGCGCGACATCACCTTCAAATATCTGACGAGCGCCGGAAACGTCCTTGGCGGTCCCGACTTCACCTATATCGGCGAATGGCGCAGCGAAAATGGCGCGGTCCTGGAATTCACCAAGGAGGTCGACGGGATCACCATCAACGGCGTCGACATCATCACCTTCGATGCCAGCGATCGCATCACGCATTTCAAGGTCATGGTGCGGCCGCTGAAAGCGATCAATCTGTTGCACCGCCTGATGGGAGAGCAACTGGCGCGGCCATGACGCGCTGTGACACTGTCTCGCAACGTCGCCAAGTGCCGCCCGCGACTCACGAAAAAGCGCTAAGGTCCGCCGCAAACATCCCTCAGAAGACCCTCAAAGCCCCTGCCGGGAGAAACCCATGCCGATCTACAAAGCCCCCGTCGAAGACGTCAGCTTTCTCTTGAACGACGTGTTCCAGATCGACCGCTACGACAATCTGCCGGGCTTCTCCGACGCCTCCGCCGATATCCGCGAGGCGATCATCGGTGAGGCGGCAAAACTCGCCGAAGAGGTGTTGCAGCCGTTGAACCGGACCGGCGATCTCGAAGGCTGCAAGCGCCATGATGACGGCCGCGTGACCACGCCGAAAGGTTTCAAGGATGCCTACAAGCAGGTCGCCGAAGGCGGCTGGCTCGGGCTGTCGGCGCCGACGGAATATGGCGGCCAGGGGCTGCCGGTGACGCTGAGCCAGGCCGTCAATGAGTTCCAGATGTCGGCCAACATGGCGTTCTCGATGTATGGCGGCCTGACCATGGGCGCGACCGCGGCGCTGCTGGTGCATGGCAATCCGGAGCAGAAGAAGACCTACGTGCCGAAGATGATCGCTGGCGAATGGACCGGCACCATGAACCTGACCGAGCCGCATTGCGGTACCGATCTCGGCCTGTTGCGCACCAAGGCGGTGCGCCAGTCCGACGGCAGTTTTAGGATCACGGGCACCAAAATCTTCATCTCGGCCGGCGAGCATGACTTGGCCTCCAACATCATCCATCTCGTGCTCGCCCGCGTCGAGGGGGCGCCCGCTGGCATCAAGGGCGTGTCGCTGTTCGTGGTGCCGAAAGTGCTGATCAATGCCGACGGTTCGCTCGGTGCACCAAACGGCGTCAGCTGCGGCTCGATCGAGCACAAGATGGGCATCCACGGCAATTCCACCTGCGTGATGAACTACGACAACGCCACCGGCTGGCTGGTCGGCGAAGAGAACAAGGGCATGCAGGGCATGTTCGTGATGATGAACGAAGCCCGGCTCGGCGTCGCCGTGCAGGGGCTCTCGCAGTCGGAGGTCGCCTATCAGAACGCGGCGGCCTATGCGCGGGAGCGGTTGCAGGGCCGCGCGCTCACGGGCGCCAAGGCGCCCGACAAGCCGGCCGATCCGATCATCGTGCATCCCGACGTGCGAAGGACGCTGCTGACGATCCGCGCCTTCAACGAGGCGGCGCGTGCCATGGTGGTGTGGACCGCGCTGAAGAGCGACGTCGCCCATCGCTCGAGCGACCCGAAGGACCGCCAGGAGGCGGACGATCACATGGGGCTGATGACGCCGGTGCTGAAGGGCTTCTTGACCGACACCGGCTTTGCCAATGCGGTGCAGGCGCAGCAATTATATGGCGGCCATGGCTACATCGCCGAGCACGGCATGGAGCAGTTCGTGCGCGATGCGCGCATCGCCATGCTCTACGAAGGCGCCAACGGCATCCAGGCGCTCGACCTGGTCGGGCGCAAGCTGCCCCGCGACGGCGGCCGCGCGATCTTTGCCTTCTTCAACGAGGTCACCGCCTTCGCCAAGCAGCATGGTGCCGAGGACGCCATGAAGCCCTTCGTCGCCCCGCTTTCGACCGCACTCGGCCACCAGCAGCAGGCCACCACCTGGCTGATGCAGAACGCGCTGACCAAGCCCGACAATGCCGGCGCCGCCGCCACCGACTATCTGCATTTGTTCGGCTTCGTCACGCTCGGCTATATGTGGGCGAAGATGGCGAAGGTGGCATTGGACAAGATTGCGCAGGATGGCGCCACGCCCTATCTCACGACCAAGCTCGTGACCGGCCGTTTCTTCGTGGAACGGATGCTGCCGGAAACCGCGTTGCATCTGGCGCGCATCCAGACCGGCTGCGCCACGACCATGGAATTGGCGGCGGAGGCGTTCTGACCGACATGCGCGGCTCGCGTCGTCGTGCAAAACTCTGCTATAAATGATGAAGATCATATCAGGAGGGCGTCATGCCTGAGGCATTTGTCTACGATCACGTTCGCACGCCGCGCGGCCGCGGCAAGGCCGACGGCGCGCTGCACGAGGTCACGGCGCTGAAGCTCGCCACGGTGCCGCTGCAGGCGCTGAAGGAGCGCAACAATCTTCCGCAAGGAAGCGTCGACGACGTCGTGCTCGGCGTGGTCGATCCGGTCGGCGAGGCCGGCTCCGACATCGCCCGCTTCGCGGCGCTCAAAGCCGGGCTCGGGGAATCGGTTCCGGGCGTGCAGATCAGCCGTTTCTGTGCCTCCGGCCTCGATGCGGTGAATTTCGCGGCCGCCCAGATCATGAGCGGCCAGCACGAGCTCGTGATCGGCGGCGGCGCCGAATCCATGAGCCGGGTCGGCATCGGTGCCTCCGGCGGCGCCTGGCCGATGGATCCGTCGATGGCGGTGCCGTCCTATTTCATGCCGCAGGGCGTCTCCGCCGACCTGATCGCGACCAAATACGGTTTTTCGCGCGACGACGTCGACGCCTATGCGGTGCAGAGCCAGCAGCGCGCGGGCAAGGCCTGGGAAGAAGGCCGCTTCGACAAATCGGTGGTGCCAGTCAAGGACGTCAACGGCCTGACCATCCTCGCCAAGGACGAGCACATGCGGCCCACCACGACGATGCAGTCGCTGGCGCAGTTGCAGCCGTCGTTCGCGGCGGTGGCGCAGATGGGCGGCTTCGACGCGGTGGCGATCCAGTCGCACCCGGAAGTCGAGCGCATCAACTATGTGCATCACGCCGGCAATTCCTCGGGGATCGTCGATGGCGCCGGCGCCGTCTTGCTCGGCAGCAAGGAGGCCGGCGCGAAACATGGTCTGAAAGCCCGCGCAAAAATCCGTGCCTTCGCCAATATCGGCTCGGAGCCGGCGATGATGCTGACCGGACCGGTCGACGTCACCAGAAAGCTGTTCGAACGTTCAGGGATGAAGCAGTCGGACATCGACCTGTTCGAGCTGAACGAGGCGTTCGCCTCGGTGGTGCTGCGCTTCATCCAGGCCTTCGACATCGACAACGCCAGGATCAACGTCAATGGCGGCGCCATCGCGCTCGGCCATCCGCTCGGCGCCACCGGCGCGATGATTTTGGGCACCGTGCTCGACGAGCTCGAGCGCACCGACAAACAGACCGCGCTGGTGACGCTGTGCATCGGCGGCGGCATGGGCACCGCGACGATCATCGAGCGGGTCTAATAAAAGCGCAAGGCGGGCAAAGGCGCGAAGCGCCGTGCCCACCAAAATCACGCGAGATATTTCGGTGGGCACGCTTCGCTTTGCCCACCCTACGATCGAACGACAACCCGCCGCGCCTGATCGGCTGTCGGCACCGAGGGAGCACCACATGGCCTTCAAGAACTTCAAGGTAGAAACGGACTCTGACGGCATTGCGCTCGTCACCTGGGACATTC
>Ga0210408_10005937_pt1 | contig 10627 bp, 9 predicted proteins | sample IncBWH4MmetaG_FD_155471 | JGI IMG/M metagenome (GOLD analysis project Ga0210408, IMG submission 155471) | Forest soil microbial communities from Barre Woods Harvard Forest LTER site, Petersham, Massachusetts, United States - Inc-BW-H-4-M | ecosystem: Environmental > Terrestrial > Soil >... | reverse complement strand
CCTTGGCCTGCCGTCAAACCAGAACGGCGTCCCCGACCCTGAAGGCCGTCACCTGCTCATCCTGGCCCGCGACCCGGAAGGCTACCGGCGGCTGTGCGCCGTGATCAGCGCCGCCCAGCTGGCGGGCGGCGAGAAGGGCCGTCCGCTCTACGACATCGGTGAACTGGCCGACGCGCACGGCGGCCACTGGGTGGTGCTGACCGGATGCCGCAAGGGATCGGTGCCCGCCGCGCTCGCGGAAGGCGGCCCGGAGGCGGCCTGGCGGGAGCTGGCCGCACTGGCCGGGATGTTCGGGCACGAGAACGTGATGGTGGAGCTGAACTGCCAGCACGACCCGGGCGACGACGAGCGCAACGACATGCTGGCCCGCCTGGCCGCGCTGGCCGACCTCGGCGTGGTGGCCACCGGCAACGTCCACTTCGCGGCGCCCGCGCAGGCCAGGCTCGGCCAGGCGCTGGCCGCGATCCGGGCCCGGCGCAGCCTGGCCGACATGGACGGCTGGCTGCCCGCGGCGGGCACCGCCTACCTGCGCTCCGGCGAGGAGATGGCCGCGCGGCTGCGGAGATACCCGGGTGTCCTGGAGCGCACCGCCGAACTAGGCCGCCAGTGCGCGTTCGACTTCAAGGTGATCGCCCCCCGACTGCCCGACTTCCCGGTCCCGCCCGGGCACACCGAGGCTTCCTGGCTACGCGAGCTGGTCGCCCGCAAGGCTCCCGGCCGGTACGGGTCCGCAGGGGCCGAACGGGTGCCTGGCGCGCACACCCAGATCGCCAGGGAGCTCGAGGTGATCGAGCGCCTCGAATTCTCCGGCTACTTCCTGATCGTGCACGACATCGTGGCGTTCTGCGAGGACAGCGACATCTTGTGCCAGGGGCGCGGGTCCGCGGCGAACTCGGCGGTCTGCTTCGCGCTCGGCATCACCAACGTCGACCCGGTCTCGCATCACCTGCTGTTCGAGCGGTTCCTGTCCGAGGGCCGGGACGGCCCGCCGGACATCGACCTGGACATCGAGCACCGCCGCCGCGAGGAAGTGATCCAGTACGTCTACCGCACCTACGGCCGGGACCGGGCCGCCCAGGTGGCCAACGTGATCTCGTACCGGCCGCGGATGGCGCTGCGGGACGCCGGCCGCGCGCTCGGGTTCACGCCCGCGGACGCGGACGCCTGGGCGCGGGAGATCGGCCCGGGCCCGCCCGCTGACGGGGAGCCGCTGCCGGCCCGGGTCCCGGCCGCGGTGACGGAGCTGGCGGCCAGGATGCAGCGGCTGCCGCGGCACCTGGGCATCCACTCGGGCGGCATGGTGATCTGCGACCGCCCGGTGGGGGAGGTGTGCCCGGTGGAGTGGGCCCGGATGCCGGGCCGCACCGTGCTGCAGTGGGACAAGGACGACTGCGCCTACGCCGGCCTGGTCAAGATCGACCTGCTCGGCCTGGGCATGCTGGCCGCGCTGCACGACTGCTTCAACCTGGTGACCAAGCACCACGGCGAGCACTGGACGATGTCCTCGATCCCGCAGGAGGACCCGGCCGTCTACCAGATGCTGGCCGAGGCGGACACGGTGGGCGTATTCCAGGTGGAGTCCAGGGCGCAGATGGCCACCCTGCCGCGGCTGCGCCCGCGGCAGTTCTACGACCTGGTCATCGAGGTCGCGCTGATCAGGCCGGGCCCGATCCAGGGCGGCTCGGTGCACCCCTACCTGCGCCGCCACGACGGGCTCGAGGACGCGGCCATGCCGCACGAGTCGATGCGCCCGGCGCTGGGCAAGACGCTGGGCGTGCCGCTGTTCCAGGAGCAGATGATGCAGCTGGCCATCGACTGCGCCGGGTTCGCGCCGGACGAGGCCGACCGGCTGCGCCAGGCGATGAGCGCCAAGCGGGCCCCCGAGCGCATCGAGGAGCTGAGGCAGCGGCTGCTCGACGGGATGGCGGAGCGCGGCATCGGCCCCGCCGTCGCCGAGGACATCTACGCCAAGATCCTGGCCTTCTCCAACTACGGGTTCCCCGAGTCGCACGCGATCAGCTTCGCCTACCTGGTCTACGCCAGCGCGTGGCTGAAGCGGTACTACCCGGCCGCGTTCACCGCCGCGCTGCTGCGCAACCAGCCGATGGGGTTCTACGCCCCGCACAGCCTGATCAACGACGCGCGCCGGCACGGGGTCACCGTGCACGGCGTGGACGTGAACGCCAGCGACGCGCTGGCCACGCTGGAGGGCTCTGCCGATTCAACCGGGGCAAACCCGGCCATCAGGCTCGGCCTGTCCGCCGTGCGTAACCTAGGCGCCCCGGCGGCCGAACGGGTCGCGGCGGGCCGCCCCTACCGGGACCTGGAGGACTTCGCTACCCGGACGCGCTTGCCGGCCGCGGCGCTCGAGGCGCTGGCCACCGCGGGTGCGTTCGGCTGCTTCGGGCTCAGCAGGCGCGCCGCGCTGTGGGCGGCCGGGGCCGCCGCCTCGCTGCGCGAGGGGCAGCTGCCCGGCACCGCCACCGGGCTGACCGCGCCGCCGCTGCCGGGCATGACGCCGGCCGAGGAGACCCTGGCTGACCTGTGGGCCACCAGTACTTACGGCACCCACCCGGTCGCGCATATCCGGGCGGCGCTGGACGCGCGGCAGGTGCTGACCGCGGAGGCCATCAGGTCAGGGGTGGCGGACGACGGTGCCTACGTGGCCGTGGCCGGGCTGGTCACCCACAGGCAGCGGCCGTCCACCGCGCGGGGCGTGGTGTTCCTCAGCCTGGAGGACGAGACCGGCATGGTGAACGTGATCTGCCTGCCGCCGGTGTGGGAACGGCACCAGCCGGCCGCCACCGTGGCGCCCGCCCTGGTCGTCTGGGGCCGGGTCGAGCGGACCGGCGGTGCTGGCAGCGCTGGCGGTTCTGGCGGTGCCGGCGGGGCCGTTAACCTGGTCGCGGACATGCTGCGTCCGCTCCGCGTCGCGGTGTCCACCACCGGGGCCACCAGGGGCGCCGTCGCCAGCCGTGATTTCCGCTGATCACCTGGAGCTCGTCAAATATCTCCGGCGAGTCGCTCCAAACATGTCACCTCGGCTACGGACAGTCATGTAGAGTCACCGCTTGAACACGCACCGTCACGCGGCCACCGCGGTGACCCGGCACTGCGACCAGACTCCGACGCAGACCAACACCAACACCACCAGCACGGGCAACGTCAACAACGGCTAACCCGCAGAAAACCGGCGCGGGTGCCCGGTCCCGGACGGCGGGACTGGGCACCCGATCCCATGTCAGGGCACGCTACGAGTTCGTAGTCACCGTGACCGTGTCCGACCGGACACTGTGCCCGGAGCCGTCGTACGCGGTCCACTTCCACGCCTTCGGCCCCCGGTCCAGCGGGAACGCGAAGAACCTGAAGGCTCCCACGGCGGCCGGATGGACCGTCGTGGTCTTCCCGCCCGGCGCGGTTACCACGACGCGGGCCACCGATGGCCCGGCGCTGCCGACCGCCACCGCCGTCGGGCCATCCGACCAGAGCATGGTGTTCGTGCCGAGGCCGGACATGGACGTGGCGCCCAGGCAGCTGCTCACGCTCGAACCGGCCGCCCCCGCCTCCAGGCAGACGCCCCACGGGCCTACGTGCGCCGTCGCCGACCAGGTGCTGCTCCGGGGCACGCCCCTCGCGTCAGCGCACCCCGCGCGGGCGGAACTGGACGCTGATCCGCGGCCCGACCGGCTGGGACGTCTTCGGCACGGCGTGCTCCCAGGTGCGCTGGCAGCTGCCGCCCATGACCAGCAGGTCCCCGTGCCCGACCTCGAACCGCAGCGGGCGCGATCCCCCACCCACCTCCCCGGCCCCCTTCACGGGCCGCAGCAGCAGCGGCCGCGGCGTGCCCAGCGACACGATGGCGACCATGGTGTCCTCGGTGCGGCCGCGCCCGATCGTGTCGCCGTGCCAGGCCACGCTGTCCCGCCCGTCCCGGTACAGGCACAGCCCCGCGGTCCGGAACGGCTCGCCGAGCTCGGGCTCATAGTGCGCGCTCAGCGCCGTCCGCGCCGCGGTCAGCACCGGGTCGGGCAGCGGCGCGTCCTCGCCGTAGAAGCAGAGCAGCCGGGGGACCGCCACCACCTTGTCGTACATCTGCCGCTTCTCGGCCCGCCACGGCACCGTCCGCACCAGCCGCCCGAACACCGCCCCGGACCCCGTCAGCCAGCCGCGCCGCAGCTCCACCCAGGCGCCGCCGGCCAGCATCGTCCGCCGCACCGAACCGCCCAGCGACCCCAGCACCGGCTCGTCGCTGACATCCAGCAGGGATTCCTGGACCAGGACGCTCATGCGGTCCAGCGTATCAAACGCGTGTTCGATGATAAAGCTTAACCGTAGCCGCCGCCACCGCGGCCAGGTCGTCCCGCACCTCGGGCGGCGACACCACCTCGGCGTCGCCGCCGAAGCTGAGCAGGATCCGGGCCGCGGCCACCCCGCCGAACCGCAGCCGCACCACGGCCCACTCCGGGTCGTCCCCGCCGGCGTCCCCTTCGGCCCCGTCGTCGAGGTCTCCCCAGATGCCGCCCCCTACGCCCAGCTAGCCGCCTGGCTCGGCCGCCACCCTTAACTCAGCGCCCACCCCGGGCCACGCCCGCTCCTGAGGCGCGCCGCCCTGGTCCCCTTTCATGATCGTGGGCAGTTTCGGTCGCTATACGGTCGGAACTGCCCACGATCATGAGTTCGAATAGGCGCACTGGCTTGCGGGGGAGGGCCGTTTTGGCTCGCATTGCCTGGAGGGGCGTCGCGCTCCCGGGCAATAATGGCCCCTATGTCGTCTCGCCGTTTCGTGGTGATCGGCGCGGGCATCCTCGGCGCGTCACTGGCGGCCCGCCTGGCCGCGGACGGACAGCGGGTGACGCTGCTGGACCAGGACCAGCCGGGCCGCGCCACCAGCCGGTGGAGCTTCGCCTGGATCAACTCGAACGACAAGGGCCCGAGGCCCTATCACGACCTCAACCACGCCGGGATCAGGGCCTGGGCCGAACTCGCCCCGGACCTCGACGGCGATGCCTGGTACCGGCCGTCTGGCCACGTCGAGCTGGCCGCTTCGGGCGCTGCCGAACTCGAATCCCGGGTCAGGCGCCTCACCGATTGGGACTACCCGGCCCGCCTGGTCAGCCTGGCCGAGGCCGCCGCGCTCGAGCCCGCCCTGGATGTCCCGTCTGACGCCGCGGCCGCGTTCTTCCCCGATGAGGGCTACATCCTGACCGAACCGCTCATCGCCCGCCTGGTCGCGTACGCGGAAAGCCGCGGCGCCGACGTCCGCACCGGCGAGCCCGGCCGCGTCACCGGCCTGGACCCGGGCACCCCGGCCCGGGTCCGCACCGCCGACGGCGCCATCTTGGACGCGGACGACGTGATCTGCTGCGCTGGCCGCTGGACACCCGCGCTCGCCGCCCTGTCCGGCTCGGCCGAACCGGTGCCGCTCATCCCCTGGGAAACCCCCGGCTCGACCGCCCCCGGCCTGGCGGTCCGCGTCGGCCCGGTTACCCCGCCGGGCCCGGTCCGGCTGCTGCACACGCCGGATCTCGCCCTGCGCCCGCACCCCGGCAGCCTGCTGCACCTGGAGGCCGAGGACGCCGCGGCCGCCGTGGACCTGCACACGCCGGAACCCGAGTTGCGCCGCTGGGCCGCCGAACTTCTCCACCGTGCCCGCTGCACCGTCCGCGGCCTCGACGATGCCCAGGTCGCGGAGTTCAAGGTCTGCGTCCGCCCGCTCCCCGCCGACGAGCAGTCCATCGTGGGACGCCTCCCCGGCGCCCCGGGCATCTACGTCGCGGTTACCCACAGCGGCGTGACCCTGGCCGCCCACCTGTCCCGCCTCATCACCGCCGACCTCACCACAGGCACCCCACCAGCCCCCCTAACCTCCTACACCCCCGCCCGCTTCCTCCCTGGAAATCAATGAATGTGGCGTTCTACCGAAAAGAGGCGGTAGAACGCCACAACCACTGAATCCGCGGGGCGCTCAGGGACCGCAGCACGACCCCCGGCCGGTCGGGGGCCGGGTGGCCCTGCTCCGCCAGCGAGATCCGCGCCCGGCGACGGTCAGCCACGTGACAGCCCGGCCGGTTCCGAATCCGGCGCCGCCGGACCCGCCCGACCCGCCGGCGTCACGGTATCCGCCGGACCCGACGCCTCGTCGTCATCCAGCGCCGCCTGGAGCCGCTGCGCAGGCACCCTGATGTGGTCCGCGGTGAGCTGAGCCGCCCGCTCGGCGTCACGCAGGCGAATCGCGGCCAGGATCGCGCGGTGCTCGGTCAGCGAGTCGCTCATGCTGCCGCGCAGCGCCAGCGTGCGGTTCTGGAACCGGCCGATCTCGCCTTCGAGCCGGTGGTGCACCTCCTGCAATTTCGGGTTGCCGCTCAGCTCGCACAGCAACTCGTGGAACGAGACGTTGGCGGCGAAGAACTCCCGCACGGCGCCCTCGGCGCTGTGCGCGGCCATCCGGTCGATGAGCTCCTCAAGCCGCGCCAGGTCCGCCTCCGTAATCCGCGGAATCAACAGCCGGACCGCCATCACCTCGAGCGCCTCGCGGACCTGGTACGCGTCGATCAGCTCCTGCGGGGTCAGCGACCGGACCTCGGCCCGGCGCCGCGGCCGCATCGTGATCAGCCCTTCGGCCGCCAGGCGGCCCATGGCTTCCCTGATGGGACCGCGGCTTATCGCGAGCTCTTTGGACAGCGCGACCTCGGATAGTTCGGTGCCGGGCAAGAGGTGATCGGTCAGGATCTCGTCGCGCAGGTGCTCATAGACCCGCTGCGACAGCGTCAGGTTGTCGAACGCTACCGCCACTAGCTCACCCCTCCACCGCATGAAACCTTAAGATGCCGCACCCACCGCGGCCGCCGCCCCCGGCTGGACGTGGACGAAGCGCAGCGCCCCCGCCAGATATAGCAACGATGCCACGCCGAAGCCGGCAATCCAGGAGATGTCCGCACCGCCCAGCGGCTTGACCAGCGGCCCGACGTAAAACAGCTGATCAAGGAACGGTACCTGTACCGCGAGGGTAATGACGTAGCAAAGGCACGCCCACCACTGGAACCCCCCGTATATCCCGTCCGGCTTGAAGAACGATTGCACGTCGTAGCGACCGTGCTTGACCAGGTAGTAGTCCACGAGGTTGATGGCGCTCCACGGCACGAAGAAGAACCGCAGGACGCCGATGAAGTTCTCGAACGAGCTGTAGAAGTGAGCACTGCTCAGGCAGGCCAGGATCGTGCCGACCACGAAGATGAAACCGATTCCGGCGAGCCGAACGGGCTCGCGGCTGCTCGCCGAGCTGGGCGATGACGGGGCCGCCTACTGCGGCGGCACCGAACTGCTGCTGGCCATGAAGCTCGGCCTGGCCAGCTACCAGCACCTGGTCGACCTCAAGCGCGTGCACGGCCTGCGCGGCATCACTGCTCTGCCGTCAGGCGGGGTCCACATCGGCGCCGCTTCCACCCATCGCGAGATCGAGACCTCCGCCGTGCTGCAGGCGAGCTACCCCGAGATGTCCGCGATGATCTCGCAGGTGGCGAACGTGCGGGTGCGTTCGGTCGGCACCCTGGGCGGGAACTTGTGCTTCGCCGACCCGCATTCCGACCCGGCCTCTTTCCTGCTGGCGGCGGACGCGGTGTTCGTGTGCCAGCACGGCGAGACGATCCGCCACATCCTGACCGCCAGCTTTTTCACCGGCTTGTGTGAGACCGCGCTCGCCCCCGGTGAGCTGCTTACCGCCGTCGAGCTTCCGTCCCGCCCGGACCGCGCCGCCCTTTCCCACCTCCGATTCACATTGACCGAACGTCCCGCCGTCACCATCACGGCCATGCTCACCCTGGCCAGGGGCGGGAGCGCCGCGGACGGCGTCAGCGAGGCTCGCCTGATTGTCGGCGCGGTGGGCAGCGTCCCGTTCGCCGCGGACACGCAGATCCTGGTCGGCCCCTTGACCGGCCGCGCCGCCGCCGATTTCGAGGCCCGCGCCGAGCAGTGCGCCGGACAGGCCGCGGCCGGCTGCGCCCCGCTTCCCGACGGCGAGGGCTCCGTCGAGTACCTGCGCCACCTAGTCTTCCTCCATGCCCGCCAGGCCCTCCGCGACGCCTTCGCCCGTGCCACCTAGCCCCGCCGACCTGGCCGCGGCGGCGAACTGCACCATCCCCGACGTGCTGCCGCCGCCCGGCGCCCCGCTGCGCGTGCTGTTCTGCGGCATCAACCCCAGCCTGTACTCGGCCGCGACCGGCTGGCACTTCGCCCGGCCGGGCAACAGGTTCTGGCCCGCCCTGCACCTGTCCGGCTTCACCCCGCGCCGTCTGGCCCCGGCCGAGCAGGACCTGCTGGCCGGCTACGGGCTGGGCATCACCAACCTGGTCGCCCGCGCCACCGCCCAGGCCGCCGAGCTCGACCCGGCCGAACTCCGTGCCGGAGGCGAGCGCCTCGCCGCCCTGATCGCCGACCGCCGCCCCGGCGTCCTCGCCGTAGCCGGCGTCACCGCCTACCGCACCGCCTTCGGCCGCCCCCGCGCCGCCATCGGCCCCCAGCCAGAGCACCTGGGCGCCACTAAGGTTTGGGTTCTCCCCAACCCCAGCGGCCTGAATGCATCGTGGACCCTGCCCCGGATCGCCGAAGCCTTCCGCGAGCTGCGCCATTCACTAGTACGAGTATAGTTAGTATAAGTACACTCGAGCTAGCAAGGACTGGGGCTGCGAGATGCTGGACAAACCGGCTGATGTTTTCGATCGTGACACGGAGTGGGCAGACCTTGCCGACTTCGTGCTCTCGCCGTTGCCAGGATTGCGGATCGCGGTGGTATACGGACGACGCAGGCAGGGCAAGTCGTACCTGCTGCGTCGGTTGACCGATGCGGTCAGCGGGCTATATCACCTAGCGACCGAGCAGGCAGAGCCGATCTCGTTGCGCCGGTTCGGTGACTCGGTCGCGACCTGGGCCGGGCTATCGGCCGGATCGTTCGGGTTCGGCGACTGGGAACAGGCGCTGCGGACGGCCACCGAGGTACTCACTTCACGGGTTCGTTCGGAGCACTCTCCCGCCCTGCCCGGGCTGCTGGTGCTCGATGAGTTCCCGTACCTGTGCCAGGAGACCCCTGGGCTGCCGTCCGTCGTGCAGTCCCTGTACGACAGCCTGGGACCGGGAGCCGGGGCAAATGCCGCGCCGCTGCGCCTGATCCTGTGCGGGTCGGCGATCTCGGTCATGGCAGACCTGCTGTCCGGGACCAGGGCGCTGCGCGGCCGAGCCGCGCTTGAGCTGCGGGTCCGGCCGTTCGGCTACCGGGACGCGCGGGAGTACTGGGGGATCACAACCCTGCCCGCCGCCTTCGCGCACAACGCCATCGTCGGCGGGACTCCCGGCTACCGGGAACTCGTGGCCGACCCGCACGTTCCCGACGATCCCGGACAGCTTGGCGGCTGGCTGGCACGGAATGTCCTGCGCCCGTCCATGCCGCTGTTCGACGAGGCCCGTCGCGTCGTGCACGAGGACCCGCGGATCCGCGACACCGCCGCCTACAGCTCGGTCCTGGCGGCCGTGGCGGCAGGGGAGTCCTCTCCGACGAAGATCGGCGGCCTTCTCGGCCGCCCGGCGACCTCGCTGGAGCATCAGCTCGCCACGCTGACCTCGGCCGGGTTCATCGATCGCCGCCATGATCTCCTGCTGGACCGGCGACCCGTGATCACGGTTGCCGACCCGATGGTGCGGTTCCACCAGCTGGTCATCGAGCCCTACCTAGCCGACCTGGAAGCCGGGCGGGCAGGCCAGGTCTGGACCGAGGCGGTGCACACCGTCGAATCCAGGATTTACGGGCCGCACTTCGAGACGCTGGCCGCCGAGTGGGTGGCCCGGTATGCCGCGGCCGAGGCGGACCTGGCGGTCGGGCCGGTCGGGTCGACCGTCATCGCCTGCCGCGAGCACAAGACCGGCCACGAGATCGACGTTCTGGCGCTCGCCCGCGGCGAGCGGCCGCGGACTCCGGGTACCCCGGTCGCGTTCGTTGGCGAGGCCAAGTACCGCGACCGCCGACCTGGCCTTGCCGAACTTCGCAGGCTGCAGCATCTGCGTGAACTCCTCACCGCGGCCGGCCATGACGCGACCGGCGCCGTGCTTGGCCTCTTCAGCGCGTCCGGCTTTACCGGGGACCTCCACGCCGAAGCCGCCGACAGCAGGGACAAGATCCTCCTCGCCCCGCTGGAGATGCTCTTCGGGTGGCCGGCGCACGCCAGGCGGGAGTGAGGGTACAGGCGGCCGGGGCTGCGCTCCATGCCGCGGAGCCCCGCGCCGCCGTGTTTCCTAGCCCGCCCGCTAGGTATATGAGGTGCGAGCCGTCGGCTCGTCCATGCGGCGGGCGGGCCGACGGCGCACCAGTCGGAGCCAGCCGGGAGCGCCGGATTCGAATGCCTGGTGACTGGTATCCGGCGCTCCCCTTGCTGACGCCCCCCAACTGGCTCCCGTGTGTAAGAGTGCGGCACCCCGCGATCGCCAACGGTTTTTGACAAGATTTCCGCGGAGACTTCTGGAGGTAACGGGTGACGAGCGAGCAGCCGCAAGGACCAGCCGACGACGGTACCGAACCCGATCCGAGGTTCACCTTCGCCAACGAGCGGACGTTCCTGGCCTGGAGCCGAACGGCGCTCGCGCT
>Ga0210408_10005935_pt1 | contig 10628 bp, 7 predicted proteins | sample IncBWH4MmetaG_FD_155471 | JGI IMG/M metagenome (GOLD analysis project Ga0210408, IMG submission 155471) | Forest soil microbial communities from Barre Woods Harvard Forest LTER site, Petersham, Massachusetts, United States - Inc-BW-H-4-M | ecosystem: Environmental > Terrestrial > Soil >... | reverse complement strand
GACCGGCTTCTACGTACTCACCCTGGCCGGCGGCCGGATCTGCGCCCTCACCCGCTTCGAGGCCAGCGTGCTGCCGTGGTTCGGGCTACCGCGATCGCTCCCGCGCCGGTAGCCAGCACCAGGCCATGGAGAGGCTCACCACGCCGGTCAACCACCCCCAGACCGATTCGCCCTGGCCGCAGCTGACTAACTGCCGGCGCCAGGCCCGGAAACTCTCGGGAGAACGGCGCGGCCTGCGTCTCGAAGATCTGCCAATCCGTCCTGACCGGGGCGATATGGATGCATTCCTGGAGACTAAGGGGTCGCCGGGGATGACCGTGCCGTCCAGGATCACGTGCGGAAACCCCTCGGCCCTGGCCCGTTCCAGCGCCGCGCGCAGGTCCGGGGCCTCGTCGGCCAGTACTGCGATGACCTCGTCCAGGTACCGGTAGGCGGTGGCCCGCGAGATGCCGTGATCGCGGGCCAGCGCGTCGGGGGCAGTGCGGTCGCGGAACCACCGCAGCCCCAGCACGGCCTGCCGGAAGCAGGTCAGCGCCCGGCTGTCCCGCGGGGTGCCGCGCCGCCGGCGCTCGGCATGCAGCAGCTTCGCGGTGAACTGGGCCAGTTCCCCTGGGACGTCAAGCGTGGCACGATGGGCGATCACGTGGAGCCTTCCAATTAATCCCTGCGATGGTGATGGGGACGCGCGGAACGCCGACTCGGCGCCCTCTTTCCGCGGTTGAGTGGGTGGCGGTCACTAAGCGCAGATCTGCCAGTTCGGGGCTGCTACCGCGGGACCAGGTGCGAGCCTGGGTGTCCGCGGCGAAAGCGGTCGGCTGTGTACCGGTCGGTGTGCTCGGCTGGACGGGGTGGGTGGTGTCATCACGTTATCGCCGGAATGCCAGGGGCTTGCTGGCGTGCTCTGTTTGAGCCTGGGGTCAGGCTCACTCGCCGGCGGGACTGTGGGCCGCGTGCACCGTGATGACCGTCGTCCTGAGGTGGGGACCGGCGCGCCGCAGGTGGCTGCGCCGACGTAGGCTCTGCAGACGTGGAGCCTGGGCTGAGGTTCGCCGGCTTGCTGAGGCAGCTGCGGACCGAGGCGCGGCTGACGCAGGAGGAGCTGGCCGAGCAGGCGGGGCTGAGCGTGCGGTCAGTCAGCGACCTGGAACGGGGCATCAATCGGACTGCGCGCAAGGATAGTGCCCTGATGCTGGCCAGTGCGCTCAAGCTGACCGGCCCGGTGCAGGAGGCATTCGTCGCTGCCGCCCGCGGCCGGGCCGAGTCGGCGCGGGTGCTGGCGGTCAGGAGCGAGGCCGCGCCGGAGTCGTCAGCCGCCGCCGCGGCGCGGACTCTGCCACGTGACATCGGCGGCTTCACCGGCCGCGAACGCGAGCTGACGGGCCTGGAGAAGTCGCTGGCCAAGGTGGTGGGTGGCGGCTTGGCAGGCATCTACGCGATCGACGGGATGGCCGGCATTGGCAAGACGACGTTCGCCGTGCACGCCGCGCACCGGCTCGCCGGGCGCTTCCCTGACGGGCAGTTCTTCCTCCCGCTGCACGCGCACACCGCTGGTCAGTCACCCGTCGACCCGGCCGATGCCCTGGCGAGTCTGCTGATGACGGCGGGGGTGGCCGTTCAGCACATCCCGCCTGGCCTGGAAGCGCGGGCAGCGAAGTGGCGAGACCACGTCGCGGGCAAGAAAATTCTGCTGCTCCTCGACGACGTTGCCGGGCACGAGCAAGTGCGGCCGCTGCTGCCCGGCAGCGCCGCCAGCCTGGTGCTGGTCACCAGCCGACGGCGGCTGACCGCGCTCGAGGACGCCATCGTGATCAGCATCGACACCTTGTCTCCCGATGAGGCGTGGGCGCTGCTCGTCCGGCTCGCTGACCGGGCCGACCTTGAACTGGACGAGGCCGCCGGCCGGGAGATCACCCGGCTGTGCGGGTTCCTGCCGCTGGCGATCGGAATGCTTGCCCGGCGGCTCAGGCATCACCCGGCCAGGACTGCCGCCGAGCTCGCGGCCGAGCTGGCCGCTGCGCGCGATCGCCTGGCGGTCATGCGCGCGGAGAACCTGTCCGTAGCGGCGGCGTTCGATCTGTCCTATCAGGACCTCACGGCGGATCAGCAAAGGCTGTTCCGGCGGCTCGGCCTCACGCTGGGACCAGACATCGACGCGTACGCGGCCGCCGCGCTGGACGACACGAGCCTCGAGGATGCCCGGCGCCAGCTGGACGAGTTCTACGATCATCATCTGCTCACTGAGCCGGCGCCGGGCCGGTACCTGCTGCACGACCTGCTGCGCGAATACGCACGCGCGCTCGTCGCGGCCGACCAGCCGATACAGGCGCGCGCAGCCGTCGAACGGCTGATCAACTTCTACGCTCACGTTGCCGCCGGCGCGTGCCGGCACATCGCGACCTGGACCACGGCCGGCGGACGACTGCCGCCGACCGATCCGCCCGCCAGCGCCCCACAGCTGACCACGTCACAGGAAGCAGCCGACTGGCTGGACGCCGAGCGCCCCAACTTGCATGCGGCGGTCAGCTACGCGGCAGCCGAGGGGATGCCGCTGCACTCGATCGCGATCGCCGCGGCGATGGGCGGTTACCTGCGCGCCCGCGGCCACTGGCAGCAAGCGACGGCCCAGTACCGGACGGCGCTGCGCGCAGCGCGGGCGGCCGGGGACCGGCGCGGCGAGGCCGGCATGCTTGACGAGCTTGGCTTGCTGCAGCAGCTGACCGGGGATTACCCAGACGCGGCAGCCACCTTGACGCAGGCCATCGAGCTGTTCGGCGAGCTGGGTGACAAGCCGGATCAGGCTTATGCGCTCAATCACCTTGGCCTGGTCTACGGGCACACATCCGACTTTCGGGCCACAATCGACTGCCACCAGCAGGCGCTGGAGCTTGCCCTGGCGGCGGGCGACAAGCTGGCTGAGGCAGTCTCGCTGACCGGCCTCGGGATGGGGCTGCTGATGACCGGCGCCTACCCGGCTTCTATCGAGAACTACCAGCAGGCGCTGTCGCTGTTCCGCGGTCTTGGGTCAACGTTCGACGAGGCCGACGCGCTGACTGAGCTTGGTTTCGCGTGGCGGCTGACCGGGGACTATGCCGCCGCCTTGGCGCACGAGCGCGAGGCGCTTGAGTTGTGGCGTCAGCTCGGCGACCGGCTCGGCCAGGCCTGGGCTCTCGACGAACTCGGCAGGGTGCACCAGGAAACCGGGGAGTATTCAGCGGCCGCCGCTTGCCTTGAGGAGGCCCTGGAGTTGCATCGCGACCTGGGCTCGCGGCACGGCGAGATCGTGGCCCTCAACAACCTCGGCGAGCTGGCTACCCGGACGTCGGCACCCGAGAAGGCCAGCGAGATTCACCGCGAGGCGCTGGCCAAGGCGATCGAGCTGGGCGCACCTGCCGAGGAAGCCAGGGCGCTGGCCGGCCTCGGCCGCAGTCAGCTTGCCGACGATAATGCCGAGGCCGCCAGGAACCTGCGCGAGGCGCTCGCTATCTATCAGCGCATCGGAACACCAGAAGCCCGGCTCGTCCAGGACACCCTGGATGAGCACAGCCTCTAGACCGAAGTTGCCGTAGCTCTCTGTAGGTATTGCGTCCTGAACTGCTGTTTCGGTGAGATCCGGTCGTGAAGTGTAGTCAGAAAAACGGCGTGTCGCTACCGGGACCAGTCCAGGTATGACGTTATGATCTGGCTATGACCCGAGACCACGGGAAGGTCCACGTAGTCAGAGTGAGCAAGGCCGGCTACGTGGACAAGCAGGGGCGCCGCAAGGACTACTCCTCGGCCTACCTGCGCCGCACCTACCGGGAGGCCGGCAAGGTCAAGAACGAGACCGTGGCCAACCTGTCCGCGCTGCCGGACCACGTCATCGACCTGATCGACGCCGGGCTCAAGGGCCAGCAGCTGGTCCCCGCCGCCGGGGCGGTCACCATCACCGGGTCGCTGCCGCACGGCCACGCCGCTGCCGTGCACGCCATGGCCGCCACGCTGGGGCTGCCCGCGCTGCTGGGCCCGGCGGGCCGGCAGCGGGACCTGGCCCTGGCCCTGATCATCTCCCGGGTGATCCGGCCCGGCTCCAAGCTGTCCACACTGACCTGGTGGGACGACACCACCCTGGGGGCCGACCTCGGCGTCGCGGACGCGTCCACCGATGACATCTACGCCGCGATGGACTGGCTGGAGCACCGGCAGGACGCGATCGAGGCCAGGCTCGCGGCCCGTCACCTGGCCCCGGAAGCCAACCCGGCGCGGATGGCGCTGTTCGACCTGTCCAGCTCCTGGCTGGAGGGCCCGCACTGCCCGCTGGCCGCCCGCGGCTACTCCCGGGACGGCAAGAAGGGCCGGCTGCAGATCGAGTACGGGCTGCTCACCGACCCGGCGGGCCGGCCGGTCGCGGTCCGGGTCTTCCCCGGCAGCACCGGCGACCCCGCCGCGTTCACCGCCATCGCGGACGTGGTGCGGGAGAAGTTCGGGCTGGCCCAGATGGTCATGGTCGGCGACCGGGGCATGATCACCTCCGCCCGGATCCGGGCCCTGAACCAGCAGGAGGACGGGACCCGGCGGCCGGACCCCTACGGGTGGATCACCGCGCTGCGCGCCCCCGCGATCCGCAAGCTGATGGCCGACGACGGCCCCCTCCAGCTCAGCCTGTTCGACGAGCAGGACCTGGCCGAGATCACCAGCCCGGATTTCCCCGGCGAGCGGCTGGCCGCCTGCCGCAACCCGCTGCTGGCCGCCGACCGGGCCCGCAAGCGCGAGGACCTGCTGGCCGCCACCGAGAAGCTGCTCGCCCCCGTCATCGCCCGCGTCCAGGCCGGCAAGCTCACCGGCGCTGCCGGGATCGGGATCGAGGTGGGCAAGGTGATCAGCAGGTACAAGACCGGCAAGCACTTCGCCGTCACCATCACCGATGACAGCCTGGCCGTCACCCGCGACCAGGGCCGGATCGACGCCGAAGCCGCCCTGGACGGGTTCTACGTGCTCCGCACCCCCGTCCCCGCGGGCGAGCTCGACGCGGCCGGCGTGGTCGGCGCCTACAAGAACCTCAAACACGCGGAACGGGACTTCCGGCACATCAAATCCGACGACCTGGACCTGCGGCCGGTGTTCCACCGGCTGGAAGAACGCGTCCGGGCGCACGTGCTGATCTGCATGCTCGCCTGCTACCTGACCTGGCACCTTCGCCGGGCCTGGGCTCCGCTCACCTTCACCGACCAGGACCCGCCCGCCCCGGGCAACCCCGTCGCCGCGGCCCGCCGTTCCGCGGCCGCCCAGGCCAAGGCCTCATACCAGCACGACCCGGCCGGGCAGCCCTACCGCAGCTTCCGCGGCCTGCTGGAGCACCTGGCCACGCTGACCCGCAACCAGGTCCGCTACACCGGCACCCAGGTCACCATCGCGATGCTCGCCGAGCCGACCAGTGCCCAGCGGCAGGCCTTCGAGCTCATCGGCGCCCCGATCCCGCTGACCTTGAAGTAGCCAGAACGCCACCCAGCCGATCCAGCAAAACACCAGCTCAGAACAGGAATCGCCAACCGAATTGGCCGTAACTTCGGGCTAGACAGCCACGGGTCACCTTGCCCGCCGGCCAGCCATACGCCGCCAGTCATCTTCGATGCCGACCACGTCCGTGGCCGGGCCGCTGAGCAGAGCCTGAGCGTGCAGGAGTGCCCACAGCCGCCCCCTGGGCCGACGTCGCATGCCGGGCGAGCCCGGACGGGCGCCCCCGCCGACCGCAGTCGAAGCCTGGCCATCGGTCGCGCCGTCCGGGGAAGCCAACCGGGTCAGTCTGTCGATCATCGCCCTTGCCTTCCTGTATTCTTCAGATGGCTCCACTTTCGCCAGCCCAGGCGGCAACAACCACACGTGGCCGCCCACAGCTCAGACCACAGGATTGGATCAGGTCTCAGCCCCCGGAATCGCCGCCCGTTCGTCGGAGCCAGACATCCGCTGCGGCCGCACTTTGCCCGGTCGAGCAGTGCCGGTCATCGATGGTCGGCAGCCCGGGACACCAGCTGGCTGACCCTGATCACCAGCAGTGGTCGCCACATAATGCGCAGATCTGTGCGGCAGGCGCCGAGCGCGGCATCGACGCGGCCACCGCGCCGAACGGCGGCTCAGCGCGCGTTCTCTAAAGCCGTCGATGACGCAGCGTTACAAGATGGATGGCTGGGCTCGCAGGCGACACGCCGAAGCAGAGAAGCGACATTGTTTTTCGATTATTCGAACGTTAGCGAAGGCAACTAAATTTTGGGGAGCCAATAGGGGAGCCAATAGAGACAGACGCCGCGCGACGCCGTCCGACGGCCAGCGACAATAACTGCTGTTAGATAGCTCGTAGAGCGACGTTAGGCGACGTACCGCGACGGTTCGAATGTGCCTTCTAAGCAGCGGGTCGCGGGTTCGAATCCTGCCGGGCGCGCCAGGTCAGACCAGGCAAGGCGCAGGCGTCCAAGATCATCTTGGGCTCGTCCATAGCTGACTGGCGCGTAAGGCAGCCCGACCGCTGCCCGTAACACGCACTGCTGCCCGCGCGTCATAAGGCTGGTCTGAGCCGAATCTAGACGCATCTCCCCCAGTGGCCCATCCGGGCTGCCGCTTGATACTCATACTGGCTTAAGTTTCATAGCCGCGGGCTGCATATGGTGTGGGCGTGACCGAGATTCCTATGGCTGTGGCTGAGGAACTGGCGCGGTTGCGGACGGAGAACGCGCGCCTGCTGAAAATGCTGGAGCTGAGCCCGCGACAGGCCGCGCCACCCGGTCCGGCGCAGGCAGGCTTCTTCGATGCGCCGCCGGGACCGGTCCATAAAGACTCGCCCAATGACGCGAAGGTGGCGTTTTTCCGGGCGCTGTTCGCGGCGCGAACCGATATCTACGCCACCCGAATCGAGAACTCCCGTTCTGGCTGGAAGGGCTGGCTCCCGGCGGTGCGCGGCGGGTGGCAGCGCGGGATCCCGCATGAGAAGCGGGACTACCTGCCGCTGACCGCAGATGTGCTGGCTGGTCATCTCAAGGGCGATGCGCATGTTGGCGTATACCCGCTGCTAGACGGCGACAGGTGCTGGTGGCTGACCGCTGACTTCGACGGGCAGGACGCGCTGACCGAAGCGTTGATGTATGTCAAGGCGGGGCGGGCGTTCGGGGTGCCGGTGGCACTAGAGGTCTCACGCTCCGGGGTGGGTATGCACGCGTGGGTCTTCTTCACCACTCCAGTGCATGCGGAGACTGCGCGGCGGCTAGGCACTGGCCTGCTGCGTGAGGCGATGGCCATGCGCGGGAAAGTGAACCTGGCCAGTTATGACCGGCTGTTCCCGTCCCAGGATCTGCTCCCGGTTGGCGGCGTCGGAAACCTGATTGCGCTGCCGCTGTTCCGGTCAGCCCGAGACCGCAACGCAACGGTGTTCCTGAACCTGGAGAATCTCGAACCGCACCAGGATCAGTGGTCTTACCTGTCAACGCTCGGCCGCATGACTCCCAAGGAGGTGAGCCGGGCCGCGGATAAGGCCGGACGGGTCCCGGCGGGCCGCGAGGTCACCAGACTTGCCGCGCCAATCTCCACGAAGATACGGCCGGAAGCGGCGACCGTAGTCCGGACCCGGCTCGGCGCGGGCATCCGGGTCGAGCTGGCCGACATGACGCCCGCGCTGGCCGCGTCGCTGCGGCACGCTGCCTCGATGCACAATCCGCAGTTCTACGAGAAGCAGCGAATGCGCGCCTCTACCTGGGACATCCCCCGGTTCCTGCAGTTCTTCGACGAGACCATCGACGGCGGCCTGATCGTTCCGCGCGGCATGCTCACCACCGTGACCGAGCTCGCCGCGCAGGCAGGCAGCAAGCTTGACCTGGCTGATGAGCGTGCGGCCGGCACTACGCAGGCATTCACCTGCTCGGCCGTGCTGACCGGACCGCAGCAGGCGGCTGTCCAGGTCCTGGCCGGGCACGATCTGGGGGTGCTGGTCGCGCCGCCCGGAACAGGCAAAACCGTGATGGCGTGTGCGGTCATCGCTGCGCATCAGGTCTCCACTCTCGTCCTGGTGGACCGGAAGACGCTCGCGGACCAGTGGCGGGCCAGGATCGCCGAGTTCCTCGGCGTCAAAGCCGGGCAGCTCGGCGGCGGCCGGGCCAAGCTGCGCGGCTCCGTCGATGTCGTCACCTTGCAGACCCTGGCCCGCCGCGACGACACCGCGGAGCTGACCGCCGGGTACGGCCTAGTCGTAGCCGACGAATGTCACCACGTCCCGGCCGCGGGGTTCGAGCACGCGGTCAAGCAGATCCCGGCCCGCCGCTGGCTCGGGCTGACCGCCACCCCATACCGCCGTGACAGGCTCGACGACCTGATCGCCATGCAAGTGGGACCAGTCCGGCACACCATCGCACTTCCCCGCGACCCAGCCGGCCAGGACACCCTTCCGGGCACCGGCCGGCCCACCCCCGTGCTGTACGTCCACCCGACCGCGTATCACTACGACGGCGATGCCGACCCGTCCCGTCCTGGTGGCATGACGGCCATCTACCGGCACCTGGCCGCCGATGAGCAGCGCACCGGGCAGGTCATCGCGGACGTCCTCACCGCACTTAGCAAGGATCGCAACTGCCTGATCCTCACCAACCGGACCAGCCATCTGGAAAGGCTCGCCGACCTGCTGCGGGATGCCGGTCACGACCCGGTCATCCTCCGCGGCGGGATGGGCGCTAAGAGCCGTACGGCGGCGCTGGCCCGCCTGCAGCCGCACCCTGGCGGGCCGCCACTCCTGGTCGTGGCCACCGGCTCGTACGCCGGCGAAGGCTTCGACTGCCCAGCCCTGGATACCTTGTTCCTCGCCGCGCCGATCGCCAACAAGGGCAGCCTGACCCAGTACGTAGGCCGGATCCTGCGTTCTCACGAGAACAAGACCACGGCCGAAGTCCACGACTACCTCGACGAGCGGACCGGCGTCCTCGCCGCCATGCTCGCCAAACGCGCGCCCGGCTACACCGGTCTCGGCTTCCCCGACCCGCGCAGGATCGCGTTCACTCCGAGCACCAGCGCGGACAGGCAACCGGCTCCGCAAGCCGCAATATCATACTGATGCGATATTATGCCTGCGTAATGTGGCGCTCCGGGAGGCAGCCGCCGTGCCCTATGCCCTGGTCATGACACCGGAGGTCCGGGCATGGCTGCACGACCTGCGCAAGCGGGACCGGGCCAGCGCGATCCAGGTCGGCCAGGCCATCGGCATGCTGCTCGAAGCCGGGCCAGAGCTGGGCCGCCCGCTCGCCGACCGCGTCAACCACACCCGGCTGAGCAACCTGAAGGAACTGCGGCCAGGCTCCGCCGGGCGCAGCGAGATCCGCATCCTGTACATCTTCGACCCCCGGCGTAACGCGGTCATGCTGGTAGCCGGAGACAAGGCCGGGAAATGGGAGGCCTGGTACCGGCAGATGATCCCGCTGGCCGAGCAGCGTTACGAGGACTACCTGAAGCAAGAGGACATCCGATGAGCAGCAGCGAGTTCCATCACTACAACCGGGATGAGTTCCTCGCCGAGTTCTATCCCGACCCTGCCGACAAGGCCGCCATCGCCGCCGGGATGGAGCAGCTGCGCGCCGAGCAGCGCGCTTTCCGGCTCGCCGAGATGCGCCGCCGCCTCGGCATCACCCAGGCCCAGGTCGCTGCCCGGATGGGCATCACCCAGGGCCGCGTATCCGCCATCGAGCACGCCAAGCCAGGCACCACCGAACTGCGCACCCTGGCCGCCTACGTCGAGGCCCTTGGCGGTCGCTTGGAGATCATCGCCGACTTCGGCGACCAGCGGCTCGCCTTCACCGAACCCGGCAACGAAGCAGCCTGACCTGACCGGTGCCAGTGACCTACCAGGAACTCTGTGGTCAAGGTGAACCGAGAACTCCTCCGCGGCCCAATGAAACAAGCCGATGCTTCAGCGCATAACATCCGCGCCGGAGACGAGAGCGAACGATCACTCACGCACATCGGCTCAGCGCGCGATATCCCGGATGCCACTCCACTCTCCACACGGTCTTCACGTCGTCTGCATCCCGCCCGTAGGTCATGCTTGCCACGCTGGGTTATCGCCAACACACGCAAGCCGCGCTGCAATAGCGCCAGGTCGGCCCGGCCGTGGGTCGGGCGGCACCGGGACATGTCATGCCTTGGCAAGCCGCCCTGGTATATCGACCACGACCCACAAGCTAGGGGGGAATCATGACCGAGGCGGAACGTCCAAGCGCACTGACAGGCCACACTCACATCCGAGAGGCGGAGGATTTCGATTCCGTTTACATGCAGGGAATTCCGCCCTGGGACATCGGTCGGTCCCAGCCGGTATTCGCTGAGCTGGCTGAGCGTGGCCTGCTGGCCGGGCGGGTGCTGGACGCGGGCTGCGGCACTGGTGAACATACCTTGATGGCGGCCGCCCTGGGCATGGAAGCCACCGGTTTCGACGTCGCCGCTACCGCGATCGCCATTGCCAGAACCAAGGCTCGCGACCGGGGGCTGGAAGCCAGGTTCCTCCAGTTGAACGCCCTGGTGCTCTCGAGCCTCGGGGAGCAATTCGACACGGTCCTCGATTGCGGGCTCTTCCACTCGTTCGGGGACGACGACGACCGCCCGAGGTTCGTGAAAGAACTTCGCGCCTC
>Ga0210408_10005932_pt1 | contig 10629 bp, 11 predicted proteins | sample IncBWH4MmetaG_FD_155471 | JGI IMG/M metagenome (GOLD analysis project Ga0210408, IMG submission 155471) | Forest soil microbial communities from Barre Woods Harvard Forest LTER site, Petersham, Massachusetts, United States - Inc-BW-H-4-M | ecosystem: Environmental > Terrestrial > Soil >... | reverse complement strand
GACGTCGACAGAAGAATGTTGAGGACGTTGGAAACGGAAAGAAACGCGCTCGACAGGACCGCCATCACCGCGAACAGGACGGCGAGAACGACGATCGACTCGAGCCGCACTGCGGCGCCTCCGGCGAGACGCGCCCGCCAGGGGGACGTCGGGACGTTGGTTGAGGTCGAGGTCACGAAGGGTCTCCGACTTGTTTCGGCTTGCGCCGCCCGTCCGGGGCAGAACGGGCGGCCGGCGTTTGCCGCCAACTTGTAGCCGCGCTCGTTGAACGCGGCGGCGCAGTCAACGACCGCGCTTACAAACCGCTCACTTCACATATTGCAGCAGCGGGTCCCTGTTCTCTTCGATGATCTGCTTCGTCAGCACGAGCGTCGGCACGTAGGTCATCTCCTGAACCTTGTCGCCGGCGAGCGCCTTTTTGACGTTCTCGACCGCCTGCATGCCAACGAGATAGGGAAGTTGCGCGACCGACGCGTTGAGCCGCCCCGCCTTGATCGACTTGACCGCGTTCGAGTTGCCGTCGACGCCGATCACGATCAATTTGTCCTTGCCGGCCGAGCGCGCCGCCTCGAGCGCGCCGAGCGCCATGTCGTCATTGGCGCAGAAGATCGCGACGAGCTCGGGATTGCGCTGCAGCGTATCGTTGGTGATGTTGGCGGCCTTGAGACTGTCCCAGTCGCCCGGGAGCGAAGCGACGATGTTGAGGCCGGGGGCCTGCTTCTTGAGCTCGTCGGCGAAGCCGACCGCCCGCTTCTTGCCGGTGATGTTGCCCGACAGCCCCTCGATCACGAGCACCGGCCCTTTGGCGTCCTTGCCGAGCTGGCTGACGAGCCAGTCCGCGCCCTTCGCGCCCGCCGCCTCGTTGTCCGAGCCGATGTGGAAGGCGACGTCGACGCCGGCCTTCTTGGTGATCGCGGGATCGAGGTTGTTGTCGAGGTCGACGACCGGGATCTTCATCTCGTTGGCCTGCTTGAGGCAGGGGAGCAGGATGGTCGAGTTGATTGCCGCCGTGATCATCGCGACGGGCTTCTTCTGCAGCATCGTGTTGCAGGCGTTGAGCTGCGGCTCGGCGGCCTGGTCGGATTCGACCGCCTGCAGGTACACATTGACCCCGGCCGCCGCGGCGCCGGCGTCGACGCCCTTCTGCATCGCGCCCCAGAAGGGATTCGACAGCGTCTTAATGAGGACGCCGTAGGTGGGCTTGTCGTCGGCGAAAGCGGCCGAAGCCGCAAGGCCGAGAGCGAGCGCGGCGATCGAGGCCGCAAGACATTTCTTCAACATATGAACCTCCCACACTTCTTGTTTTGTCAGTGAGCCTCCGCGACGGCCTTGATCGCCAAGCGGGCGGGCCCGGTGGATTCCCGTAGCTTGAGGGCGCAGGGAAGCAGGATGCGTTCTGTCGGGGTCGCCGCGTCGGCCATGCGGCGCGCGAGGAGCGACCATACGGACGCAGCGAATTCTTCGACCGGCTGCGCGACCGTCGTCAGATAGGGGCGGAGCGCCAGCATCCAGTCGAAATCGTCAAACCCGGCGATGGACACGTCGCCTGGAATTTCGAGGCCGAGGCCTCGGGCGGCCTTGAGCGCGGCAAGCGCGCAGACGTTGGTGAGGGCGAAGATCGCAGTCGGTCGATCGGCGCGATGCAGTTCCATCTCGATCGCGCCCCTGAGGCTCTCGAGGTGGTGTCCGCCGCAGACGACCCGTTCGCGACCGGCAAGGCCCGCCTCGGCGAGCGCGCGGCGACAGCCGTCGATGCGCTCGGCGATGTTCCTCAGATGCTCGGAGTGGGTGAGAACGGCGATGTCGCGGTGTCCGAGGCCGATCAGATGCCGCGTGGCCTCGTACCCTCCGGTTTCGCAATCGGCCCGTACCGTGTCGAAGCCTGGGGATTCCGCGCCGCGATCGAGGAGCACGGCCGGCGGCAGCCGGACCCCGTTGGCGATCAGGGACGCCATCGAGACGTCGCTGGCAGGGACGACGATAAGCCCATCGATGCGCCGTCCAACCAGCGCGGCGAGCCGGCGCCGCTCGATCGCCTCGTCTTCGTTGGTCGAGACAAGCAGGAGATCGTAGCCGTCGCGCTCGGCGAGCGCCTCGACACCATGCACGAGGCTCGCAAAGAAGACGTTGGTGATGTCCGGGACAACCATGCCGATGAGGCGGGTTGAGGCTCCCCGCAACGCGCTTGCCGCTCGATCGACCTGATATCCGAGCGCGGAGATAGCTTGGAGAACACGCCAACGGCTTGCATCGCCGACCGGACGGTTGCCGTTCACCACATTTGACGCGGTCGCGACCGAAACGCCAGCGCGCGCGGCGACATCGCGGATCGTGGGCGTCTTGGCCAAGGACGTCGCTCCCAATGGCGCCTCCAGCCGGGTCGCCGTTTTTTCTATAACGTTCTAGGGCGACACCACTATTCTTGTCAAGGCAGCCGCCATGGATCTGAACGAGGAGAGAAAAAAACGCCTAGCTTCTTTCGATAGGCCTTGAGCGGGAGCGGGCTACGGTCTCGCGCTGTGCACGTCGACATGACAGCGGCGGCAGGCCACGGAGAATGAGTTCCGCGTCCGCCACAGTCTGACGGCCGATCTCGAGCAGCGAGTCCGTCATGGCGCCGGCGCGGTGCGGCGACAGCACAAGGCCCTCAACTTTGCGCGCCGGATCATCCGGCGGCGCCGGTTCGACCGGAAACACATCGGTCGCGGCGCGGATGCGACCCGTCTCGACTGCGCGTAGGAACTCCGGAAAGTCGACCACTCCGGCGCGGCTCATGAGCAGCACGGCCGACCCGGGCATGATGAGCTCAAGCTCCCGCTTGCCCAGGAAACCCTGGTTCTCGCTGGTGACGGCCGCGAAAACGACAATCACCTGCGATGAAGCGAGGACCTCGTCGAGCGCCGCGGCCTCAACCCCATAGCCTTCCAGGAAATGGTCCGACACCCATGGATCAAAGGCCTTCACGGAACAGCCGAAGGGCCGGATCAGGGGCACGAACGCGCGGGCGAGATCGCCGAAGCCGATGAGCCCGACCCGCGCGCCGTACAGGGAAAAGGAGCCTGAAGCGCCATCCAACAGCCATTTCTCGCCGCCGCGCCTCATTGCGCGGTCGGCGGCCGTGATCCCCCGGCAAAGGTCGATCGCGAGGCCGAGGGTCATCTCGGCGACGGGCCTGGCGAAGGCGGAACTCGGCGCCAAGACGTGGACGCCCCGCTGAAAGCAGGTCTCATAGTCGACGTTCCGAAGGAAATTCGTCTCGACATTGACGATGGCGCGAAGCTTTGCCGCGCGGTCGAGGCGCGACCTCGGCATATCGGTCTGGCCGATGAGAAGGACGGTCTCCGGCAGCGCGGCCTCAAACCGCTCGTCCGGCATGCGCCCTTCCCCTTCGTGGACGACCACCTCCGCAATGGCGCGCAATCGTCGCAACAGACTCTCGTCGAAAATCTCCGTCAACGCCCGCGGCTGAGGGTCAATGACGATCAGCGGCTTTGACATGGCCTCCTCCCGAGCGTCCTCGCCCATGATTTAGATCGTTATAGGCCAGAAGGCAAGTTGCGCTCGCAGTGACGACTGGCACAGAAACAGCTGATTGGCGAAGCGTCGTTGCTGCCAACCAAACAGACCTCGCACCATCATGATCGCAGCGATTGCCGCCGTGATGGAAACGTGCGGGGCGGACAGTCGAACGCGGCAGCAAGATGGCCCGCGCGGATGAACTCGGGCGGCCCGCCCATGCGCTGCAGATCCGGCATCGGCACGTCGGCCGACTTCATCTGCACCATCGTCAGCACCCCGCGGCTGGTGTATTCGGTCTCGCCGCTGGCAATCGACGTATCGAGGGCTGCGGCGATTTCGGCCTCGCCCGCGTGATTCCAGTTTGGGACCGGCTCCTCGAACCAGTCGAGGCCATATTCTTCCAGCAACCGGGGCGGATCGCCTCAGGCACACTGAGCGACTGGTTCGCGTCGGCCATGAGCTTTACATCGGGACCAATGGCCTCGCGGACGGCGCGGACCCGCTCGACGTTCCACGTGACCGGACGAGAACCAACGCGCATTTTTATTGCCCGGAAACCGCGAGCGGCGAAATCGGCCGCTTCGCGCTGCAACTCGTCGATGGAGGAAGAAAGCCAAAGTCCACCGCTTGCGTAGACCGGCACGGCGGTCGCGGCAGCTCCTATTCCTTGGTCGTGTAAAAATCCTTGGTCGTGTAAAAACGCTGTTGCATGACGCGGACCGGCGAAATCCGGCATGCGTGCAAATGTCGGTTGTCAGGGGCCGTGTCTAACCTTGACAGCCGTCTTTGCCCCAACTCGGACATTTGCGCGAGACGGGGTGGCGGCGAAGAAATGCGACGCGCGCATGTTCGCATAACCCGCCTCAGCGCAACCGTCGGACCATGCTGCCGCTTGGCTAACGCTGGAAGCGCGGCGCATTAGGACGGGTGTGGCGCAAGGTAGGGCGACAACGGAATTAAATGTCGGCACCCTTGTTTGGGTCACCATGCCCGACACCCTGGAACCCGAAAGACCGCAGCCCCGTGCTGGGCGGCTGCGACACTGACCAGCTCCTCGCGGGCCCATTTGGTGCGTTGAATCGACGTTTGCATCACAATATCACGGCGGCCGGGTAGCGAACGTCAAATCCTCTTCATCAACTCGAGCAGTTGCTAATCTCGCGGTACTCCGATAATTCTAAAGTTAACAGGCAGTTTTGAGAGTCTGCAAGTTGCGGGCGATCTGAATGTCTCGGAAGGGACGCAAATGGTGCGTGTGGTGGAGTACCAAACCAGGATCGGTTACTACGCCGAGCTGTTTGTTTACCCGTTCGTTGTCGCTGGATTGTTGCTCTATGATATCGACGGCGGCGGCGTTGCTTTGCACTCGGGCTGGTGGTTCGCAGCGGCATGTGGTGCCATGTTTTGGACGCTCGCTGAATATCTCGTGCATCGTTTCGTCTACCATAAGGTACCAATCCTCAGGGACCTCCATGGGATGCACCACTCCCGTCCATGTGATTTCATTGGGGCGCCGATTTGGGTAAGCGCCGCCAGCTTTTGTTCTTTCTTTTTCCTTCTCGCGCTCCTTTGGGACGTCCAAATTGCCAGCGGGACGACAAGCGGCCTGATTGCCGGATACGTTTCGTATCTCTTGATTCACGATGCCGTGCATCGTTGGCAACTTGATGAGAAGTCGTGGCTGCGCAGCCACAGGCTTCGGCATCTTCGTCATCATCGTCACCCTCTGCCGGGCAACTTCGGCGTGACGACGGGGGTTTGGGATCTGGTATTTGGTACTGCGATTATGCCAGGGCCAGAGCGCCCGGGCCGAGAAACCTGTCGTGGGGATAATCAGCTTCCGGAGCGAGCCGCATAGTCCGCATCTGGCCCGGAGCCGCCCAGACGCAACGCCTGCTGTATGGTCAGCTCCCAGGGTGAAGCAGACAAGTTGTGCTTGCCGTGAGTTCTTCGGCCTTTGACCCGAAGCAGGCGTCAGCGCTCAATCATTATTTCTCAAAACTCCGAACCGCCATTGAGCCTTCATCCATGCGGATGATATGGCCCCTCTTATGGTCTTCGGTCAGGTAGAGGTCCCAGTGGAGTTGACTCCCCGGATTCACAACCGACTCGAAGGTCATCGTTCCTGTGCAATCTGCTTCAAGCGTGTAGGCCCCCTGCAGCTTCTCGCGGCCGATCTTACCGCCCCGGCTGGAAGATTGCTTCCCCGAGAACTTTCCGGTCCCATCAAAAACGAAGATGCCGTAGTGCACTCGCTGGATGCCAGGCTCCCCCGGCTCAATGAAACCGCGGCCGGTGAATACGTAGCTGCCTTGAAGCGCCCCGACCGTACAGCGCTCCTGCGCGAAAGCAAGGTTCGGTAGAATAACCACGAAGCCGAGCATCGGTAGAAAGAACCTGATCATGCGCTGCTCCTATCGCCGGCAGAGACTTACAAGATACAGCCTCCCTTGAGCCCGTCCTACTCCAATTCGGAGAATGCTCGCCTCCGAGAGCAGGTGCTTGCCATTGCCGTTAGCCCGATGCAGGCTAACGAACTGCTTTCAGGCTCGCCGGCCTCAGTACGGAGATTGGGAGCTGCCGCATGAAACGTAGAGACTTCGTGCAAGGGAGCGTCTGTACTACGTTGCTTGCTCTTTCGCCCGGCAGTTCGCGTGTATCGCACGCACGGGAGCGATCGCCTTTGTCGATGGAGCTCGAAGAGCGTTTGGGTGCGGTGGTTGAGGCTTATGATGCGCAGGGAAACCACCGTACCGCGACGCCTGTCGACAATGCTTCGGCCGAGTGGTTGGCACTGGAGGCTCGGCGCGCGGGCGTCGAGCCCGTGCTAGAATCCTTTTCTGTAAGCCGCGTTGATCCCGTGTCCTGCCATCTGCGTGTCGGCGAACGACGTATCGACGGCGTCCCGCTTTTCGACGGCGACTTCACCGGCCCTAACGGCATTCAAGGTCGGTTGGGGCCACTGGGCAGCGACGCGGAGATTGGAGTCCTCGAGACGGAGCCATTCAATCTCATCGAACCGCGCCGTGAGCAGGGAGGACCGGTCGCCGTAGCACGGCGCGGTGTCCACAAGGGTATCGTCCTCCTCACCCGGGGTAGCAGGCCCGGGCTCTTCCTCATTAACGCTGCCTCTTTCATCAGCCCCTTCGGCCCACCCGCGCTCCAGGTATCGAGCGCCGAGAGCGATTGGCTCATGGCTCAAGCGGCGCAACGCGCCGAGGCCCATCTCGTCGTTCGTGTCGAGCGCACGGCAACACAAGCCTTCAACGTAATGGCTCGTATTGCCGGCAGAGATCCAAGCCTTCAGCCACTTGTAGTTAGCACTCCGCGAAGCGGCTGGTGGCAGTGTGCAAGTGAGCGTGGTGGCGGCCTTGCCTGTTGGCTGGAGACGATGCGCGCACTGGCCGCCGCCAATCCAGCGCGGGAGTGCCTCTTCGTAGCGTTCAGCGGGCACGAAACCGGCTTCATCGGCATCAACGCTTATCTGGCATCCCGTCCCGAACTGATGCAGCGCGCTCACGCGTGGGTTCACCTCGGTGCAAACTTTGGTGCGCCGCGACAGCCGAATGAGTTGCACACCCAGGACGATTTTCTTGACGCGTTGGCATCGGCGGCGTTGGCGAGGCAAGGTATCGCGGTTGACCACAGGGCGCCACGCGGCTCACTCCCACGAGCTGAAGCTGCCACCCTTCATCGCGGTGGAGCGCGGTATATTGCGGTCCTGTGCGGAAGCGACGTATTCCACAATGCCGCTGATCGCTGGCCTGACGCTCTCGACCTGGCGACGCTTGCTCGCTACGCCCGCGCTTGCACAGACGGTGCCTTAGAACTCGCACAGCACGCTTGATGTCCCCAGGACCGGTTATGGCCCAGGGCTGCCAAAATTTGGTGCCGCTGCAAGTCGGCCGCTATCTGGGGTGCACCGGCCGTGGCGCTAACGCAGTCAGGAAGGCGGCTCGTGACCCGAAGCGGGGCTCTAGGCGAGCTGGACAACCAGTTCACGTTGGTTGGCAACGTACCCCCTTTTTGCAGCGCCGGCATTGGCGTCGTCAGTGCCGCAGGTCTGGAGCGCTCGTCGTCACGGAAGCACGAGGACAGCTTGACTGCAGCCAGACATTTTTGATATCATAATTATATCGTAAAAGTTTTGGACGGAGGTTCCGTCATGTCAGCCACGATCATTCCGGCACCGCCAGCTCGCAGCGCGTTTGCCGACAGGGAACTCCATTCCGGCAACGGGTTTGTGATGCTTGCGATTGGCTTCGTCTTGATCGCGCTTGCTTGTTGGCTCGCCTTCACCGGATTCGATGTCAGCGGCCGCTCTCTTGGTCGAGTCTGGACTGCTCTGGCATCGATCATCCTCGCAATTGTCGTCCTAAAGGGGCTCGTCGTGCTTCAGCCTAACGAGAGCCTTGTCTGCCTGTTGTTCGGAAGCTACGTGGGCACTGAGCACCGGCCGGGCTTTTGGTGGGTCAATCCTTTCAATTCCAGGCGGAAAGTTTCGCGCCGTCTGGAGACACTGGAGAGTGGCCCACTTAAGGTCAACGATGCCGTCGGCAATCCGATTGATATTGGTGCGGTCATCGTCTGGCGTGTGGAGGACGCCGCAAAGGCGCTTCTGGAGGTCGGCTCCTACGCCAATTACGTGAAGGCGCAGAGCGAAACCGCTCTGCGGCGGATGGCGAGCGTGCACCCCTACGATCGGGTCGAGGCCGAGGAAGCCGCGGGGCAAGGCGAGCGACCGACAAGCGGAGCAGAGAAACCGGACCGCGATCATGCACTTCTATCGACGGTCAGCTTGCGCGACGGCGGCGACGCAGTCATTGAAGCCTTGCTGCAGGAGATCCGGATGCGCATGCAGCCGATCGGTATCGCAGTGCTCGAAGCACGAATCTCCCACCTCGCCTACTCGTCGGAAATCGCGGGCGCCATGCTTCGCAAGCAGGCAGCTAGTGCGGTCGTTGCCGCCCGCCGCATGGTCGTGAAGGGCGCCGTGACCATCGTAGAAGACGCTCTCAACGAGCTCGACAAGAAACACCTCGCTGACGCGCTCGATCCAGAACGTAAGGCTGCCATGATCTCCAATCTGCTTGTTGTCCTGGTTGGCGACAGGGAAGTCACCCCCGTGATCAATACCGGCACCTTGTATTCGTGACCGATCATGGCTCAACGAGGTCGGCCGCCCGGGCCGGAACGCGTCCCCTTTCCGCTCCGGGCGGAGAAAGCCATTCTCGAGGCAGTCAAGCGTTGCGCCGTGGCGGACTTGCGGAGTGTCAACGCTGAAATCGAGATTCTTCTTCGCGAGGCACTGGCGCGCCGTGGCATTCGAATCAAACCCGCGGACAAGGACGGCGAGGACGGCTCCAATAAATGACAACGGCGCCGCTTCCTCCGCTGGAGCCGGCGATCAGAAAAACGCTGCTGCAGAAAGCAGCACGTCATCAGGACATCGAGGAAGTCAGGTATGCTGCAAATCTCACAGACCACATGAGTGAGCGCTGATCGCTAAACAGGCCCCGGCATGAAAGTTCTGAGTCTCGACAGTGTGACGCGGCACTTTGGCCACCTTGTCGCCGTGAGAGACCTGAGTTTCTCGGTCGACAGCGGCCACGTGGTCGGCTTCCTCGGCCCCAACGGCGCAGGCAAGACCACTACCTTGCGGATGATCCTCGATATCCTGCGCCCCTCGTCGGGGACCATCGAGGTTCTGGGCGGGCCGCCGGGGCGACAAAAGGCGGCGGAGATCGGGTTCTTGCCCGAGGAGCGCGGTCTTTACCCTGGCATGTCCGTGCTACAGACCGTCGTCTATTTCGGCCAACTGAAAGGTCTGTCGCGCTCAGCCTCCCAAAGCGCAGCTGCGCCCCTCATCGAGCGATTTGGTCTGGCCGAGTTTTGCGACCGCCGAGTCGACCGGCTGTCGAAGGGCATGGCCCAGAAGGTCCAGCTGGCGACAGCCCTCGTCAATTCGCCGAAGCTGCTTCTGCTCGACGAGCCGTTCTCCGGCCTCGACCCCGTGAACCAGGCGGTGCTGCAGGATGAGATCTTGGTCGCGTCGAAGGCAGGATCGACCATCCTGTTCTCGACGCATGTCATGGAGCACGCCGAGCGGCTCTGCACACGGCTCATCATACTTGCCCGTGGCCAAAAGGTGTTTGATGGCAGCCAGGAAGGGGCGAAGGCCATGCTTCCGGGCCGCGTCTGCCTGCGCGCAAGGTCGGATCCGTCGAGTTTGCCAGGCGTTGCTACGGCTGAGCCGATGCCCGCCGTCGAAGAGGGTTGGACCGACTGGCAAATTGTCTTGAAGCCGGGTGCTGAGCCGGGAGACCTGCTTCAAGCCTGCGTCCAGGCGGGCTTCGCGCTCAGGAATTTCGAAGCCCACAGTGCGACGCTGCATGATGTGTTCCTCCATCTCGCCGGTGCTGCGCTGGAGGCGACTCGATGAGACGCGTTCTGCTCGTCACCGCACGCGAATATCGCCGCATGATCGGTTTGCCGGCGTTCTGGATTATTTCGCTGCTCATCCCGTTGATCGTCGCGGCTGCGCCTCTTATTGAGAGCTTGTTCAGCAGATCTCAGACCGTTGGCTATGTGCTCCTCGACAAGTCAGGTCACTACGCGGCGCAGATCAATCAGCGTGTCGAGCTCGACTACCAGCGCCAGGTTCTCATCAATCTCTTGGTGTATGCCCAGCAATGGCGTGCCAGTAGCGCCGCCCCAGCCAGCGAACGCGCGGTCCAGGCGGAATCTTCATTGAGTGACGCGGCTGTTCGGAATTTCGTAGCCGCAGGCGGGGCGCTGGCGCTGCTGCGGCTCATGAAGCCGACGCTTTTGCCGAGCGCTCCGGTCTTCCACGCGCCGCCGCGCCCGTTCGTCGAACTCCCGCTCCCCGATGGCGTCGCGACGGACAGCGCCGATCGGTTTGGCGCCTTGCTCGGGCCGCATTTCCAGGAGTCATCAAGAACTCCGGCAGGCGAAGCAGCACTACGTGTCGCCATCTATATCCCTGAGAATGTGGATTCGGGCGGCCAAGTCCGTGTGTGGACGAGTGGCGAGGCGCCCGCGCGTCTGCTCCAAGACCTGAGACTCGAGCTGACGCAAGGCCTGCGTCTT
>Ga0210408_10005931_pt1 | contig 10631 bp, 8 predicted proteins | sample IncBWH4MmetaG_FD_155471 | JGI IMG/M metagenome (GOLD analysis project Ga0210408, IMG submission 155471) | Forest soil microbial communities from Barre Woods Harvard Forest LTER site, Petersham, Massachusetts, United States - Inc-BW-H-4-M | ecosystem: Environmental > Terrestrial > Soil >... | reverse complement strand
CACACGTAGATAGTGCTGCGCGGCGGCTTGACGTCCACGCCGATTCCTTTGAGCGCTTCGCAGACCAGATCGCGGCGGCGCACGTACAGCTCGCTCATCGCCGCGACCTCCGCGTCGGCGTCGGGCGAGAGCGCCGCCACCCCCGCCAGCTGCACCGCGTCGAACATGCCCGAGTCGATGTTCGTCTTCAGCTGCCAGTACGTCCGAATCGCGTCGGTGTTTCCGACCACCACCGCGCAGCGCCAGCCCGTCATGTTGTAGCCCTTCGACAGGGAAAACACCTCGACTCCAACGTCCTTCGCTCCGGGCGTCTGCAAGAACGAGGGCGCACGATATTTGTCATAGGAGATCTCCGAGTAGGAGTTGTCGTGCACCACCAGGATCTCGTACGCACGCGCGAATTCGACCACCCGCTCAAAGAACCCGTCGGGCACAATCGCCCCCGTCGGGTTGTTCGGGTAGTTCAGGAACATCAGCTTCGCCCGCTTGGCGATCTCATCCTCGATCGCGCCGAGGTCCGGGACGAATCCCAGCTCCGGTCTCAGCGCCATCAGCACCGGCTCCCCACCCGCCAGCCACGGTCCGCCCGTATACACCGGATACCCCGGGTCGGCCGCAAGCGCGTAGTCGCCCGGGTCCAGGAACGCGAGGTTCAGGTTGAATATCGCCTCCTTCGCCCCGAGCGCGGGCACGATCTCCTTCTCCGGGTCGAGCTTCACGTCAAACCGCCGCTCATAGAAGTCCCTCACCGCCCCCCTGAACTCCTCGCGCCCGCGATTGCTGGGATATTTGTGCGTCTCCGGCTCGCTCACCGCCTCCTGCATCGCCTCCACCACCAGCGGCGGCGTCGGCCGGTCGGGATCGCCGATACCCAGGCTGATCACATCCACGCCCTGCACGCGCTTCTCGGCGATCTTCCGCTCCAGCTCGGCGAACGCGTACGGCGGGATCCGCTCCAGTCGCTTACTCGGTCTCATCCAGCTCCTTCAGCTCGTTTATCAGCTCGTCGCTCACGCGGCCCTCATACACCGGACGCGCCCACCCCGTCAGGCTCACCTGCAACCCCTCTCCCACCTCGACCTCCAACTCGCCCCCGTCGAGCGCCACCTTCACAGGTGGGCCGATCCTCGGCGCTCCGTCGCGCAAACGATGCGCCACAGCCGCACCGGTGGCTCCCGTGCCGGAGGAGAGCGTCTCCCCCACACCCCGCTCGAATATCCGCGCGCGGATGCGATTCAGCTCTGTCTCGGTGTACCAGGAGACGTTTGTCCTGTGGGGAAATCGCGAGTCGCTTTCGATCTGCGGGCCGATCGTCGCCAGGTCGAGACCCACGAGCTCCTCCAGCGAATCGACACGGATCGCGCATTGGGGATTCCCGATCGACACGTGCCTGAACTGCCATGTCCTCCCGCCAGCGTCCAGCTCGCCGCGGCCGTCCGGAGGGCCGTTCGGGAAGTCCTTCGAGGTCAGGCTCGCCCGCCCCATGTCCACCCGGCACGTATCCGTCCCGGTGATCGTCGGCCTGACCTCCCCGGCCGCTGTCCCGATCGCGAACTCGTCCCGGTCGGTCCACCCGTGCCGGCGCAGGTACAGGATCGCCTCGCGCACCCCGTTGCCAGATAGCTCAGCCTCGGAGCCATCCGGGTTGTAGATTCGCAACTTGGCCACGAGGCGCCGATCCTCCGAGCGCTCGAGCAGCAAGACACCATCGGAGTCCACGCCAAAGTGCCCTTCGCAGAGCAGCCGGATACGCGCTCGCGTGAGCTCAAATGGGAGCTCGTCCCGCTCGACGATCAGGTAGTCGTTGCCGAGGGCCTGCCACTTCTCGAATCTCATACGGCGGCGGAGTCTAGGATCTCTTGGGCTACGTCGTCCGGGTCGCGCTCCGTCACGTCGATGACACGCACCCCGGCGAGCTTGCGCATCCACGACAGCTGGCGCTTGGCGTAGTTGCGCGTGCGCCGCTTCATCGCCTCCACATCTCCCGCCAGCAACTCTTCGAACCCGAGCGCCTTGCGCGCCGTCTCAGACGCACCCGCGGCGTCGGCGCGCTGCACCTCCTCGCGCACACCCGCGTCGAGCATCGCGTGCACGCGGGCATCGATGCGCTCGTACAGCGCCTCGCGCTGCATCGTCAGCCCGACCAGCAGCGTTGGCCGGCGCATGTGCTCGCTCCACAGTTGGGACTCTCCGTCGAGAGCCTGCAGCTCGCCCGCGTCAGTCAGCTCCAGCGCGCGCATCACCCGCTGGCGATCGTTCGGATTCAGTCCCCGTGCGACCGCCGGCGCGCGCTCGGCGAGGATCGCGTGCAGCGCCGGGGCGCCCTTGTCTTCGAGCTCCGCCCGCCAACGCTCGCGCGCGCCCGCCTGCGGAGGCGGCTTCATGTCCAGCACGGTCAGCGCGGCGCGCAGGTACAGCCCCGTACCCCCCACCACGATCGGACGCGCGCCCCGCGCGAGCAGCCCGTCGATCTCCGCGTGCGCCAGCTTCGCGTAACGCCCGGCGCTGAACGTCTCCCGCAGCGAGAGGAACGTCACCAGCCGGTGCTCCAACTCCGCCCGCTCATGCGCGCTCGCGACACCCGTCAGCGTCTGCATATCCGTATACACCTGCAGCGCATCCGCAGACACCGCGACCGGGCTCTCTCCGCGCTTGCGCAGCCGCCGCGCCAGCGCGAGCGCGAGCGCGGTCTTGCCCACGCCCGTGGGGCCGAACAGCGCGATGACCTGCATTGACATAGGCTCTCAGCTAATGCAGATCTCCGGCTCCACGATCCTGCTCACGGGCGCAACCGGCGGCCTCGGGCAGGCGATCGCCCGCGCCCTGCACGCTCGCGGCGGCGAGCTGGTCCTGACGGGACGGCGGACCGATGTGCTCCAGCCGCTCGCAGCCGAACTGAACGGCTCACGCACGCTCCCGGTCGATCTCAGCCGTCCCGAGGAGATCGACCGTCTCCTCGCCGAGGCGGGCGACGTGGACATCCTCGTGGCCAACGCAGCGCTGCCCGCGGCGGGCACGCTGGACAGCTTCACGATGGAGGAGATCGACCGCGCGCTGAACGTCAACCTCCGCGCGCCGATCGCCCTCGCGCACGCGCTCGTGCCGGCGATGACGGGGCGCGGACGGGGACACCTGCTGTTCATGTCATCGCTCGCCGGCAAGTCGGCCACCCCCGGTACTGGGATCTACAACGCGACCAAGTTCGGTCTGCGCGGCTTCGCCTCGGCCCTCCGTGCAGACCTGCACGACAGCGGTGTCGGCGTTTCCGCGGTCTTTCCCGGCTTCATCCGCGACGCGGGCATGTTCGCGGAGGCGGAAGTCAAACTGCCGCCCGGCGTCGGCACCTCCAGTCCCGAGGACGTCGCCCGCGCCGTCCTCAGCGCGATCGAGCGCAACCGCGCCGAGGTCGACGTCGCGCCGCTGACGATGCGCGCCGGCGCCACCTTCGCCGGGATCGCCCCCGAGCTGGCATCGCGCGTGGCGCGCCGACTGGGCTCGGAGGGCATCGCCAAGGATATGGAGCAGGGCCAGCGTTCAAAGCGCTAGGAGCACAGCGAAGAAACGGCGCGATGCCGTGTCCTCCCGCTCCTCATCAGGCGATGCGGGCCAGCAACGACTCCTCGCCGGACAGCGTCTGACTCGTAGCGGAGTCGATCCGGACCTGGGTCAGCTCGCCCGGCTCCGCCAGCCCCACGAAGTTGACGACCTTGTTGTGGCGAGTCCTGCCGCGCCGACGCTCGGGGTCGGTGCGCGAGGGACCTTCGACCAGCACCTCCAGCGTGCGCCCCACGAACCTCTGGGCGCGCTCATGCGCGTTGCGCTTGACGGCCTCCACGAGCCTTCCCATCCGCTCGACCTTGACAGGGTGGGGCACGATTCCCTCGGTCATCCCGGCGGCCTCGGTGCCGCGACGCGGGGAGAACACGAACGTGAACGCCCCGTCGTATCTGACTTTCTCGACCACGTCCAGCGTCTGCGCGAAATCCTCCTCGGTCTCGCCCGGAAACCCGACGATGATGTCGGTGCTGAGCGCCGCGTCGGGAACGTGCTCGCGGATCAGCGCGACCCGATCGAGGTAGCGCTCACGATCGTATGTGCGGCGCATCGCCTTCAGGATCCGGCTGGAGCCAGACTGCAGGGGCAGATGGATGTGCTCACACACGCCCGGAAGCTCGGCGTGCGCGCGAATCACGTCCTCGCGCATGTCCTTCGGGTGGGGACTCGTGTAGCGGATGCGCTCGATCCCTTCGATCGCGTCGATCTCCCCGAGCAGTCGCGCGAACGTCGTGCGTGACGGACGCAGGTCGCGCCCGTAGGAGTTGACGTTCTGCCCGAGCAGCGTCACCTCGCGCACGCCCTCTCCCGCCATTGCCCGCGCCTCGGCGAGGAGCTCCTGCAGCGGCCGTGAGACCTCCCGCCCACGCGTGGAGGGCACGATGCAGTACGAACACGCGCAGTTGCACCCGACGCTGATCTGCAACCAGCCCTGGAACGGGCGTGCGCGGCGCACGGGCAGATGGCCGGTGAACCCCTCGAACTCGAAATACCCCTGCGCGCTGAGCGAGTCGCTGGTCAGGAACTCGGCGAGCTTGTGCACCTGCCCCGGACCGAACGCGACGTCCACGAACGGGAACCGCTCGAACACCTCCTCCTTGACCGACTGCGCCCAGCAGCCGCCGACGCCGACCACGCGTTCCGGCTGTTCGCTCTTGAGGCGTTTGGCCTCGCCGAGATGGGCGATGAACCTGCTGTCGGCCGACTCGCGGATCGAACACGTGTTGAACAGGATCACGTCCGCCTCGCCGCGCTCGGGCGCCTCCTTGTAGCCGAGCGACTCGAGCATGCCCTTCATACGCTCTGAGTCGTGCTCGTTCATCTGGCAACCGAACGTCGTCAGGTGATAGCGCTTCATCCCCGACAGGTTAACTCGCACGAGCGACCTTGGCCGCTCTATGTGTTCGCCGATCCGCGGCGCTAGTGTCGCGACACTAGGCCGCAGCCACTGCCGGCGGCTCCTCCACCACCGCCACCGGCGGGACGTCCTTGTCTCTGTCAATCGGCGTCACGTGCTCGCGGCCGATGCCCAGCGCCGCGTAGATCTTCTGCTCGATCTCCTTCGCCACCGCCGGATTGACGTCGAGATGAGCCTTGGCGGCGGCGCGGCCCTGGCCGAGACGGTCATCGCCGTAGGAGAAGAACGACCCGGACTTGGACAGGATGTTGTGCTCGATCCCGAGGTCGAGCAAACATCCGGAGGTCGAGATGCCCTTGCCGAACTCGATGTCGAACTCGGCCTGCCTGAACGGCGCGGCGCACTTGTTCTTGACGACCTTCACCCGCACGCGGTTGCCGACCGCCTCGGTGCCGTCCTTGAGCGTCTCGATGCGCCGGATGTCCAAGCGCTGGGAGGCGTAGAACTTCAGCGCCCGCCCGCCCGGCTGGGTCTCGGGCGAGCCGAACATGACGCCCACCTTTTCGCGGATCTGGTTGGTGAGGATGCACAGCGTCTGTGTGCGATTGAGGTTGCCCGCGAGCTTGCGCATCGCCTTGGACATCATCCGCGCCTGCTCGCCGACGCTCGTGTCGTCCATCTGGCCCTCGAGCTCCTTGCGCGGAGTGAGCGCGGCGACCGAGTCGATCGCGACCACGTCGACCGCACCCGAGCGCACGAGCATGTCGGCGATCTCCAACCCCTGCTCGCCGTAGTCGGGCTGGGAGACGAGCAGCTCGTCGATGTCCACGCCGATCTCCTGCGCGTACAGCGGGTCCATCGCGTGCTCGGCATCGATGAACGCGCATACCCCGCCGAGCTTCTGCGCCTCCGCCAGCACGTGATAGATCAGCGTCGTCTTGCCCGAGGACTCCGGGCCGTACACCTCGACGATGCGCCCCCGGGGCACTCCCCCGATACCGAGTGCCAGATCGAGTGACAGCGCGCCCGTGGGAATCACGTCGACGCGCACCTGCGCGCCCTCGTCGCCCATGCGCATGACCGTGCCCTTGCCGAACTCGCGCTCGATCTGCGTGAGCGCCCCCTTCAGGGCTGCGTCGCGCGCCTTTGCGGCCTTCTCCTCTTCGTTCACGGGCATGGTCTTGCTCCTCCGGTCGAGATGGAACGGACAAGCTACGGAACGCTTCGGACGGAACGTCTGTTCGTATCTACAGCGGGATGAGCGTGCGTGTCGCCAGCGCCTCATACGACGCACCAGCGGGCGATAGCCACGAGCGGTACAGGACGACCGACGTCGGCGTGAACGACAGCGCCGGTGTGGGAGGCAGCACGCGCTCGCCCAGCGCTCCACGAGGGCCTGCTCGCAGACGCGCAAGCGTCACGTGTGCGCGGTAGCGCCTGCGCTCCTGCTCATACCCGGATGCCCTCGCGAGCGCTTCGACAAGCGCTCCGTGCAGTGCCGACAGACCCCCTTCCGGATTGTCGCGCACCTCGACCGCGAGCGCGCGCGGTCGACGCGGCGGCAGCCACAGCGGCGTGCCGATCGACAGCTCGCCCACGCCCATCGCGCACTCCTCCAGGCACCCTTCGATCGCCGCGATCTCAGCGACCGGTCGGTTCCCGAGAAAGCACAGTGTCACGTGCATCAGCCCGGGGTCCAGCACCCGCGCGGAGGAAACCTTGCTCCTACCGCCATGCAGGCCCATTCCTCTCACCGCCCCCCTCGCCCACGCGGCCAACTGCTCGCACGCTTCCTGCGGCGGGTCTACCGCCACAAACAGGCGGGCGATCTGGGCACTCGTCATCTTTGTCAGCCGTCGCTCTCTCCCAGCAGCACCCGCCTCACCATATGCAGCGCCACGGTGCTCGCGCGATCTCTGATGTCCGCGCGCCCGCCCGGCAGGCTCACCGAGCGCGTGATCGATACGCCGTCCGGCCCTGACACACTCAGCCACACAAGCCCCACGGGCTTCTGCTCGGTCCCTCCGCCCGGGCCCGCCACGCCCGTGACCCCCACGCCCACGTCGGCGCTCATCCGTCCGCGCACACCCTTGGCCAGCGCCTTGGCGACCTGTTCGGACACCGCCCCGTGCTCCTCGATCAGCAGCGGCCCTACGTCCACAAGCGTGACCTTGGCGTCGTTCGCGTACACCACCACCCCGCCCTTCACGTACTCCGAGGCGCCCGCCGGCCCCGTCAGCCGCGCCGCCAGCTCTCCCCCCGTGCACGACTCCGCTACCGCGATCGTCCACCGGCGCTCGCGCAACATCTTCGCCACCTGCACATCAATCGTGTCGCCGTCGGTCGAGAACAGCGTGTCCGCATGCCGTTCCCGCACGAGCCGCTCGAGCTCCCCATACACGCCCGCGGCGTCCGGCTCGTAGCGCGTCACGATCTCGATCTCGCCGCGTTTCAGGCACGTGGTGACCTCGAGCTTTGAAAGCTCGATCCCCTGGTCTGCGGCCTGGCGCAGCGTCTCGGCGATCTCCGACTCGGGGATCCCGAACAGCCGCATCGTCCGCTGCTCATACGCCGTCGCACCCGCGATCGCCTCGCGCAGCACGTCCGTCCGGAGCGCCGCGCTCCACATCGGCTGCAGCTCGCGCGGAGGCCCGGGCAGCACCAGCACCGTCGGACCGCCTCCGGGCGCGCTTGGCGGAACCACCAGGCCGGGAGCGGTCCCGACCGGCTCGAGGACGGTCGCGCCCGCCGGCACCATCGCCTGCTTGCGCGTGCCCACCCTGATCGCCTCCGGATCGAGGTTCGGCCGGCGTTTCAGCAGCGGTGCGACGATCGCTTCGATGCGCTCCGCCAGCGCATCGTCCAACGCCGGCTCGCGACCCTGGAATCTTCCCACCACCTCGGCCGTGAGATCGTCCGCGGTCGGCCCCAGCCCCCCGCTCGTCAGCACCAGATCGATCCCCTGCTCGGCCATGAACTTCAGCGCCCGCTCGATGTCCTGCGGTCGATCTCCCACGATCGTCACATACGCGAGCTCCACCCCCAGCTCGCGCAGCCGATCGGCCAGCCATGGCCCGTTGCGGTCGCGCACACGGCCGTCCAGCACCTCGGTGCCGGTGACCACGATCGCCGCTCGGGCGCTCATGCACAGGTGGGCAGATGCCCGGGTGCGAGCATCCTGCGCCCCGCCTTGGTGATCGCGTAGCCGATCGCGCCGCTGCTCGCCGGCACAGCCCGCCGCGTGCCGTCGATCGTCAGCGCGACCGCGTTGTTGCCCAGCGTCAACGCAAAATGCCTGGCATGGAATGTGGGAGTCCGCGAGCCCGCTTCCAGCGTCTGTCCGGCCACGAGCTTCTTGCCGCCTTCCCCGATCAGGCACACGTACACCGTCCCCGTGGCGCGCAGCGACAGCGACACGACCGCGCTCGCCGATGTCCCACCGCCCGCACGGCGGGACGTGCTCCTGCGCGCCGCTCTGTGCTTCGCGGTCGTATCCGTTCGGGCGCTCGTGCTGCCCGTCGATCCGTTGTTCCCGCCACCCGACAACAGCCCGACGATCAGCAGCACGATCACGACGGCGACGATCCCCACGAGCGCCATGTATCCACGCGACGGACCCCGACCGCCCGGGCCGCGCGGCACGCGCACTTTCCGCGGGCTGGACACGATCGGCTCCGGCGGCTCGCTCGGGCGCTCGTAGTTCAGCCGGTACTCCTCCACCAGCGCCTTCCCGTCGAGTCCCAGCGCGGTCGCGTAGGTGCGCAGGAAGCTCTTCACGAATGTGGGCCCCGGCAGCAGGTCCCACTCTTCGTTCTCCAACGCCCGCAGGTACTTCGCCCGAATCTTCGTCTGCGCCTCGATCTCGGACACGTCGATCCGCTCGCGCATCCGCGCCTCGCGCAGCGTCTCGCCGATCTCGGGCATGTCCGCTCGTAGGCTAGTCGCTTGAGACTGTGGTCGGCTCTCCCAGCGAGGCCAGCACCCGCGGCAGGTCGGCCTCGCTGACAAGCACCTGCCGGGGCTTGGAGCCCTCGTACCCTGAGATCACGCCGCGGCGCTCGAGCATGTCGATCAGCCTGCCGGCGCGCGTATACCCCAGCCGCAGCCGGCGCTGTAGCATCGACGTGGAGGCCGTCCCCATCTCCGCCACGAGCGTGATCGCGTCCTTCAGCAGCGGGTCCTCGTCGGGATCGAACTCGTCCGGAGCGCCACCCTCGGGCTCGGAGGGCTCGACCTCCTGGAGCAGCTCCTCGCGCAGCTCCGGCTCGCCCTGCTTGCGCCACAGCTCCGTCAGCTTTGCGATCTGCGCCTCATCGATGTACGCGCCCTGGATCCGCTGCAGCCGGGAGCTCCCGACCGGACTGAACAGCATGTCGCCCTGCCCCAGCAGCGACTCCGCGCCGTTCTGGTCGAGGATCACGCGCGAGTCGGTCTGGCTGGAGACCGCGAACGCGATCCGCGAGGGCACGTTCGCCTTGATCATGCCCGTGATCACGTCCACCCGCGGACTTTGCGTCGCCAACACGAGGTGTATCCCGACGGCACGCGCCTTCTGCGCGAGGCGGATGATCGAGTCCTCGACGTCGGCGGGCGCGACCATCATCAGATCCGCGAGCTCGTCGATCACGCACAGGATGTACGGCAGGGGCGCTTCGTCGCGCTTGGAGCGCGCCTTGTTGAGCTCGATCAGGCTGCGCGTGCGCGCGAGCGACATGATCCCGTAGCGCTGCTCCATCTCCTTGACCAGGTTCTGCAGCGCGTTGGCCGCCATCCGCGGGCTCGTGATCACGGGTGTCAGCAGGTGCGGGATCGACTCGTAATGGTTGAGCTCGACCTGCTTGGGGTCGACCAGGACCAGACGCAGCTCGTGCGGGCTGGCGCGCAGCAGGACACTCGAGAGCATCGCGTTGATCGCTCCCGACTTGCCGGCGCCCGTCGTCCCCGCCACGAGCAGATGCGGCATCTTCGCCAGGTCCGCGCCGATCGCCTTGCCCGCCACGTCCTTGCCGAGCCACACCGTCAACGGCGACCAGTCCTTCGGGGGCTGCTGGAACACGTCACCCAGGCGCACGATTCGCCTGCGCGCGTTCGGCACCTCCACGCCCACCGCCTGCTTGCCTGGGATCGGGGCGAGGATCCTGATGTCCGTCGCCGCCAGCGCGTATGCGAGATCGTCCTTCAGCTGAGCGACCTTGGCGACCTTCGTGCCCGGCGCCAGCCGCAGCTCATAGCGCGTGATGTGCGGGCCGGCGACCGTCCCGATCACCTTCGCCTCCACGCCGAAGTGGCCCAGCGCCTCGACCAGGCTGATGGCGATGCGCTCCTGTCCCGCCGTATCGGGCCGGGACTGCTCCCCGGTGGAGCGCGTCAACAGCCTGCCCGCGTCCGGCATCTCCCACACGAACGCCGGGTCCTCGGTCACGCTGTCGCGGTAGCGGCCCTGTGGGGTGAGCGCAGCCGGATGGTCGTCCGGGTCGGCGTGGGCCACTCCGGGGATCGTCTCCCCCTCCGGATCCTCGCCGGAATCGCCCGCGAGCTCCCGGTCCGCACCGGATCCGCGGGCAGCGCCGATCTCCTCGCCCTCGCCCGGCAGCGCCACCTCGGCATAGTCCTCGTCGATGCTCACGCCGTCGCGCGAGGGCGCCTCGACGTGCGTGGCCCTGACGATCAGCTCCTCCGGGGCAGGCTCCGGCGGAGCATAGCCGGCGGCGGGAGGCAT
>Ga0210408_10005930_pt1 | contig 10633 bp, 11 predicted proteins | sample IncBWH4MmetaG_FD_155471 | JGI IMG/M metagenome (GOLD analysis project Ga0210408, IMG submission 155471) | Forest soil microbial communities from Barre Woods Harvard Forest LTER site, Petersham, Massachusetts, United States - Inc-BW-H-4-M | ecosystem: Environmental > Terrestrial > Soil >... | reverse complement strand
CTACGGCACCGGCTCCGGCGCCTGCGACTTCGGCTCCGGCGCCCGCGCCCGCGACTACGGCACCGGCTCCGGCGCCTGCGACTTCAGCCCCAGCTCCAGCGCCTGCGACTACGGCCCCGGCTGCGGTGCCTGCGACTTCAGCCCCAGCTCCACCGGCGGAAACGCCGGAGCGGCGCTAGCCCGTTTGCCCCCCGCGGGCCACGTTGGACGCAGCCGGAAGGTGCGCCAGCGTCCGAATCAATGATACGTCGCGCCCTCGGCGACCTTGCCGCGGAACAGCCATTAGGTGAGGGCGGTGTAGGCGAGAATGATCGGCAGCAGCACCAATGTGCCGACGGGCATGAAGGTCTGGCTCGACGGCGCCGCCGCGGCTTCGCGGATCGTCAGGTCCGGTGGCACGATGTAGGGAAAGGTCGAGATCACCAGCCCGAAATAGCCGAGACCTACTGCGCCAGCGCCTTCTTCAGCGCCAGAAAGTCGCGCCACGCGAACCGCTTCTGCAGCGGGCTGCGCAACAGGAAGGCGGGATGATAAGTCGCGAGCGCGCGGATCTCGCGGCTTCCGGTGTCGTATTTGAACCAGCGCCCTCGCGTCTTGGTAATTCCCTCCCTGGTCGCGAGCAGCGTCTGCGTTGCCGGCTGCCCGAGACAGACAAGGATGTCGGGGTTGGCAAGCTCGATCTGCCGGCGGATGAAAGGCAGGCAGATGGCGGTTTCCTGCGGCGTCGGCGTGCGGTTTCCAGGCGGCCGCCACGGCACCACGTTGGCGATATACGCTTTCGTGCGGTCGAGCCCGATCGCCGCCAGCATGAGGTCGAGGAGTTTTCCGGAGCGGCCGACGAACGGCAGGCCGGCTATGTCTTCGTCGCGCCCCGGCGCTTCGCCGACGAACATGACGCGCGCCTGCGGATTGCCGTCGGCAAAAACGAGCTGCGTCGCGGTTGCGGCGAGGGTGCAGCCGGCGAAGCCGGCGAGCAGCGCGCGCAGCTCTTCGAGGTCCTTCGCGCTGCCGGCACTCTCGCGCGCCGCCATGATCGCGGCCTCGGGCGCGGCCGGGGGCGGCGGCACGGCCGTCGTTGTTGACCCATCGGCCGAAAGGGGAGAAACGGCTCGCCGCGCGCCATCCGCTTGAGACTCTCCGCGCGCCGGATTGCTGCTCGGAGTTGCCCGAACGCTCTCGCCGTCCGGCTCCGCCCTTTCAGCGGGAGGGGGAATCCTTGGCTTATCCGCGAAGCGATCGAGCGGCCTCTCCGCGACGGCGCAATCGACACCGGCGTCGAGATAAAAGGCAATCAACTCGCGGGCGACCTGGCGCGTAAGGTTCATGGCGGCGGCGACTCTAGGCGAGCGTGCGAAAGCATGAAAGACTTGCGTGATTGTCTTCCCGCGCGCTGCGGCAAGAAGGCATCGGTATGGAGCAGGCCATGAGCGCAGCGGACCTTCCCGCTCGTGAGGCGATGGAGTTCGACGTGGTCATCGTCGGCGCCGGGCCGGCCGGTCTCGCCGCTGCCATCAGGCTCAAGCAGCTTGCACCGGAGACCTCGGTCGTCGTGGTGGAGAAGGGCTCCGAGGTCGGTGCGCATATCCTCTCCGGGGCGGTCATCGATCCGGTCGGGCTCGACCGCCTCATTCCGGAATGGCGCAGCGAAGACACGCCGATAAAGACCGCCGTTACCGCCGATCGCTTCTATCTGCTTGGCGCGTCCGGCGCGCTCCGGCTGCCGAATCTGCTGCTGCCGCCGCTCATGAGCAATCACGGCAATTTCGTCGTCTCGCTCGGCGATGTCTGCCGCTATCTGGCGCGGAAGGCCGAGGCGCTCGGCGTCGAGATCTATCCCGGCTTTGCCGCGGCCGAGGTGTTGTTCGAGAACGGCGCGGTCGCCGGCGTCGCCACCGGCGACATGGGCCTGGCCAAGGACGGGCATCACAAGGTGGGGTTTGCCCGCGGCATGGAGCTGCGCGCCAAATACACCTTGCTGGCCGAGGGCGCGCGCGGCAGCCTGTCGAAGATACTGATCGAGCGCTTCGGCTTGGGGGAGGGTCGGGACCCGCAGAAATTCGGCATCGGCTTGAAGGAGTTGTGGCAAGTCGCGCCGGAGCGACACCACGCCGGTTTAGTGCAGCACACTATGGGCTGGCCGCTCGATGACCGCACCGGCGGCGGTTCGTTTCTCTATCACTTCGCGGACAATCTCGTGGCGGTCGGCTTCGTCGTCCACCTCAACTACGAGAATCCGTATCTGTCGCCGTTCGACGAGTTCCAGCGTTTCAAGACGCATCCGCTGGTGCGCGATACTTTCGCCGCCGGCAAGCGCATCTGCTACGGCGCGCGCGCCCTCACCGAAGGCGGATGGCAATCGGTGCCTAAGCTCGCTTTCTCCGGCGGAGCGCTCATCGGCTGTGCCGCCGGCTTCATGAATGTCCCGCGGATCAAGGGCAGTCACAACGCCATGCTGTCGGGCATGCTGGCGGCGGAACACGTTGCCGCCGCGCTTGCCGACGGGCGCGCGCACGACGAGCTTGCGAGCTACGACGCGGCGTGGCGGGAATCGGCGATCGGGCACGACCTCTGGCGCGTGCGCAATGCCAAGCCACTGTGGTCGAAGCTCGGTACGCTCGCGGGCGTGGCGCTTGGCGGGTTCGACATGTGGACCAACACGCTCGGCTTCTCGCTCATCGGCACGCTCAGGCACGGCAAACCCGATTCCGCGACGCTCAAGCCGGCCGCGCAATGCCGCCCCATTGCCTACCCGAAAGCGGACGGCAAGCTCACCTTCGACAAACTTTCCTCGGTCTATCTGTCGAACACCAATCACGAGGAAGACCAGCCCCCGCACCTCATCGTGCGCGACGCCGCCCTGCAGAAATCATCCGAGCACGACGTCTATGCCGGTCCGTCGACGCGGTATTGCCCAGCCGCCGTCTATGAATGGGTGGATGAGGGCGGCCAGCCCCGCTACGTCATCAACGCGCAGAACTGCGTGCACTGCAAGACCTGCGACATCAAAGACCCGAACCGCAACATCACCTGGGTGCCGCCGGAGGGCGGCGGTGGGCCGAACTATTCCAATATGTGAGTTAGGGTATGGACGCGGGGTCGCGGTGCGACCGCCGTGACCAGGACCACGAAATGGTCCGCTGAGGCAGTCGCTACGTTCTGTCACCCCCGAGGTAGCGCGGGAAGAAATGCAAATCGCCGGCATGGGGTTCACCAAACGCCGAGACGCATGCCCAGCGGCAACTTTGCCCGGCTAGGCGAATGAGCCAGGCGCTCCCCGCCGCTATTTCGCCGCCGTTTCGGATTAAAGACAGGTGCCGCTGGAGGAAACGCCGGCTTTTACGTCGTCGGTGCCGCTGCGCCGGGCGGCCCGAGCGGAATTCCTCGTTGCAGGTTTTGTGCGGGAGCGGCGATATCGACCTTGCATTCTTGCAGGCACAGGGCAAAAGGTCCATTCTCGCATAGGACGGCATTCGGCTGCCTATTCCCAAACGCTCAAGGGAGATCGCGTGACTCATTCGCTATTGTCCCGGCACGTCGCCATTGCCGGCGCCGTCGTCATCTTGGGGCTGCCTTCGGCGCTCGCCGCGCAGCCGCCGACACCGCAGGAAATCATGCACGCGACCACGGCCGGGAGCTACCTGGCCGCGCGGCATGCTGGCACCGAGCGCGACTCGGCGACTGCGGCCGCCTATTACCTCAACGTGCTCAAGGCCGATCCGCGCAATGCCGACCTCCTCGGCCGCACCTTCCTCTCCGTCCTCACCGACGGTGATATCGAGGAAGCCGGCAAGCTTGCCGACCGGCTGATCCAGGTCGACCGCACCGACCGCATCGCGCGGCTGGTCGTCGGCGTGCGGGCGCTCAAGCAGAAGCAATACGCGCTCGCCCGCCAGAGTTTCGCGCAATCGGTGCGCGGCCCGGTAACCGATCTGACGGCGACGCTGCTGACGGCATGGGCGCTGGCCGGCGCCGGTGATGCGCGCGGCGCGACCGATGCCCTCGACCACCTCACCGGCCCGGATTGGTACGCGATCTTCAAGGACCTGCATGGCGGCCTGATCCTCGATTTCGGCAACAACCGCAAGGATGCGGCCAAGCGCTACGAACGTGCCTACAAGGCCGACTCTACGGCGCTGCGTACCGTCCAGGCTTATGCACGCTTTCTGTCGCGCAACGGCGGCAAGAATGAAGCGCTGAAGATTTATCAGGAATTCAACAAGGCAGTGCCCGACCATCCGCTCATCTCGGCGGAAATGAAGGACCTGGCGGCGGGCGAGAAGCTGCCGGCGCTCGTTGATTCGCCTCAGGCCGGCGCCGCCGAGGCGCTCTATGGTCTCGGCGCCTCGATCGGACGCCGCGGCGGCGAGGATTTGGCGCTCATCTACCTGCAGCTTGCGCTCTACCTCGAGCCGACGCACGCGATGGCGTTGCTTTCGCTCGCCGACCTCTACGAATCGCTGAAGAAGCCGGACCTCGCGATCAAGGTCTACGACCGTATTCCGCCGTCGCCGCTGCGCCGCAATGCCGACATCCAGGTGGCCTCCGATCTCGATCAGCTCGAGCGCACCGACGAAGCGAAAAAGCGCCTCGAACACCTCATTGCCGAGCATCCCAAGGACACCGAGGCGATCGTTGCGTTCGGCAACATCCTGCGTGGGCGCAAGCAATTCGCCGAATGTGCCGATGTCTATGGCAAGGCCATCGCCAACGTGCCGAAGCCGGAGAAGTCGAACTGGGTAATGTTCTATTTCCGCGGTATTTGCTACGAGCGCTCCAAGCAGTGGCCGAATGCGGAAGTCGACCTGAAGAAGGCGCTCGAGCTTTATCCCGACCAGCCGCTCGTGCTCAATTACCTAGGCTATTCCTGGGTCGACCAGGGCGTCCATATGGACGAAGGCATGAACATGATCCGCCGCGCCGTCGAGCAGCGGCCGGACGACGGCTACATCGTCGACTCACTTGGCTGGGCCTATTTCCGCACCGGCAATTACGCGGAGGCGGTGAAGAACCTCGAGCGCGCCGTCGAACTCAAGCCCGAGGACCCGACCATCAACGACCATCTCGGCGATGCCTATTGGCGCGTCGGCCGCGCCTTGGAAGCGCGTTTCCAATGGTCGCACGCCAAGGACCTCAATCCCGACAAGGACGACCTGCCCAAGATCGAGGAAAAACTCAAATCCGGGCTGCCCGACGACACGTCCTCGGCGGCGGATGCCGCCAAGACGAAGAAGGTCGGCAACGGCGGGTAGTTTTCCTTGCTTGTCCCGCTGGTCGAAAACGCGCCGGCCAAGATCAATCTGACGCTGCGGGTGCTCGGCCGGCGGCCCGACGGCTACCATGATCTCGAGAGCCTGGTGGTGTTCGCCGATTTCGGCGACCGGCTGAGCTTCGTGCGCGACGGCGAGCTTTCGCTGACCGTGCGCGGCCCGAACGCCGCGCAGGCGGGGGAGGGCGCGGACAATCTCGTACTCAAGGCGGCAACCGCGCTTGCCGCGCTCGAGCCTGCGGTCGGGCTGGGCGCATTCCACCTCGACAAGGCGCTGCCGGTTGCCGCCGGCATCGGCGGCGGATCGGCCGACGCGGCAGCGGCACTACGCCTCCTCGCCAAGGCCAACGGGCTTGCGCCCGAGCATCCGGCCCTCTTCGCCGCTGCGCGCTCGACCGGCGCCGACGTCCCGGTCTGCCTCGATCCGCGCCCGCGAATCATCCGCGGCATCGGCGAGGTGCTGTCGCCGCCGTTGTCGCTGCCGGCACTCCCGGCGGTACTGGTCAATCCGGGTGTCGCGCTGACGACCAAGGCGGTGTTCGCGCGCTGGACGGCCCCGGCCGCTCCTCCCGTTGCCCTCGACGTCGCGGCGATCGCCAAGCTCGAAAACCGCGACGCGTTTCTGCAGCTTCTCGTCACGCAAGCGAATGATCTTGAAGCTCCCGCCATTGCGCTGGCGCCGGTGATCGCCGATGTCCTCGCAGCGCTGCGAGCACTCGGCTGCAGCCTTGCGCGCATGTCCGGCTCGGGGGCGACCTGCTTCGCGATTTTTGCCTCGGCGTCCGCCGCACGGGAAGCGGCGAAAGCCGTGCACGACCACTATCCGCATTGGTGGGTGCAGGCGTGCGTGCTCGGGTAGCATCATTGCGGGCCGAAGAAACGCGGCGCGTTGAATGATGGCGAGCCTAGTGCGTGCGCGCGATGCAGAAGTCGACCGTTTCGGCCAGCGCCGACTTCATCGGCGAGTCGGGAAAGAGGGCGAGCGCGTCACGGGCGATGGCGCCGTAGTGGTGGGCGCGCCCGATCGTGTCCTCGAGCGCGCGATGCTTGGCCATGAGGCCGATGGCGTGCTCGAGGTCGGCATCGGTCGCTTCGCCGCGCTCGAGCGTGCGCCGCCAGAATTCGCGCTCGGCGTGGCCGCCGCGGCGGAAGGCGAGCACCACCGGCAACGTGATCTTTCCTTCGCGGAAATCGTCGCCGACGTTCTTGCCGAGCTTCTGCGCCGCGCCGCCGTAGTCGAGGGCGTCGTCGACGAGCTGGAAGGTGATGCCGAGATTCATGCCGAACGACCGGCAGGCGGCCTCCTCGTCCCGCGGCCGTGCGCACAGCACCGGGCCGACCTCGCACGCGGCTGCGAACAGCTCGGCGGTCTTGGCGCGGATCACTGCGATGTACTCGTCCTCCGTCGTCGCCGTATTCTTGGCAGCGGCGAGCTGCATGACCTCGCCCTCGGCGATCACGGCGGCGGCGGCGGAGAGGATTTCGAGCGCCTTGAGGTTCCCGACCTCGACCATCATCTTGAACGCCTGGCCGAGCAGGAAATCGCCGACCAGCACGCTGGCCTCGTTCCCCCACAGCATCCGCGCGGCGAGCCGTCCGCGCCGCATCTCGCTTTCGTCGACGACGTCGTCGTGCAGCAGCGTGGCGGTGTGCATGAACTCCACCGCGGCCGCGAGCTTGATGTGGCCGTCGCCGGCGTAGCCGGTGAGCCGCGCCAACGCCAGCGTGAGTATTGGCCGCAACCGCTTGCCGCCGGAATTGATCAGGTGGTTGGCGACCTCCGGGATCATCGCCACCTCCGAGCCGGTGCGCGCCAAAATGACGCCGTTGACGCGCTCCATGTCGGCGGTGACCCGATCGAGCAGTGGATCGATCGAGGGCTCACCAGGACTTGCGAAAGGGACGACGACAGCCACTTGAAGTTTTCTCCACAGCGGACGCGAGAGCATAGAAACGCTATGGTAGACCGGCAAGTGCGCCCGCCCGGACGTGCTTTTGCCGGTGCCGCTCGCGCTATTCGCACGTGGCGGTGGAGAGGGGGAATGTCAAGCAACGAGCCGCATGCCGGGAGCATGGCTGCAAGCCAGTTTCAGACGGCGGTGCTGATGCCGTGCTACAATGAGGAGCGCGCCGTCGCCAAGGTTGTCGCCGATTTTCGGGCGGCGCTGCCGGACGCCGCAATCTATGTGTACGACAACAATTCCACCGACCGCACTGTCGAAGCCGCGCTCCGGGCCGGCGCCGTGGTTCGCCGCGAGGCCTATCAGGGCAAAGGCCACGTGGTCCGGCGGATGTTCAACGACGTCGAGGCCGACGTCTACGTGCTGGTCGATGGCGATGCGACCTACGATGCGCCCAGCGCGCGCGGCATGATCGCCAAGCTGATCGACGAGCGGCTGGACATGGTGGTCGCCACCCGCGTCGATCGCGACCACGCGGCCTATCGCCCCGGTCATCGGGCCGGCAACCGGCTCTTGACCGGCTTCGTGGCCCACATGTTCGGGCGCGCCTTCACCGACATCCTTTCCGGCTATCGGGTATTCTCACGACGCTTCGTGAAGTCGTTCCCGATCCTCTCCGGCGGTTTCGAAATTGAGACGGAGCTGACCGTTCACGCGCTCGAGCTCGAATTGCCCGTCGGGGAGATGGCAACGCCCTATTTCTCGCGGCCGAGCGGATCGGCTTCGAAGCTGTCGACCTGGAACGACGGCTTCCGCATTCTCTCGACGGTCTTCAAGCTTTACCGCGCCGCGCGGCCGCTGTCGCTGTTCGGGGCGTTCGGCACCGCTCTCGCCATCATATCGATCGGCCTCGCCATCCCGATCTTCACCACCTACGTGCAGGAGGGGTTGGTGCCACGGTTGCCGACGGCGGTGCTTTCGACCGGCCTGATGCTGCTTGCCTTCCTTTCGATCGCCTGCGGTCTGATCCTGGACACGGTCACGCGCGGCCGGCGCGAACTCAAGCTGCTCGCCTATCTCGCCCTGCGCGCGCCGGGCGAGGAACGGCGGCGGAGTTGAACGTGGTCGAGCTTCTTCGCACCAACGATGCCGTGCTGATCTCGGCGATCGAGGCGCTGCTCAGCGGCGCACGCATCGCGCACGTCGTTGTCGATCAGAACATCAGCGTGCTGGAAGGTTCGATCGGCGCCTTCCCGCGCCGCATTCTGGTCGGCGCGGACCAACTCGACGCGGCGCGGCGGCTGCTTACCGACGCCGGCCTCGCCCACGAACTCCGTGGCGATGGGCGCTGAAAGCGCCGGGGTGAGCGCGGACGCGGTCCTCGGCGGATCGCTCACGCTGCGCCAGCCGTTGCGCGGCCACCGCGTCGGCCATGACGCGATTCTGCTCGCCGCGGCGACCGCGGCCGGCGCCGGCGAGCACGCGGTCGACCTCGGCGCCGGCGTCGGCGCCGCGGGACTGGCGCTGGCCCGTCGCGTCGCCGGCGTTGCCGTGACCCTGGTCGAGATCGAGCCGGCCCTCGCCGCGCTGGCGCGCGAGAACGCCGCGCGCAACGGTCTTGCTGAGCGGGTGCGCGCCGTGTGCCTCGACGTTGCCGCGCCCGCCGCCGCTTTCGCCGCAGCGGGATTGTCGTCCGGGACGGCGGACCGGGTGCTGATGAATCCGCCCTTCAACATGGCACCAGCGCAAAAACTGTCGCCCGATCGTGGCCGGCGTCTCGCGCATGCCGCGTCGCCCGATGCGCTCGGCCAGTGGGTGCGCACCGCGGTGCGGTTGCTGCGGCCTTCGGGCGTGCTGACGCTGATCTGGCGCGCCGACGGGCTCGATTCGATGCTGGCGGCGCTCACCGCCGGCTTCGGCGCGGTCACGCTCCTTCCGGTGCATCCGCAGCCGGGGGCGGCGGCGATCAGAGTGCTGGCGCGCGCCGTCAAGGCAAGCCGCGCGCCGCTCGCGCTGTTGCCGGGCTTTGTGCTCACGGATGCCGCCGGCGAGCCGAGTGCGGAAGCCGAGGCCGTCCTGCGTGCGGGCGGGGTGCTCTCCTTGGCCCGGGAGTGAGGCTTTCGCTGTCGCGCGCTACGCAGTCGCCGAATCGGGCGGCGCCGTCGTTGTCTGCTTCATTTGCCTTGGGCTTGGAATGTAGGAAAAGCCGACGATGACACCGATCAGCATCAGCAGCATGTAGATTTTCATCGCCGGCGCGTTCCCATCCCTGGCCCCGGCGTTTAACTTAGCCGTGTGAACCTTTCCGCGACGTTAACAAACGGTTACTTGAGGGGCCGAGGACGACTGCCTATGTGCACTTCATGAGCGAGCCCTGGACTGGGGAAAGCGTCAAAGAGGCCGGCACGCGCGCCCTTGCGGCGCTTCGCGGTTTCATTCCGGAGCGCTTCCGCGGCGACCGTGTCGTGGTGCCGGTGGCGAGACTCTCCGGCATCATCGGCCTGTCGACGCCGCTTCGCCCTGGCCTCACGATGGGCAGCGTCGCGCGCACGCTCGACCGCCTCTTTGCCGTGCGCAACGCGGCCGCGGTCGCTCTCGCCATCAACTCGCCTGGCGGATCGCCGGTGCAATCCCACCTGATCTTCCGCCGCATCCGCGAGCTGGCGGAGGAGAAGAAGCGCCGGGTCATTGCGTTCGTAGAAGACGTCGCCGCCTCGGGCGGCTACATGATCGCTTGCGCCGCCGATGAAATCATCGCCGATCCGCATTCGATCGTCGGCTCGATCGGGGTGGTCGGCAGCTCCTTCGGGTTCGACAAGGCAATCGCCAAGCTCGGCATCGAGCGGCGGGTCTATACCTCTGGCGAACGCAAGGCGATGCTCGACCCTTTCCTGCCGGAGAAGCCGGATGACGTCGAGCGCCTGAAGGAGCTGCAGCGTGAGATCCACGAGGATTTTATCGCGCTGGTGAAATCGCGGCGCGGCGGCAAGCTTGCCGGCCCGGAAAATGACTTGTTCTCCGGCGAGTACTGGACCGGACGGCGCGGGATCGAGCTCGGCCTCGTCGACTCGATCGGTGAGGTGCGCAGCACGCTCCGCGACCGTTTCGGGGACAAGGTTTTTACGCCGCTCATCGCCGCCGAGCGCCGGCTGTTCGGGCGGCGCGTCAGCGGCATCGGCCGCGGCGACTTCATGGGTGCGGGTCTTGCCGAGGATGTGATCTCGGCGCTCGAGGCGCGCGCGCTGTGGGCGCGTTACGGGCTCTGACGGAGGGAGAAATGCCGCCGGTATTGGCCTTGGCATTCGGACTGATCGGAGGCGCGGTCCTGCTGCGCTGGTGCATCAAGGAGGTGCAGCGCGTGAGCGCCGATCTCGACACCGTCCGCGGCAACCCCGCCGATCCGGTCGACCGCCAGACGCTGCCAACCCTGAAACGCGATCCGCAATCGGGCGAATACCGCCCGAGC
>Ga0210408_10005929_pt1 | contig 10635 bp, 11 predicted proteins | sample IncBWH4MmetaG_FD_155471 | JGI IMG/M metagenome (GOLD analysis project Ga0210408, IMG submission 155471) | Forest soil microbial communities from Barre Woods Harvard Forest LTER site, Petersham, Massachusetts, United States - Inc-BW-H-4-M | ecosystem: Environmental > Terrestrial > Soil >... | reverse complement strand
ACCGCGCCGGCGAGCTCGAGGCGGAGCTCGCGGCGGCGGGCGTGGCTCGCGAGCAGACACAGCAGGCGGCCGAGCAGGCGCGCGAGCGACTGGCCGCGGCCGAGCGCGAGATGCAGGACACGCGCCGGGAGTCCGCTCGGGTCGGAGCCGAGCTCGCGGCGGCGAACGAGTTCCTGCGCAGCCACCTGCGCGTCGGTGGCGCCGAGCCGGGCCTGTCCTCGACGTTGAGTGAGGAGCTGCGCGTGCGGGACGGCTACGAGCTGGCGCTCGCGGCGGCGCTCGGGGGTCGTCTCGATGCCGCTGTCGTGAAGGACGTGGCGGGGGCGCAGGCGCTGCTCGACACCGCGGGCCCCGACGGTGGCACGGCGCTGCTCGCCGACATCGGCCCCGACCGGCTGGAGCGCTCGGCGGCGGTGGATCAACCTCGCCAGCGGCTCGATGGCGCGGTGAGGCTCATGGACCTCGTGAGTGGCCCTGCTGACGTCCTCGAGTTGGCGGCGCGGCTGCTCGCCGACGCCTGGGTGGTCGAGCGTCTCGAGGATCTGCCCGCCGACTTCGGCGGCATCGCCGCCACGCGCGCGGGCCGGGTCTGGTTCGCCTCCTGGGGCGAGGTGCGCCAGCTGACCGAGGGAGGCACCGAGCGGGTCCTGGCGCGTCGCAACGAACGAGATCGTCTGCTCGCCGCGACGGAGCGGGCGACCGGCTCCGAGCTCCAGGCGCGGGCGGCGTCCGAGCGTGCGCTCGCGGAGGCGCACGCCGCAGAGGAGGCTCGCGTGGGGGCCGAAGCGTCGCTGCGCGATGCCGAACGCCGACATGCCGACGCCGCGGAGGCCAAGCGCCGCACGGAGCGGCTGATCGAACAGCGACGCGGCGCGCCGGCCCAGGGACCGCTGGCCGTCAGGAAAGCCGAGCTGGAAGGCGAGCTGTCGGCCGAGCGCCGTCAGGCGCAGCGGATGGAGCGCGAGCGAGCCGAGCGCGCCGCGCGAGGCGAGCGCCTGCGGGCGCAGCATGCCACGGACACCGCCGCGGTGGCGCTGGCCGAGCGACTCGCCACCGTCCTTCAGAGCGCCGGCGACGCGTTCGCATCGCGTGTGGAGCAGCTCGAGGAGCAGCTCACGCGCGATCGCGCTGCCGGCGAGGAGATGGCGGCGGAGCTGCGCGAGTGCGCCGAACAGGAGGCCGAGATCCAGTCCAGCCTGCGCGCCGCGGGCGAGCTGGTGACCGACGCGGAGGTCGCCGCGCAGCGGCTCCGCGACCAGGCCGGCGACGCCGAGCTCGAGCTCAGGGGCATCGCCGAGCGCCTGGGTGCGCCGCTGCCCGAGGCCGCGGACGGTTCGCAGGCCATCGCCTCCCACGAGGAGCCGCTCGAGGAGGAGCAGGCTCAGTCGCTGCTGGCGCGGGTCGAGCGGCTCGGGCGCCGACGCGAGCAGCTCGGCCCGGTTAACCCGCTCGCGCAGGAGGAGTACGGCGAGGCGGTCGCCCATGTCGAGGAGCTCGAGAGCCGGCGCACCGACCTCGAGACGGCGCTACGGGAGCTGAACGCGGTGATCCGCGAAACGGACCGGCAGATCCACGACACCTTCGAGCAGACCTTCGCCGCCGCGGCGCGCAATTTCGAGGAGCTCGCAGGCGACGTCTTCCCGGGCGGGACCGGGCGCCTCAGCCTCGTCGCGGAGGAACGCGCGCCCCGCCCGGTGCTCGGCGGCCAGCCGCTGCCCGAGGGCGAGGGCGAGGATCAAGGCGCTGACGGCGAGGCCGCCGCCGAGGCCGAGGCCCAGCTCGAAGGTCAGGAGGAGGAAGAGCTGCTCGGAGTCGAGATCGAGATCACGCCGGCGGGCAAGGCCACGAAACGCCTGTCCCTGCTCTCGGGCGGGGAGAAGTCGATGACCGCGCTGGCATTCATGTTCGCCGTGTTCCTCGCGCGACCCTGCCCCTTCTACATCCTCGACGAGGTCGAGGCGGCGCTCGACGACATCAACCTCGATCGCTTCCTGACGCTGCTGCGCCGCTACTCGGACCGTGCGCAGTTCATCGTGATCACCCACCAGAAGCGCACGATGGAGGCGGCGGACTGGCTGTACGGCGTCTCGATGGGAGGCGATGGCGTCTCGAAGGTTCTCTCCCGGCGCCTGCCGTCGGAGCTCGGAGCGCAGTCCGAGATGGCGGAGATCGCCTGATATCGTCGCGCTCCCTCGTGGCGCGCGACTGGAGCGAACTCTTCATCACCGGCGAGAGGAGCGGGCCGGACGGGGCCGGCGGGGCGTCCGAGGCAGGCGAGAGCTCCCGCGGATCGGCGGGGTCCGAGCGTCGAGGGCTGTTCCGGCGCCTGCGCGAGAGCATGGCCAAGACCCGCCAGGCGCTCGGCTCAGAGATCCACGCGACCCTGTTCGGAGTGCTCGACGAGCACACATGGGAGCGGCTGGAGGAGGCGCTGATCATGGCCGACGTCGGCGCGAGCACGACGGCCTCGGTCGTCGAGACGCTCGAAGCAGAGGCCGGGTCGGGGAAGCTCGAGGGCGGCGAGGCGCTGAGCGAGCGCCTGATCGCGCTGCTCGCCGAGACCGCACGGGTGGGCGACGCGCGCATCGACATCCGCGCACAGCCGACGGTGATCGTGGCGGTCGGTGTGAACGGCACGGGTAAGACGACGACGATCGGCAAGCTCGCGTGGCACCTGCAGCGGGAGCTTGGAGCTAGCGTCCTGTTGGGCGCCGCCGACACCTACCGGGCAGCGGCGGGCGAGCAGCTCGAGGGCTGGGCGGAGCGCGCCGGCGCCGAGATCGTGCGCGCGGGCGAGGGCTCGGACCCCGGCGCGGTCGCCTTCGACGCCATCGCCCGGGCGCGCAGCGGGAGCGCCGACGTCGTCATCATCGACACCGCCGGTCGACTGCATACGCAGGACGATCTGATGGCAGAGCTCGGGAAGGTACGCAGGGTGATCGCGCGGCAGCTCGAGGGCGCGCCGCACGAGACGCTGCTCACGATCGACGCGACGACCGGGCAGAACGGGCTTCGCCAGGCGAAGCAGTTCGCGGATGCCGCGCACGTGACCGGGGTGGTGCTGACGAAGCTGGACGGCACCGCGCGCGGCGGCATCGCCCTCGCGATCGCGCGCGAGCTCGAGCTGCCGGTGAAGCTGATCGGCGTAGGAGAGGCGCTCGAGGACCTGCGGCCGTTCGACCCGGAGGAGTTCGCGCGGGCGCTGATCGCCGAGTGAGCTGCGCCGCGCCCTCTACAGGGAGATAACCTGGAGTCATGGACGCGTGGATCATCTGGTTGGTGGCCGCCGCCGTCCTCGGAGTGGGGGAGATGCACCAGGGTGGCTTTTACCTCGCCCCCTTTGCGCTCGGAGCGGCACTCGCCGCGATCGTCAGCCTGCTCGGCGTGGGCACAGCGCTGTCGGCGATCGTGTTCCTCCTCGCCTCGGCCGTCGTGTTCGGAACGCTGCGCCCGGTGGCCCGGCGCCATCGTCGGCTGCCGCCGTCGATTCGCACCGGGGCCGCTGCGCTGATCGGGCGCCCGGGGATCGTGCTCGAGCGGATCGCCAACGACGAGGGGGTCGGTTGCGTCAAGATCGACGGCGAGGTGTGGACCGCGCGCAGCTACGCAGACGGCGAGGTGATCGACGTCGGCCAGCGCGTCGAGGTGGTCGAGATCAGGGGCGCCACCGCGCTTGTGATGCAGTGATCATCCGTACTCTCCTCAGTGTCTGATCTGGGGCACAGGCCAAGAGAAGGACAGAAAGGAACCCATCCATGGCTGCTCTCATCGTCATCGCGGTCGTCGTGGTGTTCGCGCTCATCGTGGCCGCGCGCACCATCCGCGTGATCCCGCAGGCGCGCGCGGGCGTGGTCGAGCGGCTCGGGCGCTACAGTCGCACGCTCGAACCGGGTCTGACGATCATCACCCCGTTCATCGATCGCGTGAAGCCGCTCGTCGACTTGCGTGAGCAGGTCGTGAACTTCTCACCGCAGTCCGTGATCACGGAAGACAACGTGGTCGTCGGGATCGAAACGGTTCTCTACTTCACGATCACGGACCCGCGCTCGGCCACCTATGAAATCGCGAACCCGCTGCAGGCGATCGAGCAGCTCACGGTGACGACGCTGCGCAATGTGATCGGCGGGCTTACGCTCGAGGCCACGCTGACGGCCCGCGAGAACGTCAACACCGAGCTGCGGACGGTTCTGGACGAGGCGACCGGCAAGTGGGGCATCAGGATCAACCGCGTTGAGATCAAGTCGGTCGACCCGCCGCCGGACATCAGGACGGCCATGGAGAAGCAGATGCGTGCCGAGCGCGACCGCCGCGCCGCGATCCTCACCGCGGAAGGCGAGAAGCAGGCACAGATTCTCACGGCGGAGGGAGCCAAGCAGGCCGCGGTGCTCACGGCCGAGGGAGAGCGACAGGCGGCGATCCTGCGCGCCGAGGGTGAAGCGAAGGCGATCGATACGGTGTTCAGCGCGATCCATGAGGGCAAGCCAGACCGCGAGCTGCTCAGCTACGAATACCTGAAGATGCTGCCGCAGCTCGCCGAAGGCGACGCCAACAAGGTCTTCGTGGTGCCGTCCGAGTTCGCCGAGGCCTTCGGCGGCATCGGCAAGGCGCTCGCGAGCCGCTCCGAGCCCGAGGGCAGGCCGCGACCCCGGCCGCCCGCGCCGCCGTCCGGATCGGGCGCCTGACGGCCGCCTCGCCGGGCCACTCCGCCGGGACAGCGGATGCGTGGCTGCGAGAATCAACCCCCTCATGTTCGACTCGCTCGCAGAGAAGCTCCAAGGAACGCTGGCAGGCGTGCGCCAGCGCGGAGCCCTCTCCGAGGATGATGTAGCCGCCGCGATGCGCGAGATCCGCCTCGCCCTGCTGGAGGCGGATGTGAACTTCAAGGTCGTGCGCGAGTTCACCTCGCAGCTGCAGGAGCGCTGCCTGGGCGCTGACGTGGTCGGAGCGCTGAACCCCGGCCAGCAGGTGGTGAAGATCGTGGGAGAGGAGCTCGCGGAGCTGATGGGCGGGGCCGCGGGCGCGCTGAGCTTCTCGCCGAGGCCGCCGACTGTGATCCTGATGGCGGGTCTGCAGGGCTCGGGCAAGACGACCGCGACCGCGAAGCTCGCCCGCTACCTGCGCGAGGAGCGCGCTGCGGCGGTCGCCGTGGCCGCGTGCGACGTCTACCGCCCGGCGGCCGTCGAGCAGCTCGTGAAGGTCGGTGCGCAGGCGGGAGCCGCGGTCTACGAGCAGGGCACCGATCGCGACCCGGTGGAGATCGCCAAGTGGGCGCTCGAGCGCGCTCGCGAGGAGGGCAAGGACGTCCTGATCGTCGACACGAGCGGCCGCCTGCACGTCGACGAGGAGCTGATGGCCGAGCTCGTCAGGATCCGCGACGCGGTGAAACCGCATGACGTGCTGCTCGTCGTCGACGCAATGACCGGCCAGGACGCAGTCAACGTCGCGGAGAGCTTCGCGCAGGCCGTTCAGTTCGACGGCGTCGTGATGACCAAGCTCGACGGAGACGCGCGGGGCGGCGCGGCGCTGTCGGTCAAGGCGGTCACCGGCAAGCCGATCATGTTCGCCTCCACGGGGGAGAAGCTCGACCAGTTCGAGCGTTTCCACCCGGACCGCATGGCGCAGCGGATCCTGGGGATGGGCGACGTCATGTCGCTGATCGAGAAGGCCGAGCGCCAGTTCGAGCAGGACGACGCGGTCGAGCTTGAACGCAAGCTGCGCCGCAACCAGTTCGGCCTCGACGACTTCCTCGGTCAGCTGAAGGCGATCCGGAAAATGGGGCCCCTGACGAGCCTGCTCGGCATGATCCCCGGGCTCGCCGGCCATCAGCTGCAGAACATGAAGGTCGATGAGCGTGAGCTGGACCGAATCCAGGCGATCATCCTCTCGATGACTCCCGAAGAGCGCAAGCATCCCGAGCTGATCAACGGCTCGCGGCGGCTGCGGATCGCGAAGGGGTCTGGAACGACCGTGCAGCACGTCAACAGGCTGGTGAAGCAGTTCGGCCAGATGCGCAAGGTCATGCGCCAGGTTGGGCGCGGCAAGATGCCTGACATCGGCGCGCTGATGCGCGAGGCCAGGTGAGCGGCGAGGCCGGCTCCCCGCCTCGACCCTCCTCACCGTCTAAGCTCTGCTGCGATCCGCATAGGTCGCTGCAAGCGGCAGAGAGGAAAACGTGGCAGTCAGGCTGAGGCTCACGCGAGTGGGCGCCAAGAAGGACCCCATCTGGCGGGTGGTCGTCGCCGATCAGCGCTCGCCCCGCGATGGGCGCGTGATCGAGACCATCGGTCACTACAACGCCCAGACGGATCCTTCGACGATCGTGATCGACGAGGATCGTGCGCGCAGCTGGCTGGCACGCGGCGCTCAGCCGTCGAACACGGTCCGCAAGCTGCTGCGCATCCAGGGCATCGACACGCGGGCCGGCTAGCGCCGAGCACCGACCGTGAGCCGTCGGCCACGAGCTTGAGCAGCGCGGACATGCCCAGCGAGATCCCGAGGCAGTTGCTGGAGTATCTGGCGGAGGGGCTAGTCGACGATCCCGACGCCGTGTCGGTGGAGCAGTTCGAGGAGGACGACGGAACGATCGTGCTCGAGCTATGCGTGGCCGCGGGCGACTACGGGAGGGTGATCGGCCGCGGCGGTCGCACCGCCCACGCGCTGCGGACGGTCGTAAAAGCCGCCGCCGCAGGCGAGGGGTGCCACGTGCTCGTCGATATCGTCGATTGACGAGCCATCGGCGAGTCTGAGAGGAGCCAGCATGCACGCTGCCCCCGTGGCGCTTGGAGCCGGGCGCGTCGGGCGCCCGCACGGGTTGGACGGGAGCTTCTACGTGACGCGAGCGCGGCCGCGCCTGCTGTCGGCGGGCTCCATCGTGACCGTGGCCGGGCGCGAGGCGCCGATAGTGCGCCGCGCCGGCACCGAGCAGCGGCCAATCGTGCGCTTGGAGGGAGTCGATGACCGGTCCGCCGCGGAGGAGCTTCGCGGCCTGGAGCTGACCGTGCGCGCGCCGCAGGCGCCGTCGCTCGCCGAGGGCGAATGGTGGGCCCATGAACTGCAGGGGTGTGACGTGTTCGACGGCGAGCGTCGCCTCGGCGCCGTCATCCGGCTGATCGAGCTGCCCTCATGCGAGGCGCTCGAGGTCGAGCTCGAGCGCGGCGAGGAGCCGCTGCTCGTGCCGATGGTCAAAGACGCGATCAGCCGCATCGAGGTCGAGAGCCGGCGGATCGAGATCGACGCCGAGTTCCTCGGCTTGCAGCCGCGGACAGCCGCACGGGCACCGGCCGCCGGCGAGCGGCGGAACAGATGAAGATCGACGTCTTCACGCTCTTCCCCGAGTCCTTCGACTGGTTTCGCTCACAGCGGCACGTCGGCAACGTGGCGAGCGCGGGAACCAGCCTGGAATGCGTGAACTACCGCGATCACACGCCGCTCAGCGGCGGCCAGGTCGATGACATGCCGTTCGGCGGCGGCGCCGGGATGGTGCTTCGCGTGGACGTGGTCGACAGCGCGCTGCGGGCCCACTACGACCTCGATTCGGTGCAGCTGCGCAACCGCCGTCGCGTGATCGCGCTCACCGCCGGCGGGCGCCTGCTCGATGACGCGCTCGTCGACGAACTGGCCGCCGAGCCGGCGCTGACGCTCCTATGCGGCCGCTACGAGGGACTGGACGAGCGCATCGTCGAGCACCTCTCAAGCGACGCGATCTCGATCGGCCGTTACGTGCTCTCAGGCGGCGAGCTCGCGGCGATGGTCCTCTGCGACGCCGTCATCCGCAAGCTGCCGGGCGCGCTCGGACACGAGGATTCGGCCGCCGAGGAGTCCTTCAGCGCTGCCCTGGACGGCCACCCCGAGTACCCCCACTACACCCGCCCCGCCGAGTATCGCGGCTGGGGCGTGCCCGATGTCCTTCTCTCCGGCCATCACGAGCGCATCCAGCAATGGCGGCGCGAACGGAGCCGCGAACGAGGGGAGGCCGGCTTCGACCGCGGGAGGCGAAGCAGCGGGCTCGGGTGAGACGGAGCCGACTGACCGTTCGCTACCATTGCTGATCGCGCTTGCTGGAGGTACCGCTCCCGGGACCTCTCAGGACTTTTCGCGCCCTCCTTCACCCATGAGCAGCGTCATCGAAACCATCGAGCGCGCCCAGCTGCGCCGCGTTCCCAACTTCGCGCCGGGCGATCGCGTCAAGGTCCACTTCCAGGTGGTGGAGGGCACCCGCAGCCGCCTGCAGGTCTTCGAGGGCGTCGTCATCAAGCGCCAGGGTCACGGTGCGCGGGAGACGTTCACGGTTCGCAAGCAGTCCTTCGGCGTCGGCGTGGAGCGCATGTTCCCCGTGCACTCGCCGAAGATCGAGCGCATCGAGCTCGCCGCTCGAGGCGACGTGCGCCGCGCCAAGCTCTACTACCTGCGTGATCGCGTCGGCAAGCGCGCTCGCGTGCGCGAGCGTCGCTACGCGGGCCCGGAGGAAAGCATCCAGCCGGGCCTGCTGTACGAACCCACGGAGGCGACCGACGCCGACGGGCTGACCGCGGAGGAGACCGTCATGGCCGGCGACCAGCAGGCGCAGGACGCGAGCGTCGACGGCGATGCGCTCGAGACGGGCTCCGCTGCCGATGGGCGAGAGAGTGTTGCGCACGAGACGTCCGGCGATAGTGAGATATCGGGGGGTACTGGGTCCACGGACCAGAACGAGCCCACGGCCGCGACCGGACCTGTCGGCGACGGCGAGCCTGCCGGCGACGGCGAGCCTGCCGGCGAGGGCGAGCCTGCCGGCAACGCCGAGCCTGCCGGCGACGCCGATCCGCAGAAGCCCGATGGACAATCGAGTGCAGAGCGGGGCGAAAAGGCCTCAGCGGCTGCCGAGACAGCTTCCTCCTCAGATGTCGGCGTCGTCAAGGACGCGTAGCCGCCGGCGAGCGGCCGGCGCGAGCGGCGGCACTCAGACCGGCAAGAAGCGGGGCAAATCCGCGACGAGCTCGATCGTCGAGCTGATCGTTATCATCGCGGTGGCACTCGGCCTCGCGCTCGGCATCCAGGCGTTTGTGGTGAAGCCCTACCGGATCCCAAGCGGCTCGATGGAACCGACCCTCTCCGTCGGTCAGCGCGTGCTGGTGAATCGTCTCGGCATGGACTTCGGTAAACCGCACGTCGGCGAGATCGCCGTCTTCCACCCGCCGGTGGGCGCGCAGGAAAGCAATGGCGAACCGAAGTGCGGGCCGACGCCGCACGTGGTGGTCGACGGCACGGGCGCCTGTGCCGCGCCGCTCCCGGCCGAGTCGAACGTGAACTTCATCAAGCGCATCGTCGCCGGCCCGGGCGACGTGATCTCGATCGTCGAAGGGCACGTGATCCGCAACGGCGTCCGCGAGAAGGACTCCTACGCGCGGCCATGCGCGGAAAGGGAATCGAAATGCAACTTTCCAACTCCGATCAGGGTTCCGGCCGGTCACTGGTTCATGATGGGCGACAATCGTGGCGACTCCGACGACAGCAGGTTCTGGGGACCCGTACCCACCGGCTGGATCATCGGGGGAGCCTTCGCCACATACTGGCCTCCTGACCGGATCGGGTTCCTCTAGCGCTGGAGGCGAGCCTGCCGCCGTGACAGCGAGGGCTTCGAAGGAGCGGTCGCCGTCATCGGCGCGCTCGAGGCGCCGGGCGCGCAGGGACGGGAGTGGGCGGCGGCTGTTCGCCTTCGACCGGCGCCTGGGCGTCCGGTTCGTCGCGGGCGCCGATGAGGCGGGGCGCGGATGCCTGGCCGGGCCGCTGTTCGCCGCGGGCGTGCTGTTCGACTACGAGGCGCTGAGCCTGCGCGAGCTGCGGGCGCTGAGAGCGCTGAATGATTCAAAGCAGCACTCCCACAGCGCTCGCGAGGAGCTCTACCCGCTGGTCCTTCGCAGCGCAGCCCGCGTCGTCGTCGTCTCGAGGTGCGTGCGCGGGATCGACGCGCGCGGCTTGCACAAGACGAATCTCGCCGCCCTGCGCGATGCGATGCGGGGCGTCACGCACGAGCTGCGTGGCGATGTGATCTGCCTCGTCGACGGCTTCTCCGTGCCACGGTTCGAGCGGCCTCAGCGCGCGATCATCGACGGTGACGCGACCAGCGCCGCAATCGCGGCCGCGTCGATCGTGGCGAAGGTCACCCGGGATCGCTACATGCGCCACGCGGACACGCTGCACCCGGGATGGTGCTTCGCCGATCACGTCGGCTACTCCACACCCGAGCATCGCGAGGCGATCATCCGTCAGGGCGTCTCTCCCCTGCACCGCATGTCCTTTCAGTCGCTCGCCTACCAGCAGCTCGCGCTCTGAGGGACGCCGCGCCGCGTGTGCGGCAAGCTTGCGGCGTGGTCAAGACCGGCGTAGCACCACTCCGTTGCAGCGGGCGCGTGGCGAAACGACAGCCGATCGGCTGTGTGGAGGCGAGCGCATCGCGGTCGCTCTGAGTGCCGGTTCTGGGCACTCACCTCAGGCGGTGGCGGAAACAGCAGTAGGCTGCGGCGATGAAGCCGGGGTCTGTGGCCGTCGCAACGCTTCTGTTGGCGATCGCGTTTTGCGGTTGCGGCGGGAGCAGCGCCTCGAGCAGCACGACGACGGCCAAAGCAACGACGACGTCGAGTGGCACGAGTTCGGCAC
>Ga0210408_10005928_pt1 | contig 10637 bp, 9 predicted proteins | sample IncBWH4MmetaG_FD_155471 | JGI IMG/M metagenome (GOLD analysis project Ga0210408, IMG submission 155471) | Forest soil microbial communities from Barre Woods Harvard Forest LTER site, Petersham, Massachusetts, United States - Inc-BW-H-4-M | ecosystem: Environmental > Terrestrial > Soil >... | reverse complement strand
GTGATGAAGCACTTCGAGCCGTTCAGCACGTACTTGTCGCCCTGGCGCACCGCGCTCGTGCGCATCCCCGACACATCCGAGCCCGCGTCCGGCTCCGTCAGGCAGAACGACGCCAGCTTCAGCTCCTCCGTGATCGCCCCCAGGTACCTCTTCTTGACCTCCTCCGAGCCCCCCAGCACGATCGGCGCCGTCGCCAGGCCGTTGCAGCCCAGCGACGTCTGGATGCCCGAGCAGCCCCACGAGAGCTCCTCCTCGATCAGGCACCCGTCGAGGTAGCCCAGGCCCGGCCCCCCGTACTCCTCCGGGATGTGCGTGTTCATTAGGCCCACCTCCCATGCCTTCTGGAGGATCTCCTGTGGCCACGTGCCCTCTTTGTCGTACTCCCAGGCGACAGGGCGAATCTCTTTCTCCGCGAAGTCGTGCGCCAGCTCGCGCAGGTTCTTCTGCTCGTCTGTGAGCGTGAAATCGACCATGTTGGGGCTCTCCCGATCTGCGGTAGATTGACTGGTCAGTCAACGATTGACTGGCTGAGAGGGTAGCGCAGGCGGCCGAAAGGCCGCCAAGTTGGGCCCCTCTTTTCCAGACAGGGGTAACGAAGCCAGCCTGAGGCAGCCCAAACTGGGCCCCTCTTTTCCAGACGGGGTAGCGAAGCATCGCGTCGTGCGCCACAATCCGTCGATGCGCGCTGTCTTCCCGTTTGTGCTGTTCGGCTCGATCGGGCTGTTTGTCCTCCTCGGCGTGATCGCGGCCTTCACCCACCGCAACCTTCACGACCAGATCGGCCAGGAAGGCCTGCTGCTTGGCGACGATCCCTTCGGCGGCGGATCGAGCGGGTACGACGGGGCGAACGGGCACGCTGGGCTGGGCGGCCACGGTGGAGTGGGCGCAGCGGACTCCATGCGCGAGGTCGAGATCCGCCAGATGCTCACCGCCCGTAGCCAGCGCCTCGTGAGCCAGGGCCACGCCCCGCTCGACATCGACACCGAGCTCGCCAGACTCCAGCCGCAGGGCGCCGGCGGATCGCACGACTCCGCTCTCGCCGCCGAAGTGCGCGGGCTGGTCCTTGCCCGCAACGAACGCCGCCAGCGCCGCGGGCTCGAAGCGCTCGACGTCGAGGCCGAGGTCCAGCGCACCCTTGCCGAACTGGACCCCTGATTCGGGCTCTGCTTGCCCTGTGGAGCTCCCGCTCTGCTTGCCCTGTGAAGCTCGACCCTCAACCTCGGCTCGACCCTTGGTCATGCTCGACCTTCCCATGCTCGACCTTCGATATGCAAAATAAAAGTTCTGTATAACGATGGTTAGACAAAGGTTTTAAAAAACATGTCAACCTCCGGGGCAGAGCCTCACCGGGCTTCACCTTCGACATGAAAAATTTGAGCGTCGTGTAACTATGGTCGGACACTGTCTTGAAAAAGGGATTCACATCGACGCTGCCTGCCTAGCACCAGAACTTGCGCGCTCCGGGGTAGCCGCCGCGTAGCATCCCCTCGGTGCGCTCGAACACGTTCGACGTCCTCGCCCGTCTTTTGCTGGGCGGGCTCGTCCTCGCAGTGACCGGGCTCGTCCTCGCGGTGACCGCCGTCCCGGCCACGGCCGCCCCCGCTCGAAGAGCAGCTCGCGGCCCAACCGTGTACGGCGCCCTGCAGAGCTTGCAGAGCAGCGGCGCGCTCCAGGGCGAAGCGGGGGGGCAGTTCGCGACCACGTACACCGAAGCGCTGCGCGCCGTGAAGCGGCTGAGCGGCACCCGCCGCGCGGAGTTGAGCAGCGTGATCGCCAACGTGCAGCAGCTCGCCGCCGCGCGCGAGTTCACACCCTCGCGGCTGCCCGCCCTGTTCCTCACGCTCGAACGCAACGTCCAGTGGTGGACGAGCGAACCGCTGCTCGCCGCCGATCAGCGCGTGAGCTTTCCCGGCAGCCGCCTGGTGTGGGAGTACTACCCCGGCCAGGGCATCGAGATCCAGTGGCTGGCCACCTTCGGCGAGGCCAACGGCTACTACCTGGAGGGGCACGAGAACACCCAGCTGCGCGAAGTGCTCGACGAAGCGATCCCACTCGCCACCCAGCGCGCCGGGGGGATCGCCTGGGAGTACATGTTCCACTTCGACGGCGGCTCCCCGCCGTGGACCAGCGGGCTCTCCCAGGGGACCGCGTTGCAGGCGCTTGCCCGCGCCTACTCGCGCCTGAAGGAACCCGCGTTCTTGGAAGACGCCAAGCAGGCGCTCGGCGTCTTCGAGGCCCCGCCCCCCGCCGGCGTGCGCATCGCGACCCCCGCCGGCGCCCACTACCTGGAGTACACCTACGCCCCCGGCGAGCGCATCATCAACGGCTTCATCCAGTCGCTCAACGGGCTCTACGACTACGCCAAGCTGACCGGCGACCCCCTCGGCCTGCAGCTCTTCGAAGCCGGCGACGCCGAGGCCCGCGTCGAGGTCCCCCACTACGACACCGGCGCCTGGTCGCTGTACGACCAGCAGTCCGAATCGAACCTCAACTACCACGAGCTGCTCGCCGAATTCCTGCAGAACCTCTGCCAGCGCACCCAGCTCGGCAAGCCGCTCGCCGTAACGCCACCTGCCACGCCAATCCCCGGCGACCAGATTTACTGCACCACGGCCCAGAGCTTTACGGCAGACCTGCACACGCCGCCTGCAATCGCGCTGCTGACACGCAAGCTGCCCCCGAAGGTCCGTGGCGGCGTGCAGCTGTCGCTCTCGAAGATCGCCACGGTCAGCATGACGATCAGCCGGGGTGGAAAGGCGGTGTGGAGCAACAGCGCCCTGGTGGAAGGTGGCAAGCCCCGGCTGCTGTGGGTCACGCCGAGCAAGGCCGGCGCTTATCAAGTCGCCATCCGTGCGGTGGACCTTGCGGGCAACGTCACCACAACAAGCGGCACGATTACCATCAGCGCGCCCGCACGGGCGCCGGCGCGGGCGCGCACCCACCACTGAACCGGCTGCGGCCCGGCGTCGCGGGCGAGGATCGAATGGCCCGTGGAGGGCTCCGTACAATCGGGGTGTGCCGAGCGAAGCCCGCATCCACGGCGGCGCCGATCCAGAGGGCCGCTCCGCGGGCTCGGCGCTGGTGCACGCCTGGGGCGCGCTGGACCGCGACCGGCGCCTGGCGGCGGTCGCGGCGGTGGCGCTGTTCGCGACGATGTTCCTGCCGTGGTACCAGCAGAACGCGGTCGTCAGCGCGGCGAAGGCGGCGCCGCTGGTGAGCCGCAACCTGAACGCGTTCGCGGTCTTCTCGTTCATCGAGGCGGCGGTGCTGCTGGTGGCGCTGGCGGTGCTCTTCCTGTTGTTCGAGCGCGCGCAGGGACGGGACTTCCGCCTCCCGGGGGGCGACGGGACGATGGTGCTGGCGGCCGGGCTGTGGACCGCGCTGCTACTTGTGCTGCGGCTGTTCGACAAGCCGGGGGTCACCCAGCACGGGGTGGCCGCGAACGTGGGCGTACAGTGGGGGATCTTCTTCGCGCTGGCCGCGGCCGGCCTGCTCGCCTACGCCGGCTCGCGGATGCGCGTCGCCCAGCGGCCCGAGCCCCCGTTGATGCGCCGCACCCCGCCCCCGCGCCGGCCGGCGGAACGGCCCGCGGCGGAGGAGGACGCCACCGCTGTGCTCGCCCGCCGAGCCCAGCGGCAGAGCGCCGCCCCGGTCCCCGCGAGCGAGCGGCCCGCGGGAGCGGCTCCCGCCCGCGAACCCTTCCCTCCGGCGCCGCCATCCGCGGCGACGGCGGCAGGCCGCGCGCCCCGCCGCCCACCGGCGCCTGAGGCGGAGCAGCTCTCCTTCGAGGACCCCCCGGAGCAGCGGGGCGCGTAGGCCCCAAGGCCGGCGCGCGATCCGGCCCCTACCGATCCGGCCCCTACCATTGCGATGAAGATGACGCCCGCTGACATCAAGGACGCGCCCGCGAGCATCGCCGAGGTGGCGGAGGGCCTGCGCCGAGTGGGCTACCTGCCGGGCGAGTCGACCGCGCTAGTGGCGTTCCTGGCGGCGCGGCTGGGCAAGCCGGTGCTGGTGGAGGGCCCGGCGGGGGTGGGCAAGACCGAGCTGGCGAAGGCGCTGGCGCGCTACCTGGGCCGGGATCTGGTGCGGCTGCAGTGCTACGAGGGCCTGGACGAGGCGAAGGCGCTGTACGAGTGGAATTACCGCAAGCAGCTGCTGCGCATCCAGGCGCAGGGCGGGGACGCGGGCTGGGAGGAGGTGCAGGAGGACATCTTCGGCGAGGAGTTCCTGCTGGCGCGCCCGCTGATGAGCGCGATCGCCTCGGAGGAGCCGGTGGTGCTGTTGATCGACGAGATCGACAAGACCGACCAGGAGTTCGAGGCGATGCTCCTGGAGGTGCTCTCGGACTTCCAGATCTCGATCCCCGAGCTGGGGCGCGTGGAGTCGCGCACGCACCCGGTGGTGCTGCTCACTTCGAACAACTCGCGCGAGCTGACCGAGGCGCTCAAGCGCCGCTGCCTGTACCTGTGGCTGGACTACCCCGCGCTCGAGCACGAGCTCGAGATCGTGCGCCTGCACACGCCGGAGCTGCCGGAGACGGTGGCGCGGCGCCTGGTCGAGGTGGTGGGGATGGTGCGCGAGCTCGACCTCAAGAAGCCGCCCTCGATCGCGGAGTCGATCGACTGGGCGCGGGCGCTCTTGCTGCTGGGGGCGCGGGACATCGACTCAGACACGTTCATGGAGACGATGTCGGTGATCGTCAAGCACCGCAGCGACATGGACGTGGTGGCCGAGCGCGTCGGGCTGAAGCTCGGGGCGACCGCCGATGCCGTCTGAGGGTCTGGCCGCCCGCCTCTTGGAGCTCGGCGAGGAGCTGCGCCAGGAAGGCGTGGCGGTGGGCACCTCGGAGCTGCTGGACGCGTTCGCGGTGCTGCGCGAGATCCCGTGGACCGCGCAGCAGGACTTCCGCGAGGCGCTGGCGGCGACGCTGGCCAAGAGCCAGGAGGACAGGCGGATCTTCGAGCTGGTGTTCGAGCGCTTCTTCTTCCGCGCCGTCGAGCTGGCGGCGGCGCGCGAGGGCGTGCGCGAGGGGCGCGACGGGGGCCGCGAGGGCGCGGACTCCGAGGGGACGATCGACCTGGAAGAGCTCTCCGAGGCAGACCTCGACGCGCTGCGCCGCCAGATCGCCGCGGCCCTCCAGGAGGGGGCGGAGGGCGCGATGCGCGACCTCGCGCGGATGGCGGTCGCGGCGCTCGGCCGCCGCGACGGAGGCTCGGGGGTGATCGGGGTGGACGTGCAGCGGATCCGCCGCGCGCTCGGCCTGCGCGCGGAGCCCCAGCCCGAGCTGCCCGAGGACGACCCCCGCCGCGCGGGCCTCCCCCGCGACGCGCTGCGCCGCTTCGAGGCGCTGCTGCGCCGGGAGCTGGAGCGCGCGCAGGTGCAGCGCACGGGCACCCTGCCCCCGGCGCGCCCGCTGGGCGAGCTCGACCGCGCCCTACCGTCCGGCCCGCTGGCGGACCTGGCGGCGGTGCACCGCGTGGTCGCGCAGCTGCGCCGGCGCCTGGCCACCCAGGGCCATCAGACGCGCGGCCACCGCCACCACGCGCACGTCGACGTGCGCCGCACGATGCGCGCCTCGCTGCAGACCGGCGGGGTGCCGGTGGTGCTCAAGTACCGCCCACGCCGCCCCAAACGCCCGGAGGTGTACGTGCTGTGCGACGTCTCCACGAGCGTGACCTCGGCGTCGGTGTTCTTCCTCTCGGTGCTCCACGCGCTGCACGACTCGTTCCGCAAGATGCGGTCGTTCGTGTTCATCGAGCGGATCAGCGAGGTCACCGACATCTTCGAACGCGAGCGCGACTTCAAAGCGGTCAACGAGCGGATCGCCTCCGACGCGGGGGTGGCCGACATCTCCGGCTACACCGACTACGGCCGCGTGTGGTCCGAGCTCTTGGAGCTGATCCAGGACGACATGAACCCCAGGGCCACGGTGATCGTGCTGGGCGACGCGCGCACCAACGGCCGCGACCCCCGCGCCGAGTTGTTCGGCCAGGTGGCCGCGCGCGCGGGGCGCACCTTCTGGCTGAATCCCGAGCCGCGCCTGTACTGGAACTACGGCGACTCGGTGATCGCCGCCTACGAGCAGTACTGCACCGCGTTTGAGTGCTGGACGACCGCCCAGCTGGAGGACTTCGTCAAGGCGCTCACGCGTCCCGTGGTCGGCGCCGGCGGCTGACCCCCGACCCGGTCGCTCCCCGCGGGCCCATCCGCCGGCCGCATCGTCCGCTCGCGCTAGCATCCTCGCCAGAAGAAAAACCAGGGGAGCTGACGGAGGTCGGCTGAGATGGCGTTCGATTGGGGACTCACCCCAGCCAACGCCGACCCTTCGAACCTGTGGGGTAATGCCCGCGGAGGGAGCGCAGTGCAGACGCAAACACAGTCCCGCGAAGGCCAGGCGCCACCGGCGCGTGGCCTAAGCCAAGCCGCCGCCGCCAAGTGGGCTGGCGACGCCCAGAGCGATCATGCGGTCCGCCTGGACGCAGTCAGCCACGCCTATGAGGACCGCCGTGGCAGCGTGATCCAGGCGCTTGCTGGGGTCTCGCTGCACGCACCGCGCGGGTCGGTGCTCGCGGTGGTAGGCCCAAGCGGCTGCGGCAAGACGACCTTGCTGGAGCTGATCTGCGGCCTGCAGCAACCCGACGCGGGAACCGTGGAATGCGATCAAGCCGTGTTGATGCCCCAGCGCGACCTCTTGCTGCCGTGGCTGAGCGCGGTCGACAACGCCGCCTTGGCATTGCGAATCGCTGGTGACTCGCGCGCGCGCGCGCGTACGCGCGGGGCAGCCCTTTTCGAGGAGCTCGGCCTGAGCGGCTTCGAGCGAGCACGCCCGCGGGAGCTCTCCGGAGGAATGCGCCAGCGCGTGGCCTTCCTGCGCACGCTGCTCTCCGGTAAGCCCTTGTTGTGCTTGGACGAGCCCCTCAGCGCGCTCGATGCGATCACCAGGCAGGAGATGCAGGAATGGCTGACCGGAGCGCTCCTGCGCGAGCCGAGGACCGTGATGATCGTGACCCATGACGTGGAGGAGGCGATCGTGCTCGCCGACCGCGTGGCGGTGCTCTCCCCCCGCCCCGGTCGCGTGGTGGCCGAGTTGACGGTCGGTCTTCCCCGTCCCCGCAAGCGCACCGACCCCGAGGTCCTCGCCTTGCGCGAGCAGGCCATGCGCGCTCTCCAGATGGGGGCGTCGGTAGGCGATTCTCCCTCGAGCGGAGATAGCCTGCGATGAGCTCGCCGAAGGCGCCCCCACGCAGGGACGGCGTTCGATGAGCTCACGGGAGACGCCCCCTAAGCACGCGCGCAAGGCATACCGTTTCGCGTTTGCGCATCGCCTCGCCCGCGGCCTGCCGGCGGCGCTGCTGGCGCTCGCGCTGCTCGGGGCATGGGAGGCATATGTCGACCTGGGCTCGGTCAGCTCGATCGTCTTGCCGGCCCCCCACGAAGTCGCCGCCGAAGCGTGGAGCAACGCGGGCCTACTGGCCGCCAACCTCGAACTGACCGCCCAGGAGGTGGGCCTGGGCGTACTGCTGGCCTTGGTCCTCGGCTTTGTATTGGGTGTGCTGATCCATCTCTCACCGCTCCTGCGCCGCGCGGTGTATCCGCTGGCCGTCGGCTCCCAGGCGGTGCCAGTGGCGCTGATTGGCGTGCTGCTCGTGTTCTGGTGGGGCTTTGGCGTGCTTCCGAAGCTGTTCGTGATCGTCCTGATCTGCTTCTTTCCGGTTGTGGTGACGACGGTGGACGGCCTGGCCGCGGTCGACCCCGACCAGCTCAAGCTGCTGCGCACATTGGGGGCCTCGCGCTGGCAGGCGCTGCGCTTCGGCGAGCTTCCCGCGGCCATACCGGCCGCGCTGAGCGGCGCGCGCATCGCGCTTGCCGTGGGCGTGATCGGGGCGTATATAGCCGAGACCTCGACCGCCACCTCCGGCCCGTACGCCGGACTTGGCCATCAGATCAATGCGGACATCAATGCCTTGCAGACCCCGCGCGCCTATGCGGCCGCTGCCGTGCTGTTTGTGTTCGCGATCGCCTGCTTCTACACCCTCGCCCTGGCAGAGCGTGTGCTCGCGCCGTGGGCACAAAAGCAAAGAGGAGAGTTCCCTTGAGAGCACCGCAATCCCAGGCACATCCCAACGGCAGGCGCATCCGGCGCGTGCTCACGCTGCTGCTCGCCCTCCCCTGCCTGCTGGCGCTGGCGGCCTGCGGCTCCAAGCAGGACGCCGTCTCAGCGCCGGGAACGAAGCCTTTCTCGGTGATGCTCGATTGGTTCCCCAACGCGGACCACGCTTCGCTGTACACGGCTATCGCTCACGGGGACTTCGCGACGGCCGGCCTCGACGTGAAGCCTGTCGTGCCCACCGAATCGGCCGAACCGCTCAAGCTGCTGGCGGCGGGCAAGGTGGACATGGCGATCTCCTACGAGCCTGAGCTGCTGCTCGCGCGCGATCAAGGCCTTAAAGTCGTATCGATCGGTGCGCTCGTGCAGCGTCCGCTGACCTCGATCATCGCGCTGCCGAGCGCCCACGTGCGCTCCGTAGCGGACCTTGCCGGCAAGCGCGTGGGTACCGCTGGGATCCCCTACCAGGCGGCCGAGCTGCACACGGCCTTGCAGGCAGCCGGCGTGAACCCGGGCAGCGTCGGCGAAAGCGACGTCGGCTTCAACCTCGTGGGAGCGATGCTCTCGGGCAAGGTGGCGGCCACCCTCGGCGGCTACTGGAACTATGAGGCGATCCAGCTGGAGCAGATGAAGAAGAAGCCGGTCGTCATCCCGGTCGAGGAGGCCGGCGTGCCCACATACGACGAGCTGGTGCTGGTCGTGCGCGAAGACGAGGCGGGTACCCGCGGGCAGGATCTCCGAGCGTTCTTGCAGGCGCTCACCCAGGGCGAGCAGCAGGCGCGCGCCGACCCAGCCGGGGCAGCGACGCTAATCGTAAAGGCCAACCCCTCGGCGCGGGCCAAGCTGCAACTGGCCTCGATCGAGGCGACCTTGCCGGCCACGCTTCCCGGCGGCCACGCAAAGCCCTACGGCTGGCAGGATCCCTCCGCATGGGCCGCGTTCGGGCGCTGGATGTATGCGCACGCGCTGATCCACGCCAATCCCAACGCCGCCGGCCTGCCACCTTTCACCAATGAGTTCTTGCCCGGCGAAGGCATATAGAAGCGAAACCCTACCCACGCTGCCCATGAAGCGCGCACACGGCCCTTGAAGCAGCCAAGCACTCGCATCCGTACCGCCCCACGTCAACGCCCGTAGTTCCCCGCAGGCAAGCGACCCCTCCAGGCGCTAGCGTCTCGCACGTGGCTGAACAGGGCCAACAGGCAGAACAGGAACAGGCGACGCGCCAGGAGGCCGGCCCACAGGCGACGATCCGCATCGTGCTGGCCGACGACCACGCGGTCGTACGCAGCGGCCTGCGCATGCTGCTGGAGAGCGAGAACGACTTCGAGGTCGTCGCCGAGGCGGGCGACACCGAAAGCGCACAGCGCTACGTGCACGGCCATCATCCGGCCGTGCTCGTGCTCGACCTGAACATGCCCGGCGGATCGAGCCTGGAGGCGATTCCGGAGATCCGCAAGCACAGCCCCGACACGCAGATCGTGGTGCTCACGATGCAGCAGGAGCCCGCGTTCGCGCGTCATGCGCTCAGCGCGGGAGCGATCGGATACGTGCTCAAGGAGGCCGCCGACGACGAGCTGGTGGAGGCGGTGCGCAGGGCCGCGCGCGGCGAGAGCTACCTGAACCCTCGCCTGGGCGCGCGGCTTGCCTCCGAGCCCGCTCCCGGGCCGCCCGACGACCTCAGCGAGCGGGAGGTGGACGTGCTGCGTTTGATCGCGCTTGGCCACACCAACGCGGAGATCGCCGAGCAGCTGTTCCTCTCGGTGCGCACGGTGGAGACACACAGGGCCCACATCCAGCAGAAGCTCAACCTCTCCTCACGTGCCGAGCTTGTGGGCTACGCGCTCAAACGCGGGCTGATCCACTCCTCTTGAAAGTATGGGACGACGGTGCCGATTAGCAACGCCTGCTTTGTGGTAAATCCCCTAGCAGAGCGGGTGGTGAGAGCGGATGGACGCAACGTGCTCGAACGGGAGCATGCGTGGCAAACCAAAGGAGAGACTCGATCCTTCCCAACGCTATACGCACTCTAGAGACTGCCCCGACCGCGTCATCGTGGTCTCAGTGCTGCCCCCCGACCCGAGGGCGGTGAAGATGGCGCATCATCCACCGGGACAGGTAGACGTCCAGTACTCCCTACCTGGGCGCCGTGGAGGCGGTCGCGCGTGGAGCAGCAAGAGTGCTCCGCGCGTGACCCCTCCCAAGTGATTCACAGAACCACTCACCCACCCGGAGAAGCACTCACACCACCCGGTCTCGTCTCACGCGGCCTGGGCTTGGGGCACGCGCATGCGCGAGAGCTCACCCGGCTCAGGGTCCGCCTCCTGGGCCACGCCGGCCGGGGGACGCAGCACCAGCAGCGCCGCGAGCACGCCGGCCGCAACCGCGCCCGCACCGACCAGATATGCGAGGTGATATCCACCCGTCAGCGCGCTCTCCAGCGGGTATCCCCTTGCCGCCAGTGTCTTTGTGTGATCGGTGGCGATCGTCCCCAGCGTGGCCAGGCCGATGGCGCCAAACAGCTGGA
>Ga0210408_10005927_pt1 | contig 10639 bp, 8 predicted proteins | sample IncBWH4MmetaG_FD_155471 | JGI IMG/M metagenome (GOLD analysis project Ga0210408, IMG submission 155471) | Forest soil microbial communities from Barre Woods Harvard Forest LTER site, Petersham, Massachusetts, United States - Inc-BW-H-4-M | ecosystem: Environmental > Terrestrial > Soil >... | reverse complement strand
GCTGATGCTTTGCAAACGCCGATACGCCGATACGCCGACACGCCGATACGTTTCCCCCCGCCGGCCCATTTTCATCGCAACCCTCCGGCAAAATACCTCGTATTTCGGGGACAGGACACTAGTTCCGAGGCCACCGAATACTTAAGAGTTTTTCATCTCGATCAACTCGAAGTAGTTTCCAAATGGGTCGAGCAGGTAAAAGCGTTCGCGATCAGGCATCGAGACGGCTTCGAGGATTTCCGCTCCCTGTTGCTCCAAATAGGCTCGGACGGTGTGAATGTGTTTAACCTCGACAGCAATGTGACGATTTTCCGCCGGCTTGATCCAGGGTGGTGTGAAATCGATATGCAGTAGGATGTCCATCCATTCATACCAGATCAGGTCATAGACCTTATTAAGAGCGTCGGGCCGCTCCACCTCCTTGAGACCAAGTACGCTGCCGTAAAAAGCTCTCACCTTCTCGTGCTCGCCCGCAGGCACAGCAAGTGTTACATGGTTAACGCGCCGATACTCAATTTTCATGATTACTCCCGACAGAATGAAACTCGCCTCCGTCACTGTTTCCGGGCTTTTTTTGCTCCTCTTATCGGGGATTACCTCCGGACGGAACGCAATAATCTTTGTTGCGGACGGTCTTCGTCAAGGATCTGTTAACGAAGAAGACGCTCCAACGATGAACCTCGTCCGTAAGCAGGGCGTTTTCTTTGCAAATAGCCACGCCCTTTTCCCGACATTCACAACACCAAATGCCTCGGCCCTCGCAACGGGGCATTTTCTCGGCGACACCGGGGACTTCAGCAACACCGTGTATACCGGATACCCGCTCCCGATGCTCGGCGGAACTCAAACTCCTTTTATCGAAAATGATCGAGTACTCGGTAATATCGATGAGCATTTTGGAGGGAATTTCCTGCATGAGGAGACGCTGCTTTCCTTTGCGGCCGCGCACGGCTACAACACGGCGGCGATTGGCAAGCTCGGCCCGACGCTTATCCAGGATGCGGCAGAGGCAAAGCCAGTGAATGGTTTCGTGCCGGTTCCGAAAACGGTTATCATCGATGATTCCACCGGGAAGGCCGGCGGCGTACCTTTGGATCCCCGGGTTGTGCAGACGCTGGCCGATGCGCATCTTCCGCCGCTCGCGCCCGACCGTTCGAACGGGGCGGCGCCGACCTCCGAACAAAACAACGGCTTTCCTGGAAATAATTCTTCTCCGGGCACGCTTGTCGCCAACACAGTTCAGCAGCAATACTTCGCGGATGTGCTGACAAAGGCGGTTCTACCGATGTTTAAGAAAGATGGGAAACCGTTTGTCGTGGTGTTTTGGTCCCGGGATCCGGACGGCACTCAGCATAACCACGGAGACAGCCTCAACCAGCTCAGCCCCGGCATTAACGGACCGACTTCAAAGGCCGCCGTGCACAACGCAGACAACAACCTGAAGCAAATCAGGAGCTATCTCGAAAGTGTGCCTGGCCTGGCTGACGACACCGACGTTTTTCTCACATCGGATCACGGCTTTTCAACGATCAGTAAACACGAGCTCGATTCTTCCGGTACCAAGTACACCGTCAGCTATGCAGCCACCCAAACCTACAAAGACGTAAAGGGGCGCCAAGAGGTTAACAGCGGATTTCTGCCGCCGGGTTTTCTTGCGATCGACCTTGCCCACCACTTGAATTTACCTCTTTTTGATCCAGACAGCACGATCACGGTGGATGGCTCCGAGCGGTATAGGCCAGTCGACCCGACGATTGGACAAGCAACGCCGGAAAAATTGCAGCGCCCGACTTTCGGCAATGGTCTCATCGGTGGAACAGGAGTTATCTCGACCCCGTGCGATGCAAAAGTAATTGTGGCGGCAAACGGTGGATCGGACCTTATTTATGTCAATGATCGCGACCCAGGGCTGGTGAAAGATCTGGTTAACTTTCTGAGCAATCAAGATTATGTCTGCGGGCTTTTCACCGATCCCACATTCGGGGAGATGGAAGGTGCACTCTCGTTAAGCGACATTAATTTAAAGGGATCGTCAGTTCTTCCGACCCCGGCAATCATTGTTGATTTTCGCAGTTTCTCTCTGGACGTTGCCAACCCTCTTCAGTCGGCCGTGACGATTTGCGATACAGGACTCCAGGAGGGCCAGGGCATGCACGGATGCTTCGGCCGCGCCGACACGCTCAATAGCATGGCGGCGATTGGACCGGACTTTAAGAAGTCTTACGTCGATGCTGCTCCTGTCGGCAACGCCGATGTCGCCGTAACTTTAGCGCACGTTCTCAATCTAGAACTGCCGAAAAAGGGGAGTCTCACCGGCCGCGTGATTGAAGAGGCACTTGCCGGCGGACCCGAGAAAACCGTATTTGAAAGTGGCATTAAGGAGTCAAAAGTTAGCGCCGCAGGAACCAAGACTCGACTAAGCTATCAAACGGTAGGCACTACGTGGTATTTCGATACAGCTGGATTCGCAGGACGCTAGGGCAGGGCGTGCAGTTGGAATGGTAGCGCGATCCGGCGCAACATCTGGTAGGGACGCGCTCCCGCGCGATCCGCCGTTGCATCTGGTAGGGACGCGCTCCCGCGCGATCCGGCGTGGCACGTCCAAAAAGGGAAGATGAAAAAAAGCCGTGTAGACACGCAACGCCGGACGCGCGGGAGCGCATCCCTACCGGCGCCGTTCGGGCACCAACGGCTTCATCGCGCTGGGATTAAATGGCAACAAGGAGGTAACAGGCGTATTTTTCGCCTATGTCCGATCCTGGGCCCAACTCCATCGCAGGCGCTAGTGGACTCGTCGTACGGTACGGTACCCAGACCGTACTTGATCATTCTACACTGACCATCCGCGACGGAGAACGCGTCGGACTCGTGGGCCGCAACGGCGCAGGGAAAACGACTTTTCTTCAGATTGCCGCCGGAATTCTCCAGCCGGATGCTGGCGAATTCGTGCGGCGACGAAACCTGGTCACCGGCTACATGGCGCAGCGCATGACGCTCGATGAATCAGAAACCGTCGGCTGGAACATCCTTGCTGGAGCCCGACGCATTCTCGCTCTCGTTGAGGAATACGAGCATGTTCCCGGGGACAGTCCTCTCAGCGCCACGTTACTGGATCAAATAAATCATTTCGATGGGTGGAACATCGAGCACCGGATCAAGAGTTTGATCAGTAATCTTCATACCCCCGGCCCCGAGCGGATCGTCGAAACCCTATCGGGCGGGGAAAAGCAGCGTGTCGCTCTCTGCCGCGCGTTGGTCGCTCGTCCCGATTTTCTCATACTCGATGAACCAACGAACCATCTCGACACCGACTCAATCGAGTGGTTAGAAGATTTTTTGGCGCGTTATTCGGGGACGTGTCTCTTTGTGACGCACGATCGTTATTTCCTTGATCGAGTTCCCACCAGGATAGTCGAACTCTCGCATGGCCAATTTTACAGTTACGACGGTAATTATACCGATTTTCTTCTCGCGCGCGCTGCGCGGCAAGCTGGAGAGGAACTGCAGGAACGTAAACGGCAGAAATTTCTGAAACGGGAACTCGATTGGGTGCGCCGGAGCCCAAGTGCGCGACGGACAAAATCGATCAATCGCGTCGAACAATATTTCGAACTGGCCAAAGAGGAAGCGCCGACTCCCGAACTTGATATCGAGCTGATAATTCCCCCCACTGCAAAGCTCGGAAATCGAGTGATCGAACTGCGAGCGGTCGGTATGGAACTGGGCGGACGGATTTTATTCAAAGATTTAAATCTCGACCTTGCGGCGGGAGAGAGGCTAGGCGTGATCGGGCGGAACGGGCTTGGCAAATCCACGTTGTTGAAGTTAATGCTCGGTGAGTTACGGCCGACCACGGGCGAAATAAGACTGGGCGCCCGGACCGAGATCAATTATGTGGATCAGAACCGCAGCGCCATCAACGACCAGAACACTGTCTGGGAGGAGGTGGGCGAGGGAAGTGAGGTTGTCCGGCTTGGTGATGAACGCATTACCCTGCGGGCGTATCTCCGTCGATTTCTGTTCACCGAAGAACGGATCAATTCGAAAATAGAGCTACTGAGTGGAGGGGAACGCAGTCGATTGATTCTCGCGAAAATACTGAAGCACGGGGGCAACGTCCTCCTGCTCGATGAGCCTACAAACGATCTTGACCTCGGAACGCTTCGTCTCCTTGAGGAAGCACTTATCGGATTTGAAGGAACCGCAGTCGTCGTCAGCCATGATCGGTACTTCCTGAACCGAGTGTGTACTTCCATTCTCGCCTTCGAAGGCGGTGGTTTGCTCCGATATGTCGTCGGTAACTACGATTACTATCTGGAAAAGCGTATGGATAAGACCGGCGTCGCGGCGACGGTGCAAGAGTCACCGCGTCCGATTGACGCGCAGGCATCATCGTTCCCGCTGCAGAAGCATCGCAAGCTGACCTGGAGTGAAAGAAGGGAATTAGAATCCATGGAAGCCGTGATCAGTTCTGCGGAAGATGCGGTTGCGCGCCTCGAATCTGAATTTGGCGACCCCGAACTTTACACTCAGCACGGGCAGGATTGGCGGCTCGTGGAAACCCGGCTCCGGGCGCTTCGGGCAAAAGTGGCTGAGCTTTACAGCCGATGGGAGGAATTGGAGCAGATCCGGATTCCAAACGACGAAGTTAGAACAGAGTAATGAATAGTCCTGACCCAGAGCGTGAGCAGTCCGGAGCTCCGGAAGGCAGCTTGCCTGGGGAAATCCGCTATGGGGAGGGAAGAGTACTTGCCTATGAAATCATCGGAACAGTCGGCAAACTCAACCTGGTTGATGTCAGGCTTGAGGTCTTGCCTCCGCGAGGCGAAGCCTACGAATTGACAGAGCAGTGGGTGATCCCTGGTGATGCACAGTCGTACCTCCAGATCGGTGTGCGAATCCCGGTAGGCATAACGCCCCACGGTGTCGACTTCGTGGATCCTCTCTTCGGTAACGTTAGTCGAGCCGTTTCTAAGCCGACCGACGAACTGAGTCAGATCATCTCGACGCTTTTCGCTCAGACCGCTGAATCCATGGTGATAGTCGATGCCAATCGACGCATCCTCTGGGTAAACGAAACATATGAAAAGACCTGCGGCTATCGTCTGGAAGAGTTGAGAGGCAAGTACGCGGTCAAGTTGGTTTTTGGGGCGCTGACCGATCCGGAAACAGTCGGCCGCATTCGCGTCGCGCTGCGCCGAGCTGAGTCCTGCAGCGAGGAACTCGTCCTGTATCATAAGGACGGGCATCCGTACTGGATGCGTTTAACCTATAGTCCGATACTCGCCTCCGGCGGCTTTGTTCGCGCTTTTGTCGTGATCGGACGGGAACTCCCTGAGAAACCCTTACCTTAGTGCATCGTCTCATTCTGCAACTCCTGAACTCCTGCAACTCCTGACTTCTTGACTCGCGCCGCTGCCTAAGAGCTTCCTAGCCCGCAATGAGCTCGTCGATTCGGGCTTTTGCGCGATTTTTGCGGGCTAGTCGTAAGTCACGAGAGTTGCCTTCATCACGAAGGTATTGTACGCGCCGAACATCGACATGATGAAGTAGAGTGTTTTACCGTTATCCTTTAGTGTCAAAGTTAGTTTTTCCATGTTTGATTGGCGGTGTTTTTCTCTGCGGTCCTGGCTGGCCTACCTGCCGGATGCCGAAAACTTTTTAGCATTGTGTTGGCGGACGCGACTGATTAGGCTCGCCTGAGTTATTGCCGTTTTTTCACCCCCTATAAGAAAATCCTGATCCTCGTTCACTTGAACGAGCCCGCAAGCCATGAAAACCCTTCTGCCAATTGCCGTCGTGCCTCTTGCACTCCTCACCCAATTCGTGAGTATCACTCGGGCCGCAGACACTTACCAGGCTGACTGTTTTAAACCGTATGCCCCCGATACCAAAACGCTCCACTATCCCGCGAAAAAACCTCCCTATCGAGTCGCTTTAGCGAATGGATTCGTTGGGAACACCTGGCGGATCGAGATGATCAAGTGCCTCCAGGCGTACGCGGAGGACCCGGAGATCAAGCCTTTAATCAAAGAATTGAAAATTGTAAGTACGGGGACTGATGTCGCTGCCCAAATCGGGGCGATCGATAATTTTATCAACGCCGGCTATGATGTCATTCTGATCAACGCAGTCAGCTCGACAGGCCTAAAACCCATCGTCGAACGGGCCAAGCGAGCAGGGGTCCTGTTGATTTCCTATGATAATACGATAGACAGCGACCAGGTCATCGCGGTGAACGAAGATCAGCACGAGATCGGAAACCTAATGGCAAAGTGGCTCTTAAAAGAAATGGGGACGAAGGGAAACGTCATCGAGGTACGGGGCGTGGCAGGCAATCCGGTGGACCTGGAACGACACAAGGGCTTGCACGAATTGCTGGATAAAGAGAAAGACATCAAGGTCGTGGAGGTGGTGGGAAACTGGGATGATGGCACGGCGCAAAAGGCGGTTGCCGATGCAATTGCGGTCAACGGGAAGTTTGACGGTATGTCTTGTCAGGGTGGTACCACCGGAGCGGTGCGTGCGTTGATTGATGGCAAAAATCCGTTCATTCCAGTCGCGGGCGAAGCGGAAAACGGATTCCGCAAATTGATTGCTGAGCACGCGAAGGAGGGACTAAAAGGCTGGTCATACGGCCAATCTCCCGCGCTCGTGGCCATTTCACTAAAAGCGGCCATCGCTGCCCTGCAAGGCAACAAGTTGCCGCAATATATCTCGGCACCGATTCCGTATGTCGACTACACCAATATGAAACCGGGTGTGGATTATTTCCCGGACCTCTCAGATGATTTTTTCGTCGCCAGCGGGTTCCCGCAGTGCGGTATCGCGCTTGATGCCGGCAAGCTCATGAACGCGGCCAAGACGAGCGATTAATGCCGTAATTCCGCAATCGGTTTCCGAAGGCCTAAGTCGCGGCAATCTTCCTAATTGATGTCTGACCCGATAAGTCATCCCGTTCTCAAACTAGAAGGGATCACGAAACGGTATGGTGGCGTCACGGCCCTCGCGAACGTTGATTTTGCATGCTCGCTCGGCACCATTCACGCCGTTATTGGTGAGAATGGAGCCGGCAAAAGCTCTTTAATGAAGATTATTGCCGGGGTAATCCGGCCCGACGAGGGCCGGATTTACCTGGACGAGACTCTGGTAAACTTCGCTTCACCAGCAGACGCTGCCCGGCATGGGATCGCCTGTATTTTTCAGGAGCTTTCCCTGCTGCCTGATCTTTCGGTATCGGACAACATCTGGATCGCCAGTCCGCCGAAGCATTTTGGGCTAATAGATCGACGCCGACAGCGGGAAGGTGCCAGGGATATTTTGCGCGAAATCGGTTGCGCGGACATCCATCCGTCGGAGCGCGTCAAGGATCTCCCTCTGTCGCGCCAACAAATGGTGGAGATTGCCAAGGCATTAGTTCGGCAACCTCGTCTCATGATCATGGATGAGGCTACGTCCGCATTGACTGCCAAGGACGTGGAACACCTTTACAAAGTCATCCGTCAACTCCGGGATCGAGGACTCGCGATTCTTTATATCTCTCATCGGATGCATGAGATCGCGGCGCTCGCTGATACGTGTTCGGTATTCAGAAACGGCCGACATATCGACACCTTTCCAACTGCGTCAAGAACCACGGCGGAAATCGTCCCTCTGATGATCGGACGCGATGTGAACCGGGCCTATCCGCCAAAACCGACATCTAATGGAACTGACAGCAGCATTCCGGGACGAATCAATGTCGAGTCGCGTTCGCCGGTCTCCGCTCTCGAAGTCATCAGCTTGAGTTGGGGACATGTTCTCAATGGAATCTCGTTCGCTGTCGCGAAAGGCGAAATCGTTGGGCTGGGTGGTCTGGATGGTCAAGGACAAAGCGAATTGCTTTTGGCGCTCTTCGGAGTACTTCGCGGGATCGATGGCAAAGTCTTGATCAACGGCATGCCGTCGTCGATTCATCACCCCAGGCAGGCAAAAGCCTCCAACGTCCGGATGGCTTTGATTCCGGAAGACCGCAAAACTCAAGGGCTACTCCTGCCCATGTCGATCCGTGACAATCTGGTGCTTGCGGCGGCGTCGGATTTAAGCAACCACGGGGTGATCGATTCGGCGAAGGAACGGACCGCGATCGACCAGGCGGTGGAAAAGCTGCAAATCAGAGTGAATGACCTCGATGCGCCAGTGCGCACCCTGTCTGGTGGGAATCAGCAGAAGGTCGTGATCGGGAAGTGGCTGATGAAAGAGCCACGGATCCTGCTTTTAAACGATCCGACGCGCGGCATCGATGTCGGTACAAAACAGGAAATGTATCGCCTGATGCGCGAACTAGCCCAGGCCGGGATCGCGATCTTGTTCTATTCGACAGATTACGAAGAGCTCATCGGGATGTGTGACCGTGTGGTGGTTTGTTATGGAGGCAAACTGATCCGCGAACTTAAGGGCGCAGAACTGAACGATCATAATCTCATTACCGCCGCACTCAATCTCAGTGAAGAGTCTGTTAGATCGGGGTCTGCGGGTGCCATTGGTGAGACGGGAGGCGGTGGTCAGTCGAAATGGCAAACCTTTCGCCGATTGTGGCGATGGAACGTCGGCCCGTTCACCGCTTTCCTGGTGTTCGCGATTATGTTCCTCCTGTTTTCCGCTAAGCAACAAAATGGACTTTCGGTCAACGTTTTGACCTCGTTATCGAACAAGGGTGTTGTTCTTGCCCTGGTCGCGATGGCCCAGACCTTAGTGGTCTTGACGGGTGGTTTTGACCTTTCTGCAGGCATGATTTTGACAATGGCGTCCTGCTTAGCTTCGGTATTGGTTAATGGTCCTCCTGGTCAAATCGCTTTGGGCGTGGTAGCGGTGTTGGCGAGCGGATTGGCGGCCGGGGCAATCAACGCGGCGATCGTTGTCTTCGGTCGCATCCAACCGATCATTGCCACGTTGGCGACCGGTGCGATTTATTTCGGGATTGCCCTCTTGCTACGCCCAAGTCCGGGCGGCGAGGTGAGCGAAGATCTTAGCAACGCTCTAACTTACGATCTGGGCGGGATACCCACCACCTTCTTGGCCCTGGTCGGCATCTTGGTTTTTGTCTGGTGGCCGTTTCGCAATTCCGTGGTAGGTCGAAATTGTTACGCAGTGGGATCAGCCGAAGGTGCTGCCTATATGTCGGGTTTGGCGATCGGTCGCTCCAGATTTGCCGCGTACTCTCTGGGCGGATTGCTGGCGGCTGCCGGTGGTTTGGCACTTTCGCTTATCTCGTTGTCCGGAGAAGCGAGTGCCAGCCAAGGCGGATTCTATACACTCAACTCCATTGCTGCGGTTGCGATCGGTGGCACTTCACTATTTGGCGGCTCCGGAGGCATGATCGGGTCCATTCTCGGCGCGTTCATACTTCGGACGATTAGCGACCTATTATTTGTCTTTAATGCTCCGGCGCTGTGGCAACCTCTCTTTCAAGGGTTCATCTTGCTCGGCGCGGTCTGTTTGGGTGGATTACGTGTTCTTCGCGGGAAGAATCAGATGGACGTCTTTTTATGAAGCGAATCCTCTCCAAGACGAGTCAGCCGATCTTCATAGCGTGTGCCTGCATCATCGTGATTTTGATCATTGGCGCGGCGATTAACCCCAACTTCCTCTCGGCTAATTACCTCCTGCTTCAACTCGAGGTGGCGTCGTTCCTGGGAATCGTGGCCGCCGGAGCAATGTTGGTAATCTTGCTCGGGCACATCGACCTTTCGATTCCCTGGACGATCACTCTGGGCGGCATGATGTCGACAGCCGTCGCTCACACACCGCAGACCGCGGGGTTACTTACTTTGCCGGTCGGACTTGGATGCGGAGTGCTCGTAGGTCTGATTAACGGGGTTGGCGTAGCCTGGTTGCGGGTACCGTCGATGATTTTTACTTTGGGTATGAACGCCGTGCTTCAGGGCTTGGTTGTCCTTTACACCGGCGGTTCCGCACCGGCGAGTCACGCAACAAAACTCATGTCGATCATGGCCGTTGAGAGGACGTTTGGCATTCCTAATTCCTTGTTCGTCTGGGGCTCTGTTTCGTTGCTCATCGCTTTTCTTCTGCGAGCGACCCAATTCGGTCGCTATATCTACGCCGTCGGCAATCGCGAACGCGCAGCTTATCTCTCCGGGGTTCCGACGCGCTTGGTGATCGTCGCCTGTTTTGTGGTAAGCGGTCTTACGGCCGCGTTGGGAGGGATCATGCTCACCGGGTATTCGAGCAAAGCCTACCAGGGGATGGGCGACGCCTATCTGTTGCCATCCATCGCTGCAATCGTCTTGGGCGGAACAAGTGTATTAGGAGGCAGAGGGAGTTACCTGGGAACAGTCGTCGGCGTCCTTCTCATCGTGCTGCTGCAGAGTATGTTGTCAGTGCTCCAAATGCCGGAAGCCGGACGACAGATCATTTACGGAGGAGTCCTTCTCAGCATGCTCTTACTGTATGGTCGCGGCGCGCGTCTTTCGGAATGAAAAAGGTCTGTCCTATGGCGCGACGATTTCGCCGGCGCCGGTAGGGATGCGCTCCGTGTGCGGTTCGATACATCGTTTACCAATTGACTCAATAGATCGTTGACATAAGAACTCAATACATCGTTGACGTCTGGGGTTGGGTTCAGTGGTTTTGGCGGTCA
>Ga0210408_10005926_pt1 | contig 10641 bp, 7 predicted proteins | sample IncBWH4MmetaG_FD_155471 | JGI IMG/M metagenome (GOLD analysis project Ga0210408, IMG submission 155471) | Forest soil microbial communities from Barre Woods Harvard Forest LTER site, Petersham, Massachusetts, United States - Inc-BW-H-4-M | ecosystem: Environmental > Terrestrial > Soil >... | reverse complement strand
ATTCGAAAGATGAGGTAACGCTCAAAATCGCTCAGATTAATGACACCCTTGGCGCCAATGTAAATATTTCCGGAAACCAGGTCCCAATCGTCAATAGCCAGCGCTTGACCACCACAGTAACGATCCCAAGCGGCGCGACCGTAATTCTGGGCGGGCTCATCCAGGATAAGATTACGAAAAATAGCAGCGGGATCCCCTACCTGATGGACGCGCCGTGGCTCGGGAATTTGTTCAAGTATACTACGAACAACCGCGAACGAGACGAGTTGCTGGTTTTCATCCAACCAACCGTCGTTAATGATGATGTTCAGACGCTGCGAGCCAGCCTCAAAGAGGAGCGACGAACGAAGATTGGCTCTGACGCCTATCAGTTTGCTCATCCTTCCGATGAAGCGGAACCAGTCCCTCCCGCTCCCGTGAAGAAGAAGAAGGGGCTCTCGAAAGAGTACTGATTAGCCTGCATTGCTCACAAATCCTTAGAGATTTGTGAGCAATGCAGGCTGTTTGATGAGTCGTCCTCGTGCTCGTCGTCGTCTTCGTCCTCGAGAATCCCGATCGTTTTGCAATCAGACTAACAGAACAAATTAGTTCCATCGCTCTCTTTGCGGTCACGGAATCCCAATGCACCGAGGACGAGCACGACGACGAGGACGAGGACGATTTCAAATTTCGGAATTTGGGTTATTTTCAAAATCTGCTCTTAAACAGACGCGCAGCGTCTGTTTAAGAGTTCTCTAACCCGCAATGAGCTCGTCGATTCTTCAAGCGCGTGATTTTTGCGGGTTAGGCTTAACATTGTGCGTTCGGGTTGCCCGGAGACCGCGACTGCGCCAGAAATGACCTCCTTCAACGAACTGCCAAACCAGCAATCCAGGGAGTCCAATCGCTAATTCGCGGACTCTTCGGATCAGGGCCAAAGCAAATGCAGCGTCTCCTGGAATCCCTAACAATCCGCCGACAACGATGTATCCGCCTTCACGCACGCCGAGAGCGCCCGGGACCAAGCACAGGACCGTCTGCACTCCCTGGCCGACACTTTCGAGAATGAGCGCTCTATCGAAGCTCGCCGGCACCCCGACGGCATGAAGCCCCATCCAGACCTCGACCGAACCGACCACAAAAGAAAGCATTGTTACCGCAGAACACGTCGCGATCGCACCCTTTCTCGCATAAACTTTTCCAAGAGTTTGGTCAATTTCGCCACCCTTTCCGGCAAGTGAACGCCACTTTGGATCGGTTGCCCAACGTGTGACGATTGCGCCGAACAATCGAAACATCCCCAGCCGCTGCAGGGCATAAAATCCAGCGACAGCTCCGATCGCTAGCGGGGCTCCCGCCAAAGTCGGCAGCACCAAGTTTGTTCGGCCGGTCGAAAAAACTAACAAGATCAACCCAAGCACAGTGAAAAATGTTTGAACCAAGACGCTAACTGTTATGTCCACCACCACGGTGGCCGTAGCGACAGGAATTGGTACACCGTAAAGGACCGCGAGCCTTGCTCGCAAGATGTCACCGCCAACCTGAGCGGCGGGAACCAGGTTGCCGACTGATTCACCCATCCAGCGGATCCAATAGATCGTGCGAAGACGCGGACGGTTCTCGCGCGGAAAAAGTATCCACCACTCAAACGAGTCGAGAAAAAGTGGAATCAAATGGAAACCTGTAATAACTGCCAGCCACCACCCGGCTTCCGCGACGGCGCGAATAACATCCTGTGCTCCCTCACGAATGAGTAAGAATGTGAAGAGGACCGCTCCGGCGATACCGCACAGGTAGATCGCCGGACCAATCTTTCCCATGGCCTTCATCGGACGCTTCGGGATCTAGGTTTGATACCCATAAACTTCGCGACGAGCTTATCGAGTATTCGCATGGGCATCAGTCGCGGAATAGTCCAATTCGGCAGGCGATTTGGGACAACAGCGTAGCGCACCTTCGGTTTGGCCGTCGTCAGCGCGCGCCAGACGGCTATTCCTATCACCTCAGCAGGATAGCCGTTCGCGCCCTCCTTGGCGGCGTACTGTTCAAACTTCGCCAAGGCCTCCACGAATGGCGTTTCGCGGAATCGTTCAGTCAATCCGGTATCGGACTTCTGCCATATCGGTGTCACAATCGCACCAGGGCCGATGATAATCACATCAATTCCAAATAGAATCAGTTCGCGTCGCAGGCTCTCTGAGTAACCTTCCAGACCGAATTTCGATGCTGCGTAGGCGCCCGTAAAGGGACCGGCAATTTTCCCGCTGGCCGAACTAATGTTCACGATCCTTCCAGGGGTTCCCTTCCTTGCCGGATCCGCGCCGAGGAGAGGTAAAAATGCCTTTGTCACAATGAAAGGGCCGAGCAGGTTCACCTCAAGCTGGTGCCGGAACTGATCGGTAGAAAGATGGGGCAGGGGACCGGCAACCTCTATTCCCGCGTTGTTTACGAGTCCGTCGAGTGTATCTGTCTTCAGGTGCTGGCTGACTTTTTCCGCTTCTGCCTGGACGGCGGCCTCGTCGGTCACGTCAAAGAGCAGTGGGATAAACGCTTCGCCAAATTCTCGTTGCAAACGATCTGCATCTGCGCGACTCCGCACACTTCCAAACACGCGGAATCCGCGGCTGAGCAGGACTTTGACAGAAGCGTGCCCAATTCCGGTGGAAACGCCAGTGATGACGACTTGTTTCATAAGCAGTGGCTAGTGGCTAGTGGCTGGTCTCGAAGATTGAAAGTGGGCCCGGCTCCAGTTATGCAACCATGGCTTTTGCCACGGGGAACCAATGGTGACCCGTTGGTCTAACCACTAGGCACCAGCTACCAGCCACTAGAAAAGCCGTAGAGCCGTCAACTAGCCACTAGCCACCAGCCACTAGCCACTATTTGACGCCGGACGGCTCTTTAGAAGCGGTCGCTTCGGATCGAAGCAGAGAAGCCTTCCGCGGAGGGAGATTGGGATCGAGAAAACCCAACGCGTGCGGCGGGGCTATGACCCGAACACCCTCTCGGCTTTGCGCTTCGAGAATCTCTTGGTGGAACTGGTCCATTTTGGTCCAGTGCATTTTCGGCCGGAAATGGTGTTCAGCGTGGTAGCCATTGTTGAACCAAAGCAAATTGTACCACTTATCGTACGAGCTTACGCCCCAGGCGATCGGTTTATCGGGATTCCCGCCGTAATGGAGAAAATAGCCGTTCAGATACGTGCAGCAGTGTCCCAGGTAATAAAAGGGGAGAAAGTATACCCAGAATTTCCAATTCAAAACCAAGCCGATGGCTATGGTCGCTCCTAGAATCACGATCTCGGTTATGCCCCACTTTGCATCTACCGGATTTTTCCTTTTGATTTCGGCATAGATCGCTTTCGGGTTTTCCCGAATATAACTGAGGAAAATGTAACTCCAAGGGTTCTCCGCCTCACCATCGTGTCCGTGGCGGTAGATGGAAATCCAATCGTGGCAATTCCCGTGCTCATCCGGTCTGTCGCTATTGCCCATATGATGCCGGTGATGCACGTGTTTGTAGAACGTCTGGGAAATCCCGAGAGTCACAGACAACATGATACTGAACAACCGATTGAGGATTCTCGAGGCAAAATAGGGGTTATGAATATGGTTGTGTGAAATTCCGTTGATGTTCCAGGAAACACTCACGGAGTAGATTAAGCCCAGACAGATCAGCAGCCACCAGGGCGTGTATGGGAATATGAAAAAAAGGGTCAGGACGTACGCGCAATGAAGCAGCCCGCTAATAACCGGCACTGCATCCCATTTACTGTAGGTTAAAACTTTCATCTCAAGACTTCGTGGTATCTTTCTCGGCCGAATATTAGGTGATCATTGATTAAAAGGCAATACGCAGATCGCAGGTGTACATCCCCGGCGTAGGCGGCTCGCAAGGTGTTCCGCGTTCGAATTCGCCGGTTGCTTCTTCAACGAATTTTGCGGCGCCCGCGTGCAATGTAAATACCTTTTCTACGCGGTCGGTATCCCGCTCGACCAACGTAATTGATAAAGGTAGTTGGACTGTGATTTGTGGATGCAGGGAGGGATACAACGCTGACTTCCGATAACGAAGTCCCGCTATGAATTCCTTGGGCGAAATTGACCGAAACGGCAGTTCGCGCCCGTTGACAAAGAGAGCGTACCGCTGATTAAAGCTGCTTTGCGCCGCTAGTTCGAAACGTTCAATCGAACTATCAACAAATCTACTCGTACTCCCTCCAACCATCGGGGTTTCAGAAAGCAACGGCCAGCCTTCCAATGCCTTTCGCACCGTCAATCCTTCATGAGCCAGCAATGTTGGGAAACGCCACTCCCAAATCTCTCGGAATATGGCTGGATCGAATCCCAACCCGAATTGGGCCAGCTCGCTCAGCACGTCTGTCAGATCCTCCCAGAGAGGCGTTGGTAAAAAAAACTTGTCATGCAGGTCAATATCGAAGTCTTTTAACGCTTCTCGAAACGGCTGCTTGAGAAGGTAGGTGAGCAGGGCGCGCCAGAGCAGCGAAACAGCACCGGTCCAATTTGCGCTCGGGAGGCTCTCGATGGCTCGGAACTCAATGAGACCGTAACATCCCGTGGGCGGATTCCAGAATTTGTCAAAGCTCGTTTCGCTTCTATGCGTGTTTCCGGAAACATCGGTATGAAGGTGCCTGAGGATTTCATGGATTTGCAGACGGCAATCGCCGGCCGGTAGCTTTTCCAGTTGCCGATACGCCAACTCCAGGTCCAGCAGCGTATTTCCGCTCTCGTCGGGCCTGGGCGCCTGTGAAGAAACTCCGACATAGAGCCCAGTAAAAACGTAAGAGAGCGAGGGGTGGTGTTGCCAAAATCGCAGGATAGATGCGAGCCAGCCAGGTCTCAAAAAGAACGGATTCTGGTCGACCGAAATTCCGCCGAATAACAGGTGTGAGCCCCCGCCCGTGCCGACAGGTTGGGGGACAGTTTTAAAGGTGCGGAGACCTATCGTTTCGGCGAGCTTTTCCAAAGTGACAAGCCATTGTTGAAATTCAGTCCACGTTTTGCATGGCGGCAGATTGACTTCCAATACCCCAGGATCCGCAGTAAAACCGATCCGAGTCCAGTCCGATGGAAGATCGACCGGCAAATATCCTTGCCAATGAACCGCGCACCGGTCTCCGATGGCCGCCGCGATCAGATGAGTCAGCTTCTCCCATTCTTCCGCCAAAAGGGGGGGGAGAAAAATGATCAGGTGCTGTTTGCGAACTTCAAAGACGAGCGCTCGTTTGGTTGCGTCGTCCGGCAGCAAATTCAGCGGAAGACGAAGCCCAGCCGGCCCTTCGATCTTTAGCAGTTCCAGCCGGCGGACGCTCCAACGCTCTGAAACCCATTTCTCATCCTTGTAATCAAGCGGTAATACCCAAACCGGCTTTCGTGGTGCGTGCGGGTCTGTCGCACCCAGCCAGCGATCTTCCAGACCCAATGCGCGAGACAATTGGTCTCGAATCGCCTTCAATGTCTTGCTGCTAGGAGACCCTCTTTTGCTATCGCGTGGAATCCCCAGGGACTTTTGCGGACCATGCTGCAATATTTGGAGAGACCATCGCGGATTAACTTCTCCGGGATACAATTTTCCTGGCGCATACAGGATCATCGCCTCAGGCGCAGCCGTCTCCATAACCTGCTTGGCAAAAGCGTTGGCGTATTTGAGCTTGGTTGGACCGTCAGCCGCAAAAGTCCACTCGGGACCTTCCGGATCCTTCGGTATGAAGGTAGGCTCTCCGCCCATGGTCAAAGTGATCTGCTCACTCGCAAGCACCTTCTCCACGCGCTCGGAAATCTTGGTCAGATCTCTTTCAGTTAACAGACTGACATCAAGGTGCGAATCGAACTCGCCGTGATGCTCACCGAAGTACGATCCTTGGATTGGCGCAATGTCGGTCATTTGTGCACCAACCGCGGTCGGAATGAAACGATGATCGCAAAAGGTACCGTTTGTAGGATCGATTCCAACCCATCCAGCTCCCGGCAAAAAAACCTCAACCCATGCATGCAGGTCGCTCTTAGCCCGCCGATCCTTAATGTCAACATGAAAGTCGCAGAAGAAACCGCTCACCACCCGAACCCCAAGACCGATTTTTCGGAGAATCGTGGCGCAAAGCAGTGCGGTATCCCGACAGGCGCCAGACCGCAGTTCAATTGTCTGGGATGGCAGTCGCGCTTCCCCTTCGAGCCGTACTTCGTACGCAATCTCGGAGTGCAGCGTCGTAGCCAGCTCGACCAACGCGGCGACGGTGTCTTGCTTTCCGTTCAGGCGCCAGATTACTTCTGTATCGGCTTCTTCCTCAGGATTAACGATCTTGAATGGACCAAGTACCCGCTCCTCATCCGGAGCGTACTTAAAGGGAAGCTGAAGAGCTCGCGGGGCGAGCAGGAAGTGAAAAGGGTTCTTCGGCAAGAGTTCAAGTTCTAGTTCTACACGTATATCCAGAACTTGGCCCGGTTCCGGCAAGAAACAGTTTGCTACCAGGTTATCGAAGATGTCCCGCCGATATTGGATGTCGCTTTCAAGATTGACATACGTCTGAGTGTGATGCGTGACGATCGCCTGATCGGTGCGCGGATAGAGCCGAACCGCATGCGTCGAAAAACTCACCGGTTCCTCGTAAGCATAACGCATCCAGTTCACAATTTTAACTCGCATAGGCCTTAGTATTAAACGTAACGGCGTGTCGGCGTGTCGGCGTGTCGGCGTTTGCAAAGCGTCATAAACTTCGTCGAGACCTCCTGGTCACTGCAGCCACGTCGAAAAGCAGTCTTCCTAGACGCCGATACACCAATACGCCGGGCCGCCGACACGCTTCCCCAGCCGGCGGCCAATTTTGAACGCAACGACATCATCATTATATGCGAGACGGTACACTAAGTAGTGCCCTACTTCTTCAATCTGACTACCTTGACTTGAACCTTCAGAGATTGCTCCCCTGTCCCTTTGAAGGTTCCCCGAATTGGTGCGGCTTCACTGGCGTCGCGACCGAAGGATACAGAGATATGTTGTTCTCCGCACCAGCGATTGTTCGTTGGATCAAGGGCAACCCAATGTTGCCCCGGTACCAGAACCTCGACCCATGCGTGGGTTGCTACCGACCCGATCAATCTCTTTTTCTCGCCGTTTGTCCCTCTAGGCGGCGCAGTCTCGATGTAACCACAGACGTAGCGAGAAGGCAGCCCCGCCGGTCGAAGTACACTCAGCATGATGTGAGCAAAATCCTGACAGACCCCGATACGGTCCCGCCAAGTGGTTGAAACATCGGTGGAAAAATTCGTGGCTCCCTTCCTGTACTGAAAGTTTTCGTGGATCGCATTGTTGAGGGATTCCAAGCCTTCTCGCAATGTCGTTCGGCCGTTAAGGTAACGTTTTGCCCACTGGACAGATTCTCGGCCGATCTTGACCATCTCGGTTGGTTGCAGGTAGTCGAAGACGAACGGCAAGGCCCCGGTCAGGATTTGGCGCGATTCCTGAATTGTCAGATCCAGACTTTGGTCGGGAAGGGCGCAAGGAATGGTGTTGACCAGTGCCTCGCTGCGTATCGTCAATCGGGTATGCCTATACGGAAGCGACAGAAATGCCACTTCGTTTCCGAAATAGTCTTGATAACCGGAAGTTCGGCTTGCCGGCTCGATTGTTAGTCGATGGTCCTGCACCGTTTGGACTTCACGATTTGGCGGCTTAAGCCGAAGTTCAAGGTATGCCTCAGCGACCGGTTCCGCGTAGCGATAGTCGGTAATGTGTGTGATGCGGAAGAACATCGCTCCTCCCTGTCCGCAGCACACTTACTCGGATGAGCGGTAAAAGGCAAATAGTGTCGTTGGTAAGGCAGGAGTTGCAGGAGTTCAGGAGTTGCAGAATGGGACGGCGGGTTCGCGCAGCGTGGATGGCGATTCATCCGCTTACATGCGATGAAGAATTCGAGTCGGCGAGCAGTCGATTCAACGCCAGTATTTGTTCCTGGACATAGCCATTTGCCTCTGAACTTCTGAACTCCTGCAACTCCTGAACTCAAGAAGAACCAACAGTGTGGCGCCGAGGTCGGCATCGCAGCATTCTTGAGTCCTTGAATTCTTGAATTCTTGAATTCACTTCTTTGTCCCCTCCAGCAATTCCTTGATCGCCTCAAGTGCTATCGGGTCTTCCAGGGTACTGAGGTCTCCCGTATCTTTACCTTCTGCAGCTGCGTGAAGAGCGCGCCGAAGAATCTTGCCCGATCTGGTTTTGGGGAGCGCGCGAACGATGTAGATCGCTGCCGGGCGCGCGAACGCTCCAAGTTTCCGCACCACCGTAGACTCGATCTCTCGCTTAAGCGCGGCCTCTTTCTCATTCGAAGAAAAATCTCCCCGCTTTTTCAGGACAACGAAACAGTGCACCGTTTGCCCTCTGATATCATCGCTGGCGCCAATCGTGGCTACTTCTGCAACCGCCGGATGTGAACTAACTGTTTCCTCGATTTCCCGCGTGCCGAGGCGGTGCCCACTGACATTGATGACGTCGTCCGAACGCCCCAGAATAAAAAAGTAGCCGTCCTCATCCTGGGTCGCGTAATCGAACGTTGAATAAAGCTGCTTGCCCGGGAATCTGCCGCAATAGTGGTGCTCAAATAACTCATCGTTCTTCCACACTGTCGGCATGCAGCCGGGTGGTAGCGGCAGCCCAATTGCGAGAAGCCCCTTTTCCCCGGGCGGGATCGGATCGCCAGTGGCAGGATCGACAATCTTTGCATCGTACCCAAATAGGCCTATGCCTGGAGACCCCGGCCGAATCTGAGGCGCTTCGACTCCGGGCAAAAGAGCTAGAACAGGCCAACCCGTCTCGGTCTGCCAATAATTGTCCAGGATTGGAATCTTCAAGGCGCTGCCAATCCATTCCCAAGTCGGCTCATCAAGCGGTTCACCCGCAAGATAGAGCCGTTCGAGACTGCTCGTATCATATTTGCGGAGATATTCGGGGTCCTGCCGTTTCAAGACCCGAATGGCGGTCGGCGAAGTGAACATGACTGCCGCCCTGTACTTTTCGACGATCCGCCACCAGATGCCACCGTCCGGACGAATTGGAAGGCCCTCGTAGAGGATGGTTTGCATCCCGTGAATCAAAGGGCCGTAAACGCCGTATGAATGGCCCACCGCCCATCCGATATCTGCCGCTGTGAACATCGTTTGGCCGGGTGCTCCGGCAAACACGTACTTCATCGAAGCCGCTAACGCGACAGCGTAACCGCCCGTATCCCGCTGAATACCCTTCGGTGTCGCAGTCGTTCCGGAGGTGTACAGAAGATAGCTGGGGTCGCTGCTTTCCAGCCAAATCGGCGGAACCTCGTCCCGTAAATGTTCTTCTCGAAGTTCGGCGTAATCGAGGTCGCGCCTCGCAAATGTGGGCAATCCTGTTTCGATGCGCCGATTGTAGACCAGAACGTGCTCGGGTTGAAATCTCGCTATGGAAATCGCCTCATCGACCATTCGTTTCAGAGGAACCACTTTTCCGCCACGAAGACCCGCGTCGGATGTAATCACAAGCCTTGCTTCTGCGTCGTCTATCCGCGTAGCGATGCTGGCCGGAGCGAAACCGGCGAAGACAACCGAGTGCACCAAGCCAAGCCGGACGCAGGCCAGCATCGCAAAAGCAGCCTCGGGAATCATCGGAAGATAAATGACTACCCGGTCTCCTTGCCTCAGTCCGAGCGATTGGAGGACAGCCGCAAACCGGCATACTTCATCGTAAAGCTCGCGGTAGGTGAACGACTGTTCTGCATCAATTTCAGTCGAGATGTAATGCAGCGCCGGCTGGTTCGCTCGGGACCCTAGATGCCGGTCGATCGCGTCATAGCAAAGATTCGTTTTGCCGCCGACAAACCATCTCGCAAAAGGCGGCCTACTGAAATCACACACCTGATCGAACGGTTTTTCCCAATGAATCGCCTCGGCTTGCTCCGCCCAAAAGTCCTCGCGTTGTTCCAATGCACGACGACAGAATTCGAGAGACCGAGTTGGCTTGCTCATGGGGCGAGTGGCACAATTATCCAGTGAAATCAGAGGGGAAGCAATTGAGGAGTTCAGGAGTTGCAGGAGTCGATTTCGCTGAAAAGCCGTTCTCCGACGAAAAACTTGGAGGGGCGCTGCTTGCAGCGCCCGGAGGCGTTCGAGACGCCTCTGGGAGCCGCAAACGATTCCCCTCCAGGGCCAATCTGGCCAGCGCCGGTTTTTCACCAGAATCAGGAGTCCCAGCCGATCGGAGAGACGTGAGGAAGGAGCGCATCAGGGAAGACGATCCCTTGTTTCAACCCAAATTCCGAAATTTGGAATCGTCCTCGTCCTCGTCGTCGTGCTCGTCCTCGGCGCATTGGGATTCCGTGACCGCAAAGAGACCGATGGAACTAATTTGTTCTGTTAGTCTGATTGCAAAACGATCGGGATTCTCGAGGACGAGGACGACGACGAGTATCCAGGAAAGCCGTGGCTTTTTTGGGTGCGACATGGACACTATCGCGGCTTGACCTACAGCTCTCAAAATTCGAAATCTTGCAAGTTCCTCACTGCCAGCGAGATCCTACCGGTGACCATGGGGAGCACGAGGACGACTCCTCAAATTCGGAATTTTGTTTCAAATCGTCTAAAGAGCCTCGATCTGTTCGACTGCACTGCGAATTGTAAG
>Ga0210408_10005924_pt1 | contig 10647 bp, 9 predicted proteins | sample IncBWH4MmetaG_FD_155471 | JGI IMG/M metagenome (GOLD analysis project Ga0210408, IMG submission 155471) | Forest soil microbial communities from Barre Woods Harvard Forest LTER site, Petersham, Massachusetts, United States - Inc-BW-H-4-M | ecosystem: Environmental > Terrestrial > Soil >... | reverse complement strand
GCGACGGCTACGACCTCCCATCCTCACGATGCCCACCGGATCCTCCTCCGACGGCATCGATCATCGGTCACGCGACGGCTACGACCTCCCATCCTCACGATGCCCACCGGATCCCTCCGGCGACCCACTCCAGGCGCATATCCACTATTGTTAACGACATGGCTAACAGTGTGCTGCTCGACCGGTCGTTCGCGGCGTGCTCGCATCCCATCCGCCGAGGGATCCTGGAGCGGCTGGGCGAGGGCGAGCTGACGGTGGGCCAGGCGACACAGGATTTCGGCGTCTCCAAGCCCGCGATCAGCAGGCACCTCAAGGTGCTCGAGGAGGCGGGGGCGATCGTCCGCGTGATCGACGGCCGGACCCATAGATTGCGCCTGCGCGAGCAATCCTTCGACGACGCCTACGCCTGGATGACCCGCCAGCGCGAGCTGTGGGAGCGTAAGCTCGACACCGTCGAGCGCTACCTGCGCGAGCAGCGCGAAACTCGATCAGAGGAGGAGCAGGCATGACCGAGCTCGATACCACAGGCCTGCGGCTGGAGCGCACCTTCGAGGCTCCCGCCGAGGACGTGTTCGATGCGTGGACGAACCCCGAGGTCCTGCGGCGCTGGTGGGCGGCCGGCCCGCAGTGGCGCACCCCGCTGGCGGAGGTGGATCTGCGCGAGGGCGGCAGCTATCGCCTCTCGATGGAAGACCCCGCGACCGGCGCGATCCACACTGTGGGCGGGAAGTACCGGGAGGTGCGGCGCCCCGACCGGCTCGTCTACAGCTGGTGCTGGGAGCTGGAGGATGGTGGTCGCTCGGAGGAGACCAGCACGGTGACCGTCGAGTTCCGCGAGCACAGTGGGCGCACCACCGTCGTGCTCGAGCACACCGACCTCCCCTCCCCCACCTCGCGCGATCAGCACCGCAGCGGCTGGGAAGGCTGCCTGGAGAACCTCGGTGCGCGGGTCCTGACCCCGTTGCCGGACACCGCTTGAAGCAACTCACAAAGCACAACCTCACAACCAAAGGAGAGCACCACGATGGCAAAGTACATGCTGGCATACAAGGGCGGCGCAATGGCGCAGACGGACGCCGAGCGCGACGCCGCGATGAAGGCATGGGGCGAATGGTTTGGGAGCCTCGGCGCGGCGATCGTCGACCCGGGTAACCCGTTTGGGGCCTCCAGCGCGGTCGGCGACAACGGCGCGGGGGACCTCACCGGCTACTCGCTGCTCAGCGCCGAGACCCTCGCGGCCGCCACGGAGCTCGCCAAGGGCTGCCCCGTCCTCTCGAGCGGAGGCAGCGTGGAGGTCTACGAGACGATCCCGATCGAGATGTAGCGCGGGCCGCCGGGCGCTCAGAGCGACCACCCGCCGAGCCAAGAGCGCCCGGCGTCCAGATCGACCATCCGCCGGCTAGAGCGGCCGGCGCTCCACATCGGGGACCCAAGGGGGATCCGAAACGGAGAAATGCCGGACGCCCCATCGCGCTGCAATGTCGGGCGGACTCGCGGCACGGCAAGATATCCCGAAACAGAGGAATGCCGGATGCCCTACCCCGCTGCAATGTCGGGCAGACTCGCCGCGCGGACAAAGATGTCCGAAACGTAGGGCGCCCGGCGCCCTATCGTCCCCTGTGCGGGTGCGCGCGGCGATACTTGCGCGAGACCAGGTCCTGCTCCACGAGGCCCACGGCGAGCAGGGTGTGGATGTAACGGTAGGTCGTCGATGAGGGCATCCCGAGCGCCCGTGCGATCTGATTGACGCCCCGCTCGCCGCCGTCGGCCGGGAGGGAGACCAGCACCACCAGGCCGAGCAACAGCGACCTGGAGATCCTCCGGTCCTCCAGCAGCGGCGAGCTCACCAGCTCCTTGGGTTTCGCCAGGCCCGCCCGCAGCTCCGCGGCGCGCCCGCCCCCGACCGCCTCCGCGATCACATCCGCCACTTGCTCCGAGGTCAACCCGAGCGGGACCCGCTTCTGACTCATGCAGCCCACTCCAGCCTGCCGCTCGTAGAGCCCGAGGTCATCGGGTACGCCCGACCGCCAGCCCGCGCGGGCAACCCGCCGCCTCTCCTCGGCGGGTGCCCTCACGGTCCCCTGCCTCTCCGCGCACCAGGCCGGCGCGAAGTTCTCTTGCGTCACAGGGACCGACAGAGAGGCGCGGGCCGCATCCTCGTTCGAATGACCGGCCCCACGCCTCCCCACCCCCGGTTTTTTGGGGGGGAACAGACGACGCCGGACAGGACGCCCCCCGCACTCGGCCGCGATTGCCCTTGGAGAGACGACCACGCTGCCGATCACGTGCTCGGTTGGCTGTCCTGCCCGTCATCTCCAGACATGTTGGCCCAGTCCCCCGCTGGTGAATAGACCTAAATCGCATTAGTCCTAAATAGGAATATTCTCGACTGCCGAATCCGGCGGGGCGCCAGCCTGCTCCGCCCATCCCCTGCGCTGTGGTGCTCCCGCCCACGCGCCGTGTGTGGCTGTCTCGCCCACGCATCGCGGTCTGACTGCCTCGCCCAGGCGCCGTGGTGGGGTATCGCCCGCCGGATGCGCAGGACGAGCATCGTCGGCCCGGTGAGGCCCCCGAGCGCACCGAGTACGTACGCCTTGGTCAGCTCCGCATGGGGCAGCCTGGCCTCGCGCGCGGAGAGGTAGTGGCTCGTCATGCCGGCGAGGATCAGCGTGTGCTGGAGCCCGTCGCGCAGGCCGCGCGCCCGGTCGGCGGATTCGGTCGCCAACGCACACATGCGCACGGCGATCTCATTGGGCGACGCGTAGTGCTCGATCAGGTTGTGTTGGCCGGTCGCCATGTCTTCGGGCCCGTCGATGAGGCTGTCGAGAAGTGAGTGCAGGGCACCTATCCACGGAAAGTAGGCGTGCTCGATGGCGCTCGGGTGCTCGGGCTGAATGGTGCTCTGGGCGGCGGTCTCGATCAGCGCAAAGATGCCGAGGGAGGAGCCCGCCGAGGCCGCGGTCTCCCACCATCGCAGTCCCGCCTGCGGTGGGGTTGCGTGACTGGCCCAGCGCGCGAGGGCGTGGTGGCTACCCTGCACCTTGGTGAGGTTGAGGCTCTGGTAGGTGACGATGCGCCGCGCGAGATTGCGCGCGGGCCGCGCCACCGGGGAATAGGACGGCAGGGTGCGCAGCGTTGCGCGACACGCATCGATCACCGTCTGCAGGTAGCCCGCGTCTTGAGATTGGGGGTGGTGGGTGTAGTAGTCGAGGTGCGGGGCGGCGGGGTCGAGCGCGGTGAGGAGCGCACCATGGAGCTGGCGCGCGTTGAGGATCGGGTCGCCATGTGGCTGCTCGGCGAGCGTGTCCACGTAGTCGTAGATCGCCTGGAAGGCGAGCTGCGCGCGGATCACGGCGGGACGGTGGACGCGTGGCGCGAACGCCGCGAACGCGGCGGAGCCCTCGACATTGCCGCGCTTGCTGCGCTGCACCGCCAGCGCCGTCCGGCGAAGCGTCTGATCAGGGATCGCACCGGCTCGCCGCTGCCACTGACCGAGCTCGCGGTGGACACGCGGAAAGACGCTCAACCAGTAGCGCTGTGCGGCCGTCGCAAATGCGACCGCCGTGGCGAAGCCGTTGCCGTCTGCTTGCCTCATGCGCATAGCTTGGCGCTTGAATAGCGGTGCTTATTCTCATTCCTGGAAGCCGAGGCTCGGGGGTACGCGCGCCGCGGAGAGCCCCGGGGCCGCGACGATCAGGAGCGTGATCGCGGTGACGATCGCCAGCGCGAGCAGCACCTCGGGGGCCCCCAGGGAGAACGGCGCCGGAAAGCCCGTCGTGAGCTTCAACCAGCGGCTGGCAAGGACGTGGCCATAGACGCCGAGGATTGCGCCGTCTGCGCACCCGATCGCAACCGAGATCGTGCTCTCCAGCAGCAGCGCACGCCACAACTGCAGCTCGTCGAAGCCCTGAGTCTTCAGAGAGGCCAGGCGCGCACGACGCTGCCAGATCGTGGCGCCAAGGACCGACGCTACCGCGAGCGCCGCGGTGATGAGTAGCAGCGTCGAGATCTCCCCCAGCGGCCGCAGTCCTTCGTGGGCGCTGGCCTCGAAGCTGCGCTCCCGTTCACGCAGCGTCTCCACCCGCAGCCCCGGCCGCGAGCCGAGGGCCCTTTCCACAGCCACCTTGCCCTGTGTGGGCGTCACTCCCGGCTTGAGATCGACCTCCAGCGCCGTGGGGTCGCCAACCCGCCAGTAGTGGGCGTAGTCGGTCGTGTTGATGGTGATCGCCCCCGGCGACCATCCAGCGTTCGCGGTGATCGCCGCGACCCCGAAGCGCACCGCGCCCGTGGGGGTCGGCAGCGTGAAGGAATCCCCCACCTGGAGATGGCGTTCTTCGGCGAAGCCACTGGACACAGCCGCCCACCCGCCCCCGCGGATCAGCCGGGTGGCGAGGGCGAGGTTGCCGTGCAGCAGCTGGCTGGCCTGGATCATCGCGGGATCCGCGGGGGAGCGGGCACGGATCCATAGGCGCCGCGAGCCGATGTCGAGCACCCCACCCTGGTAGGTGCGCACCGAGGCGACGCCAGGCGCACGCGCGATCGCCGCGGGGGCGCCGCCGGCTCTGAAGGTGTCGATCGTCAGGAAGTTGTCCCCCGTGGACACCCACACGTTCGCCGTATCGAGGAATTCGACCACCGCATCGTTGAGGCCACGCGTGAGATCGGCTCGCGTGCCCTGGATCGCCACGCTGCCGTAGACCGCCAGGGCGGTCACCCCGATCAGCGCGACCGAGCGGGCCGCCGTGGAGTCCAGTTCGACGACTGCCACCGCGAGCATGCTGCCCCGCGCGCGCCGCCCGAGCCGCTTCAGGTTGCGCGTGACGTTCACGAAGATCGCCGGGACCAGCATCGGCGCCGCGAGCGCCAGCATGATCCCGCCCACCACGGTCAGGCTGGGGATCGCCAGCACCAGTACCGTCACGCCGGCCACGATCGCAAGGCCAAGCACTCCCAGCCGGCGGGTCGTCCGCCGGCCGATTCGCTGCGCGGGATCGCCCGGCGCGTTCAGCGCGGCGTCGACGGGGCGCCCGGACCATAGGTCGAAGAGGGGTGGCAGGGACGCCAGCAGCGCGGCGAGGACGCCGCCCGCGAGCGCCAGCAGGCCGCTCGCGAGGTGAACCGTCTCGTGAATGCTGACCGGGAACGCGACCGCCAGGTACACCGGGGTCTGGTGGAATAGCGTGCGGGCCAGCACGTCTCCCAGAGCGAGACCCGCGAGCGAGGCAAGCAGCCCGAGCAGGAGCGCCTGAAACCCCAGGATGAGGACGATCTGGGGCGAGTCGAACCCCTGGGTGCAGAGCTCGGCGACGAACCGGCGGCGGTCGGCGACGGTCAGCAGCATCGCATTGAGCGCGAGCAGGAGTCCCACCATCGCGCTGATCGCCACGAACAGGGAGGTGGACTGGTGCAGCGGCTTGGCCGCCTCGTCGAGGACCCCCAGTTCGCTGTCTGCGGGCGCGACGCCGAGACGGCCCGCGGCGAGCCCGCGCAGCTCGCCTTCCACCTGGCGCTCGGCGCCTGGCTGGGGCTTGATCAGCACCTGCGTCACGCGCCCGGGCTGCTCCGCGAGGCGCTGGGCGATAGGGAGCAGCGCAACCGCGACGGGGCTTTCCGCGACCGCCCCGATCGCTCCGCTGTCCAGAACGGCCCGCACGAGCACCGTGTGCGCGTCGCCGTTGGCGAGCAGCGTCACCTGCGCGCCCGTCTGAGCGCCGATCGCGCCCGCGAGGCCGGACGGGAGGCCGACACCGCCGGAGAGCAGCAGTGCGCCCGCGCCGAGGTTCCGCGTCGCCGAGCCGCCCATGGCGATGATGCCGGCGTTCACGCCCACGAACTGGATCTCGCGGCTGCCCCGCGGGCCGCGGATCACCGCCGGCTCACGCAGCAGGGACGCGGCGTTGCGCACACCCGGCAGTCGCCCAGCTTCCGTGGCGATCTGTTCGCTGAAGCCTTCCGATGAGCGTGCCGCGAGCTGCAACCGCGCCGAGCCGTTGACGGCGCGAATCAGTTCGGCCGTGGACCCCGTAATGCTCGTGTTGGCGATGAACACCCCAAACACGAGCGCCACTCCGATCGCGATGCCCGTGCCGGCGAGCAGCTCCGCCACGGCATGGTTGCGCAGGCGCACGCGGTAGAGGTCCCACAGCACACTCACCCGGACCCCCATGATCCGCGGGTTCAGCCAATGCCGCGGCGGCTTCGGGGGGTGCGCATCCATTATGCCGAGAGCACCGCGGCCAGCTCCACGTCGAGGCCTTCGGTGAGCTTGCCGTCGCGGAGGGTGTGGACACGGTCGACGAAGGCCACGGCCTGCGGGTCGTGGGTGACGAGCAGCGCCGGCATCTCGCGCTCATGGCAGATGTCGCGCAGCAGCCCAAGGGTCTGGCGGCTGCGCTTGGAGTCGAGGTTGCCCGTCGGCTCGTCGGTGAGCAGCAGCCGCGGCTCGTTCACGAGTGCCCTGGCGATCGCCACCCGCTGGCGCTCGCCCATCGAGAGCCGCTCCGGGGTATGGGTGGAGCGCTCGCCCAGACCGACCCGCTCGAGCCACGGGTGGGCGGCGTAGCACGCCTCCTCCAGCGTAAACCCGTCGGCGAGCAGCTTCAGCCCGGCGTTCTCCACGGCGCTCGCGCCCGGCATCAGGTGGAAGGACTGGAACACGAAGCCGACCTCACGGCGCCTGTAGAGCGCGCTCTCGCGCGGTGTGCGCCCGGCGATGTCCAGTCCGTCGAAGATGACCCGCCCCCCGTCGGGCGCCAGCAGTCCGGCGGCCATCAACAGCAGCGTCGTCTTGCCCGAGCCGCTCGGCCCGTACAACGCGACGAACTCGCCCGCCGCGATCGTCAGCGAGACCCCATCGACGGCCCGCACGACCTCGCCATCGCCGCACGGGTAGTGCTTGACGACCTCGTCCAACTGCAGCGAGCTCATGATGCCCAGGGAGCGCCGCCGTGGGTGCGCCGGTCCGCGAGTGACACCACGCGCCTGCGTGAGTCCGTCGTGCGCAGCCGGCCATCGCCGAGCGTCATCACCCGCGGCACCCCGCCGATCGCCATCGTGTCCTCGGAAGCGATCACGAGCGCCATCTTCAACTCCCGCGCCAGCGAGCGCAGAAGCGTATACAGCTCACGGCTCTCACCCGGGTCGATCAGCACCGCGGGCTCGTCCACGAGCAACAGCCGCGGCTCGCCGATCAGCGCCCGCGCGAGCTCCACGCGGACACGTTCGTTGAGCGACAGGCGATCGGTGCTCAGGTGCGCCCACGCCGAGGCGCCGACGCGCTCGAGCACAGGCCGGGCCATCGACTCGGCCTCCTCGAGCGTCAGACCGCCACTGGTGAGCGCGATCGCCACATACTCGATCGCCGGCTGACCGCTGCGCAAGGGCCGCCAATCCCCGCGCACCAATGCGATCCCGCGGTGGCGCCAGCGCCGCGCCCGCCCCCCCGGGGAGAGGCTCGCGAGGTCCTGGCCCACGAAGCTGACGACGCCCTCGGTGGGCGGCTCGTAGCCAGCCATGACCTTCAGCAGCGTGCTCTTGCCCGCCCGCCGCTCGCCGTAGACACCGACGATGTCGCCGCACTCGATCTCCACCGATACGCCCTCCAGGACAGAGACGACCTTCGCCCCGTCCTGGAAGCGCTTGGTGACGTCGTTGAGCGCAAGCAGCGTCACCGGGATTCAGCCAGGTGCTCCTCGATCTCCCGCCGTGCGCGCGTGATCGAACGCAGCTCGGCCCGCAGCTGCTCAGCGGTGGCGCCCCGCATCATGCTGATCGCCCGCCCGTGCCAAGAGATCGGCTGCACCTCCGGCTCCTCGGCCCGCTGCAGCAGCTCCATGCAATCCAGTTCGTACTCGTCGAGCTGCGCCAGCAAGCGCGGTGCGTCCTGCGGGCGCGCAAACGCGATCCACGTGCGGATGTCGGGCCGCACAAGCGACACCCGCTGGCGCTCGGCCATCCATTCCTCGCGCACCACCTCGGCCAGCGCAGTCGCGTGATACACCCGCCGCCAGCCGCTGCGCGTGCCCGGCGCCCGCTCCTCGACCGACCGGGCGAGGCCGTCTTCCTCGAACTTCTCCAGCACCTCGTAGACGCGCTTGGGGTCCAGGGTCCACGCCGGCCCCATCCGCATGTTCAGGCGCACCGCGATGTCGTAGCCATGACTGGGATGGTCGATCAGGGCCGCGAGCACCGCCGTCTTCAACGTCGTCCGTTCACGGCGTTTGACCGGTCTATGAGCCTCGTTCGCTTGCGCCATGTCAGTCAGCTTGCTGGAACCGAGCGGCGCGGCAAAGGCTACCGCATCGCTCCCCGAACCCAACGCGTATTTCTCAACCACCAAACCCCTCCCATCATCTTAAAAGCTTGGGCGGGGCCCTCCCCGTCGGGCATATCGCCCTCCTCGGCGTGGGAACCAACCGTTCGCTTGCGTGGCATCGTGACAAAACGATACACCACTCCTCCGGCGGAGGTGCCGCGCTTATAGGATCGTTTTCATAGACTGGCCATTTGATAGACACGAACTGGAGGGAGATCCAATCCCAGAATCCCCGCTTGCGGACTCCTTTCTGCGACTCTCTCGGGCCGCCTCGCGGGTGGGTGCGCGGGATGCGGGATCTCTCCGGTTGGCGCCCGGGATCTCTCCAGTGGACGCCCGGCTGCGCCCGCGGCACGTGCGACTCGCCCTCCAGGACCCGCGTTGGTGTCGTCGGATCCTCTCGGGTATGCGCAACCATGGCTGGGGGTCGGTGTTATTGGGTTGCGTGCCCCTGGACCGTCCGCCTGCTGCCATGCTGCCCGCACCTCCGGTGCCGCCGCGTGCTACGCGCCGTACGTGCGCGGCGGGCCTCACCGGCCTTGCGTGGCTGGTGGCCGGCCTGGTGTTTCTGGCTCCTCCGCCGGCAGAGGCGGCGCCGGCGCCGAGCTGGTCCGCGCCACTGAGGATCGACGGCGTCACAGCTCTCACCGGGATCTCCTGCGCAACCACCACACTATGCGTCGCCGTGGACAGCAAAGGCCACGCCCTCGTGAGCACCAACCCCACCGAAGGCCCCGCCGCGAACTGGAGCAAAAGCGAAATCGACGGCACCACAGCTCTCACCGGGATCTCCTGCGCAACCACCACACCGTGCGTCGCCGTGGACGGGTCTGGCAACGTGCTGGCAAGCGCGAACCCGGCGGCCGGGGGGTGGCCGTCGAGCCCACGCGACGCGGGCCTCGAGCTGGTGTCCGTCGCGTGCGCGGGGGCTCCGGCGAGCGTGTGCGTGGCCATGGACAGTGCGGGCGATGCGCTGGCGAGCGCGAACCCAACGGCGCCCGCGCCCACGTGGAACTGGACGCCAATCCCAGCGCTGAGCTCGCCGACGGCGGTCTCATGCGCGGCGGCGGGCCTGTGCGTGACGGTGGACGGTCAGGGCAACGCGTTCGTGAGCGACGACCCGACGAGCGCGATCCTCTCGTGGGAACAGACTCCCCTCGGCCCCCCCAACAAGGGGTTCACGGGCGTCTCCTGCGTCTCCCAAGGGCTGTGCGCGGCGGTCGGTGGCGAAGGCCAGGTGCTCGTCGCGCAGGTCCCGGCGCCTGCCGTGGCGAGCAGCCCGCCGAGCGGGGTGACGGAAACGGCGGCCACCCTCGCCGGCACGGTGAACCCCGAGGACGCGACGCTCACGGGCTGCCGCTTCGAATACGGGGCGAGCGCAGCGTACGGGCATAGCGCCCCCTGCGCGACCCCGCTGCCGCCGGGGGGCGACGCGGCCCAAGCCGTGAGCGCGCCGCTGAGCGGCCTGCGGGCGAACACCACATACCACTACCGGCTGCTCGCCGAAAGCGCCAGCGGGGCATCCATGACGGCCGATGCGACGTTCAAGACGCCGGCGCCCGCGCTCGTGCAGCCCCACCCCTCGATCAGCGGGCTCCCGGCGCGGGGGCAGCGCCTGATGTGCAAGTCGGGTGTCACCGCGAGTGGGGCGACCCTCACATACGCGTGGCTGCGCAACACGAAAGCGATCTCAGGGGCGAACGGCTCGACCTACGTGGTGGGCAGTGCCGACGTGTCCCAGCACCTGCAGTGCCGGGTGACGGCCACGAACGCGGGAGGCAGCGCGAGCGCGACGAGCGGGTTCGTGACGATTCCGGCGGGGGGCCTGGGCTCGATCGCGGAGACGGCGGTGGGAGCCCCAAGCGTGGCGGGGGCGGCGGTGAGCGTGCCGCTGACGTGCTCCCGGCAGGCCGCGGGGAGCTGCACGATCAGGCTGAGCCTCACCGTGGTGGAGACGCTGCACGGCAACCGCGTGGTGGCCGTGGCGGCGGCGCGCACCCGGCGCGCGACGGTCACCGTGGGCGCCCTCACTGTGCGCCTGGCGCCGGGACAGCGGCGGACGGTCACCGTCGCCCTCAACGCCACGGGCCGGAGGCTGCTCGCGCGCACGCGGCGGATGGCGGTGAGGCTGTCGGTGAGCGGCACCGTGGTGGGGGCGATCAAAGCCTCCCTGGAGAGCGCCACGCTGACCTTGACCGCGCCCGCGAGGGCGTCCTCGCATAAGGCGTCCTCCCGCACGTCCCCGCATAAGGCGTCCTCCCGCAGGTCCTCCCACACGGCGTCCTCCCGCACGTCCCCGCACAACGCGTCCTCCCGCCGGCGCTCGCCCCCGC
>Ga0210408_10005922_pt1 | contig 10651 bp, 9 predicted proteins | sample IncBWH4MmetaG_FD_155471 | JGI IMG/M metagenome (GOLD analysis project Ga0210408, IMG submission 155471) | Forest soil microbial communities from Barre Woods Harvard Forest LTER site, Petersham, Massachusetts, United States - Inc-BW-H-4-M | ecosystem: Environmental > Terrestrial > Soil >... | reverse complement strand
GCACTTTCGGCGGCAGCTTTCTCACGACGAGGACCTCGCCCCCCACTCCGTGGATGGCCGCGCCGAGGATGGCGAGGGATCCGGCGACGATCAGCGGGGCGTTCACGCCGCACCCTCGGTGGTTTGCGCGCTGTTCGTGAGCGTCCTTCGTGGACCCCCACTATACATTGTGCTCGATATCGAGTGCGTCGGCGCCTCGGTCATCCAGCAGCAACGTTTGGGCGTAACCTGACGGCGCTGCCGAGATGTGTCCCTTTCTATTTCAAGCAATCCACGCGGAGCCGGCGCTTGCGGCGTCGTCAGGCTGTGCCGAAGGTTTGGTTCCAGATCGTGCGAACGCTGCGCAGGAGCGACGGATAGACGATCAACTTGCGAAACGGGTCGATGAGGGCCATGTACACGGGCGTCAAGCGGCCGACGTTGCGCACGTAGACGCCGAAATAGAAGCGGTAGGCAGTTGGCGTTTCGACGAGCGCGCTCAGCGCCGCGGCGTGGGCGGTCCGGTTGATCAGCTCGAGAAGCTGCTCGTGTTCGAAGCGGTAGACGATTCGGAAGGGGCCCTCGCGCGTGCCCGCCGATGCAAGGGATTTCGAGATATCGTCGGTCGTGAGACGGGTTGCGAAGGTCTCCCTCACGGTTGCGTCCCGCTCGCGATCCCACCCGAGGAGCCTGCCGATGAAGAACCGGAGGTTCAGGAGCGCGCGCACGACCGGCGAAGGTGTGAACGGGAGCGCGCCTGCCGCCCGCGAGAACTCGGCCAGCGTGATGCCGGAGCGCATCCGGGGCAAATCGATGGCCCATACGTCATGGAGCGGCACGCCGGCGAGAAAGGCATGCACCCGCAATGGGAGCCGTTCGAACTCTTGGGTCGAGACCTGTGGCATCTGGCCTCCTCTCGGGCCCGGCGGGCGCCGGCGCGCCCGACGTTCATTCCTGGCCCAACTGCGCTCTGGCCGACCGCGACAGTTACAGGGTGGCGCCGGTCCCAGTCCGGGCCTCCGCCTTCGTGAGGAAGTCGACCAATCCCACCGTATCGAAGTAGAACATCTGGGCGCGAGCCAGTTTCCCGTCGCGCAGCCGGTAGAGGCCACACCCGGGAAGAGAGCCGCTTTGCCGTGGAGACCGTCAGAGGCTTGAATAAGGCCCAAAGGTCATCTGCTCCCGTTCTGCTCCCATATCAGCCCGAATCATCCTGAATTGAGGGTGCCCATGGCCGGCGTGGCGCTGGACTTCGCCTCGATGATCCGCACTTGCCCGTTGGCATGGGACTCAAGAATCCTTAGATCAATGAGTTATGGGAGGTATCCCTCCAGAGGTACTAGCTCACCATTCTGCGCGGGCGAGGCCACCTGACGAACCTCGAACCGCCGGCCGCGTTCAACGCGGCGATCCGGCGCTTCCTCGCGAGTTAGTCGCCCCGGCTCCGAACCATCCTCACGCCCCGCACCCGCTGATCGATCACATCGTCATCGTTGGCGGGCTGCCTTCCGCGGCCGCTGCCGCGGTCGCTCGGCGGCGGGCCGCGCCGCGGTGCGTGACACTCCCGCCCGGCGCTTCGCCGACGGCGGCGCCGCTGCCCGCGTTGCCCTGGCGGGCGTCAGGTTGACGACCCGCCGGGTGCGGATGCTCTCGTCGGCGGCGAGCACGATGCGCAAGCTGTTGACGGCATCGTTCATCTGGTCGGTGAGATCGATGTCCTCCTGTATCGCCTTCAGGAAGAAGCGCTGCTCGCGATTGCACAGCTCCTGGTGATCGGGCTCGTCGGCCAGGTTGATCCGCTCGTCTTTACGGATGAAATTGTTGTTGGCGTCCATCGCGGCGTGGTGGACCTTGAGCGCGTTTGTCCTGGTATGGGAGTCGATGTCGGCGGATTGGGTCATCTCGCCGGCCGCACGCTCCTCGTGCGGCACGACGATGCTGACGCAGCCCTTCGGCCCGACGACGTCCTTCACGAAGAAGGCCACCTCGCTCATCATCGGGCCCCACCCGGCCTCGTACCACCCCACCGATCCGTCGTCGAAGGTGACGTGCAGATGGCCGTAGTTGTAGACCTTCACCTCGTCGCTCAAACGAGCGCCGATGCCATGCACGCGCACCGGCTTGGCGCCGGTCATCTGGCACATGACATCGATGTAGTGCACACCGCAATCGACGATCGGCGAAAGCGAAGCCATGAGGTTCTTGTGCCAGGTCCAGGCCGGGCCGACGCTCTGCTGGTTGAGGTTCATGCGCATGGCCAGGGGCTTGCCGAGGGTCCGTGCCACCTCGACGAACTTCGTCCAGGAGGGGTGCACGCGCAAGATGTACCCGATGACGAGCTTGCGCTTCGTGGCCTTTGCCCGGCGCACCACCTTCTCGGCGTCGGCGACGGTGGTCGCGATCGGTTTTTCCATGAAGACGTGGCACCCCGCCTCGAAAGCCCTGAGCGCGTAAGACGCGTGGGTGTCGGGATACGTGTTGATGGAAACCGCGTCGGGCCGGGCCTCCCTCAGCGCGCGGTCGAAGTTCTCGAAACGCGGCACGGCCACGAGCTGGGCGGGCAGGTCAGTGCGCGAGCCGATGCTCCGGCTCATCAGGCCGACCAGTTCGAAGCCATCAATCGATTCGTAGGCCTTCGCATGCGACAGGCCCATGTTGCCGACGCCGACGACCAACACCCTAACCTTGCGTGCCATGCTCCTCCCTCCGCGTTCGTGACTTGGGCGTTTCAGGTTGCCGGCGGCTCGTCGGCCTCGAACAAGACACCGAAGAGGCTGTGGAAGGCGCGAGTCAACACCGGCACCAGTCCTTCCGGAGCGGCCACCGCGATCACCGCCATGGCCACGCCCAGCGCGAGAATCCGGTACAGATCGAACGCCCGCAGCAACTCGGTCAAGAAGGTGAGAATCGCCGTCCCGAAGATCGGGCCGGCGAAGGTTCCCCAGCCCCCGAGCACGATCATGACGAGTAGGTTGATCATCACTCCGAAATCGAACAGCGAGGTCGACGCCAGCCCGTTGTAGTGCGCGGAGAATCCGCCGGCCAGCCCGGTGAAGAAGGCGCTGAAGGCGAACAGGAACAGCTTGAAGCGAAACGGGTCGACGCCGCGACTGATGGCGTAGTCCTCCGAGTCCCGCAACGCCCTGAACGCCAGGCCGATCGGAGAGTTCAGGACGCGCCAGATCGCGTAGGTGGCGACGCCGAAGAGCACCAGGCCGGTGTAGTAGTAGAAGACCCGTTCGTACTGCGGCCCCAGGAGGCGGTCGAAGCCGAGCCGGGGTACTCGGGCCAGACCGTAGCCGCCGCCGCTGATCCACTGGGGGCCCGTCGTGATCCAGTTGCGCAACAGCTCGTGAAAGGCCAGCGTCAGCAGCACCACGTAGATCCCGCGCAAGCGAAGCGTCGGCAGGCCGATGATCAACGCCGCGGCGACCGCGGCGATAGGGGCCACCCAGATGCTCACCCACGGGCTCACGCCGACCGAGAATGACAGCACCCCGGTGGTAAAGGCGCCGACCTGGAAGAGGGCCAGCTGGCCGAATGAATAGACGCCGGAGACCCCCATGATCAGGTTCCAGCACTGCGCGACGATGCCCCACACGAAGAACGTGATGATGAGATGCGTGACGTAGTTGCCCCCGTCGACGAGCATGAGCGCCCAGGGAAGGATCAGCATTGCGACGGCGACGATCCCAATGCCGAGCCGACTCGGCTCGGCCCAGGGACGCGCCGCCGGCCGCAGCCGCGGCCGATCGCCCGCCGATCGGGGAAGCGCCTGACCCTGGCGGGGCGCGTTGGCCTCGATCACAGGCGTCGCACCTCCCCCAGGCCCAACAGCCCGTTGGGCCGGATGACCAGCATCGCGATCATGAACAGGAAGATTCCCGGCAACGCCCAGCTGGGCCCGACGTAAACGGCCAGGAACGATTCCATCAGGCCGATGATGTAGGCGGCCCAGATCGTTCCCCCGACACTGCCGAGGCCGCCGAAGATCGTCACGACCATGGCCATCAGCATCGGCGTGAACCCGCCCGACGGGGTAAAGAACAGGATCGACCCCAGCAGCACGCCGGCCAGACCGGCCAGGGCGGCACTGATGACCATGACGACCACGAACGCCGGGACGATGGGAATGCCCATCAACTTGGCGGCGTCCATGTTCTGCGAGATCGCCCGGATGGCGAGGCCCAGGCGCGACGCGCGCAGGAAGATGGTCATCAACAAGAGGCACACGACCGCGGCGCCGATCACCACCAATCCCTGGTAGCTGATCAGCGTCGTTCCGACCTTGAAGCCGCCGTCGACGACCGGCGGCAATTGCTTCGTCTGCCCGCCGAAGATCAGCAAGATCGTGCTCTGGACGATGATCGAGGCGGCCAGGGTCGCGATCAGCGCCGCGCTGTCCCGGCCGGGCTTCTCCAGGATAGGGTTGATCAAGATCAGCTGGATGAACAGCCCGACCAGGGCGGCGCCACCGACGGCCAGGGCGAACGTCACCGGCACGGGGAGGCCGAGCCCGCCGAGCACGCCGTAGGCGATGTAGGCACCGGCGATGTACAGCGCGCCGTGAGCGAGGTTCAGCATGCGGAGTGAGCCCCAGATCAGGGTGAGCCCAATCGCCATCAACCCGTAGACGGATCCGTTGAGGACGCCGCTATAGAGGGCCTGCACCAGTCGGTTGGGGATCTCCATTCAGCCCAGATAGGCGGCCAGCAGCGCCTCGTCCCGGAGCAGGTCTGCCGCCGCACCTTCCCGGACCAGCACTCCCGCCTCGAGCAGGTACATCCGGTCGGCCAAGCCGGCGACGTGCTCGGCGTTTTCGTCCACCAAGAGGATCGCCAGCCCCGACCGCTTGATCTCGTCGATGGTCTCGTACACTTGCTCGGTCACGAGTGGCGCCAGGCCGAGCGATGGCTCGTCGATCATCAAGAGGCGGGCTTTGCTCATCAGCCCGCGTCCGAGGGCCAGCATGCGCCGCTCGCCGCCCGAGAGACTGCGTGCGAGCTGCCGCTTCCGCTCGGCCAGCGCCGGAAAGAGATGGAAGACCTTCTCGATCCGCTCGGCTCTCTCGCTCCAGGCCCCGGGTCGATACGCGCCGACCAGGAGGTTTTCCAGTACGGTCATTTCTGGAAACGGCAGATCGCCCTGAGGAATGTGCACGACGCCGGATCCCACGATCTGTTCAGTCGGCAGTCGGGTCAGATCCACGCCGTTGAACTCCACCCGGCCGGCGCTGGGCCGGATCAGCCCTGAGATCGCACGCAGGAGTGTGCTCTTGCCGTGGCCGTTCGGGCCGAGCACCACCACCGTCTCGCCATCGCCCACGTGAAGCGACAGCGCGTGGAGCACCTGGGAGCCGCCGTACCCGGCTTCCAGATCGGTCACCTTCAGCATGAGCGCTCTCCCTCTCGGGGTCTCGCCGTGATCGCGTCGTGCCGCCTACCCAGGTACACCGAGACGACTCGCTCGTCGCGCAGCACCTCGGTCGGCGCGCCCTCGGCAATCTTCTCGCCATGGTGGAGCACCAGCATCCGGCTCGCCAGCGCCTGCACCGCCTTCATCACGTGCTCGATGAGGAGCACCGTCACCCCGTTGTGGTTGACCTTGCGAACGAGGTCGACCATCTCGTCGCGTTCGGCCCGGCTCAGCCCGCCGACGGGCTCATCCAGCAGCAATAGCTTGGGCACGCTCGCCAGCGCAGTCGCGAGCATGAGCCGTTTCTGTTCGAACACCGACAGCGCGGAGGCGAGCAGTGCTTGCTTGTCCAGCAGGCCGCAGAATTCGAGCGCGTCCAGGGCGCGCTCGACGCTATCGGGCCGAAACTCGAGCGTGGGGGTGCCTCCGCCCGGCCGGCCAAAGATGCTTCCCACCAACGCGTTGCCGAGCGCGGTTTGAGTGCCGAAGAAGGCGGTGGTCTGGAAGGTGCGGGCGATGCCGAGCTGGCAGACCTGGTTCGGGCGGAAATGCTGGACCTCGTGGCCGTCGAAGCTGATCACCCCCCTCGTGGCCGGAGAGATTCCCGAGATCGCGTCGAACAGCGTCGTCTTGCCCGCTCCGTTGGGTCCGACGATCGCGAAAATTTCGCCGTGTCGCACGGCGAAGGTCAGGTCGCGGAGGGCAACCAGGCCGCCGTATGCCTTCGTCACCCCTTCGCAGGTCAACATCTCTGAGCGGGGGCCGACCGCATCGAGCTATTCGATCCCGGCTACCCCTTGAGCCAGCGTGGCTGCTGGAACTCACCGTCCGACCACGGCACGGGAGAGATCACGCGGTGCTCCTTGTTCTGGATCTGAACGATGATGTGCGCTTGACCAAGGGAGGGATCGCTCGTCTCGCCCGGGAACGCCACTCCAGCGTGGTTTACCATTCGCAGGCTTCCCGTGATCCCGCGATGGATGAGCCGCTCCGACGCCTGCGCGACCCGCTTGTAGTCCGTGGCCGTGCCGGCGAGGGCGACCGACTTGGCCCAGAACCACGTCGTGTCATAGTTGCCGGGGGCGTTGGCCCAGCCGGGCTCGGCCCCGAACTTGGCCTTGTACTTCGCCATCCAGTCCTTCGTCATCTGGTCCGGCACTCGCCCGAGCACCGTCGCCCAGATGATGCCGTTGGCGGCGTCGCCCGCCAAGTTCATGTATTCCGGCACCGACGGCCCGTACTGCTGATAGAGCAAGGTCGGGATCGGGTTCGCCGCGAACTGCTTGGCCATCGAGGCGTTCCCCGCCGGGCTGTAATCCGTGGTGAAGAGAATCCCCGGCGGGTCTTGCCGGGCCTTGGAGAGGAGCGGCCCCCAGTCGGCCACCTTGCTGGCCGCGAAGCTTTCCTTGGCGGTCACCGTCCAGCCCAGCTCCTTGATCTTCTCGCCGAAGTTCTGGGCGATCCACGCGTCGTACGGGTCGTCGCCGCCCAGGATCACCGCCGTCTTCTTCTTGGGCGTGTACTTGCCGGTCTTCACGAGGTTGTCGAGCCAGAGGGCGAAGCCCTTGCCGTACATCGTGTCGGTGGGATCGGTCTGGAAGATCGACCAGTACTTGGCGGGGTCCTTCGTGTAGCGATCCACCCACCGCTGCTGGGTGTTCACGTTGTAGTAGAGCCGCCCGGCGTTGGCGAGGATGTCGAACTCGGGGCCGGATCCGAGGTGGTACCCGGAGATCACGACGTCCGGTTTCTCGACATCTACGGCGCGATTGAAGGCGGTCGGGATGTCCTCGGCGAGGGAGTCCTTGTCGTCGATCTCCACGTAGCGGAGCTTCTTGCCGAGCAAGCCGCCCATCTCGTTGATCTCGTCGATCGCCATGACCGTCCCGTTGCGCATCTCCTTGCCGTCGGCGGCGATGAAGCCCGTCAACGGAAAGATGCCGACGACCTTGATCTCTCCGCCGCCGCCCGCGCTGGTCGCGGAATCGCCGGTGCGGGTCCCCCCTTTTCCGGCGGCGTAGCCGACGCCTGCGCCCACCACGACGCCCCCGACGCCAACGGCCAGAGAGGTTCGCATCAGCTCGCGTCGCGTGATTCCCCGACCTGTCCCCGGCGTTCCTAGTGCCATCGGCTCCTCCTCGCGGACGGGACGCGCGTCCCGCTATTCGTTCCGAACGAGCACCGGCTGGCCGCCCTTCGCCGCCGATTCTTCGATGGCGAATACCACTGCCATCGACTTGTACGCGTCGTAGATCGAGGCGTGCGACTCGACGTTGTTTTCGATGCAGTCCATGAAGTGGGCGATTTGCGCCACGAAGGGATGGTGCGCGACTTCCCCGCTGTCGGGCTTGATTGTGGGGAACGTCCAGTAGTCCAGGGCGCCCGGGTAGTGCGTCGTCGAGTACACGCTGTTGTTCTGGATCGTGCCCTCGGTGCCGAAGAGGCGGATGTTGAAGATGTACGGGGTATCACCGTCGGAGAGCGTCGACAACTTGCCGACCGCGCCGTTTTGGAACCGCAAGGCGGCGATATAGACCGGGTCGTACTCGAAACTGAGGTCGCGCTTCGGTCCCGCCGAGAACGCCGTGACCTCCGTGATATCCCCGCCGAGGTGGCGCACCATGTCGACGGCATGGCACCCTCCGGTGAAGACGGGATTCCTCCCGACCTCGCGGGAGACGTAAGTCCAGTATCCCGGGTATTTCTTCTTCAGGGGATGCCAGTAGTCGCCCTCCGCGTAGATGAGATCGCCGAGGACGCCATCCTTCACCATCTGCCGCACGGTCTCGAACTGGGGGTTCCAGCGCAGGACGAAGCTCACCACGGTCTTCACGCGGGCCTTCGCCACCGCGTCGCGAATGCGCTCGGTGTCCTCGCGAAAGAGGCCGACCGGCTTCTCGATCACGATGTGCCGCCCGGTCTGGGCGGCGCGCACGCAGTGCTCGGCGCGAGCGGTGGGCGGCGTGGCCGACACGACGATCTGGATGCGGTCGTCGCGGAAGAAATCGTCCAGGGACGCGTACTCCTTGCCCTGGATGCCGTGCGCGCGCAGCAGCTCCGTCGCCTTGCCGGGGGTGCGGTTGTAGACCCCCACGACCTCGGTTAGCGGATGATCGCGGAACGGCTTGACATATTCGGGGGCGACCCAGCCTGCCCCTAGGATGCCAACGCCATACTTCTTTGCCATCTCGAGCCCCCCTGGCGGAGATCGCCCAACTCGCGACGTGGCTGGCCCCGCCCTCGAGCGCAACCGCGCCTGACACTACTCTCGGTCGCCGAAGCATGTCAATACACGGGCGCCCGATGATCTGGACGTGTCGCGGGCCGATCGAGACGAGAAGGCGTGGTAGACTCGCGCGCGCATCTCCTCGAAACTCGAACGCGTGGAGCGGAGGAACGCCGTGGCCAAGCTTCATCCCATCCCCGGGTACTCGAACGTCACCGTCGAGCGTGACGTGCCCGCCCGCATGCGTGACGGAGTGACGCTCTACGCTGACGTCTACCGGCCCGCCACGCCCGGCCGCTATCCGGTGATCTTGTTCCGCCACCCGTACGACAAGGCGCCGGCGGCCTCCCTCACCTACGCCCACGCTCCGTGGTACGCCCGTCACGGTTACGTCGTGGTCAACCAGGATGTGCGCGGGCGCTACACGAGCGAAGGGGAGTGGTACCCGTTCCTTCACGAGGCGGATGACGGCGAGGACACGGTGGAGTGGGCGGCCCGCCTGCCCGGAGCCAATGGCCGAGTGGGCATGCTCGGGTTCAGCTACTATGGCGCCACCCAGCTGCAAGCGGCGCTGCGCCGCCCGCCTTCACTCCGTTGCATCTGCCCGGGAATGACCGGCTCCCAGTACTTCGATGGGTGGACCTACAATCGGGGCGCGTTCGCGCTCGCCTTCGTTGCCTCCTGGGCCACGTTCCTCGCGATGGGAGAAGCGAAGCGGCGGCGTGACGATGCCGCCACTGCGGGGATGCTCGGGGCCTTTCTCAATGGACCGAGTCTCTACGGCACCCTGCCGACCCGCGCCTACCCACCTCTGGCGGGCAACGACCTGGCACCTTACTTTCGCGACTGGCTGGATCACTCGACCGACGATGAATATTGGCGCCGCTGGAGCATCGATAGCGACTATAGCCGGCTCGACGTCTCCGCGCTCCACGTCGGCGGGTGGTACGACATCTTTCTCTCAGGCACGGTGAGAAACTTCGAGGGGCTGCGTCGCAGCGCAGGCTCGGAGACATCGCGGGCCCGTCAGAAGCTGCTCGTAGGTCCGTGGTACCACATTCCATGGACCCCGATGCCCGGCGCCGTGCACATGGGGCTTCAGGCGTCCAACCAGGCGGTGAACGAGTGGCAGATTCGCTGGTTCGACCAGTTCTTGAAGGACGAGGACACGGGTGTGCTCGACACGCCCGTCACCCTGTTCCTCATGGGCGACAACGTGTGGCGAGACGAGACCGAATGGCCGCCGCGGGGCACGCGCTTCGTCGACTACTACCTGCACTCCGACGGGCTCGCCAACTCCGCCACGGGTGATGGGCAGCTCAGCACGGAGCCCCCGGGCCGCGAGCCGCCCGACATCTTCAGCTATGACCCTCTCTTTCCCGTCCCTAGCGCCGGAGGGCACTCGTGCTGCTTTCCGAACGTGGCTCCCATGGGGATGGAGCCGCAAGGGTTGCCAGAGTCGTTCAACGGGGTGCTCGTCTATACGAGCCGGCCCCTCGAGCGCGATCTCACCGTGATCGGTCCGATTACGGCGACTCTCTACGCCGCCAGCAGCGCGGTGGACACCGACTTCACCGTGAAGTTGTGCGACGTGTGGCTCGATGGCCGCTCCTTCAACATTCGGGAGGGAATCGTCCGCGCGCGCTATCGCAGCTCTCTCGTGAGCCCCTCGCTGATCACCCCGGACGAAATCTACGAGTACCGCGTCGAATTGGGCCCCACCGCCAATGTCTTCAAGGCGGGGCACCGCATCCGGGTAGATGTCTCCAGCAGCAGCTTCCCCCAGTGGGACCGCAACCTGAACACCGGCGGGCCGCTAGGTGAGGAAGGGGCGGCGCGCGCGCTCGTGGCAAACCAGGTCGTGCTGCACGAGAGCCGTTATGCGTCACGCATCAAACTGCCGATCGCGGATCGTTAGCTCGGAAGCAATTCCTCTCTCTTTCGTCCTTCAGCGTCCCCTCCATCGGCTGCCTGGCCGGCGTGCACTGCCTTCCGGCCCTGAGCGATGCGCGGGCACGGGGGGGGGTCCGC
>Ga0210408_10005919_pt1 | contig 10654 bp, 12 predicted proteins | sample IncBWH4MmetaG_FD_155471 | JGI IMG/M metagenome (GOLD analysis project Ga0210408, IMG submission 155471) | Forest soil microbial communities from Barre Woods Harvard Forest LTER site, Petersham, Massachusetts, United States - Inc-BW-H-4-M | ecosystem: Environmental > Terrestrial > Soil >... | reverse complement strand
GCGTGACCGACGGGCCGTTCGCCGAGGCCAAGGAGCTGATCGGCGGCTACTGGATGATCGAAGCCAACTCCAAGGAGGAGGCCGTGCAGTGGGCGTCGCGCTGCCCGGGCGCCGAGGGCGACACGATCGAGGTCCGCCAGGTGTTTGAGATGGCCGACTTTCCGCCCGAGGTCCAGGAGGCGGCCAGGCTGTCACAGGACCCGCCCGCGCAGACGAGCGCGGCTTAGCCGGTTCGCGTGCCGGCAGATCGCAAGCAGCCGACCGATCGCGAGGCGAGCGCGCGTCCCCACCCGACCCTGCCTGCGGGCGATACCCAGCCCGCGGGCGAGGCTCGGCGCACACGAGCTGCGGAGCGCGCGGTCGAGGCGGTGTGGCGGATCGAGGCGGCCAGGGTGATCGGTGGGCTGGCGCGAATGGTGGGCGACGTCGGGCTGGCGGAGGACATGGCGCAGGACGCGCTCGTGGCCGCGCTGGAGCGGTGGCCGGAGTCGGGCGTTCCGGAGAACCCGGGCGCCTGGCTCATGGCCACCGCCAAGAACCGCGCGATCGACCAGCTGCGCAGGCGCAGGCGACTGGAGAGCAAGCAGGAGCAGATCGCGCGGGAGCTCGAGGTCGGAGCCGGCGAGCCGGAGATCGAGCCCGCGGGCGATGAGGAGATCCAGGACGACGTGCTGAGGCTGATGTGCGTGACGTGCCATCCGGTGCTCTCGACCGAGGCGCGCGTGGCGTTGACGCTGCGGATGCTCGGAGGGTTGACGACGCGCGAGATCGCACGAGCCCATCTCGTGTCGGACGCGACGATGTCACAACGGATCGTGCGCGCCAAGCGGACCCTCGCCGAGGCGCGGGTGCCGTTCGAGCTACCGGGCAGGGACGAGCTCAAAGCACGCATCGACTCGGTGTGCGAGGTCGTGTACCTGGTGTTCAACGAGGGCTACGTGGCCAGCAGCGGCGAGGACTGGATGCGACCCGAGCTGTGCCGGGAGGCGCTGAGGCTCGGCCGCATCCTCGCGGAGTTGACGCCAGGGGAATCGGAGGTGCACGGCCTCGTCGCACTGATGGAGCTCCAGATGTCGAGGTTCGGCGCGCGCATCGGCCCCGAGGGTGAGCCGGTGCTGCTGTCCGACCAGGACCGCGCGCGCTGGGATCGGCTGCTGGCAAGTCGCGGACTGGCGGCGCTGGAGCGCGCGCAAGCGCCGGCGCGAGCGACGGGCGCCGCAATCGGCCCCTACACGCTGCAGGCCGCGATCGCCGCGTGCCACACGCGCGCGCATGCGGTGCGGGAGACCGACTGGGAGCGCATCGCGGCGCTGTACGACGCGCTGGCCCAGCTGGAGCCCTCGCCGGTGGTGGAGCTCAACCGCGCCGTGGCGGTGGCGATGGCGTTCGGTCCGCAGGCGGGCCTGGAGCTCATCGAAGCGCTCGCCGCCTCGCCGGCGCTCAAGGACTACCGCCTGCTGCCGAGCGTGCGCGGCGACCTGCTCGCGAGGCTGGGCCGCCGCGCGGAGGCGCACGCGGAGTTCGAGCGCGCGGCACGGCTCGCGCACAACGCGCGCGAGCGCCGGCTGCTGCTCGACCGCGCCGCCGCCTGCGCGTGGACGCCGGCGCCGTGAACGCCCGCCGGCGCCGTCAGCGCCGTTACAGGTTCGGCAGCCGGTCGATCTCGGGTGAGCGCAGCGCGATGCCCAGGCCGCGCAGCGAGACCCGCCCCGACTGCGGGTAGAAGCACATGTCGCTCGGCTCGCGGGTGCCGTAGGCCAGGTAGGTGAGGCCCTCGGAGCCGGCGCGCAGCGCGTGTGCCTCACCGGTTCCGGCGGGGCGGGCGATCACATCCCCGGGGCGCAGCGAGTGCTCCTCGGGAGCCTCCGCGCCGCGGCCCCACAGCTCCAGCACGCCCTCGCCGTCCAGCACCACGAACAGCTCCTCCTCCAGGGAGTGACAGTGGGCCGGCGCGCCCCGACCGTCGGCCGGCAGCACAACGTGGTTCAGGCCCGTGGCCGTTGCTCCCGCCGCCTGGCCGGCACGGCGAGCGCGACCGTCGAAGATCGACGGCACGTCGGCCAGCGCGACCACGTTGGGGGGGCGCTCCTCGGCGGGGGGCGGACACTCCGGAGGACCGGCCGCAGCCTCGCGCGCAAACGGCGAATCACCGTCGCCGAGCTCGACCCAGCGCGGGAACGACCAGGCGATGCCGGCGCGAGGCAGCGCTGTCAGCGCCGGGTCACGGCGTTGACCGAAGACGAGCACGTCGAGGCCGCCGGCGCTGCCGCGCAGTGTATGGGCGCCGCGCCTGGGGCGGTGCACGATGCAGTCCCCGCCGCCGACGGCGCAGGTCGAGCCTTCCTGCCACAGCAACCCGTCTCCGCCGAGCACGAAGAAGATCTCCTCGTCGGCGCCGTGCTCGTGGGCAGGCGTCGAGAAATGGTCCTCGGCGACCTCGATGCGACGCAGGCCGATGGTGCGCGTGCCGGCCTCACGCCCGAGGTCGCGCCACATCCCTTTGATGTGACCGACGGCGAGCTCGCGCGCGGGACTGTCATTGAGGTTGGCGATCCTCATCGGCGCACGACGCTATCAGCCTCCCTTGCCCCCTGAGCGATCGGGAGTTTCGTCCCGGTGACCCATCGCGTCGCGAGCTCAGCCAAGGAGGCGCTGCACCCGGTAGCTGCGGACGCCTCGGGGCGTGCGCACCGCGACCGACTCCCCGACGCCGCGACCAAGCAACGCCTTCCCGACCGGCGACTGCGCCGAGAGCTTGCCCTGCGCGAGGTTCGCCTCGGTCGAGCCCACGATCGTCCATGTGTGGACCATGTCGCTCTCCTCGTCGAGGACCTCGGCGGTGCTGCCGAAACCGAACGCGGTATCCGCGGCGTCCGCCTGGACGATCAGCGCATTGGCTCGGCGCCGGCGCAGGCGCTTGATCCTCGTCTCCAGGTGCGCCTGATCCTCCTTGGCGATGTGATAGTCGGCGTTCTCGCTGAGGTCTCCGAGCTCGCGAGCCGCGAGGATCCGCGCAGCCATCGCCCGCCGTCCCGTGGTCTCGAGCTCCTCGATCTCGGCTTCGAGCGCCACCAGCCCAGCCGGCGTGATCGGCTCCCGGTCCGGCGCGATTGAGCTCATCTCCTCACCGCGGTGCATGCTTGCAGATGACGTCGGTAGCGGGGGGGCCGGCGTGTCTCATCCATCGATCCGCCGTCCGGCTTGCGGCTGGACCGCGCTTGGTGAGGAGGCATCTCGGGAATACCTGTGGGTGCGCCTCGGTCGCCTAAAGTCAGACTCACCCAAACCAGGAGGATCTTCGCCATGAGCGTCCTTATCCGCTTCGCCCCCGCATCCTTGACCGCTCAGCAATACGACGAGTCCGTGCGCAGGCTCGAACAAGCCGGCGACTGGCCCCCAGACGGGCTCGACTACCACGTCTGCTTTGGCTCAGACGGCCACCTCCGGGTCAGCGAGATCTGGGACTCGCGAGAGCAGCTGGACGCGTTTGGCGCGCGTCTCATGCCAGTGCTGGCCGAGGTGGGAATAGAGCCCGGCGAGCCGGAGTTGTTGGAAATTCACAACATCGTCAGGCGCTGATCGGGCAAGCCCAGCGAATGGCAGGGCATGGACGTTGGACCGGTGCGACCGATCGCGCGCCGACACGATCGCAGTAAACGGAGATAGTCTGGCGTGGTCTTGCGGACATGCCGGCCGGTCGCCCGTGCGGCTCGCCGCGAAGGAGAAACCATGGACTTGACCTTCAGTGAGCCGGAGATCGCGTTTCGCGACGAGCTGCGCGTGTGGTTTGCCGAGCACGACCCGGGCGTTGCGCCGGACGGTGACGAGGACCGGCAGTACGCGTGGCGGCGGGACTTCCAGCGGCGGCTCGCGGAGGGCGGCTGGGCCGCCGTGCATTGGCCGCGCGAGTACGGCGGACGCGGGGCGACGCTGACCGAGTCGGCGATCTTCTTCGAGGAGCTTGGCCGCTCCGGCGCTCCCCTGCCCGCCAACGTGCTCGGTCTGCTGCTCGCCGGTCCGACGATCATGACCTGGGGCACAGAACAGCAGAAGGACCGCTACCTGTCGCCGATCCTGACCGCGGATGAGATCTGGTGCCAGGGCTTCTCAGAGCCCGACGCCGGCTCGGATCTCGCCAGCCTGAAAACACGCGCCGTGCAGGATGGCGAGGAGTGGGTCATCACCGGCCAGAAGGTCTGGACGAGCGCCGCGCAGTACTCGAAGTGGTGCATGCTCGTCGCGCGCACCGATCCCGAGGCGGCCAAGCACAAGGGGCTCACCTACTTCCTGATGGACATGGAGCAGGACGGCGTGCAGATCCGGCCGCTGCGCCAGATCACCGGTGAGCCAGAGTTCAATGAGCTGTTCCTCGACGGCGCGCGGGTCCCGAGCGAGAACGTGCTCGGGGGTGTCGGCAACGGCTGGAAGGTTGCGCTCACGACACTGATGAACGAGCGCGCCGGCCTGGGGTTCTTCCTGCAGGTCCGACTGCGCCAGCTGCTCGATCGCGTGATCGCCGAGGCCGCCCGCGAAGGTCTGCTCGAGGATCCCGTCGCAGCCGACCGTCTCGGCGAGCTGCACCTGCGCACCGAGATCGTGCGGCTCACGGCCTATCGGGGATTGACTGCCGTCGAACGGTACGGCCAGCCCGGTCCGGAGGGGTCGCTGACCAAGTGGATGTGGTCGGACACCAACCAGCGACTCACGCAGCTCGCCGTCGATCTGCTCGGCCCCCGCGCGCTGCGGGCGGGCGATCCGTGGGCCTATGAGCTGCTGCGCGCCCGTGGCAACTCGATCGAGGGTGGCACCACCGAGGTGCTCAAGAACATCGTCGCCGAGCGCGTGCTCGGCCTCCCGAAGTCGCGTTAGGAACGCGTATCCATGGACTTCGACCTCAGCCGGGACCAGCGCGAGATCAAGGACGTCGCCCGTGAGCTGCTGACCGCGCGCTCGCCCTTCGCCAAGGTGCGCGAGGCGGCCGAGGCCGGTGAGTACGACGCCGCGCTATGGAGCGAGCTGGTCAAGCTCGGCTGGCCGGGGATCGCCGTCGCGCAGGAGCACGGCGGACAGGGGCTCGGCGCGGTCGAGCTGGCCGTGCTGGCCGAGGAGCTCGGGTACGCGTGCGCGGCCACGCCATTCCTGTCCACGGCCGCGGCCGCCGCGGCCATCCAAGCCGCAGGCACGGAAGAGCAACGGGCGCGCTGGCTGCCGGGACTCGTCTCGGGAGAGCTGACCGGCGGGATCGGCACGCGCGAGCTGGCGGTCGACGCCGCCGGCGCGGCGGTCGCCGTCGTGCTCGACGGCGACGATGCCCAGCTGATCGAGTTGCCCGAGACCGATGCGTTCGTCTCGATCGATCCCACCCGACGCTATGCGACCGTCGCGGGCGAGGGAGCGCCCCTCGGCCCCGGCGCCGCCGACCGTATCCGCGCGGCGGTCGCAGGGGAGGTCGTCGGCGTCTGCCAGCGCGCGCTCGACATGACGCTCGCCTACGTCAAGGAGCGCCGGCAGTTCGGCGTCCCGGTCGGGTCCTTTCAGGCCGTCGCGCACCGCTGCGCGGAGATGCTGCTTCACACCGAGAGCGCCCGCTCGACCGCCTACTACGCGGCCTGGGCCGCCGGCGCCGACCCGCAGCTGCTCCCCGAGGCCGCCGCGCTCGCGGGCGCCGCCGCGGCCGAGGCCGGGCAGTCCGTCACCGCCGCCGCGATCCAGATGCACGGTGGCATCGGGTTCACCTGGGAGGCCGACGTGCACTGGCTCTACAAGCGCGCCCAGCTCGACGCGACGCTGCTGGGCGGAGCCAGGCGCCATCGCGCGGCGCTCGCGCGGCAGGCCGCCGCGAAGGTCCGGCAGAAGGTGGGCGGATAGCCCCACGCCCGTTCGCCGATCGGGTTACACCGCGACGAGCTCAGCCGGCACGACGTCGAGCCGCAGCGTCCTTCCCTCGCGGATCACGGCGATCGTGACGGGCGTCCCGATCATCTCGGCGACCATGATCCGCTGGAGGCCGCCCACGTCGGCCACCCGCCGGCCGTCGAGCTCCACGAGCAGGTCCTCGGGGCGCAGCCCCGCCCGGGCGGCCGGACTGTCCTGCGCGACCTCAATCACCTCGACGCCGGCGCCGGCGCCCCACTCGGCACGAGCGTGGGGCGGCAGGGGTCGCACGCCACCCACGACGCCGAGATAGGCGCGTCGCACGCGGCCCTCGCGCATCAGCGACCCGACGATGCCGCGCGTCGTGGCATTGATCGGGACGGCGAGGCCCAGGCCCAGGCCGGCCACCGCGGTGTTGATTCCCACCACCCGGCCGGCGCTCTCGACGAGCGCGCCGCCTGAGCTCCCGGGGTTGAGCGACGCGTCAGTCTGGATCAGATTGTCGATCACGCGCACGACCTGGTCCGCCCGAGCCGGCATGGAGCGCCCGAGCGCGGATACGACTCCGGCCGTCACCGAGCCCGCGAAGCCGTGCGGGTTCCCGATCGCCACGACGAGCTGGCCCACGCGCAGCTCGTCCGCCTCCCCGAGCTGAGCCGGGGCGAGGTCGGAGGCGTCGGCGCGCAGGACCGCGAGGTCGGAGAGCGGATCGCTGCCCACGACCTCGAAACCGACCTCGCGGCCATCGATGAACTGCGCGCGACCGCGGCGGCGGCGGCCGGCCACGACGTGAGCGGAGGTGAGCAGGAAGCCATCCGGTGTGAGCACGACGCCGGAGCCCGCGCCGGCCGGGACGCTGCCCGCGCGGGTGCGGCGCAGCACGCGCAGGTTGGCGACCGAGGGACCGACCCGCTCAGCCACGCCGACGACCGTGCGCGAATAGGCGTCGAGCGCCTCGAGCTCCTCGCGTGTGGCGGTCACAGCGAGGCCTCGAGCTGACGCTCCTCCGTGCCGCGAACGATCGTGAGCGACAGCTTCCCGTTCGCGGGCAGAGCATCGAGCACGGCGTAGAGCGCGTCGAGCCCATCGATCTCTCGGCCGCCCGCCGCGATGATCAGATCGCCTCGCTCGATCCCAGCCGTCGCGGCAGGACGGCCGCCCTCGACGCCGCGCACCAGCAGGCCGTCGCGCTCGGGCAGGCCGACGGCGCGGCGCATCCGGTGCGCCACACGCGGCGACGCCACCGCGATGCCAAGGCGCGGCGCGGCCGTCGCCTCGCCGCGCGCGAGCGCCTCGACGCGCTCACGCAGCGCGGCCGCCGGCACGGCGAGAATGAGGTTGCCGTCGAGCCGGATCGCGTTCACACCAAGCAGCCGGCCCTGCGCATCCACGAGCGGACCGCCGGAGGAGCCGCGCGGCAGTGCCGCCGTGTGCTCGATCGCCCCCGCCACGCGGCGGCCGCGCGGGCCGCGGAAGCTGCGCGGCTCGGATGCCACGAACCCGAGTGTCACCCTCAGGCCGCGGCCACCAGGGTTGGCGAGCGCGAGCACGGGAGCGCCGATGCCGGGCGCCGGCTCCGAGGCCCATGCGAGTGCGGGCAACTCGCCGGTGGACGCCTCGATCACCGCGAGGTCGAGGTCGGCGTCCACGCCGGCCACGTGACCGGTCTCGCGGCGACCGTCGGCGAACGTCACGCTCACCTCGTCGCCGCGCAGGTTGTGCGCGCTTGTCAGCACGCGATCCGTGGCGACGATCGCGCCGGAGCCCATGCCCCAGCCGCGGCCGAGGCCGGCGACGGAGGGTCTGAGCCTCGTGGCCGCACCCGAGATCAGGTCTTGAAGTTGGTCCAGAAATGCCATGATCTGCAGTGAGTTGCTAGTTGCAACCAAGTATCTTACTACCACCGCGGCTAGCATGATGTCGGTGACCGAGATCGTCGATGGATCCCCCCTCGCCGAGGCGCTTGCAAGCGTGGGAGACCGCTGGACGCTGCTGATCGTCGCGGCCCTGCTCGACGGTCCACGGCGCTTCGGCGACCTCCGTCAGGAGCTGCCGAGCATCGCCCCGAACGTCCTCACCCAGCGCCTGCGCAACCTCCAGGGTCAGGGACTGGTCGTCCCCGAGCGCTACTCGGCGCGTCCACCCCGATTCGTGTACGGGCTGACGGGCCCGGGCCGCGAGCTGGCCGGCGCATTGCGCTTCCTCGCCGACTGGGGCGCACGTCATACAAGCGACCTCGACCGGCTGCGCCATACCGTCTGCGGCACACCGCTGCAGGCGCGCTGGTACTGCCCGATGTGCGAGCACCCGGTCGAGGACCTCGACGCGGGCGATATCCACTTCGCCTGACCACCGGCCCCGCCGGTCGTCCTTCCATGTAGCTCAATGCTCGCACGAGCGCGCAGCAGAAGACGACCTGAGGACCGCGGCGCCATGTACGCCACGTGGCTATGCTCGGTGTGGAGGTTTTGACATGATTGCGCTCGGCTTCGTGCTGCTGCTGATGGGTGCCACGCTGGTGGTCGCCGAGGCACACGTGCCCGGTGGGGTGCTCGGTGTGGCGGGCGGCGTGGCGTTGATCGTTGGCGGGATCATCGTCATCACCACGCTGGGTGGCAACGCGACGCTCGCCGTGCCCGTTGGCGTCGGGCTCGGCGCGGCGGCGGGTGGATGGGCACTCGTGACAACGCGCACAGCGGCAAGCGCCCGGCGCAAACGCGTCCAAGCGGGCGCGGAGGCCCTGTGCGGCCACGTCGGCATGGTGCGCAGCTGGCATGAGCCCGCCGGGCAGGTCTTCGTCGACGGAGCGCTCTGGCGCGCCCGGCACGGCTGGGCGGAGATCGGCGGCGAGGCGCTCCATGAGGGCGATCTCATCGTGGTCGAGCACGTGAACGGCCTGACGCTGTCCGTGCGCCGCGCCGAGGAGTGGGAGCTGATCGCATGATCCTCGCGCTGGTCATCGTCCTCCTCTGCCTGATGGCGACCGCGCTCGTGCTCGCGGCCGCCTCGGTGCGCGTGCTGCGCGAGTACGAGCGCGGCGTCGTCTTCCGCCTCGGCCGCGTAACCAGCCAGCGCGGACCGGGACTGATCTTCCTGCTGCCCGCGATCGATCGCATGGTCCGCGTCAGCCTGCGCACGATCACGCTGCAGATACCAGCCCAGGAGATCATCACGCGCGACAACGTACCCGCGCGCGTCACCGCGGTCGCCTACTACCGGATCATCGATTCCACGAGGTCGGTGCTCGAGATCGAAGACGTGCTGGCCGCCACTTCGCAGATCGCCCAGACGACCCTGCGCTCCGTGCTGGGCAAGGCCGAGCTCGACGCGCTGCTGGCCGAGCGCGAGCGCTTGAACGAGCACCTCCAGCAGATCATCGACGATCAGACCGAGCCCTGGGGAGTCAAGGTCACCACGGTCGAGATCAAGGACGTCGAGATCCCCGAGCGGATGCAGCACGCGATGGCGCGCCAGGCCGAGGCCGAGCGCGGGCGCCGCGCAAAGATCATCAACGCCGAGGGCGAATTCCAGGCCGCCGCACGGCTCAACGACGCGGCCGACGTGATCAGCCGCAACCCCGTGACGATCCAGTTGCGCTACCTCCAGACGCTACTGGAGGTGAGCAGCAACCAAAGCTCCACGATCGTGCTCCCACTGCCGATGAACGTCCTACAGCCCCTCGCAGCCGCCGCGCAGGATCGCGTCGCCACGGCAGCCGACGGTCCCGAGCGCGAGCGCCTCGACCAGGCGCTCGCCGCGGCACGAGCAGCACTCGACACCGCGACGAGCGCGTCCACGGAGCGTGAGCAGCACGGCGCGAGGGTTCCGGGCCTGACCACGGGGCAAGGCACGGAACCGGGCGGGGCTTGCTGATCGGCCCGCACCTCATGGCTGCGCTTGGAGGTTGATGACGCCTCGCCGGGCTTGCCGATCCTCTTGACCACTCGTCAAGAGCGCCGTCGAGCCCAGCGCCACCCATTGCGACGGTGCGTTCTCAGGCAACAGGTCGGGGAGAATCGCCAGTCGTCGCGCTCACGCGCGTCTCCGGCACTACAGCTCAGTGCGCCACACACAAGCGCGACTGCGAACGGCCCAAGGCAGCGACACTTCGCACTCTCGTCGATCAGGCGATTGGGCGCGATGACCGACCCTGCCCCATCCATAGGGCACAAACGGGCACAAAATCGCGTTTTCGGGTCCTCGGCGTCATACCGCAGAGCACCCGCGTACGGTGTGAGTTGGTCGGCTTCACCCAGATCATCCGGCAGAAGGACTTCGGCTTCGTTGCAGATCCTCGCCAGACCGCCAATGTCGTGAGTAAAGGGAAGTCCACACCATGGGCAGCAAGAACTGCCTTGATCGACTTCTCCACTCCCTGCTGAGCGATGGGCCATCCCAAGCGACTGGTATGTCTACTCGACGATGAGCCCCGATAAGCGACAGCGGCGGCGCGACTCGCCTGGGCGGGCCAAGCAGCCTCGTACACCCAAGCCGGTCCCGACCCTGGGCCACCATACGAAGTGCTGTGGCATCCCGCGGCCGACGCCGAGCGTGCCGCGATCTCCGATGCGGCTGAGCGCGCAGCGATCCAGCACGCGCGGGAGAAGCTCAAAGCGATCGGTCCACGACTCGGCGCGCAGACACTCGACATCGAGTTCGCCATCGACGTCCATCCGCGTGAGCGGGCGCCCAAACTCCTCAGCGGACGCGCCCAGGGCAAGAACGCCATCGCCTCCTACGAGACCGACACCGCCCCGGTGCTGCTAGCCGCTGGGTGATA
>Ga0210408_10005918_pt1 | contig 10655 bp, 6 predicted proteins | sample IncBWH4MmetaG_FD_155471 | JGI IMG/M metagenome (GOLD analysis project Ga0210408, IMG submission 155471) | Forest soil microbial communities from Barre Woods Harvard Forest LTER site, Petersham, Massachusetts, United States - Inc-BW-H-4-M | ecosystem: Environmental > Terrestrial > Soil >... | reverse complement strand
AATTTCTTCCGGCGCACCGACGGCCACCAAATAGCCGCCAGCTTTCCCAGCGCCCGGGCCCAGGTCCACGACAAAATTGGCGCGACGAATCGTTTCTTCGTCGTGCTCCACGACCAGCACGGTGTTCCCAAGGTCGCGCAAAGTTTCGAGAGTGGAGAGCAGCTTGCCGTTGTCGCGCGCATGGAGGCCGATGGACGGCTCGTCGAGCACGTACAACACGCCGCGCAGGCGCGAACCAATTTGGGTTGCCAGGCGGATGCGCTGGGCCTCGCCGCCAGAAAGGGTGGCCGCGGAACGATCGAGGGTGAGATAACCCAACCCGACGGCCAGCAGGAAATCAACACGCTCGGCGATTTCTGCCAGTGGGCGACCGGCAATTTTCCGCTGTCGGAGAGTGAGTTGGGCGCGCATTTTATCCACGGCAGCGCGTGCCCCGGTCAGCGGGAGTGCTGTGAAATCTGCGATGGAGTATCCGGCGATTTTCACCGCCAGGCTTTCCGGGCGCAGACGCCGCTCGTGGCAAGCGGTGCACGGTGTGGGCGACATGTACTGCGTCAGCCAATCACGGTAGTTGTCAGACTTCGATTCGTCGAGGTTGCTCTCCAGGTGCGCGAGGATTCCCTGGAAATTCAGACCCTTGGTCGAGCCGCCATTTTCAGGATTTCCGTGCAGCAGCAGGTTTTGGATCGGGCGCGGAAATTTATTGAAGGGTGTGTTCAAGTCGAAGCCGTGGGCTACGGCAGCGAGCTGCAAAGTGCGCTGTAAAAATGTGGATCCCGAACCGGGACCCAGGCCGCCTTCGAAAAGCGGTTTCGACCAGTCCACGATTATCTTCGCGGGATCGAAGTCGAATTTCGATCCAAGTCCATGGCACTCGGGACAGGCTCCATAGGGGGAATTGAAGCTGAAGGATCGCGGCTCAAGTTGTGGGACGGAGATGCTGCAATCCGGGCAAGCGAGCTTTGCGGAGTAGACGTGATCTTCGCCGCCGACCACGGCAATGGTGACCAGCCCCCCGGTCAGTTTCAGCGCTGTTTCGATGGATTGTTCGAGGCGCTGAGCGATTCCATTTTTGAGGAGCAGCCGATCCACCACGATTTCGATGGTGTGATTTTTCCTGCGGTCCAGCGGAATGGGTTCGTCGAGATTTACGAGCTCGCCGTCCACACGAGCGCGCACGTAGCCTTCCTTGGCGTACTTTTCGAGATCCTTTTTGTATTCGCCTTTGCGGCCGCGCACGACAGGAGCGAGCACCATGACGCGGTCGTCCGGCTTGCGCATCAGCACGGCCTGGACGATCTGCTCGGTGGACTGCCGAGTGATGGGCTTGCCGCACTTGGGGCAATGCGGCGTGCCGATGGCGCTGTAGACCACGCGGAGGTAGTCGTAGATTTCCGTGATGGTACCGACGGTGGATCGCGGCGAGCGCGTGGTGGTCTTCTGCTCGATGGCGATGGATGGGGAAAGGCCCTCGACGGAGTCCACGTCGGGGCGCTCCATCTGGTCGAGGAACTGCCGAGCATAGGCCGAGAGGGATTCCACGTAGCGGCGCTGGCCTTCGGCATAGAGCGTATCGAAGGCCAGCGAGGATTTACCGGACCCCGACAAACCGGTGATGACGGTCAGCGAGTTCCTGGGGATTTCCAGGCTGATGTTCTTCAGGTTGTGCTGCCGGGCGCCCCGGATGACGATTTTCTTCAGTCCCATTAGAGGCTGCGAGAGTCCTTCCACAGCCGGGCTCGGCACAGAATGGGTAAAATGAGCCCAGCGTAACCTTCCACGATAGCAAGGCAGCGCGGAACGGTCAAGAATCGAACACGGGCGAAGCGCTTGCGAAAGGGTCCGGGATTCCCACATCGGAATTTTTACTGGCTGGTAGGATTTTTTACTTGGCGAAGAAAAGGTATGTCCTTTGTTATCAGCCATGTAGCTTTGGTTTCCAGCGTGCCCTGTATCCTCAGTGTCAGGGGGAGGAAAGCCGAGGATCCCTTCGGGGATTGAGGGCTGGGCCGGCTTCCTTCCCCCGGCCACCTACCGCCGCTTTAATAATCACCTACCCCTCTGATTTACACGGCGGGGGTGTGTCACCCCTTACGACAGAAGCGCCAGCAGATCCTCCTCAAACACCGAACTCCCCGCGAGCCGAATGTGCGCTAAACTTTCCGTCAGTCGCGCGTCCGAGCGAAGGCCGATGGCGGCGCAGGTTTGGGGCGTGGTCCAATTGGTAGGACACCTCACTGTTAATGAGGACGGTGTTGGTTCGAGTCCAACCGCCCCAGCCAACTTCCCACCGCTGACCACGAAATAACCGCGCCTCGTCCCGCCGCATCAGCAGACTCCTAATCCTTCACCACGGAATAGCCGGATTCGGTCCAGCCGCGCCAGCCGCCGTCCATGGAAACCACGTTGCGGTAACCCATCTTCTGCAGGTTGTCCGCAGCGAGAGCGGAACGGTAGCCTCCGCCGCAGTAGAGGACGATGGGAGCGTCTTTGTCGGGAATGGCTTTCTCGATGTCGCGCTCGATGACGCCTTTGCCCAGGTGCAGGGCGCCGGGAATGTGGCCGCGGGCCCACTCATTGTCCTCGCGCGTGTCCACGATGATGAGCTTTTCGTCGGCGTCGAGTTTTTTCTTGATGGCGCGGTAGTCTTCTTCCTTGACGCGCGTTTTCGCGTCCTTCACCAGTTTCAGAAATCCCTCAGGATGGTCCATCGTTCACCTCGTCAAAATTCCGGTTGCATGCGAAAAAAGATTAACACATGGCGCGGTCATCATTTCATGTCCCGCCAGTTCGCGCCGGCCTTGGTGTCCACCACCAGCGGAACGTTGAGTTTGTGGACTCCTTCCATGACCTCTTTCACGAGCTTGGTTAGCTTGGGCAATTCTTTCTGCGGGGCTTCGAACAGCAACTCGTCGTGCACCTGGAGAATCATTTTGGATTCGAAGCCGGCGGCGAGGCGAGCGTCGAGCTCGATCATGGCCAGCTTGATGAGATCCGCGGCGGTGCCCTGCATGGGAGTGTTCATGGCGGTGCGTTCAGCAGAGCTGCGCATGTTGGGTTGCGGGGAGTTGATTTCCGGAATCTGGCGGATGCGGCCGAAGAGCGTTTTGGTGAAGCCGGCCTTGCGTGTTTCGCCGATTTGCGCGTCCAGGTATTTCTTTACGCCGCTGTAGCGCTCGAAATAGGCGGCGATGAATTTCGCGGCTTCCTTGGTGTCAATGCCGAGCTGCTGGGCCAGGCCGAAGGCGGAGAGTCCGTAAATCACTCCGAAGTTGATGACTTTGGCGACGCGGCGGTGCTCTGCAGTTTGCGCGAAGGGCGCGACATTGAATACTTCCTGGGCCGTGCGCGAGTGAATATCTTCGCCGCGGCGGAAGGCTTCGGTGAGGACGGGATCTTTCGAAAGGTGCGCGAGGATGCGCAGCTCGATCTGGGAATAGTCCGCGGAGAGGAGCACCATGCCGCGCGCGGCGACGAAGGCGGCGCGAATTTCGCGGCCGAGTTCCGAGCGCACGGGAATGTTCTGCAGATTGGGATTCGAGGAGCTGAGGCGGCCGGTGGCGGTGCCGGTCTGGCTGAAGCGCGTGTGCAGGCGTCCCGTGGAAGGATGAATCAGGCGCGGAAGCACGTCGGCGTAGGTGGATTTCAATTTGGAAAGTTCGCGGAATTCGAGGACTTTTTTCGGCAGCTCGTGGACCAGGGCGAGCTCTTCGAGGACGTCAGCGGCGGTGGAGCGCGCTTTGGCGCGGCTCCGCCGGGGCGGTTGCAGATTCAGTCTGTCGAAGAGAATTTCGGCCAGTTGTTGCGGGGAGTTGGGATTGAATTCGACGCCGGCCAGTTTGTAGATGCTTTTTTCCAGGCTGGCGATTTCCTTCTGCATCCTCGAAGAAATCTTGTCGAGTTCTTTCGGATCCACGAGCACACCGGCAGCTTCCATGCGTGCCAGGACAGGCGCGAGGGGCAGGTCTATTTTTTCGTACACGCCGGCGAGATCCTGTTTTTCTACTTCGGCGCGGAGGGCCGGGGCGAGGCGCAGGAGAAAATCGGCGCGCTCGCCGGGCGCGCCGGAGAGCGTGCGATTCAGATGGCGCAGGACAACTTCCGCGAAAGCGTGGTTCGCGGTGGTGGGCCGCAGCAGGTAAGAATACAGCATGGTGGCGTGGCGGATTCCCGCGACTGCTTTGGTGTCGCCAGGTGCATCAGGGACGGCGAGGAGATGGAACAACTTGGGATCATGAACAATTTTCGGGTGGCCGGCGCTTGAGAGCCAGTCTTTCATGGCCGCGAGAGACTTGTTTTCGACATCGTTCGCTGCGGTGCGCGCGGTGGAAGGCTTGGTGGAGACTTCCACGGCGAGAACCTGTGTACCGAATCCCTCCTCGTCGGGATCCTCGGCATCGAGCGCAAGCCAGGCGGTGGCTTCCTGGCCGCGCGGAATTTGTTTGAGGAAGTCGCGCAAGTCGGCGGGCGAATTAAGAGCCTGGTAATCGGTTTTGTCGGCGCTTTCAGGTGCGGGCGCGAGATCTTTCAGCAAGGAAGTGAAACCGAGCTCGGCATAGAGTTCGCGGAGGACCGAGAGGTCCGGCTCTTCCATGATCAACTTGTCGAGGTCGAGCGGGACGGGCGCGTCGGTGGGAATGGTCGCGAGCTGCTTGCTGAGCCGGACGTACTGGGCATTTTTTTCGAGCGCTTCACGGTAACTGGCGCGCTTCACTTTGGCGGCTTGTTTGAGCGTCTCCTCGGCGCTGCCGAATTCCTGGATCAATTGGCGGGCGCCCACTTCGCCGATGCCGGGTTTGCGGCGCTCGCCCGGAGCGGGCTTTTCGTTGGGGTCGCGAGCGCCGGGAATGTTGTCTATGGAATCGCCCATGAGGGCCATGACGTCTGGAACTTTTTTCGGGGGGACGCCCATGATTTCTTCGACTTTTTTTTCGTCGATGACCAGGTCGCCCTTGGCGGGGTTGAGAACGCGGACGTGCGGGGTGACCAGTTGCATCAGGTCCTTGTCGCTGGTGACGATGAAGACTTCGAGATTTTTCTTGGTGGCCTGGCGCGCGAGCGAGCCGATGACGTCGTCCGCTTCGTAGCCCGGGTACTCGAGAATGGGCAGGCGCATAGCTTCGCAGTAGCGGCGGACGTAGGGGAGTTGCGCGGCGAGATCTTCGGGCATGGGCGGGCGCTGCGCTTTGTAATCGGCAAAGAGCTTGTCGCGGAAGGTGGGAGCGGCGACGTCGTAGGCCACGCCGAGGTAGTCCGGCTTCCAGTCTTTAACCAGTTTGCGAATCATATTGGCGAAGAGGTAGGGGACATTGGTGGGAACGCCGGAAGCGCTACGCAGGCGCATGGGCATGGGAGCGTAGAAGGCGCGGAAGATGTAGCCCATGGCGTCAATGAGGAAGAGGCGCTTTGGCTGTTTGGGGGGCATTCTGCTGGTCCGGTGGCTCCGAGAGTTGGAATTCGGGAGTATATCAAGCCGCCGAGACCTCAGGGGTTGAAACCCCTTCGATTCGGCCGGCCTGACGGCATGGCTAAACCAAGAGGCAGTTCCCTCGTTGTACCCCGCTTCGGGAGAGTCATCCTCGCCGGATGACTTCTTTCGCCGGAGAAGGAAAGGCGAATGAAATGTTGCAAGATAGCAACCGGGGGGGAGGGGGGCTTTCTGTACCGAGTAGAAAAAATTAAGTGGTTGAACGGAGAGGGGTTAGGGCGATTTCTACTAATAGGTGTACCGATTAGATTTTCCGGCGGCGCAGGGCGAAACCGATTAGCCAAGGGGTGCCTTGCCGGGTTGGAGCGATCCATCATGCCGCGCCGATGGTATCATGGTAGTCACTATGTTGTCAAGGTCAAATTCCTGGACGGTGGTAATTCCAAAATGGGAATTTGGGAATTCAAGGCAAGAGACGATTCACCGCCCCTCGGCTGGGCTCGGGATCTGCGACAGAGACGCAGAGGCCGCGGATGGAAATGATTGCGAGTCGGGGCGGGCGGAATACGGGGGCAGCGGTGGCGGTAATGGAAGCATTCGAGCGGAAGACCACAGGCTTGGTTCGGCTACGCTCACCACAGGGAAGCCTGTGCTACCCAAGTCGACATCAGGTCAACGTGGATTGGGGGAGAGGTTTCGGCGTTCGTGAACGTCGGCAACAAGCTCTTCGAGTTGGCGCAAGATTTGTTCAGGGGCCATCAATCCGAAGTGATCGGTTCTTGGCCACACGACGATCTGGCCCTCGGAGAATTCCCCCTCGAGAATACCGCGGTCGAGGTTCTCAAGTTTCAAGTGGGCCAGCGCAGCTCGCGTGCTGGCAAGGTCACAGAACACCAACCGAAGCGAGGGCACGCGCTCGCGCGCAGCCCTGAACCATCGCGCGAAAACGTCAAATCCGGGCTCAGCACTGAAAGGACGGACGAGATCGGCTGCAGCGCGCTGAAGCACGCCAACATCGCCCTGGAATTTTCGCAGCACCTTCACCAGGTACTCATGAATGGTAAGCCACTCGTCGAGTGAAGCGACGCCGTCGCCGCAACGTTTCAGGTCAACAATCCAGGTGTCAGGCCGCTCGGGTTTGATATCTGCCAGCACGCGCGACGCGAAGCAGGTTTCCAGGCTCAAATTGCATTCCAGCGACAAGAAGGCATCAATCTTCGTTGGAGGTTCATCCGATGGTGCGAACAGCAGCTGAATTCCCATGTCGGCGCCCAGCGCAAAACCAACCATAACGACGATCGAGGGCTGAAGACGCTGCGTTGCGTCGCGGAGCCACTCGCGCAGGATGGTGACGTGATCTGCGAGTGACAAGGACACTCGTTCGCGACGATCCGGCTCGCACCCATAGGGCGTCGGACTCAGCCCGCGATAGGGCAAACGTCTCAGAATGGGGTCAAATTCCCGCTCATCGAGGCCCAGCCCGGGCAGGAAGAAGACCAGCACATCCGAATGTACCTGGTTGTCCAGATAGTGCACGTGATCCCCAATGACTCGAGGGTCAAGGGTGGCTCGATTCAGCTTGCGGCACACCCGCTCGGTGAGCGCGAAGCGGTGTTGCGCCACCTGATTCGCGATCTTCGCGCTTGCGGAAGTCCTACTTTCCTGGCGTTCCTCTCCCGATGGCTTCTTGCCCGGCTCTGAATCCCGCCGGACCCGCTGCAGATCGGCGCGCATCTCCGAAGCGCTCTGGTAGCGAAGGATGCGGTCCTTCTCCAAGGCCTTGTTAATTACCTGGTCCAAGCCGACCGGAATATCCGGATTTAATCGTATCGCAGGGGTACTGGCGCGATTCAAAATCGAGTCGAAGATCGTGCCGGGAGTGCTGCCCCGGAACGGCAGCGTTCCCGTCGCCATTTGATAGAGCACGATTCCGAAGGAAAACAGATCGGTACGCGTGTCCAATCCTTCGCCTCGCACCTGCTCTGGCGACATATAAGCAACTGTCCCAAGCGACGTGCCTGGACTTGTCAGGTGTTGTTGGTCAATGAGTTCCGTCATTGCCTCACTGTTGCCGGCGTGCCTGGAAGTTTCTGCAGGGCTGGAAACCTTGGCCAGGCCAAAATCGAGAATCTTGGGGTGGCCACGCTGGGTCAGGAAAATGTTCGCCGGCTTGATGTCACGATGGACGATTCCGGCCACATGGGCCGCATCGAGAGCGTCGGCAACCCCGATGCCCACGGAGAGAAGGGTTGCCAAATCCATGGGACGCCCGGCGATGCGATGCTTCAGGGTCATACCTTCCAGCAATTCCATGACGATGAAGGCCATGCCGTTCTGCTCGCCGATGTCGTGAATTGTGCAGATGTTGGGATGGTTCAGGGCAGATGCGGCCTTGGCTTCACGCCGGAATCTTTCGAGGGCCGGAGTGTCATTGGCCAAGTCCTGGGGCAAGAATTTCAAGGCGACAAAGCGGTCCAACCGCGCGTCGCGGGCTTTGTAGACGACACCCATACCGCCGCCACCAAGGCGCTCCAAAATGTGGTAGTGCGAGAAAGTTTGTCCGATGAGTGACGGGGATTCGGCCATTCGGCGCACATATTAGGTTGGGGTCGGAGGCAAGTCAACAAGCGGGCCTGAGGTGGATTGCGCTGGAATTAGTCTATGTGAGCAGTCGACGGCGCCTTGTGCGTGACAAAAGTGGTGCGCGGGCAACTGCTATGACTTTCAGCTGACCCACCATCATGGAAGGAGGAGTGGGTTAAAGGTGAGGATTGCTTCGCGCGGATGGGTCGGAGAAACTTCAGGGGCTTCCGGATACAAACCATCGGGACGCAATAGGCGCGCCAGGCAGCGCCACTGGCAGTCCAAATCACCATGGTGATTGACTGACCCAGCGGGAACTTCTACCATGACTCGAGGTTCCTCCGACGAGCAGGGGTCCGGCAGGAAGCGTCCTGGGACTGAATTTGCATGTTCAAACTGAAAGGAGAACGTAATGCTCATGAGACATTTGCAGAACTCGTTCTTTCGAAGAGCCATGCTCGCTGCCGCGGCATTGGCCGGCTTTCTGATGTTCCTGGGGGCGCCGCGCCTGCGCGCGGATGACGACTGCCAACGGCGCATCGCCAAAGCCGATCACAGACTGCACGAAGCTATCGAGCATCACGGCTACCGGAGCGAGCAGGCGGAGCACCGGCGCAGGGAGTTGCACGAATTGCGTGAGCACTGCTGGAAAGTCAACCACCGATGGTGGGATGAACACGAGCATCGCTGGCATACGGATCATGATTGGGATGACCATGACCACGATCAGGATCGCGATCACCGGTGAGCCATATTGCTAAGCAGACGGCTTCACCGCTGATGTAGAGAGTTGTTCGTGAGCGAGGTGGAGATCACGCTGCTGCGCCTATAGGCCACTCGGGGATGGACAAAAGCTTTCCTGAATGAATTCGGGGAACCCTGCTTCATTCCGTGCAACAAAGCCGGCGATTGTTCGGCTGGGCTTGTTGGAATCGAGCGGGGAGGGTGGCGCAGGCGCATAAGAAAATGGGATGCAGTGGTCCAAAGGTAAGCATTGGTTGGCGCGGGGCGGGCGTTTGAAGAGTGAAAACGAATTTCAAATTGGAAATTTGAAATTTCAGGGAAGAGTCAACGGCAAGAAGTGGAGCGTGCCGCGCCTCCGGCGCTGGGGGAGTGATTGGGCATCGTACCGCGCGGAGTACGGAGGCAGCGGTTGCGATCATCGAGGCATCTGGGCGGAAGAACACGGACTGAACTGGTTGCGGAAAAGGTCGTTCCCTCAGGGGGTCGGAGCTTTAGCTCCGACATAACCGCTTTGCTTGCATCGGGCTTCAGCCCCTGAGGAAAGTCTTTCTGCATTTTTCCGCAACCCGTGATGTCTGTGCCACAAAAGTCGGGACGCAGAAGCCCCGAAAGCCCTTTACTTCTTGCCGAACATATGTCGCGGTTGCCCTTCGGCGCTGCTCAGGATAAAAAACCGCGACTCACAAAGATTCTTGTATCCTCACCAAGAACCCGCGGAATTAAATGGCAGCACGGTGAATTGGGAAGTTGCACCCCAGCGGCTGAAGCCGCACGGCATTCCTGATCGTAACGACACGACTCCCTCGGCTACGCTCGGGACAAGTTCAGTCGTGCCCTGACGAGAAATACGTGCCACCACACAGAATCTCCGAGCGAGTAACAGATTTGTTCTGAGACAATCGGCGAGTCAACGGTTCTGACAGGGACCCAGGATTGTGTGGAGGAGGATTCCAATGAATAGCGCGGACATCCGAAACCGGGGAAATTTGGCCATTTATTTGGCGGCTGCGGCTCTGGTCGTTTCATTGGGTTCGTTTGGCCGGTCGAATTCTCCGAATCCATTGGCTCAGGAGACGAGCGACTCCTGGAAAAACGAACGCCAGTACCCGCCGCTGGTTTTCAACGGCAGTTCCTGGCTGGATTGCTCGATCTCTTCGAGCGCCAACGGGCGGCAGGTGATGACCACCACGTCCGGGCAAGGTTTCACCTTCGATGCCACCATGCTGCCGATTCGAGACGGTCAGGTAAAGCTGCAGGGGCAGACCGGAATGATGTACAAGTTCGAGTCGTTTCCAACCACGGCGGTCAAAGCGCGCTTTACGGGTTTGGGTGACGGGATGATTACAGAGATGAAGTCAGAGGTGGAGGTTTCCGTCTCTCGTTTTAAGCAGCCGGATGGGGCAGGAACGGCGATCCATTTTACAGCCGACGATATCGCCGCGGATTCGGCATACGTGGAGTTCACCGGCGTGTTCGTGCGCAGCAGCGATCACAAGCCATTTCCGTTTCGAGTGCTGTTCGGCCACGTTCGGGAAGGAAGCGGCACGGTGGTTCCTAGCAATGCTTCGCGAGATACCACGATTATGAGGAAAAATGTGACTCTTGGCAGCGTGCGCTTTCCCGTGACGGTGACGACAGCGCTGTACGAGGCCGAGGACAACGTCGCAAAGCTCAAGCTGCCCTGAGGCTTGGGGCAGTTCTTAGGCTTGTCCATTGGGGATCGGTTTGGTGGCGGCGGGTGTTTGCAGAGCGAAAGAGAATTTCAAATTTGAAATGAACCCATCTCATAAATACCTCAGGAGGATTTTGAGGCAACCGAGCTGAATCATCGCCAGGTAGTTTTCGACGTGGCGTTCCCAGCGGGTGACCAGGCGGCGGAAACTTTGCAGCCAGGCAAACA
>Ga0210408_10005917_pt1 | contig 10656 bp, 10 predicted proteins | sample IncBWH4MmetaG_FD_155471 | JGI IMG/M metagenome (GOLD analysis project Ga0210408, IMG submission 155471) | Forest soil microbial communities from Barre Woods Harvard Forest LTER site, Petersham, Massachusetts, United States - Inc-BW-H-4-M | ecosystem: Environmental > Terrestrial > Soil >... | reverse complement strand
GCTGATGAAGGTCTTGGAGCCGTTGATCACCCAGTGATTGCCGTCCATCACCGCGCTGGTCCTGACCGACTGCAGGTCCGAGCCGGTGCCGGGCTCGGTCATGGCGATGGCGGTGATGAGCTCGCCGGAGCAGGCCTTGGGGATCCACTTCTTCTTCTGCTCTTCGTTGCCGTAGTGCAGCAGATAGGGAACCACGATGTCGTTGTGCAGCGAGAAGGCCGGCCCCGAGGCGAGGGCGCGGCCCTGCTCCTCGATCAGGATGGTGTTGTACAAAAAGTCGACGCCGGCGCCGCCGTATTCCTCCGGCATGGTCATGCCCAAAAGGCCCTGCTCGCCCGCCTTGCGCCACAGCGCGCGCGGCACGACGCCCTCCTCCTCCCATTTCATATGGAAGGGCGTGACTTCCTTCTCGAAGAACCGCCGGCAGGTGTCGCGGAACATCTGGTGTTCGGGCGTGTAATGCGCGGCCAAAGCGGTCACTGAGCGGTCCTCCGGCGGTCGTTCGGTCAGTCTTCTTGGTGGGACTCTGGTCCGCCGGCGCCTGCACCGCCAGCGCTGGGGATGTAGTTTACCTTTACGTAAACGTCAACCTTGGGAGATTCTCGGACAGACGGTGCGTCCGCCCTGCCAGAGCAGGCCTATTCCCTGTGGCACCTCCCGTCGTCTCGACTGAAGGGGCGCACGGCGTTTACTTAAGTACTGGTTGGCGAAAAGTCAAGTGACTCTTTTTACAGCCTCGCGGCGCGGATCGAATATTCGGGCGCCATAGCGCCCGAAAATGCCCGTATGGGCCAGCGCCCCTTCTCGCCCGCAGCCACTGGGTCAGTCGGGGATCTCCGGCTGCACGAGCTGGCCCAGCAGGGTGAGCGATTCCTGCCAGCCGAGACAGCACGCCGCAGTCGGAATCACCGCGGGAATTCCCTCCTGGACAATGTCGATCTCGGTGCCGACCGATACCTTCTTCAGGGTGATCGTGGTCTGCATCTCGCCGGGCAGGTTGGGATCGTCGAAGGTGGCCGTGTAGCGCAGGCGTTCGTGCGGCACGAGCTCGAGATAGGTGCCGCCGAAGGCGTGGCTCTTGCCGGAGGAAAAATTGGTGAACGACATGTGGTAGCTGCCGCCGACCCTGGCGTCCATCTTGTGGACGTGGCCGGTGAAGCCGTGCGGCGGCAGCCACTTGGCCATGGCGTCGGCATCGAGGAACGCGCGGTAGACGCGCTCTGGCGGCGCGGTGAGAACGCGGTGGAAGCGGACGGTGCCGGTGGACATGATCACTCTCCTTTCGATGTGACGGCGAGGCGTGCGCTATGGGGCGGCCGCGTCGTCACGCCCGGGCAGCTCCTCGTCGTCCCGGCGCTCGATGGCTGGTGGCGCCGGCAGGGAGCGCAGACATTTGATCATCGCCGGTATGGACATCGCCGCGGGGTAGATTGTCATCACGTCTCCGGAACGAACGATCACCAGTTCCACGTCCTGTCCGAACGCGACATCTCTGGGCAGTCGAATCGCTTCGCTGTTTCCGCTTCTAAACGTCCGGCTCCGAGCGACAGGCATTTCGACCTCTTGGTATATACACATATATACTTCGGAGGTGGCCGTCCTGCAGCCTCCTGCCGGCTCGGCCGATCGCGGTCGGTCTAGCGCACGGCGGTGCGTATCGCTGCAAGCAACCAGTCGATACCGGCATCGGCATGGCCGGTGCGCCGCACGGCAGAGACCGCAAACCGAGGGCCGGCGAAGTCGGCGTCGATGATCTGCAATCCGAGCACGCCCTGCATCCGCTCGGCGAGACGGTGCGGGCAGGTCGCGATGGCGTCGCTGGCCGAGACCATTGTCAGGGCTGTCAACCAGTAGGGCACCATCGCCACCGTCGAGACGATGCTTGGGCTCGGGATGGTCGAGTTGGCGATGCTCGTCCCGCCTGAGGGGCTGGCGAAGATATTGGGTAGGCTGGCAAAGGTCCGCTTGTCGATAGCGCCTCTGATCCTCGGGTGGCGTTTCCGCGCAACAATGCAAAACCGGTCTCGATAGAGAATTTCGGCCTCGATGCCCTGCGGCAGGCTGGGGAATTGGCCGAGCACCATGTCGATCTCGCCGCGTCGCAGGGTCTCGAGCGCGGCGGCGCCGAGCAGGAAATCTACCGAAAAAGACGCACGTGGCGCTTCCCGTTGGAAGGCCTGCGCCAGATGACCGCCGATGAGCGCGGTGACGAACTCCGGCGCCGCCAATCGGAAACGCCGCCCGCTACGCGCCGGCTCGAATCCGCCCTCACGGGTCATCACGGCGCCCGCCATGTCGATCAGGCTGTCGATGCGCGGCGCCAGCTCGAGCGCCCTCGGTGTCGGTTCCAGACCATGCGGCCGGCGAACGAAAAGCGGGTCCGCAAACAGGTCCCGCAGGCGCGCCAAGGCGTGGCTGACGGTGGATTGCGTGACGCCCAGCCGCCGCGCCGCCTCGGTCGTGCGCCGCGTACGCGACAGCTCACGGAACACCAGCAGCAGGCTGCCGTCCAGCTTCCGGATATCGTTTCTGTCGATATCAGTCATGACGCGAAATCATTATCCAGGCGAAGGGCTCCCGGCTAGACCTTTCCGCATGATCGTCCCGTGGCAGCGCGTTCGGATCATCTTCAGCCTGTCGCTGCCGATCGTGCTGATCCTGCTGGCGCAGACGCTGATGGGCCTGATCGGCATCGCCATGGTCAGCCACCTCGGCGACGCCGCGGTGGCCGGCATCGGTGTCGCCACGGCGCTGCTGTCGACGCTGATGGCGGTGCTCTTCGGCATCGACACCGGCGTGCAGGCGCTGGTCGCGCGGCGCGTCGGGGCGGGCGAGTCTTTGGCCGCTGCCGTCGCTTTGAATGACGCTCTGGCGATCGCCACTGCCGGCGGACTGCTGCTGGTCGTGCTGGGTTACGGCGCGGGCCCCGCTCTCTTCGTCCTGATTGCCAACGACCCGGCCGTCGTGGCGTGGGGCTTGCCCTACCTGAACGCGGCGCTGCCGATGCTCCTGTTCCTCGGCGCCAGCTTCGCCTTCGGTGCCTATCGCAACGGCGTCGGTACGCCGCGCTACACCCTGCTGGTCGTGGCGATCCAACTGCCCTGCAGCGCCCTCTTCAGCTATCTGCTGATCTTCGGCGCACTCGGATTGCCGCGACTGGAAACAGCGGGCGCGGGGCTCGCGGCCACTCTCGCCGCGCTGGTTGCGCTCGCCGTCCACCTGGTGCTGGCGTCGCGGATCGCACCGGTGCCCGGCTTTCTTCGCACGCGGCCGAGTTGGTCGGGCGGGCGTCTCATCCTGGGGATCGGCCTGCCGGTCGGCATCCAGCAATTCCTTGTCTATGTCGGCACCGCGGTTTTGCTCGCCATCGTCGGCCTAATCGGCCCCGGCGCGGTCGCGGCGATGAACGTCATGCTCAGCCTGATGCTGCTGCCGATCCTGGCCGCCTCGGGCCTCGGCATCGCGGCCGCGACCTTGGTCGGTACGGCCTTGGGGCGCGGCGACGCGCCGGACGCCAGGCGCTGGGGTTGGGAGGTCGCCGGACTCGGTGCGCTCGCGATCCTGCCCTTCAGTCTGGCCGTGTTGGCGGCGCCGCGCGGCACGCTCGGTCTGTTCATCGCCGATCGGACCACGACAGACCTCGCCGCGGCGCCACTCGGCGTGCTGGCCCTGGGCATGAGCATCGATGCCTTCGGCCGCATCCTGGGCTTCGCGCTGCGCGGCGCCGGGGCGACGCGGCTGGTGACGGCCACGGCGTTCACGCTGCAATGGGGCGTGCAGTTGCCGCTGGCCTGGCTCATCGGAGTCCATCTCGGCTTCGGCCTACTCGGCATGGCGATCAGCCGCCTGTGTCTGTTCGCGGCAGAAGCCGCGATCGTCACGCTCTTGTGGCGCAACGGCTTCTGGAGTCGCGGTCACATACCGTAACTCACTCCGGCGTCGTCGCGCTCATCCCGAGCAGCGCCCGCCGCCGCAGCCATTGGCTCGGCCGGTAGCGGTCGTCGCCGGTGATGGCCTGCATCTGGACCAGGATCTCGTGGCACTCCTTCACGCCCAGCCAGTCGGCGAGTGCGAGCGGCCCGCGCGGGTAGTTGAGGCCCAGGGTCATGGCGGTGTCGACGTCCTGCGCCGAGGCGATACCGATCATCGCCATCTCGCAGCCGAGATTGGCGATCATGGCGCACATGCGCTGGGCGATGAAGCCGGGCGAGTCCTTGATCACCGTCACCTTGGTGCCCGACTTGGCGAGCAGCGCCACGGCCGCGTCGCGCACATCGCGATCGGCGTTGGGCGCGGCCATGACGGTGAGGCGCTTGGCCGTATCGCCGGTGAGGTCGACCGCGACGGTGCGCTTGGGATCGAGGTCGAGCTCGATCGCCGTCGTCGTGCAGTCCTTGCCGATCGGCGCCACCAGGATCGGGCTCTCGCCGTCGTCGGCGCCCAGCATGCGGACGCCGTCGCCCGCGAGCAGGCCGGTGAGCTTGGTGTTGTGCGGATCCATCACCACGACGCTGGCGGCCGGCGCGACCGATGTCGCGTGGTCGGCACCGGGATCGATCTTGGCGCCCTTGGCGTCGTAGGCGTACCAGCCGCCGCCGGTCTTGCGGCCGAGCCGGCCCGCCGCATACAGGCTCTCGTGGTAGGGGCTGGGCGTCATGCGCCGATCGTGGAAGAAGCCCTCGTAGATGATCTTGCGCGCCGGGAAGTTCACGTCGATTCCGGTGAGATCCATCAACTCGAACGGCCCCATGCGGAAGCCGCAGGTCTCGCGCATCACGGCGTCGACCTGGCTCGGGCTCGCCCTGCCCTCCTGCATGATGCGCAGCCCCTCGGTGCCGATCGCGGTGCCGCCGAGATTGACCAGGAAGCCCGGCGTGTCGCCCACCACCACGGGCACGCGCGTCTGGCGCTGGCCCAGCGCCGTCATGGCGGCCACCACCCATTGCGCGGTGTCGGCGGCGCGGATGACTTCGACCAGTTTCATCAGGGGCACGGGATTGAAATAGTGCATGCCGCAAACGCGGTCGCGGTGCTTCAGTGCGCGCGCGATCGAGGCGATGCGGATCGACGAGGTGTTCGACGCCAGGATCGCGTCGGGCGCCACCACGGCCTCGAGCTCGCCGAACAGCTTCTGCTTCACTTCGAGATTCTCGAACACCGCCTCGACGACGACGTGGCAGCCCTTGAGGTCCGACAGGCTCTCGGCGATGCCGAGATTGGCGTCGGTCTTGGCGACGTCGGCGTCGGTCAGCCGGCCCTTGGTCACGAGGCCCTTCAAGGTGTCGAGGATGGCCGCCTTGGCCTTGGCCGCACCGCCAGCAGCCGCATCGAACATGATCGCCTTGATGCCGCCCTGCGCCGTCACCTGCGCAATGCCGCGGCCCATGGCGCCGGTTCCGACCACGCCCACCGTGAGATCGGGGCGGTTGATGTCGAGAGTCATACATCCTCCAACAATTCGGTCATCCTGAGCGCAGCGAAGGATCTCATGCCCGTGGCAAGCGGCGATGAGGTCCTTCGCTGCGCTCAGGACGACAATTAGGCCTTATTGGCATACCCCGCCGTCTTCAGGCCGCCGGTGATCTCCTCGATCGCGGCCGGGTCGTCGATGGTGGCGGGCATCTTCCAGGGCTGGCCGTCGGCGATTCTCTGCATGGTGCCGCGCAGGATCTTGCCCGAACGCGTCTTGGGCAGCCGGGGCACGACGATGGCGGTCTTGAAGAAGGCCACGGGGCCGATGCGGTCGCGCACCAGCTGCACGACCTCGCGCACCGTGTCCTGCGTTGGGCGGTCGACGCCGGCCTTCAGCACCAGGAAGCCGAACGGCACCTGGCCCTTGAGCTCGTCGGCGATGCCGATCACGGCGCACTCGGCGACGTCGTCGTGCGAGGCCAGCACCTCCTCGATCTGGCCGGTCGACAGGCGATGGCCGGCGACGTTGATCACGTCGTCGACCCTGGTCATCACCGAGACGTAGCCGTCGGTGTCGATGAAGCCCGCATCGCCGGTCTTGTAGTAGCCGGGATACTCCTCGAGATAGGCCTGCCGGAAGCGTTCATCGGCGTTCCACAAGGTCGGGAACGTGCCCGGCGGCAACGGCAGCTTGCCTGCCAGCGCCCCGACCTCGCCCGTCTTCATCTTGTGGCCCTGCTCGTCCAGCACGTCGAGCTGCCAGCCCGGCGAGGGCACCGAGCACGAGCCGGGCTTGATCGGCATCGGCTCGAGCCCGATAAAATTGCCGCAGATCGCCCAGCCGGTCTCGGTCTGCCACCAGTGATCGACGATCGGCACACCCAAACGCTTCTGCGCCCATTCGATGGTCGGTGGATCGCCGCGCTCGCCGGCCAGGAACAAGGTGCGGAAGGCCGAGAGGTCGTACTGCGCGAGAAGCTTGCCCTCGGGGTCCTCCTTCTTGATGGCCCGGAAGGCCGTCGGCGCGGTGAACAGCGCGACGGCCTTGTGCTCGGAGATCACGCGCCAGAAGGCGCCGGCGTCGGGCGTGCCGACCGGCTTGCCCTCGTAGAGGATCGAGGTGGCGCCGTGGATCAGCGGGCCATAGACGATGTAGCTGTGGCCCACCACCCAGCCGACGTCCGAGGCGCACCACCAGACCTCGCCCGGCTGGACGCCGTAGAGGTATTGCATCGACCAGGCGAGCGCCACGCAGTGGCCGCCATTGTCGCGCACCACACCCTTGGGCTGGCCGGTCGTTCCCGACGTATAGAGAATGTAGAGCGGATCGGTCGCCTTCACCGGCACGCAGTCGTGCGGCCGGGCGGCGGCCACCGCCTCGTTCCAGTCGAGGTCGCGGCCTTTCACCATCGTCGCTTGGGCCTGCGGGCGCTGGAAGACGAGGCAGCGCGGGATCTTGTGCGCCGCGAGCTCGATCGCCTGGTCGAGCAACGGCTTGTACTGCACGATGCGGCCCGGCTCGACGCCGCACGATGCGGTCAGCACCAGCTTCGGCGAGCAGTCGTCGATGCGGGTGGCGAGCTCGTTGGCGGCAAAGCCGCCGAACACCACCGAATGCACCGCGCCGAGCCGCGCGCAGGCCAGCATCGCCATCACCGCTTCGGGGATCATCGGCATGTAGATGATGACCCGGTCGCCCTTGCCGACGCCCTGGGCAGCGATGGCGCCCGCCAGCTTCGCCACCTGGTCGCGCAGCGCGCGATAGGTGAAGCTCTTCCTGCTGTTGGTGACGGGCGAATCGTAGATCAGCGCCGTCTGGTCGGCGCGGCCGCGTTCCACGTGGCGGTCGAGCGCATTGTAACAGGTGTTGAGCTCGGCGCCGGCGAACCAGCGATAGAAAGGCGGGGTGGACGCGTCGAGGACCTTGTCCCAGCGCCGGGTCCAGTCGATCGCGGCCGCCTGCTCGGCCCAGAAGCCGTCCGGATCGTCGAGCGAGCGCCGATGCAGGGCGCGATATTTGTCACCAACGGCCATGGCCGCATCTCCTCCCTTGCCGCAGGCAGGCTTAGCGTTGGCGATGGACCGCCGCAATCCAGATATGTGACCATCCCCTGCCGCGGGCGGCATGATGCGTGGCGCCCCATCCGGGAATTGCCGCGCCGAGCTGAATTGAAGGGAACCAGTCGTGCCTAAGGCCATGATGCATCTGGCCCAATTCCTGATCCACGGCCCGACCTATCACAGCGTGGCGATGTGGCGGCATCCGCGCACCGCCGAAGCGGGCTACGACTGGTCGCGGCCGGCGCTCTACCAGCACATCGCCCGCGTCTGCGAACGCGGCAAGTTCGACATGGTCTTCTTCGCCGACCTCAACTACATCTCCGACACCTATACCGGCTCGCTGGCGCCCGCGATTCGCAACGCCACCCAGGCGCCCGAGCACGATCCGATCCCGCTGCTGTCGTTCATGGCCGCGGTCACCAGCAAGATCGGCCTGGGTGCCACCTATTCGGTGAGCCACCAGCATCCCTTCCATGCGGCGAGGCTGTGGGCGACGCTCGACCATCTGACCGGCGGGCGTGCCGCCTGGAACGTCGTGACCACACTCAACCACAACCAGTCGGCCAATTTCGGCGAGGAGCTCAAGGCGACCGACGATCGCTACGACCGCGCCCATGAATTCATGCAGGTCTGCCGCAAGCTGTGGGACAGCTGGGACGAGGACGCCGTGGTCATGGATCGCGCCGCCAGCGTGTTCGCCGACCCGGCCAAGGTCCATCGCATTGACCATGAAGGCCGCTTCTTCAAGTCGCGCGGACCGCTGAACGTGACGCGCTCGCCGCAGCACGGGCCGGCCATCCTGCAGGCCGGCACGTCGGGCAAGGGCCGCGACTTCGCGGCGCGCTACGCCGACGCGGTCTTCGCCATCCAGCCCTACCTCGCCGGCGCCAAGGCGCTGTACGACGACATCAAGCGCGGCGTGGTCGAGGCGGGCCGGCCGCCGCAGGCCTGCAAGTTCCTGTTCGGCGTGCAGCCGATCGTCGGCGCCTCGCGCGCCGAGGCCGAAGACAAGCAGGCCGAGCACAATGCCCTGGTGCCGCTGGAGGGCGGCCTCGCCATCCTGTCCGGCCATCTCGATTTCGACCTGTCGACCCTGCCGCTCGACACGATCATGGCGCATCGCACCGAGCCCAAGCTGCAGCGCATGCAGACGCGCTACCGTTCGATGAGCGGCGAGCTCTTGACCTTGCGACAGGTGGCGCAGAATCACGGCCAGGCGGTCGGGCTGCCGCAGATGGTGGGCACGCCGTCCGACGTCGCCGACCAGCTAGAAGCCTATTTCGACGCGGTCGGCGGCGACGGCTTCATGCTCTCGCCGATCTATTCGCCGGGCGCGATCGAGGAATTCGTCGATCTGGTGGTGCCCGAATTGCAGCGGCGCGGACGCTTCCGCCGGGACTATGCAGGGACCACGCAACGCGATCATTTGAACCAGGACGACTGAGCGGGGATAGGCCGTACGGCGGCTGCGTATTCACCAAGAGACCTCCGTGCGAGCCGGATCGATCCGGCCGCCACGTCTCTTGCGTGAGGAAGATTTGGCACTGCAAACAGACACCCCGGCAAAAGGGCCGCGCAGCAGCAGGCTTCGCTACGGACTGATGGACCTGCTTGTCGTCGGCGCCTGCGGCCTCACCTTCGCGGCCGTCGTCGGCCCGGGCATGCATCCCGCGCCGAAAGGCCCGCCGGTCGCGCTGATCGCCCAGGAACTCGGCACGACGCCCGAGCAATTCCAGCAAGTCGCCGACCGCTTCCTGCCGCGCTGCCCGAACGGACCGCCGACGGAGGCGCAGAAAAGGCAGGTCGCGACGATGTTGAACGTATCCGTCGAGCGGCTGGACACGGTGATGGAAAAGTACCGGCCGGACAGGCTGCGCCAGCAGTGAGAAGCTGGCTGGCGGCTATGCCAACCTTCGCACGGCCTCGCGCAAATCCGGGAGCACGCGCTCCTCGAACCACCGATTCTGTCGTATCCATCCGACGCTCCGCCAACTCGGATGCGGCAGGGGAAAAAACCGCGGCCCATACTCGGCGAATGCCCTGACGGTCTCCGTCAGCGTGTTCTTCCGTGCCGATCGCAGATAGTGCTTCTGGGCGTACTGCCCCACCAGCAGCGTGCAGCCGATCTCGCGGAGATGCCCGAGCAGTCGGGCATGCCAGAGCGGCGCACATTCTCGGCGGGGCGGCCTGTCGCCTCCCGATTCCGTCGCGCCGGGATAGCAGAAGCCGATGGGCACGATCGCCACCCGGGCGGCATCGTAGAAGACTGACCGGTCGAGCTGGAGCCACTCGCGCAGACGATCGCCGCTGGCATCGTTCCAAGGCATGCCTGTCGCATGGACCTTGCGCCCCGGTGCCTGGCCGACGATCAGCAACCGGGCGCCAGGCGCGGCCTGCAGAACCGGCCGCGCTCCCAGTGGCAGCGCCGCCTGGCAGACGGTGCAGGCACGGGCCTCGCGCAACAGACCCTTCAGAGACATTCGCACTCCTCCCGGCCGCTTATCGTCTCAGAAGGATGTACCGCAGCACGACGGCGTCATTGCGAAGCTCGTCGCGCGCCGAGAATATGAGCGTCACGGGGCCCTTGCGCGCGATGGCGCGCAGTTCCGCGAGCTGATCCGGATGGCGGCGAATTTCGGCAGCGTAGCGGCGGCGGAACTCCGGCCAGCGTGCGGGATCGTGCGCGAACCATTGGCGCAGCGCCGTGCTGGGAGCGATGTCCTTCAGCCAGCGATCGATGGCCGCGTCGGACTTCTTCAGGCCGCGCGGCCATAACCGGTCAACCAGGACGCGCGCGCCGTCGTCCGCCGTAGCGGGTCGGTAGGCCCGCTTCAGCCTGATGTCGCGCGCCGCTAGTCTCCCGGGCATCGGGTTGCCTCTGGTGAACCGAATATACGGCGACTATCGCCGGAAAGCCGGTTACGCGAAACGCGGCATCTCCGCCTCGCGCGTGGTGCGCTGGGCGCCTACGGCGACCCGTGCCAGGCGTGATCGTGATCGCGATGGGCCTGCGTCAGGCCGTGCTGGAAATAAGTGTCGTAATAGTCCTGCTCGACGTGATGGACCTGCAGCCAGATGCCCGGGGCATGGATGGTTTCGACATGGGCGGGAAAGCGGCCGTGCGTCTCGTAGATGTAGGTGCAGATGTCGCGGGTGCAGGCGATCACATCCTGCGAATAGCGG
>Ga0210408_10005914_pt1 | contig 10658 bp, 10 predicted proteins | sample IncBWH4MmetaG_FD_155471 | JGI IMG/M metagenome (GOLD analysis project Ga0210408, IMG submission 155471) | Forest soil microbial communities from Barre Woods Harvard Forest LTER site, Petersham, Massachusetts, United States - Inc-BW-H-4-M | ecosystem: Environmental > Terrestrial > Soil >... | reverse complement strand
AACACCGTCTTGAAAGCCAAAGAACGTGACACCAGCACAAAATGCTTCCCCTAGCGGATCTGGAGTGGAAGTTTCCGCAAAACCGGCGACCTCACCGCGCTCGTTTTTGACCGGGGCATTCACGAAGCTGTCTGGCCCTCCCAGGTACCGAGGTCGGTGATCACCTCGTTCCGCCACACAGCGGCGTGTTCGGTTGTGTCCCCTGGCAGGTTGGCAGCGCCGCTTACCCAACCTTTGTTGTTGACGCTGTTGCCAACGCCAGACGTTCCACCCAGCGTGCTCAGGACCTTGACGGTATAGCGAACGTGATTGTGACGGTTGTTCTGGCTTTCAGTGTCTTGCGCGGCGAACCGAACGGGAATCCCCAGAGTTGTGGCGAGCAGGGTCATCACAGCGATGCACATGAACGTGCGGAACGCTCTCGTTTTCATAGTTTTTTCCCTTGCGTGCAGCCGCGAGTTGGTTGCCACTGCCCGCGGCGTGGACACCGCTTCTGGACGTGCGCGGCACTATATCGAGCCGGGCCATGGGTGTGTCAGAAATCTGTAAAACGCTTGTCAAAATCCTTCCACTCGTCGCTCTCGCGGCTACTGCACACGTTGAAAGTTCGGGCAGCGTTCGTCGACACCTGGGAGCGACGCGTTGGAACACCGGTGTAAGACAGGACACTCAGTAGTGGTTGTGTCGCGATCTTGCCGGACAACGGGCAAGCACTAAGCCGGTGGCGCGGCGGACGCTACCGCGCGGGTGAGGTCTCGAAGTTTGGTCTTGAAGTAAATGTTGTCCCTCAACTCGAAGCGTCGTATGGTTGGCCGGCATAGTAAATGAAGAGCGTCAAGTGCAAAAACCGAACTTGAGTGTCCCATCGTCTAGAAACCGCTATTCAAATTCCATAGCTAACCGCGTCCGCCGCGAACGCCGGCGGCTTCCTGCTTGCCTCCTTACAGAAAACGCCTCGGGATAACTCTTGTTCCAACCCGACGATTTCTGCCCGAGGCGTTTTCGATCAAGGGTGGCGACAACTGGGAGTTCATGTCCATAGCGGCTTTTTTCGAACCGATCGAACTCAGCGGACTGGGAAGAGCCCCTCGATCAGTACGACATCAGCATCGCCATCGCCGACCGCAGCGTATAAAGCATGATCGTCCGAAGACCAAGACACTCGTCGTACGGTGAAGGTTCTGCGTGGGCTGAAGTCGGTCGCCTGTCGCCAAGACCCATCAACCGTCGATAGAAGATAAAGGTTTGTAGTTGCGCCGTCCGCCAGGGGTAACGCGAGCCAGCGGCCGTCATGCGAGAGACTAGGTTGAAGAACTTGCCAGTGGGGCACGCGGTCTCCCGTAACTTGCACCAGCCGTACGGACGAACCGTTCTCCGGACGCGCTGCTCGGATCTCGTAGTCCCGAATGCCATTCCCATTCAAGTGCGGCACAGAGTAATAAAGTACAGATCCATCGGCAGCTAGAGCAGAAACGCAAGCGTTATCATTCCGCACCAGAACAGGCGTGCGACCATTCACTGGAGTCTTAGATATTTGAAATGTATCGTGCAGCATGCTACTGGAATACAGCCACTTTCCGTCGCTCGACCAGGTGGGATATCCGCTAATCTGACTCAGTACCCGGTGCAAGTCGCTTCCGTCGCTATCGACGACCCACACCCCGAGGGTGTTCCAGTTCGGTTGCTCCCGCGTCGATACCACCGCAATCTTGTTCCCATCGGGCGACCACATCGGCAAACCGATGCTGACGTGGGGATCACTTTCAAACGTAATTTGGCGGGATGCCCCAGTCGACAGGTCGAGAACCCAGACATTCCCGTGCCGGGAATTCCTCCAGCCCGACAAAATCCGTCAAGCGCTTCTGTGTTATGGGGAGGCTGCGGTGGCCCTCCAACCAACGACGAATTCCAACACCTCCGAAAAATGAGGAGGGCTCCAATCAGCAGCGCGCCGCCTAATAGTCCCGCCAAAAGGCTCAGAGCGAACCTGCGCATCGCCATAGCAGGGTTCCGCGTCGTCTGAGCCGTCGGTGCAACCGATTCCGGTACTCGAACAAGTGCAACGAACCGGTATCCACGCCGGGCTACCGTTTCGATAAAGACCGGATTTTCCGAGGAATCTCCCAGCGCGTCCCGGAGTCGTGCAATCGCGCTGTAAAGTCCCTGATCGAATTCGACGAAGGTGTTCGCCGGCCAGATGCGCTCACGGAGATCTTCGCGCGACACAATCTGTCCGGGATTCTCTAAGAGGACCTGAAGGAGCTTGAGCGGTTGCTCTTGCAACTTGATCTTGACGCCTTGCTTGCGTAACTCCGCGTGCTGCAGATCGAGCTCGAAGACACCGAACTGCACTCGGTGCGTGCTGAATGCTGGCGCGGACATTCGAGAACTGGACCGCAAGGAGTCTAACATCGCGGTGCAACGCTCGCCAGAACACACTGCAAGCCATTGTCTCTTTGGGATTTAAGGGTTCAGAAAGGCGTTAGTTGACCGTTGTCACGTCTCCTCGTAGTTTCGCTGCGCTCGACAGTACCAACTGGAGAAAAAACATGAGCGCGAATCTGAAAACCCGTCGTGCCGCGCGTCTGCTGCCACTAATCGTGGCAAGTCTCTTGACGTTCCCTTGGACACAACCTGTCAGCCTTTCACAGGTTGTTTCTCCAAGCAAGGCCCTCCACGCTGATCCGATCGTAGGCACATGGAACTGCCAAATTCCCCCTGCTGGCGGCGAACCCGGTTTCACCGTTCTTAAGAATATCCACGCGGGTGGAACGGAATCCGAAATTGACAACGCCGCTCCGCCGTCTCAAGAGAGTCCTACGATCGGTACTTGGGTGAACACCGGCGACCGCACCTACTCACAAAACGCTTACCAGATGTCCTGGGACCCAAGCGGAAATTTTATCGGTACGTGGAATTACACCGGGCCGATGACCCTGAATCGCTCTTTAAAGCACTTGGATATCCAGGGCACGGCAACGCTAGTGGATGGTAACGGAACCGTGGTCACTACGTTTCCATTTACAGCATCGTGTGCACGTCTGTAATCGACGCGGCGTGCTTCAAATCGCGCACAGAGGAGGAATAAAGATGAAGCGCGATCTGATCGTTTGCATCCTTCTCGTCATTGCTGGAATTGTCCTGGCCATTGTGATCTTTGGAGCAGGCGCAGTATGGAAAGGCAGGACACCCGCGAGGGCACCAGGAGCGTCTTTGCAAAACCGAATGCAAATATGGGCCTCTGCGCGCCAAGGGAATCCTGCTTCTCCATTCGTTTTGATTACGAACGATTGACGCACAATCTGGAAGTTAAGCCTTGCTAACAGGCGTTCTCACTAGCTTGCGCCGTTTGTTCACCAAAATCGGGTCAATGAGATTTGATGAATAGCGGCCCCACACTTACTTGAAAGCCTGATTGAGTCGCATCCAAGCTTCGCGTTTTTCGTCGAGCGAAGGAGAGGAAGGCATTTCGTCTATGTCGTCGGGCGACGTCGGCACATACTGCAGAACAGAACTTCTGACCCTTCTTTGTCACAAAAAAATGCGGCGCGGGGTACATCGGATTTGGGCACTGTCGCAATTTTTCGGTAAGCCGAGTTTGCAAATGAAACATCGCGGCTTCGAAAGGCGTGAGAGGCACCTCCGAGAGTGTAAGGAGACCCAACAGAAAAGCAAACTGCACTTCCTCTCGCGGATCTACCGTGACCCACTGGATCGAACTCGTGCTCTGCACAACACCAACTCTTTTTTCCCGCACTTCGCCATGAGCCATGGTCACGCCTTGGAATGTAGCGCCCACATTTAAGCTTGGCGATGTCAAGAACGACCCGAAGAGTTCGTAGCAGTTGCAAAATCGCTATTTCACCAATTGAGGCTAGGCGGGAATACCGGCGACCGTGCAACCCAGAAGAGTTCTACAATCGTCTGCTAGGGCCAACCAGAAAACCAGTTCTCAGGTTTTTGGCACTTCGCAAAGCGCCCATCCACTCTCAAATCCACTCATTTTGCGCCGCACTACTGCTCAATGCGCTGGCCGGCGCTCATAGCGCAGCCCGGATTGCCGATTGGAGCTCCACTCGCATCGTAGAACTGGCTGGAGGCGACGCTCGTGTATTGGTCGCCATTCACCTGGATGGTCTCCGTAATCCGCTGCGTGCCTTTGTGGAAGATTCCTCCATCGAACAGAATGAAGGCTTCGTGCACCAGGCTGAAGCTCTGCGGACCCGTGGCGTGCCATGCACCCAAACTCGGGGTGCGTTGCCCCGGTTGAAATGCGGGGTTGGACACCACTGCCGTGGCCGTACCTCCGCGCGCGAATGATATTAAAGCCGGAAACGGTGGCGCTCCCAGCGGCAGTCCTGTGTTGCAGTTGAGCAGAGTGCCCTGGGCGCGCCAAGTTCCCTGCAGTCCTTTCGTCGATTCCTCCGACTGCGCTCCTACCGTTTGACCCGAACTGATGACCAACATTCCGGTAACTGCCGCGGCGACTGCGAAGGCAAGCAACCGTGACCACTGATTAGATGCGAATGTCATGACTCGCTCCTTTCGGCGGCCCTGCGTTGTCATATGCTGCCCAATCCGCACCGCCGTTAACGGTTGGGCGGCGCGAGAGTCGCTCAGCTATCCGCATACCGTCAATGGCAAATGAATGAAACGTGGGTGACAGGCGAAGTCGTTCGCTGGAAGGGGCTTAGGCTCGCAGATGACAGTGGCCGGTGGCCCCACCCCCGCAGGACGGGTATACTCTTGCGGCAACAGGGGTGTGAAGTGGCGACCAGTAAGGCCACTTTGAGCGTGCGGCGCTTCGGGGTTTACGAATTTGACCCTCGCAGCGGAGAACTGCGTAAGCACGGGCTTCGCATCCACCTCGAAGGCCAACCGCTAGCGATCTTAAGAATGCTCTTGGAACGTCCCCGCGAATTGCTTACCCGCGAGGAGCTTCAAAAAAACCTCTGGCCAGGCGATACCTTCGTTGACTTTGATCACAGCCTGAACGCCGCCATTAAGCGGCTGCGGCGGGTGCTCAACGATTCCGCCAGTACCCCACGTTACATCGAAACGCTGGCCGGTCGCGGATATCGCTTCATCGCTCCGGTTGAACAATCGGAAACAGCTGAATCGATAGCTCCGGCTCAGGTGCCGCCTTCGCCAGGAGTGCAACGCTCCTCAGGAAGAATATGGCTGATTGCAGGGCTGGCGGTCACCGTTACCGTTCTGATCACGGCAAATTGGGGGCGTCTGCGGAACAGCTTCAGGCGGAGCACTGCCCCGCAGATTCAATCCCTGGCGGTGCTTCCGCTTGAAAATCTCAGCCGCGATCCCTCGCAAGAGTATTTCTCCGATGGGATGACCGACGCCTTGATCACGGATCTGGCGCAGATGAAGGTTCTGCGCGTGATTTCGCGGACTTCGGTCATGCGTTACAAAGGTATACTCAAGCCTCTACCAGAACTCGCCCGGGAACTGGGTGTGGACGCAGTTGTCGAGGGCACGGTGGCGCGATCGGGCACTCGCATACGCATTACCAGCCAGCTCATCTACGCGCCCTCCGACCAGCATTTGTGGGCACACAGTTACGAGCGCGATGTTGGGGACCTCCTCGCCCTGCAGGGTGAAGTTGCGCAAGCCATCGCCGCCGAAGTACGCGCAGCGCTCACGCCCGAACAACGCAAACGCGTTACGGCGCGGATGCCCACCACCGCAGCGGCGTATGACGCATATCTGAGAGGCCGTCATTATTGGAATCAGAGAACGCCATCCGCGATCGGCAAAAGCATCGAGTCCTACCAGCAAGCCGTGCGTCAAGATCCAAACTTCGCGCCAGCCTACGCAGGACTGGCCGATGCATATAACTTCAGCAACATCATAGGAACATTGGCCCCCAAGGACAGCTCTCCAAAAGCGAAAGCAGCGGCTCTCAAGGCTCTGGAGTTGGATCCCGATCTTGCAGAAGCGCACGCCGCTCTCGGCCTGGTGAAGTCGCACTACGATTTTGATTTTCCTGGCGCACAGCAGGAGTTTGAGAAAGCCATCCAACTCAATCCCAACTACGCCAACGCACACCTGTTCTATTCTGGCGGCTATTACACGGTGATGGGGCAGCATGAGAATGCAATCGCCGAGATGAGAAAGGCACTGGAACTGGACCCGCTTTCGCCGGGCTTGAACAACTATCTGGGCATGGTGTACATATTCGCCGGAGACTACGAGCGATCGCGTCAACAATTCCAGAAAACGATCGACCTCGATCCGACATTCCCTCTGGTCCACTTCTTCTTTGCTGGCCTGCTCGAGGAGATGGGCAATTATGAGGCGGCCATCGCTGAGAGGGAGAAAGGCGAGCTGCTATTGGGCTCCAGTTCGGACCAGGCAGCAGCATCAGCAGCGGATTCTCGAAGAGCCTTCCGCACCGGCGGTGCTCGGGCGTACTGGCGGAGGCAACTTCAGCTAACCCTTGAGTCCTATAAGCAATCAGGTAGCGACTACTTCCCGGCCATTGACATCGCCGCCGCTTATGCCCGAACCGGAGACAAGGAAAATGCTCTTAAGTGGCTTGAGAGATCGTACTCGGACCGCGAAGGCCAGAGCATCACACTTGCGCGCTGGATGCCTGTTTTCAGGAATCTGCGCGCAGACCCCAGATTTGCTGACCTGTTAGGTCGCATGGGATTGCCCATCTAGCAACTAGAAGAGTTCGAGAATCGTCTGCTAGGGCCTCCAACAATTTCCCTCATGCCCTTTCCGGGACTTGCAGACATATCCATCCTTCACTATTAACCCAAAGGTAGGTCAATGAGCGAAATTTTGAAGTCGCGTGCATCGTGGTGCTTCTCTTCGCCGGATCCGGCATACTGTGGGGTCTCTGCCTCGCTTGGCTACAGCCGGAAACCTATCAACGTATGGTTGCCGAATCGCGACGCCGCAGACTAGTTACTTCGAAACCCCGTCGAGTGAGCGGCCGCGCATCCTCCGAGCGGAAAAAGCTCCAGGCGCCACCCTTGGAACACGTCACAGTCGATAGCATCTGAATTCTCTCATCTATTTTTGCCCAGAGCTCTCGTTGCAGGGATTGATTCGTCCTGCATTCAATCGCGCCAACAATCCCTTCACGAACTCCTGGTAGTCCGCTACGGTTTGCTGGTGCTGACCTACTGCGCTCTGGAAGAAAAATCACGGATGCTCAGATTGTGGAGATGGTCTGGGGCGCAGAGTCAGTGCATGCACACCCAGCGGAACAAGTGCCCCTTCTGATTTTGGGACGACAACTGGCTGTGATGAAGCTCTGGAAGTTTGGAAGTCGAACCGCCCGTGGGATGTGGTACTGAGTGACTGGCAGTTTATCCCCGGACGCCGGGTGCACACGGGATGCGGTCAATTTGGGTTTATGTTAGGCGAGAGAGCGCTACTCATTGCTCATATTTTGTAACAGGGTCCTCTGCCAGAGTGACTCGTCTTACTCTTGAATCTGGGTACTGATTTGGGTACCGAAATTGAAAACTACCGCTCTTTCTGTGCTTCTGGGTTCCCTGCGTGCCTCTTAACTCTCTGATTCCTCGTGCTACGGCACAGTGTGAAGATGGCACTCTACCGCTGAGTTAAGCGCCCACGTGCTTGCGGTTCGCATATTCTAGCAAACAAAGTCAGTTTCGGCGGCGAGGCAGGCGTGGTAGCCTTGTGCGGAGCAGATCGGATCGGCTGGGTTCGCTCGGGCACAGCCGATGCCGCCAACACCTTAGTTCTGAACCTGATGCCGTTCTCCAACGACCCCCCGCGCCCCTCGGTAAGTCCTTCGCACAAAGCGAGTTCCGGGGAAAATTCTGATGCGCAGCCAGAGCAACTTTCTGACCCGGACGGGGTTGATACGGATGTGAGCAGCGTAGCCATCGATCGGCGACTTCTCGCCATGGGTTCCATCGGGCCGCGGCCGGCGTCGGAAACAACGGCTTCGATGCCGGGTTCCGCAGTTGAGTTGACCGATGCGGACGTCATGTTGCGGGTGAAGGCGGGCGACGAGTCCGCTTTCGAGTACCTGGTGCAGAAGTATCGGCGGGCGATGGTCAGCTTCATGTACCGCATGACGCGCAATTCTGCGGCTGCGGAAGATCTGGCGCAGGAGGTCTTTCTTCGGGTCTACCGGTCGCGAACAGGATACGAAGCGAGCGCGAAATTTACGACCTGGTTGTATCGGATTGCGACCAACCTCGCCGTAAACCATGCCCGCGATACACGGCACGAGCGGCCGGAAAACCAGGTGAGCCTGGACGAACCGGACGAGGAAACTGGGACTACCATGGATGTAGCCGACAGTTCCCTGACGGTGGAACAATCGATTTTGCGGCGCGAGAGAATGGCTGCCATTCGCGCCAAAGTGCAAGCTCTGCCGGAGCGGCAGAGGATGGCGGTGATCATGCATAAGTATCAGCAGATGGACTACAAGCAGATTGCCGAGGTCCTGAAGCTGAGTGAGTCGGCGACGAAGTCCTTATTGTTCCGCGCATACGAGACGCTGCGCGAACAACTGAAAGAATTTTTGTGAGGAAGTGGAACCATGAAGTGCGATGAGATCAGGGAGATGATGCTGGATGTGGCATCGGGCACGGGCGAGACGACGCCTGTGCTGAACGAACATCTGCGGGGCTGCGCCGAGTGCGCGGATAAGTTTGCGGGGATGCGGGAGACGATGGCGCTGCTCGATGAGTGGGAGGCGCCAGAGCCGTCACCATACTTCGATACCCGGTTTGCGGCGCGGATGCGCGAGGAGCGCGCCAAGCCGCAGCGAGCAGCGTGGTTGCGGGCACCGGCACTGGCGGGAGGGTTGGCGTTGGCGCTCATGATGGCGGGAGGAGTGACTTGGTTTGGTAGCCGAGGCGGCAGTCCGCGAGTGGTGAAGAACGAAAATCCTCCGATCATGGCAGCTTCGCCGGGTACTGCCGTGGGTGACCTGCAAACACTCGACAACAACGAAGATCTGTACGCGAACTTTGATGTTCTGGACGATCTGCAGTCTCCGGACGCAGACGCGGACCAGAACGAGAATCCGTAACAACGGAACTTTTATAAGCCGAAGTGGTTAGAGGTTTGGCGAATTGCAAGAACAAGTCGGGGAGAAGCGGTGAAGAGCAAGTTCATTACGAGCACGGTGGCGGTGGCATTGATGCTAATGCTGGCATTGCCGTCGTTTGCTCAGCACCGGAATCAGAATCAGCAACCCCGGCATGAGTCGCAGCGGAGTTCCGCTCCGCGGAACCAGGCGCCGCGAAACCAAGCTCCGCGAAACTACCAGCAAAACCGCCCAACCCGCGAGAATGCGCGTCCGATGCGCGATTTCGGACAGCGTCAGCAGTACGGATCACGTCAGCAATATGGCTCGCGAACTTATTCACAGCCGCAATCCTATTCGCGTATGCAGCAATCTTCGCCGCGGGGTTACACGCCGCAGCCGCGCCCCGCGCCTTCCCGTCCGCCGCAGTCGGGAATACAGGGTCAGGGTCAGGGTCAGGGTTCCCGGTATGCGCAGCAACCGAACCGCGAAGTGCCGCGTCCGCCGACACAGAATTATGGCCGGCCGGCGCAGCCTCCAAATCGAGGCGAGCAGCAGAGGGTAGCGCAACCGCCGACCACCCAACCTCGGGTAACGACGCCACCCTCGTCGTATGCGCAGGGTGGCAACCGTGAAATTCCGCGCCCCCCGAACTCTGTGAGTTCGACTCCCGGAAACATACCGGCGCGCCAGGTCCCTCGCCCACCGCAGGCGAATCGCGGCGGGGAGTGGCTGAGTTCGCATCGGGAGCTTCCGCCTGCCGAGCAACAGCGCGCTCTGCAAAGCGATCCGCAGTTCCGCAATCTGCCGCAGCCGAAGCAACAGCAGCTTCAGAACCGCCTGCAGCACTTCAACAGCTTGCCGCCGCAGCAACAACAGCGAATCCTGAATCGCGCCAAGACCTTCAACAGCCTGTCGCCTCAGCAACAGGAGCAGGTGCGGAATCTGAATTCGCAATGGAAGCAGTTGAGTCCGGACCGTCAGCGAGCGATGAAAACCGCGATCGGGGATTTGCGCACTATGCCATCGGATGAGCGGGAACAGGTTTTGAATTCATCGCGGTATCAAGGGTTCTCACCGCAGGAGCGCGAGATGCTTCGTCAGACCTCGAAGCTTCCTCTTGCGCCCGCACAGCCAGCCGTTCCACGTCCTCCGCAGAACTAAGCCGCATCGTTGGTTGCAGACGCCGGGAAACTGGCAGGGCGAAGTATCTCTGCCGACCGGAAGAGATCTCTTTCTAAACCACCCAGTGAAACGAAAACAAGAAGCGTGTCACCAACCAATGAGACACGACGGCCGGGTTCGCACGGCAAGCCGATCGAAAACGTGGGCAAGGCTTGCCGTTTTGCGAGCACGCGAGGTCGCGTCATTTTTTCGCTGGGAGGCAGACATGCCAGTAACCGAGAAGCACGAACACGCACTAACCGAGAAGGCACTAGAGACGCTAACCAAGTGGGGGAAGAATCGAAACATCGACGGTGGCGAGAATATCGGCTTTTCCGTTTCCCGTCAGGGAGCACCGAGCGACGCATTTCTGGCCATGGGTGATTGCACTCCTTTTACGCCCAGTGGCAAACGCGGGACGCTCAAAGGGCAACCGGTTGGGAACACCGGAGCG
>Ga0210408_10005912_pt1 | contig 10658 bp, 9 predicted proteins | sample IncBWH4MmetaG_FD_155471 | JGI IMG/M metagenome (GOLD analysis project Ga0210408, IMG submission 155471) | Forest soil microbial communities from Barre Woods Harvard Forest LTER site, Petersham, Massachusetts, United States - Inc-BW-H-4-M | ecosystem: Environmental > Terrestrial > Soil >... | reverse complement strand
TCATCGGCATGTGGGTAATCTGCGATGCGCTCACGAGCGGGACGCGCCGTGCGCCCTACTGGCCGGTTGCCGTCTTAAACTTCACGACCAGTTCAGCAGGCACCCGGCCGCGATCCTTCACTTCAATGCCCTGGGCCTTGGCCCACTCGCGTACCTCGGTTGTGTTCAGCCCGCTTGCCGGTCCATGGCGCGTGCCGCGCACTGACCGCCGGGCAGTGCCGCCGACCCGCCTGGCAGCAGCTACGTAACGGGCTAGGGCATCCCGAAACTCGTGAGCATGCTTGGCGTTCAGGTCGATCTCGTACTCCGTGCCGTCCAAGCTGAAACGGACGGTTCCTTCGGCGGCACTGCCGTCAAGGTCATCGATGAACAGTGTCTGTATCTTCTGAGCCACGGCCGCTCGAGTCCTCTCACTGATCCCTGACGCATTAGTGTATGCAGTTCAAGCCGAACAAGCTTACAGCCACGCCGACGAACTCAGCCGCTGCCGACCCGCCCCGACCGATGCCACGCTGGCCGGGAACAGTGTTCCGCTTGCAAGCTGACAGCGAGTAGCTGCAAACCCTACCCGCCGGCGTTTGACAGACTGCTCGCCCGCCAGGCTTGGCAAATCATTCCACGCTCGACTCCATGGCCTCGTATCTGAGCGTTATCGTTTATCTGAATTTCTTCACAGCTCATGCAACAGAACGCCGACTCGGCGCGTCTTGTGCTCGTCTCGGTTACGAGGGTTTGAGCGCGCAGATTAGCTGGTTCTGCACGGTCGCAGGCCTGCTGAGTTGGTCGTGCTGCTGTCATGGGGCCCCGCTGGCTCCCTGGCGCCGGCTTTCCTGCGCAGGTAGCGCAAGTGCTCGGCGCCCGGCTACTCGACTCGAGGCGGCGACGGGCGGGCCAGCTCGCCGCGCAGCCACTGCGCGGTTTCCGCCACCACCGGCTCAGCCGCGTCTTGCCAGGTGAGCGCCGCAGCCGCCGCGCTCTCCGGCGCGAGTTCGGACGCGGCGTAGAGCGCACAGGCGCGCAGCCAGTCGTCTTGCCAGTACGTGTGCGGGTCGTCCAACAACTCGTTCAACCACGGCTCGGCGGCGCGGCCGCTGGACGGGGCGGCGGCTGCGAGAAGCGCCCGGCGCCCGTCGTCGTCTATGTCCGGATCGACCAGTTCGAGCAGCCGCGTCGCGGTCCTCCGGCCCAGTTCCAGTTCCAGCGTCTCGATGGCCAGCGCACGGTCGCCGTCGGCAGAGGATGCCAGCTGCGCCACCGCTCTGGTGAGCCACTGATTGCCGAAGGCGGCGCCCACGAGGCGCCGAGCCTGCTGCGCGCAAGCGCGGATCTCATCGTCGAGCGCGCGGCGGAGATGCTCTGCCCGGCCGGTGCCGGCGACGGCCTGGGCCGCGGCGGCGGCACGAGCCGCACGGCTGCTCTCCAACGCGACGAGCCGCTCGGCCAGGTCGGGCTCCAGCGCGTGTCCCCTGGCTGCGATAGCGTGCCCGGCGACGCGGGCGAGGCGGCGATCGGGGCCGCTCAGCAGCTTCGTCAGAACACCCAGCGACGCGCCGTCCCGACCCAGGCCAAGGGCCTGGATGGCCCGCGTCGCGGTCTGCTCCTCAGTAACCGCGAGGCGCTGGAGTGCGGCCGCGTCGCAGCCGGGCAGGCCGACGTGCGCGGCTACTGCCGCCCCGATGGCAGATCGGCTGCCCGCGCGGCGGGCTGCGAGCGTCATCAACGCAGCAACGTAACTGGCGTCCGGCCCCTGAGTCACGGCAGACAGGGCCGCGGCGACGACTACGGCGTCTGTCGATTCCAGAGCCGCATTACACAGCGCACGACTGCGATCGGCTAGCGGCCCGTCGCGGCGGGTGAGCAACGTGGCCGCGGTGAGCTGCAGCTCAAGGTCGGCGTCATCGAGCAGCACCGCGAGCGCTGAGAGATCCGGGCCGAGGGCCGCGATCGCGTGCGCGGCGCTGACCCGCAGATCAGCCGGCAGCGCCTCGTCGCGCGTGATCTGTACGAGCTCCTGTACGACGGCAGGATCGGCGGCAGCCACCGCCGCCTGCACCCCGATCCGCCGGTGCTCGGCGTCGGGGTGCGCGAGCAGCCTGCTGATGTGCCGGCCCAGCAGCGCGGGATCAGCAGCGGTCAGCACGTCGACGCCGAGCCGGACGTCACGAGGATCCGCGCTGCTGAGCAGCCTCTCGACGGCCGTGCGCGAGGCCGTATCAGTCACCAGCAGGGCCGTGGGATCCCAGTCGCGCCGCGCAAGCGACTCGCGCAGCCGCCGTCCGTACTCGCGATGACACAGCGCGGCGACGGCCAGCCACAGCAAACCGAGAACCGCCGTCGCAACGGCGAGCCATATGATGCCGAGCCCGAGCGCGCCGAAGATCAGGACCAGACCACCGACCGCGGCAATTGCCGCAGGTTCCCCCGCCGCCTCTACCGACGTCTGCACCGCGAGGCGTTCGGCCGGGGCGAGCGCTTGGTACGTGGCGTTGATCGACGTGCGGGTGGTGCCATCGGTAAGCGCGATGTCCGTCACCTGAGCGCTGCACACCAGCAAAAAGAACGCGGTCGTCGCCGCCCCCGCCACTGCGCCGGTCAGTACACTGACCGTCGCCACGATAAGCACCGCGGCCGGGTTGGCCACGAGCCCGAAGCGGACGCCGAACCGGCGTAGCAGGCGGCCGGCCAGTAGCACGACGAAGGCGATGCTGACGGTGTTCATGAGCGCCCCGAAGCCACCGAGGAAGGTGGCGAGATGGGCCGCGTCCGGGTACCTGACCGCGGCCTGGTCCCACACGATGAAGTACAGCAGCTGGGTCGCTGCGGCCGAGGCCACCGAGTAGCCGAGGACAAGTAGTACCAGCCGCGTCACGCGCCTGCGGCCCAGCGTCTGACCAGCCGTCGGCGCCACCTCGATCGGGGCGGGTATGGCGTGTAGCTGGGTCGGGTAACGGCGTCCGGTCAGGGCCAGCAGCGCGGCGAATGCCGCCAGCGGCACGAGGTCGAGAACGAGCAACTGGCGGATGTCACCAGTCACCCGCACCAGCCAGGCCGCGAGCAGGCCACCCACGGCGAGCCCGATAGTGAAGCCGCCCACCACTCGCGAGTACCTGGCCTTCATCTGCTGTAGGTCGAGCAGTCTTCCCGCCTGCGCACCGACCAGCATGAGACCGATCGGGATGGACAGCGGGAACAGCACGAGCAAGGGAAACGTCACCCAGTTCGCTTCGGCGACGACGAGGAGCACCCACCCGGCGGACACCGCGACGAGCAACGACGCAAGCACCGCGAGGCCGATCTGCAGCAATGTCCACCGCCGCTGGGCGCGAGACATACCCCACGACGCGAGAACGCCCGACGCTCCGACGGCGAGGTAGACATATGGCAGTCGCGTAGCGCCGTACTCGACGAGGAACAGCGAACTGGCCGGCACGACCAGCAACGCGCAGAACAAACCGAGGGACGTCGTCTGGCCAGTGAGCAGGGTCAGCCGCGCACGCACGTCATGACACCGGTTGGTGCGTCTCGCGCAGGCGGCGCGCCAGATCGGCGATTACGCCGCGCGCGATCTCCGGCTGCGCGTCGAGCGCGTCGTCGAAGACAGCCTTGCGCAGCCGCAACAGCCGGACCGGGCTGAGCGCGACAACGGTGGCCGATCTCGGCCGCGCGTCGAGAACGGCAAGCTCGCCCACCACGCTTCCGACGCCCATGAGCACGCGGCGGTCAGGGCGGATCACCTCCACCTCGCCGTGCTCGACCACGAACAGCCAGTCCTCGACGGCCCCAGCCTCCATGATGACAGCCCCAGCCGGGCAGGTGACCTCCTCGAGCACGCGGGCGATTCCGGCCAGTACGCGATCCGGGGTGCCCGCGAAGAGTTCCACACGCCGGAGTAGCGCGACCCGTTCGATGGTGAGCGCCACAGCATAGAGCGTAGCGGCATGACAAATTGTCCGGCAGACTGGTCCGATGGCGGGCGCACTGGCGCGGCTCATCCGAGACCCGGTGCACGGCTACGTTGAGGTCCCGCCGGAGCTGGATCCGCTTGTGCGCAGCGCGGCCGTGCAGAGGCTGCGCATGATCCGGCAGAACGCGCTGGCAGTCATCCAGTTCCCGTCGATGACCGGCAGTCGCTACGAGCATGCCCTGGGCACGATGCATCTCGCCGTCGGGGCGTGGCAGGGCTGCTGGCACAACCGGATGCCCGCCGCCGAAGGCGTCGATACGTCATCGACGTGGGACGAGTTCAAAACGAGCGTCATCGGCGATCTCCAACGCGTCCTGGCGTCCGGCGCCGAACTCGACCCGGTGACCCGCCGGCTGATCGACGCACCGCCGGGCAGGCTCGAACAGACGGCGCTGTGGACGTCGTTCGAGCGCGTCATCGGCCTAGCCCTCGGCGCGGTCGGGCTGCTGCACGACGTGGGCCACCCACCGTTCTCGCACGTCCTCGAGCCGTTCTACCTGCGCAACGCCGAGCAGATCCTCGGCGCCGGCCGATGTGCCGACTTTTCGCGTTACGCGGCCGCCGCGGCCGGCAAAATCCAGTTCCACGAATGGGCCGGGCTCGCCATCTTCGATGCGATGCCCCCATCGGCGTTCCGGTCGGTGCCGCGCTACCTCATCCGCCGGATCCTTGCCGACCGGTCCGGACACGGCTGGGCGGGCTGCCTGCACTCGGTCCTGGACGGACAGTTCGACGTCGACCGGCTGGACTTCCTCTGCCGAGACTCTGCTGGAGCCGGTACGGAATTCGGGCACCTCGACGTGACGAACCTGCTACGCAACCTCGAATTGCACCGGACCGGCCCGTACGACTGGCGCATCGGCCTGGGCGCACAAGCCCTCTCCTCGTTCGAGACGATGCTCCTGCAGCGAGCACAGCACTATCGCTGGGTCGTGCAGCACCACATGGTGGTCGCGGCGGACGTGGCGATCCAGCGTGCCGTCGGGGCGCTGTTCAGCATGTCGTGCGGCGCCGAGCCCGTTCCGGCGCTGCGCGACCTGGTGCCCGACCTCGACTACCTCACCTCTGCCTCGGCAGGTGGCGGCGACGGGGCCTGCGTCGACGATCCGGGCGTCGTCTCGTGGCTGAGGGCAGCACGCCCGGTACTCGCGGCGATGGCACCAGAGGAATCCCCGGCCGGGAAGCAGGCACGCGCGACGCTGGCCTTGATCCGGATGTTCGATTCAATGTCGATCACGCCGATTCCCGCCTGGCGCGACTACCACGAATACGTCGCGCGCATCGAGCAGAACCGCGATGTGGTCGCCGAACTCGTCCGATTCGCCGAACCGGCCGACGCTCCGGACTTTCTGGCCAGCACAGCGAGCCGGCAGGCGGTGGCCGCGCTGCAGGCCGACCTTCCGGCGCGGCTCAACGCGGCGCTGGATGCGGTCTTGCAGCCCAACCGGGCGGACGCCGCCCTCGAGGATGCCGAGCGCAGGCTCACCGACGCAGTACCGGCATTTGCCGGACCTGGTCGCTGGTTGCTCGCCCAGACCAAGTTCCGTGCGCTAGACGAAGAGCACGCGAGAATCTGGCGCGGTGACCAGACGGTGCAACTCGGCGAGCTCAGCCCGCTGGCGGTGGCGCTCGCGGCCATGGAGGTGATGCGGCCGAAGTACTTCGCCTTCTTCGTTCCCCATGACGGTGAGCCGACAGAACCAAGCCGCGACCAGCGGCGCGAGCTCGGCGCCGTCTTCCTGCGTGAGATGCTGCGGGTGGCTGAGCTCTCCACCTCCCGCGCCGCACCCTGACAATTGAGCGAGGCCGGCGAAGCGGCGCGCGAATGGCATGACACGCGGGGCCCGCGGCCTGGTCAATCACCTGGTGGCAGAAACCTGCGGGGCCGCCGGGCTTGCCGCCGGCGGCGCCATCGAGGGTGCCGCAGCCGGCTCGACGTCCCATGTCCACGACGTGTACGAGTCCGCCATTTACACCGTCAGCGGCGAGACCGAGGTGTGGCACGGCGAGGGCCTGCGGCATCGCGTGGTCGTGACGGCCGCCGATTTCCCTGTACGTCCCACCGGGCACCCCGCACCTGCCGGTGAATCGCAGCGAGGTCACCACGGTGGCCGTGGTCGCCCGCACCGATCCCAGGGAGCAGGAGAGCGTGGTCACCCTCAGCCTGCCCCCGCACCTGGCCGACCTCGACGCCTTCCCTGTGGCCGCCGGGTGAAGCCTGGCCGCCGCCAGGACGCCCATTTATCCTCTGTCGGCGCCCGTGACGGGTGCGGCGACCGGGCAGGCCGACGCTCCCGGTCCGCTGGCGTCAGCTTTTGCCCGGCCGCCCCGGCGATCACCGCCCAGCGGCGCACGGCGATCCTCCTGACCCTTGCGGTCCAGAACCCCTCCGTTCATGGCGGTGCCGACGGGACACGCTGGCGAGGCGGGCGTAGCCATAGCCGCCTCCCCAGTCGCGGGCGGCTAGCGCCCGGCGACCTGCGTCGCCTGCTGACGCTCAATCTTGACGAGGACTAGTTCACGGGCAAGACTCGCTACTAGCCGTCGGTGTGACATCTTCGTCAGTTACCGAAGGCGTACGAGCACAAGGGATTGGCCTTGAGGCAGTACACGTGGCTGGCCCGTAGTAAGCCGATCCTGTTGCTTCTGACGGCCTGGGGGCTGTCCTACGCCGGTGACCTGGCGGCGTTCACGGCCGCGTCGGTATACGCGTACCGTGCGGGCGGCGCCGGGCTTGTCGCGGTACTCGGGCTGCTCAAGGCGCTGCCCGGGGCGTTCCTGGTGCCGCTGGTCACCAGCGGGTCCGACCGTACACGGCGTGAGCGGCTGCTGATCGCCACCGTCGTGCCGAGGGTGCTGCTGCTCGGCGTGGCCGCCGCCGCGATGACTGGTGGCGGGCAAGGCCTCCTCGTCGTGGTGCTCGTCGGCGTGGAGGGCGGCGTCGCCAGTGCCTTCCGTCAGATCCAGGCCGCCCTGCTGCCCTGGCTGGCTCGCACTCCCGATGAGCTGACGAGCGCGAACTCTGCCGCCAGCGTGCTGCAGTCGGCGGCCATGGTCGGCGGGCCGGCGATCGCCGCCGGCCTGCTCGCGGCGGGCATGGTACAGGCTGCGATGCTCGTGTCCTGCGGGTTGGTCGCGGTCGCGGCCGTGCTGCTCGCGGGGGTACGGCCGCTGTCGTCGGAGGCGCCGGTGCGGGCGGCCGGGCGCCTGAAGCAGCTCAAGCTCGACATGGCGGCGGGTTTCAATGCCGGCGTTCGGCAACGTGATGCAGCAGCGCTATTTGTCCCCGCGGCGGCCCAGACGTTCGGTCGTGGGGTCCTTAACGTTCTTACGGTTGTCATCGCCCTGGAGTTGTTCGACCTGGGCTCAGCCGCCGTCGGCTGGCTTACCGCGCTGCTCGGCGTGGGAGGCCTCCTCGTCGGTCCGCTTGCGGTCCTGGTCGTCCGCGGTAAGAGGGTGGCACGCAGCTTCGCGGCCGGGGTCGCGGGATGGGGCGTGCCGATGATCCTGCTCGGATTCGCCCACGGGGCGTACTGGCCGTACCTGATGTTCGGCGTGATCGGGGTGGCCAACGTCTTCGACGACGTGGGCGTCTACAGCTCACTGCAGCAGGTGATCCCGCCCCGCTTGATGGGACGGGCGCTGGGGGTGCGAAGGGGGCTGCTGCTGCTGTCGATGGGGCTCGGCTCCGCGGTCACGCCGTGGCTCATCGATGCATGGGGAGCCCGCGGCACGCTCATCGCGACCGGCCTGCTACTCGTGGCGCTGGCCGCCGCGTTCCTACCCCGCCTGACGGCCATCGACGGCAAGATCTCTGCCCCTGGCCCGGACCTGACCCTGCTGCGCCAGGTGTCGTTCTTCCACCCGCTGCCCTTCGCGATAGTGGAGCACCTGACCAGCGAACTGCAGTCGGCGACCTACCAACCCGGCGACGTGATCATCAGGGATGGGGAGCCCGGCGAGCGCTTCTACATCATCGCAGAGGGCCGGGCGCGCGCCGCCAAGGACGGCATGCAGCTGAGAGAGATGGGTTCGGGTGAATCGTTCGGGGAGATCGCCCTGCTGCGACGGATCCCCCGGACAGCCACCGTCACCGCCCTGAGCCGCCTGGAGGCCAGGACCCTCGCCCGTGAGGAGTTCCTGGCCGCCGTGACAGGCAACCCGGAGAGCGTGGAGCGTGCGGAGGCAGTTGTCTCTACCCGGCTCCAGGCCAACTGACCAGGCGTGCTGCCGCAGCACACCTCGGGCAGGCGGCGCGGGCACACGGCTACCTGTCGCTTCCCGCGATCACCGTTCCGGGAACAGGCTGATCGACAAATGTCGTCTATGCGGCTGCGGTGATGCCGAGCCTGTACAGGCTCCCGTGGCTGAGCCGACTAGGAAGGCGGGTTCGTCGAACTAGCCGCCCGAAACTCCAGGGCCTCGTCCAGCGTGCGGGCCAGCGGTATCCGGCAGTCCAGCCCCGTCAGGCGCACCAACTGGCGGATCTTCGGCAGGGCGCAGGCCACCTGCAGGCTGCCGCCGCGTGCGGCAGCGCGCTTCGCCGCGCCGACCAGCGTAGCGAGCCCGACGGAGTCGATAAAGCTAACCCGTTCCAGGTCGACCACCAGCGGGGCGCCGCTGGCTGCCACTTCGAAAAGGCGCTCGCGCAGCGGGGTCACGGTGGAAATGTCGATCTCCCCGGCGGCGGTCACGATCGCGCAGCCCCGCTCGTGCCGGACCTCGATGGTCAGTGCCTCGTCCATGGCCAGCCTCCTACCGGGCCCAGCCGATCGTCCTGCCCGGGGCCGGAGCGGCTGGTATTAACCCTTGCTCGCTGCCCGGCTACGACGCGGAACCCCTTCCCGCCGCGTCCCTGCCGAAACCTTAAGCCGCGAAGTTAGCCAACTAAGCGTTCCGGTTGAGACCATTCGGTCCTTGCGCCCGTCGTCATCTGCTCCTAGCGTGATAGGGCAGCCTAATCACAAGGAACGAAGTCAAACAGAACCGTCCGTACATCCTTGTGGATGGCTGCGGATGCAGAGCGGGGTCCTGCTGACGCGCTCGTACTCTTCGTTGATGCAGGTGAGGGGTCGCTATGCTGAAGGCTGGTTTCACCGTCGCACGAGTCTGTTTCTTGATGCTCGCGGCAAGCATGCTCGGTGCGGGAATGCTCGCGGCACCTGCGGCCGGAGCTAAACCCACCACCTGCGCCTCGTCAGCAGGCAAGTGCTTCGCGGTGACCGTGTTGCCAACGACTCCTCCGGCAGGCGGGACTGTCCCCTTCACGTTCACGGTCACGAACGAAGCGTCGACCCAGCAGATCGGCTCGTTCAAGATCACCGCACCGGCGAATTTCGTGATCACCGGCGCTTCCGTGCCACCCGCGGCCACCGCGTCTTTCACGTCCAGTACCGCGCTCTTCGCCAATCTGTCCGTGGCCCCGGGTGCATCGGTCACCGTGACCGTGAATGCGGTCTTGCCGTGCAGCGGTAGCTCTTATCAGTGGGGGATCGAGGTCAAGCAGTCGAACGACTTCAGCGGCCTCCCCGGCAATGACTTCCAGCGTGATCCCGCGAGCGATGGGAACCTCTCGGGCTCGCTGTCAGGATCATGCTCGCTGGCGTTCACGAGCGACGGGCAGCCGGCCGGCACCGGCGTCGGCGCGAAGATCCTTGCGGGCTTCAACTCCCAGGGCGGTCCCGTCAAGGTGGGGCTTCTGGACGCATCCGGCCAGCTCATCACGAGCTCGGCCGCGACCGGGCCCGTGTCCGTAGCAGTCAAGATCGACTCGAACCCCGGCGGCGGATCACTGTCGGGAACGACAACGGAAACCCTCAGCGGAGGCGTCGCCTCGTTCCCTGCCCTGTCGACCGATAAGTCCCTGTCAATTGATAAGCAGGGCATCGGTTATACGCTCATCGCCAGTACGACGAGCCCCGGAATAAGCACGTCGGAACCCTCCGCGTTTTTCACGATCTTCGGATCGCTCCAGCACTGCGGTGGGTCGTGCTCGGCGTCATTGTCGTCGAAAACTACGACCGGGACAGTCACGACGACCTCGTCCGAGCTCCTCGGGTCATCCCTCGGCGGTGCCAGTTACAGCTGCGCGACCTACCAGTCATTTTCGGACCCGTTCGGCTTCGACGTGTTCGACGGTGCCGGTGTCGCCGACCAAAACGCCAAGTTCTCCGCCTCGCTCGATATCAGCAAGTCACTCGTCCAGTCCTCGCGCCGTACCAACGCCTCTGACTGGCAGCTCTGCTACGCCTCCACGGCACCGTTCAAGGCGGTTGACGGCACCTCCGGAACTGAGGTGATCGGTGGTGACACCTTTAACACGGGCCTGCTGCCCGACTGTTCGAGCACCCAGGGTGCGCCCTGTGTGCAGGCACGTAAAAAGGGCAGCGGCGGCGACGTCATCATCACGTTCCTCGCGGTCGGGGATCCCTTCGGGCGCCCGTGACCTATATCCGCTACGCCGGTTCAGCTGAGCGATCCCCACGCCTGCCGACCGGCCGAGGTCATAATGACCGCCGGAAGAGCGCAGACGTAGGCTTGGACCGTGCAGACCTGCCCGAGTTGCGGTGAGGAGAACCCCGACCGGTTTCGGCTCTGCGGCTACTGCGGAACGGTTCTTGCCGCCGCTCAGCCTCCGCCTCAGGAGGAGGTCCGCAAGACCGTCACCATCGTCTTCTGCGATCTGAAGGACTCC
>Ga0210408_10005909_pt1 | contig 10661 bp, 9 predicted proteins | sample IncBWH4MmetaG_FD_155471 | JGI IMG/M metagenome (GOLD analysis project Ga0210408, IMG submission 155471) | Forest soil microbial communities from Barre Woods Harvard Forest LTER site, Petersham, Massachusetts, United States - Inc-BW-H-4-M | ecosystem: Environmental > Terrestrial > Soil >... | reverse complement strand
AGGCGGACGCAGCCCAGGCGATCGAAATGGTGTTCATTCCGGAGCCCGACCGCGGCACGCTGTGCATTTCCTCGCAGGTCGGCTGCGCGCTCGACTGCTCGTTCTGCGCCACGGCGCAGCAGGGCTTCAATCGCAACCTGAGCACCGCCGAGATCGTGGGGCAGGTGTGGCTGGCGGTGCGCGAGCTCGAGCGCGAGCAGCAGCAATCCGCGGGCGCAGGCGCGCTGGCCGCGACGGATGCGCCCGGGGATGAGCGCCAGGTCACCAACGTCGTGCTGATGGGAATGGGCGAGCCGCTCGCCAACTTCCGCAACGTGGTGCCCGCGCTGCGCATCCTGCTCGATGACTTCGGCTTCGATCTGTCGCGGCGCCGCGTGACGCTGTCGACCTCGGGGCTGGTGCCGCAGATCTACCGGCTGGCGCAGCAGAGCAACGTGGCGCTGGCCGTGTCGCTGCACGCGCCCGACGATGCGCTGCGCAACGAGCTGGTACCGATCAACCGCAAGCATCCGATCGCGGAGCTCCTGCAGGCGTGCTGGCATTACCTCGACGAGCAGAACGGCCGCAGCGTTACCTTCGAGTACGTGATGCTCGCGGGCGTGAACGATTCGCCCGCGCAGGCGCGCGCGCTGGCGCGCCTGCTGCAGGGCCATCCGGCGAAGGTCAATCTGATTCCATTCAACCCATTTCCCGGCACCCACTACCGGCGCTCGCCCGCGCCGGTCATCCAGCGCTTCCGTGACGAGCTGCTGCAGCGCGGTCTGCTGGCGACCATTCGCCGCACCCGCGGCGACGACATCGACGCCGCCTGCGGACAGCTCGCCGGGCGCGTCATCGATCGCACCACCGTGCGTCTCGGGAGCAAGGTCATCGGCGTCGCGGTTCAACCATGAGCAACCCAGTCAACACCACCTCGCACCACCCGTTGCCGCTGCGCCTCGCGGCCGGCGCGCTGACGCTACTGCTGCTCGCCGCCTGCGCAACTGCGCAGCATCCGAACAAGATACGCGATGCGGCCGCCTACAACGTGCAGCTGGGGATCGCCTACCTGCACCAGGGCGATATCGCGCTCGCGAAGGACAAGCTCGACCGGGCGCTCGCCGAGGCCCCGAACAGCGCCGAAGTTCACAGCGCGCGCGCGATGCTGTTCCAGAGCATGCACAACGCCGACAAGGCGGATGAGGAGTTCCGCACCTCGCTGCGGCTGGCGCCGCACGACCCTGACGTGGTGAACAACTACGCCGTGTACCTGTGCCAGAACGGTCGCACCGACGAGGGTGTGCGCCGCTTCGAGGAGGCGGCGCACAACGCGCTGTATCGCACCCCCTGGGCGGCTTACACCAACGCCGGAGTGTGTCTGCGCGCGGCGAAGCGCGACGATGAAGCGCGCGCCAACTTCGACCGCGCCCTGCAGGTCCGGCCGAACTTCGCCGAGGCGGCGTTCCAGCTGACGGAGCTGCAATTCCAGCACGGCGAGCTCGCCCCGGCGCGTGCCGCCATCGACGCCTTCATCGGCAGCTACGATGCGACTGCGGACCTGCTGCTGCTCGGCGTGCGCGTCGCGCGCGCCCAGGGTGACAAAATCGGCGCGCAACGCTACGCGCGCCGACTGCAGGTGGACTTCCCCGGAACCGACCAGGCGCGCGCCCTGGCGGAACTCGATCACCACTCCGGCTGACGCTCATGGCGAGTGAAGTTGGCGGCGAACAACGCTGCGGCACGGGCGCGCGGCTGCGCGGCGCGCGCGAACACCAGGGGCTCACGGTCGTGCAGGCGGCGGAAAAACTGTACGTCGATGCCCGGACCCTGGAGGCGCTCGAGGCGGAGGACTTCGCAGCGCTCGGCGCCGATGTGTACGTGCGCGGGCACCTGCGGCGCTACGCCGAGCTCATCGGCGAGTCGCCCGGGGAGCTGCAGGAGCTGTACGCGAGCAGCACGCAGGCGGCACGCCCTGATCTCACGCGCATCCCGCGCAGCGAACCCGGCAGTGGCACTGCGCGCCTGGTGCTGCCGGCACTGCTGGGGCTTGCGCTCGTGGTGCTGCTGTGGCGGGTGCTCGCCATGCCGGGAGAGAAACCGCAGCCGCTCGCCGCCGCTCCGCCGTCGGCAGCAGCCGACGCCGCGACCGGTGCCACGGCCGCGGGCGCGACGCAGCTGGCGTTGAAGTTCTCGGCGCTCAGCTGGGCGGAAGTCTCGGACGCGACCGGCCGGCGCCTGTTGCAGGGCCTGTACGCGCCGGGCGCTGCGCGCACGCTCAGCGGCGCGGCGCCGCTGCGCGTGATCCTCGGTAACGCGCCTGCCGTGGCGCTGCGCGTCAACGATCAGCCGGTGAAGCTCGCGGGGTTGGTGCGCCACGACGGCAGCGCACGCCTGCTGATCGACGGCGACGGGCGCACCACGGTGGCGCCGCCGCGGCTGGCGCATGGAGATTGAGGTGGCGGAGCAGATCCAGCCGGTCCGCGGGATGAACGACGTGTTGCCGGCCGGGATCGGCACCTGGCAGCACTTCGAAGCGTGCACGCGCGAGCTGCTGAGCGCTTACGGCTACGAAGAGATTCGCGTGCCGGTCGTGGAGCACACCGAGCTCTTCAAGCGCGCCATCGGCGAGCACACCGACGTGGTCGGCAAGGAAATGTATACCTTCACCGACCGCGGTGGCGACAGCCTCACGCTGCGCCCCGAAGCCACCGCCGGCATTGTGCGCGCGCTGATTTCCAACGGCCTGCTGCGCGGACAGCGTCACAAGCTGTGGTGTCTCGGGCCGATGTTCCGCCACGAGACGCCGCAGGCCGGCCGCTACCGGCAGTTCTGGCAGGTGGACGTGGAAGCGGTCGGCTGCCCCGGCCCCGATGTGGATGCGGAGCTCATCGCGCTCAGCGCGCGGCTCTGGGGGCGTCTGGGGATCACGGGCCTCAAGCTGCAGATCAATTCCCTCGGCACGCCGGACAGCCGCCGCGCGTATCGCGCCCGCTTGCTGGAGTACCTGCATGCGCACGCAGCGCGGCTCGACGCCGACAGCCAGCGGCGCCTCGCCGGTAACCCGCTGCGGGTCCTGGACAGCAAGCACCCGCAAATGCAGGAGGTGATTCGCGGCGCCCCGCTGCTCACCGAGCATCTGGACCCGGAGTCCCACGCACACTTCGAAGCGCTCTGCGGCATGCTGCGCGCCGTGGGCGTGAGCTACGAGGTCAACCCGCGCCTGGTGCGCGGCCTCGATTATTACAACCGCACGGTGTTCGAGTGGATCACGCCGTCCACCGGCGCACAGAATGCCGTATGCTCCGGCGGCCGTTACGACGGCCTGATCGCGCAGCTGGGGGGTGACGCGACGCCGGCGATCGGCTTTGCGATGGGCGTGGAGCGCCTGGTGGCGCTGATGGTGGCGGCCGGGGGCACGGTGCCCGCGCCGCACCCGGATGTGTACGTGGTGGTCAGCGGTACGCAGGGCGCGGCGCAGGCCCTGGAACTCGTGGAGCGCCTGCGCAGTGAGCGGCCGCGACTGCGTGTCGAGCTCAACCTGGGTGGGGGCAACCTCAAGGCGCAATTCCGCCGCGCGGACAAGAGCGGCGCGCCGCTGGCGCTGATCATCGGCGACGATGAGCTCGCGCGCGGCGTCGTTGCCATGAAACCTTTGCGCGCCGAGTCCGGTCAGAGCGAGTGCCCGATCGTACAGCTGGCCGCGGGCGTGGACGCGGCGCTGGCCGGCTTAGGAAGCGGCGGCGAGCGCGCAGCGCCATGATGTTGGGAGGAAGCGTGGAAGAGTACCTGTCTGAAAAAGAACAGTGGGAATGGGTCAAGGCGCAGGTGAGGGAAAATGGGCCGGCCGTGATTCTGGCCGTCGCCGTGGTGGCGACGGGAGTGTTCGGCTGGCGCTGGTGGCAGGGGCACCTCGATGCCGGGCGGCTCGAAGCAGGCGCGAAGTACACGCAGATGGTCCAGGCACTGGACGGTGGTGATCGCTCGCGCGCCCTGGTGCTGTTCGGTGAGCTGGAGCGCGACTACGCGGGCTCGCCTTATACCGACCAGGCGCGGCTGCTGGCGGCGCGCCTGTACGTGCTCGGTGGCGAGCTCGATCGGGCGGCCGGCGAGCTCGCCGCCGTGGCGGAGCGTTCCAAGGATCAGGACCTGGCGCTGGTGGCACGGCTGCGGCTGGCGCGGGTGCAGATCGCTCAGGGCAAGGCCGACGGCGCGCTCGCCACTCTCAACGCAGTTCAGCCCGGAGCCTTCGGTGCGCACTACCACGAGGTGCGCGGCGACGCCTACTATGCCAAGGGTGACCGGGCCGCAGCGCTGAAGGAGTATCGCAGCGCGCAAGCGGCCGGGAGCGATTCGCTCCTGGGTCTTAAGATCGCCGATCTCGCCGCCGATGCGCCGGCTGCGGCGCCCGCGGCAACACCCACGGCGGCCGGATCGGGCAAATGAACACCCAATCGACGCAGGCCGTGGCGGTGGCGAGCACTCTGGCGGCGCTCTTGGGGCTAGCCGCCTGTTCCAAAGACAAGAGCATCGACCAGCCGGCGAAGCTCACTCCCTTGACCGCCAGCCTGCGTGTGCAACGTGTCTGGAGCGCCGCGGTCGACGACAAGAAGGCCGTGGTCCTGCGCCTGGGGCTCGGCCTCTCGGTCGCCGGCAATCGTGTTTACGCTGCCGGCCACCGTGGCGACGTCGTGGCCATCGATATCACCTCGGGCCATGTCGCGTGGCGTGTACGCACCCGCGCGCCGTTGTCCGGCGGCACGGCTGCGAGCGGCGAGCTGGTGTTGGTGGGTTCGAGCGACGGGCAATTGTTTGCCCTCAACCCCGCCGACGGTGCGATCCGCTGGAAAGTGCGCCTGAACGGGGAGGTGCTGGCGCCAGCGGCCATCTCCGAGCGCCTGATCGCCGTGCGCACGGTCGACGGCAAGTTGCATGCGCTGAGTCCCGCCGACGGGCGCGAGCTGTGGTCACAGGAGCAGCAGGTGCCGCGCCTGTCGTTGCGCGGCACGGCGCGTCCGGTAATCGCCGGCGAGCTGGTGCTGTGCGGCTTCGACAACGGCAAGGTGCTGGCGGCCAACATGAACGACGGCTCGGTGCAGTGGGAGGCTACGATTACACCGCCGCACGGCCGCACCGAGCTCGAGCGCCTCGCCGACATCGACTCGGCCGTCAGGGTGTCCGGCCAGGACGTGTACACGGTGGGCTTCCAGGGACGCGTGGCCATGCTGGCGCTCGAAACCGGGCAGATGTGGTGGTCGCGCGAGGCCTCCAGCTATCGCGGGCTCACCCTCGACGGCGATGCGCTGTACCTGGCGACTGCGGATGGGGAGCTGGTGGCGCTGAAGGCGCGTACCGGAGCGGAGATCTGGCGGCAGAAAGCGCTGCTGCATCGAGGGCTGTCCGCCCCCGCGATCATGGACCAGGCGGTCGTCGCCGGGGACTTCCAGGGCTATGTGCACTGGCTCGACAAGGCGAGCGGTGCGCTCGCCGCCCGCGTGGCGACCGGCAAGGTGCGCATCAGCACGGCACCGGTCGTCGTCGGCAACATGGTGCTGGTCATCAACGACCGCGGGCAGATCAGTGCGTTTCGCGTGGCGCCGCTCGCCGCTGCGGCCCCCGCCGGCAGGAAGACGGTCCCGGAAACGCCCGCGCCGACGCGGGAGGAAAGCAAGTAGCGTGAGCGGCCGCCGGGTTGCGCCCAAGCCATGTTGCCCGTCATCGCCCTGGTCGGCCGGCCGAACGTCGGCAAGTCGACACTGTTCAATGTGCTCACGGGCACGCGCGATGCCATTGTGGCGGACGTGCCCGGGCTCACGCGTGACCGCCAGTATGGTTACGGGCGTCTGGGTCCCGTACCCTGCGTCGTCATCGACACCGGCGGCCTGATCGAGAACCCGACCGGCCTCGAAGCGCAGATGCGCGCCCAGACCGAACGCGCCGTCGCAGAAGCGGACCACCTGGTATTCCTCGCCGACGCGCGCGCCGGCCTCTCGCCGCAGGATCATTTCGTGGCGCGCGAGCTGCGCCGCTCGGGCAAGCCCGTCACGCTGGCCCTCAACAAGGCGGAAGGGCTCGACGCCGACATCGTTTCTGCGGACTTCCATGCCCTGGGGCTGGGTGAGCCGATCGCCATCGCCGCGAGCCACGCTCAGGGGTGCGAGGAGCTCATGGAGCGGGTGCTCGCGGGCTTCGAGCCGCACGCGGCTGCGGATGCCGAGTCCGATGCCATTCGCATCGCCATCATCGGCCGCCCGAACGTCGGTAAGTCCACGCTGGTCAATCGCCTGTTGGGAGAGGAGCGCGTGATCGCGAGCGAGGACCCCGGCACCACCCGCGACAGCATCCTGGTGCCCTTCGAACGCGATGGGCGCGCGTTCCTGCTGATCGACACCGCCGGGGTGCGACGTCGCGCCAGGATCGAGGACCTGGTCGAGCGCGCGAGCGTCGCCAAGACGCTGCAAGCCATCGACGAAGCACAGGTGGTCATTCTGGTGCTCGATGCGCACGACACGGTCGCCGAGCAGGACGCGAGCGTGCTGGGACTGGCGCTCGAGCGCGGGCGGGCGCTCATCATCGCGGTCAACAAGTGGGACGGGATTGCGGCTGAGCAGCGCGAGCAGATCCAGCGCCAGCTGGCCCTGAAACTCGACTTCGTGCCGTTTGCGCCGCTGCATTTCATCTCCGCGCGCCATGGGAGCGGCGTGGGTGAGCTCATGCAGTCCGCGGTGCGCGCCTACGAGGCGGCTATGCGCAGCATGCCGACACGCGAGCTCACGCGTACGCTCGAGCACGCCCTCAGCGTCCACCAGCCACCGCTGGTGCGCGGCCGGCGCATCAAGCTGCGTTACGCGCACCAGGGCGGCCGCAATCCGCCGCGCATCGTGATCCACGGCAACCAGACCGCGGCGGTACCCGACGCCTACACGCGCTATCTCGCTAACGTGTTCCGCAAGAGCTACGATCTGTTCGCGACTCCGGTGTTCATCGAGTACCGCACGGACGCCAATCCATACGCGCGCGAGCGGCGCGTGCAGCCGCGCCCCGACCGGTCGCGCCGGCGCGCGGGGACGAAGCGGCGCCGCTGAAGAGACCGGCAAGCACGATGAGCACAGCCGCGGCCGCACTAAGCCGCGGTATTGCGGGCGGAATGAGTGGCCGCTGGCGATCAAGGGAGCAAATGCGCACGCGCTGGCTATTCGTCGCTGCGGTAGTGGCGGCCGCCCAGGCTGCAGCCGCACCGCAAGTCCTGACGGAGTCCGGAGCGATATCCGGAACGTCCGAGCGCGGCGTGAGCGTGTATAAGGGCGTCCCGTTCGCAGCCCCGCCGGTCGGTGATTTGCGTTGGCGACCCCCGACGGCTGTCTCAGCGTGGACTGGCATTCGTAAGGCAGACGCGTTTGCCGCCGCCTGCATGCAGGAAGGCGTGTCCATGCCGGGCGAAACGCCGCCCACCGTGAGTGAAGATTGTCTCTACCTCAACATCTGGACGCCGGCAAAGAGCCCCGCGGAGCACCTGCCGGTGATCGTCTGGATATACGGCGGTGGCTACCGGAACGGGGCCGCCTCGATGCCGCTGTACTGGGGCGACCGGCTCGCGCACCGAGGCGTCGTCGTCGTCACCATCGCCTACCGACTCGGCCCGCTCGGCTTTCTCGCGCTTCCGGAACTGACGCGCGAGTCCGCGCAGCGCTCGTCCGGGAATTACGGCCTCATGGACCAGATCGCTGCTCTGGAATGGGTGCAGCGCAACGTTGCCGCCTTTGGGGGTGACCCCGGACGCGTTACCGTCGCGGGCCAGTCCTCCGGCTCGATATCGGTGAGCGTGCTGATGGCGTCGCCGCGGGCGAAAGGCTTGTTTCAGCGCGCCATCGGCGAGAGCGGTGGTCTGTTCGAGCCGCTGCAACTCGCACCCAGCTATCTGCTGGCCAATGCTGAACGGGACGGCGAAAAGTACCTCGCCTCACTCGGCGTCGCCTCGCTCGAGGAACTTCGCCGGCTGCCTGCGGCCCGTCTCACGGGTGGCGGCCACGCCGGCGGCGTCACGCACCCGGTGATCGAGCCTTATCTGCTCCCGGTTGCACCCTATGAGGCGTTCGCGTCGGGTCAGCAGAACGATGTTCCGCTGCTCGTCGGATCCAACGCCGAGGAGGCGCGTTCGCTGACGGATGTGAGTCACACCACCGCCGCGACTTTCGCTGCCGACATCGAGCGTTCCTTCGGCCCGCTGCCTCCCGCGATCGCTGCGGCGTACCCTCATGCGACCGACGAAGCGGCACAAAAGGCGCGGCTGGATCTCGAGCGCGATCTGCGCTTCGGCTGGGACATGTGGGCGTGGGCCAGGTTGCAGGCTGCAACCGGACGCAGCCCGGTCTACTACTACTCGTTTCGACAGCCGCCGCCGTTCCCGATCGGCTCGGTGTACGCGGGATGGGGAGCGAGCCACTTCGCCGAGCTCTGGTACGTGTTCGACCATCTGAACCAGGCCCCCTGGCGCTGGAGCCGGGCGGATCGAACGCTCGCGAGCCACATGTCCGGCTACTGGAGCAACTTCGCGCGCTCAGGCGACCCGAACGGCCGCGGCTTCCCGCCGTGGCCCGCGTTTACGAACGCCACCGGCAGAGTCCTGTATCTCGGCGATCCCGTGAGTCTGGCCGGAGTGGCGAACCTCGACAGCCTCACGGCACTCGATGGTGTCTACGCGGCGGTGCGCGGCAAGCCCTTTGGGGAGCGATAAAGGCCGTTTGCGAGGCGATGCCGCGCGACCAACCAACGAGCTGACTACAACCCGCGCCCGCCGTTGTCGTTGCGGTACTTGCGCCACTGGCTGGGTGGCGCGCCGACCGCCTTCTTGAACGCCCGGCTGAACGCGGCCTCGGACTCGTAGCCGACACGGTTGGCGATGACCGCGACGCTGTCCGTGCCGCTCAGCAAGTGATTCGCGGCGAGCTGCATGCGCCAGTTCATCAGGTACTGCATGGGCGGCTGGCCGACGAACAGGGTGAAGCGCTCCGCCAGAGCCGATCGGGACAGCCCCACGTTCCGCGCCAACGACTCGATGGTCCAGGCGCGAGCCGGATGGCGATGCAGCGCCGCGAGCGCGCGTCCGACAAACGGATCGCGCAGCCCGGCGAGCCAGTCCGTGCGCTCGGCGGGCAACGTCTCCAGGTACCGGCGGACGACGTCGACGAACATCAGTTCGCTCAAGCGACCGAGCACACCCTGTCCGCCGATGCGCGGCTCCTTCGACTCGGCCAAAGCGAACTGCACGTATGCGGCGAGTGTACCGCCCGAGTGATCGCTGATCCGGATGACTCGCGGCAGCGCAGCGAGCAGCGGATTGTACGGGCGCGCATCGCAACCCAGGAACCCGCAGACGAAATGCACTGCAGTCCCCTCGGGGTCGCCCATCGAGATGCTGATCGGCAGCTGCCGGTCGCTCGGCAGGCGGTAGAGCGCCATATCCGGGGTACGGCGCAGGCCGGGGGTACTCGACAGAACGTGCGTATCGCCGTGCGGCAAGACGATGACGTCGCCGGCCGCGAGCCGCGCCGGCGGTTCGCCGGGAACACTCGCCCAGCAGTTGCCTCGGGTGATGACGTGATAGGAAATGAGATGCTCGGAGCCCGGGAACATCGCCCCGACGATCGCTCCACCCGGCGGCGTTTCGGCCACCCACGGCTCCGAGGCGCGCACGTCGAAGAAGATCGCACCCGTGAGGCGCACCGCCCGCAGTACATCCGACAAAGCATCCATCAGTCTCTCCGCGGACGATCGAGCACGAGCGCCGGACGGGTGGTCATTCGCGCGCCCGCAGCCCGTCGCTAGAGTATCGACCCTTCGAAAGCCGGGCGATCTTACAAGGAGACGCGGTGATGAGTAACGCGAACACGCATGCGGGCAGCTGCTTTTGCGGCGAAGTGCAATTTGAAGTCTCCGGCCAGCCGGCCGCAATGGGCTACTGCCACTGCGAGTCGTGCCGGCACTGGTCGGCGGGACCCGTGAACGCGTTCACCCTGTGGAAACCCGAGGCACTGCGCGTGACGTCCGGTGCGGCCAGCATCGGCGCTCACAAAAAGACACCCGGCAGCGACCGCAAGTGGTGCAAGCAGTGCGGCGGGCACCTGTTCACGGAGCACCCGACCCTGGGTCTGGTGGACATTTACGCGGCGCTGCTTCCGCGACTGCACTTCGAGCCCGGCGTGCATGTGCACTACCAGGAGACCGTGCTGCGCATTCGCGATGGCAGGCCGAAGTTCAAGGACCTGCCCAAGGAGATGGGAGGCTCGGGAGTCACGTTGCAGGAGTAGTGGAGGACGAACCGTGGAATTGATTGTACTTTCGGCTGTGGGCGCTACGACGGTGCTCCTGAGTGAGCTGTGCGGCCTGGTGCGCGGACACCTGACGCGCGGACGATTCTAAAACCATTCACTCCCACTCTATGGTCGCCGGCGGTTTGCCCGAGATGTCGTAGACCACGCGTGAGATGCCCGCCACCTCGTTGACGATGCGCCGCGAGACGTGGTCGAGGAACTCGTACGGCAGGCGCGCCCAGTGCGCGGTCATGAAGTCCACGGTCTCCACCGCGCGCAGCGCGATCACGTAGTCGTAGCGGCGCACATCGCCCATGACGCCCACCGAGCGCACCGGCAGGAAGACCGCGAAGGCCTGGCTGACGCGGTCATAGA
>Ga0210408_10005906_pt1 | contig 10663 bp, 13 predicted proteins | sample IncBWH4MmetaG_FD_155471 | JGI IMG/M metagenome (GOLD analysis project Ga0210408, IMG submission 155471) | Forest soil microbial communities from Barre Woods Harvard Forest LTER site, Petersham, Massachusetts, United States - Inc-BW-H-4-M | ecosystem: Environmental > Terrestrial > Soil >... | reverse complement strand
CAATCCTTTTTCTTTGCGCTGCTTTACCAGCCACTCCCCCTGTACTTTGGCTAACGCCTCCGGAGCGTTCCCGCTCTGGTGCGCAGCCTGGTAAAAATCGTCCATGATCTGCACAATGGTTTCGTCGCTAACTGCCCAGAGCGTTAACACCAGGTTCTCGGCACCGGCTTGCGCAAAGCCCCGGCGCAGACCCATGACACCTTCTCCGGCGCGCGTTTGGCCTTTTGCGGTGTCGCAGGCCGACAGGGTCACCAGCCACGTCCCACGAAGGTCCATCGCACTGACGTCCTCGGCCGTCAGAATGCCATCGTCGTCGACCGAGTTCGTCTCCTTGCCTCAGACGGTCTTCGATGACCGAGTCCAGCACAATGCCTTTGTAGCGTAGCAGTGTCACCGCCAGCTCTGCCTCGCAGCCGGGCAGGAGGGCAAAAACGGTGTACGGATTGAACGTGGCCAAATACGCCAAGCGCTGAGGCTCAGAGCTGAAGGAGAACATTCTTGAGAGCAGGTTGCGCTGTGCGTCCGCAGCGCGGTGGGCGTAGACTTCGGCTTCCTTGTTTCGTCCCAGGTCAAACTCCAAAACGGCAAGGTTTTCCAGGCTCGTCGCCGTATTGGGATGGTCCGGGCCCAGCACTTTCTGGCGAATCGCCAGAGCCTTTTGGTAGAGCGGCTCGGCTTTGGTGTAGTCACCCACAGCCTCGTAAAGCTCCGCCAGATCGTTCAGGCTCGTTGCGGTGTCAGGGTGCTCCTCACCTTTCGCGCGTTTGGTTAGAAAAACTACCTTTTCGGCAAGCGGGATTGCCTCTCTGAATTTGCCCTCGCGATAGAGTTCGTCGATCTGCCGTTTCAGCTCGGCCGGGCTATGATCGTCAGCTGGAGCCTGTGCCTGGACTGTGCAGCTAAGACCACCAAACGCCAAGAGCATGACGATTAAACATAGGGGAGCAGCACGCAAACCAGACGCCTTGATTCTCATTTTATGCCATTGTAATAACCCTGTACTCCTAACAAAATGAAAAATCTCCATGTCACGATGGCGAACGATCTACCTGAACCTTGAGCCACCCAAACGGAGCGAAATCATGAGCAAAACTGAAATGACAGCGGCTATTCTGGATGCGAAGAAGAGAAAGAAGAAAACGTGGGCTGAAATCGCTAAGTTAACCGGCCTGTCGGAGGTTTACGTGACCTCCGCGTGTCTCGGAGAAAATGCATTGTCGCGAGAAGAGTCAAATCATATTGCCGAATTCCTCGAGTTGAGCCCCGAAATTGCTGATGCTTTGACCGAGTACGCGACAAAGGGAGAAGCAGCGCCCACCGTTCCCAAAGAGCCTTTGGCATATCGCTTCCAAGAAATCATTTATATCTATGGCTCTACGATGAAAGAGCTGATCGAGGAGAAGTTTGGTCCGGGCATCATGAGTGCCGTTGATTTCACAATGGATATCGAGCGTTTACCAGACCCGAAAGGTGATCGCGTCAAGATTACTATGAATGGCAAATTTCTCGGCTATAAAAAGTGGTAGCGCCTTTATTCAACGGTGCCGCAGAAGTTGGGGATATTCCAACAAAGGTAAATAAAACGCTACGGAACTCGCTTCCAGTAAATTCTGGCTCTGCCCGGGCAACAGCAGAGGTCGAGGACGAGGACGATTACGATCAAAGAGCTGAGTTCTATCCGCTGATCGAGTGCGGCAATTTCGCCAACCTATTGTCGGCCACAAAAGCCCGCTCCTCCTCAGCGGGCGGCTCCTTTGGAGGAGTGGGGTCAGAAAAAGAGAGAGTGTCGATCAGGAATTTTTCGTACTTTTCTCGGTAGGCGTCCGTCCATTCTTGCAGTGCCTGCTTCCAAGAAAGCTTGCGGCCTTTTTCACCTTCGAACCACTTGTACTTCCGGATCTCTTCTTTGATAAGGTAGCTGATACGGTAGAACGGATCGGAATACATTACCGGCGGGATCTGAACGTGTTCTTCGGTCTCTAAAATTTGGCGCATAGCAGTTCAGTGAACCACAGCTTGAGCTTCCTTCCGAAATATATTTACGCACAGCCGATCTCCGACGGTTATCGGAACTCCATCCGTGACGAGGTAGTAACGTTTGTTTGGGACGAAACGAGATGAATTTTTGAGCAGTATCTCGCCTGCTCCCGAATCTGACAGGGCTGTCGCCCCTGGTTCCGATTCTCCGCCCTCAAACACGATTTCCACAACGTGGGCGCTGAGTTCTCGGGCATCGTTTTGGACGCTTACCACTTTTGCGATCAGGGATGACATGCCGGGAATCTACCATTTTTTCCCCACGGATCAGGCACTATCAGTGTCTCGCGGACAATTACCGCAAGAGGAAGCGTTCCGCCGTGCGGGTTGACGTCGTTTGTGAAGGACCTTAATCTTGGGATCATGGGTGACAAATCTCCGAAAGCCACGCACAAGCACGCGGCGCAGAAACAGGAAAAGGCTAAAGCCGCAAACCAGAAGAAGAACATCGCCGCCAGCACAAAGCAAGTTCCGAAGCCCAAGCAGTAAGCTCGTTGTCCGCGCCATGGTCGCGATCAGCGGCGGTCGGGCAGTATTTCCCTGGCAACGAGGGCAGGATATTTGTGATGTTCGTCGATCAGAGGACGGCGATCACGATATTTATGCAGGGCGCTCTAAAGGAGCGAGCGCGCGGGGCGAAGATGGAAAGGGTGATCGTCAAACGATCTCAAGAACGGCACTATTTTGTTGACGGTATCGATCTTTTCGAGCACTGCGCGTAATCATGTGCTATGTTGCTAATTCTATGGCACTTTACAAGAACAACGCTTTTTCTCGCCGCCTCCCCGACATCATCACTGAAGAACTTGTGTTGGTCTTATCTCAGAAGACGCCATACGAATTCAAACAGCTCTTCGTGGTTTTACATGATAACCTCCGCCGAAGAAACGCTGCAAACGGAGGCGCTGAAATGTTGCGACTGCGCGCTTATGAGAAGCTGCAAAATCTTGTTTCTCGTGGTGCAGTTAAGAAAAACGGCAAAATTTATACAGGAAATACTGCTGCCTTGGCCGCGATGGCCCTGAATACCGTTCCGGCCCCAGCAGTCACTTCTGCCCCTTAAATTTTCCGGCCTGCCTGCACCGCTCGCAAATCTCTAAAGGAAGACGTGCAAGTCTCTTCCCTGAAAGGGGACCAGATCTTAGCCCAGGGGTTTAACCTTGGGTTAGGCAATTAGGGCGGTGTGCCCTGAAGGGGCACCATATTCCGACGCGCCCGTACCGGATCGAAATGATTCGCGCGCGTCTCTTCATTCTGGCGCCACTTTCAGGGCGCATTTTTGCGTGGCGGTTACCCAGGTTGAAACCCTGGGCTGAGCCCTTTTGCACCTTCGGGGCGCAGACCTTGTACCCTTCCTTCTGTTGACGCAGATGGGCGGACGCCGGACGGAAAAACAGCCAACCGGCCGCGGCCCGGAGGGTCGCGTTGAAAATGGGCCGGCTAAGGGAAACGTTTCGGCGTATCGGTGTGTGGGCGTGTCGGCGTTTGCAGAGTATCATCAACTCCGTCGAGACCTCCTGATCATTACAGCCGTGTCGAAAAGCAGTCTTACTTTCCCAGACGCCGATACGCCAATACGCCGACCCGCCGACACGCTTCCCCTGCCGATTTGCATGCTCTCCACGATTATCGGTATACGCAAAGGTAACGGTAACACGTCTTGAAGAGTATGGGAGGAGCTGATCAAGAGGGACTATATTTACCATGTTAGTTAGTAGCGTCTGTTTCGATGCCAAAATTGGAGCGAACGACCCAACCAGAAAGCGCCGTCGGAAAAAGATCATAAGATGAAAGTGAAATATGGATAAAATCGTACCTGCAATCATCCTTTTCGCGTCGCTAGCCGCAGGTTGTGCCGACCACGAGCGCGTTGGGGCGGTTCCGCCTCCGCCGGTAATGATCGGTTCGACTTATGGGTCTGCTATGCACTTGGGAACGAGGGTGATAATCAATCTCTCAGAGCAGAGAGCATACCTGATCGAAGGCGGCAAAGTCAGTTTGATCTCTCCGATCGCGTCAGGTAAGCCGGGTTGGTCGACACCAACGGGCAATTTCTCGGTTATTAGGAAGGATATCGACCATCATTCTCAGAGCTTCGGAGAAGTTATCGATGGTTCGGGCAGGATGGCAAATACGAATGCAACTCCCGGCACCCACGTACCACCTGGTTCCCATTATCAACCCGCGCCAATGCCGTACTACATGGAATTCAGCCAGGCAATTGGCATGCATGCCGGTTATCTTCCTGGGTATCCCGCCTCCCACGGCTGCGTGCGGATGCCTAGAGACCTCGCGGAACGGTTTTTCGAACGGGTCAATATTCGAACTCCTGTAAAAGTCGAAGGCAACGCGCAGGACCTGACTTCGGTCCGTACGGCCATCCCACTTTTCTATTGAGATCCTTTTCGTACGCCTACTCCCTCTTTTGGGAGAAAACTTATGAGTATAACAAACCATCTTTACTCATTTTTTAAATAATAGCTTGTCGCAAATCTCGCGATATTTTAGGTAAATTGCGAAGAAGCTCCTTTCGCCTTGTTTGCGGGATCGGTCTCCGTGAGAACGGGCGGGGGGCCTGCCGGATGACGAAGCGAGCTGACATAGCGGACGATGCGGCGACCAGGGCGCTGAGCGTCTTCCGGTTGCTCCTGCAGGATTACCATCCGCGCGACTTCACCATCAGCTTTTGGGACGGTACACAGTGGCCGGCCGAGACCGACTCGCCTCGATTTAACCTGATTATTAAGGATCCACAAGCGCTGCGGTCCATGTTGCGGAATACCACGACTGATCTCTCTCTCAGCGAAGCCTATATTCGCGGTTATCTTGACGTCGAGGGAGATTTTGAAGCAGCGATGCCGGTGGGTTATCACCTCCTGGGTCGCCAATGGCCAGCCTTGACAGTGTTGCGGCTTGGCTGGCACTTGTTCCGCTTGCCAGCTGCTGGCCGTTATTTGCGAAATGGGAGACAACCCGCCCGGCTCCATGGCCACCTTCACTCGATAGAGCGTGACCGGCAGGCCGTAACCTATCATTACAATGTATCAAACAATTTTTATGCGCTCTGGCTCGACCAGCGAATGGTCTATTCGTGCGCCTATTTTGAAACTGCCAACGAAGACCTCGACACCGCACAGGAGCGCAAACTCGACTACATCTGCCGCAAGCTCCGATTGCGCCCAGGCGAGCGCCTGCTCGACATTGGTTGCGGCTGGGGCGGTCTGGTTATGCACGCCGCCCAACGATACGGTGTGGACGCTCTTGGCATAACGCTGAGCCGTAATCAGGCTGATCTGGCCAACGAGCGAATTGCGCGGGCGGGCGTGCACGATCGCTGCCGCGTAGAAGTGTGCGACTATCGTGACCTGAACGATACCAGCGGTTTTGACAAGCTGGTGAGCGTCGGCATGTTCGAGCACGTGGGCGAAAGCCGACTGCCACTCTATTTTCGGCACGCGTGGCGGCTGTTGCGGCCAGGTGGGGTTTTCCTCAATCACGGCATCGCCCGGCGTGCGACCGACCCACAGCCCGGGGGTCCCACTTTTATCAGTCGCTATGTCTTTCCGGATGGCGAGTTGTTACCGATTAACGCGACGCTGCGTTATGCCGAAGAGGCCGGGTTCGAAGTGCGTGATGTTGAGAGTCTGCGTGACCATTACACACTCACTTTGCGCCACTGGGCGCGCGGTCTGGAACTTAATCGGGACCAGGCGCTGCAAGTGGTGGGCGAGCATACTTACCGCGTGTGGCGGCTATTCCTGCACGGATCAGCCTACGGATTTGCGTTGGGTCCATTGAACGTCTACCAAGCGGTGCTGCTTAAACCCAATGAAGGTCGCAGCGGCCTGCCGCTGACTCGCGGCGATTGGTACACTAGTAGTGGCTAGTGGCTGGGGGCTAGTGGCTAGACCGAGTCATCGTTGGTTCCCCATGGCAAAGCCTTGGTTGCAAACCAAGGCAGCCGGGCTGACGTTTCAATCTTCGCGCAAGGCCGTTGAGCCGTATCACTAGGCACTAGGCACTAGTCACCAGCCACTACTCTGCAACTTCTGACTTCTTCAATTGCGCATCTTAGGTCGCGCGCGTTCCAGCAGGACTCCAACGCCATCATTCGACCGCAACGTTCCAAAGGCCAGGCCAAAACTCTCGGTTAGACGCGCCGCACAGAAAATGTCGGCTATAACTTGGTTTCCACTTCGGATTAGTGCTGCGGCCTGCAAAGCGAGCGCTATTTTCTCCACGAACCACCGAGCGCCAAATTCCGCGTTGGTTCCCACCTGTTTTGTCGAGATGAGAGATCCCGCAAAACGATCGAAAATCGAATTAAGTCCGGCCGCTGACGCGATCTCCTGCTGAAGAGCGTCGATGGTGCTTGGATCCTTTTGCATCGCCCTCAAAACGTCGAGGCACTGGACATTGCCCGCGCCCTCCCAGAGGGAATTCAATGGAGCATCTCGGTACAGGCGCGGAAGCGGGGATTCTTCGATGTATCCGTTTCCGCCCAAACACTCCAAAGCCTCGGCGACAACGGAGGGCGCACGCTTCGTGATCCAATACTTGGCGATAGCCGTAGCTATTCTGGCGAACTTTTGCTCGAACGCATTTTCCGCTGAGCGATCAAAGGAATGCGCGAGTCGAATCGCAAGCGTGGTAGCCGCCTCCGATTCCAGACATAAATCCGCCAAAACATTTCGCATCAATGGTTGATCGATCAACTGGCGGCCGAATGCTGAGCGGTGCGCTGCATGATGGGTTGCTTCGGCTACTGCCTTTCGCATCGAAGCGGCCGATCCCAGAGCGCAATCGAGTCGGGTGTGCCGCACCATCTCCATGATAGTGGCGATACCACGACCTTCTTCGCCGACCAATCTAGCCGATGCGCGTCGGAATTCCACCTCACTGGAGGCGTTCGAGCGGTTACCTAGCTTGTCTTTTAGGCGGACCAAATGAAAAGCGTTCCTGGTTCCGTCCACTCGCCAACGAGGTAGCAAAAAGCAGGAGAGTCCAGCCGGTGCCTGAGCGAGAATCAAAAAGGCGTCACACATCGGTGCGGAGCAAAACCATTTGTGACCCGTAATGAAATACTCGTTGCCGGGGCCGCTGCCAATGACGGGCTCCGCCAGTGTTGTGTTCGCTCGTACGTCGCTACCTCCCTGGCGTTCGGTCATGCCCATCCCGAAGAGGACGCCATATTTATCTGAAGACGGCATCGACCGAAAATCGTAGACGGAGGAGAGAGCCCGAGGTTCCCATACGGTGGCAAGTTCCGGCTGTAAGCGGAGCGACGGGATCGCCGCAAATGTCATTGTCATCGGGCAACCCGTGCCTTCGTCGATTTGATGCCGAAGAATCACCAAGGCGGCTCGCGCAACGTGAGCTCCTGGCCGCCTTTCTATCCAAGGCAGGGAATGGGTTTGCGCTTCAATCCCGATGCGCATCAGTTCATGGTATGCCGGATGGTAGGTTACCTCGTCGATACGAAAACCGAATCGATCGTGGGTTCGCAGCTCCGGGGCAAACCGATTGGCCAGCACGCCCAGATTGATCGTTTCCGGTTTGCCTAATAGTTCTCCAAATTTGCGTGCTTCCGCCTCGATCCAACCGCCGCCCTCCCGGTGAACGGCTTCCTGCAACGCACAGTCGCTCTCGAAAAGGTTGTAATCCTCCAACGGCGGCGGCTGGTTAAATACGGCTTCAGGGGAACGGAGGGTGCTCATTCTTCCGAAACGACCCCGCGGCCCTTCTCGCGCGCCAGATATTCCTCCACGCGCAGCAGGTTGCCCTCGCCGGCGCGCTGGACAATCCGCAGCAACTGTTCCATCGAGGCGACCTCTTCGAGCTGCTCCTTAACAAACCACTGAAGGAAATTGTCCGTAGTGTAATCCGATTCGGCCTTTGCCATGGCTAGAAGTGCGTTGATCTGAGCTGTGACCTGCTCTTCCTGTTCGAGCGAAAGCTGCACCGCGGCTTCGGCGACTTTAAAGGCCCCCTGTGGAGCGGCCACAGCCGGAATGTCCACACGCGCTCCGACGTCGATGACGAACTGGATGAAGCGAAGCGCGTGCTGCTTTTCTTCTTCGGCCTGCTTGTGAAAATGTGCGGATAGCTCGGGCAGCGCTTCCGCGCCAAAATGAGCACTAATGGCGTAATACTGCAGCATCGCGCTAAACTCATTGCCAATCTGTTCGTTAATCGCGGCGATGATTTTTTGATTAGCAACCATGTGGAAACTCTCACCCCGATACCCAACAATTGCAATGGCCTGCATTCTGACAAATCCTCAGAGGTTTGTAAGCGAAGGCTCCAGCCTTTGCCGGCGCGGCGCGCGGTGGGATGCAAAGGCTGGAGCCATCGCTTACGCACAGACCGGAAAGCCGCGATCTCATTCTGTAACTCCTGAACTCCTGACTTGTTCACTTGTTATAGCGTGTGATTTTTGCGGGCTTAGGATTTAGAGTTTCGTATGCGCAAGGTAACGGCAAAATCGATTTGGGCCATGCCCCTCGTTGTGCTTGCTGCTGATCAGCATGGCGCACCGGAGGCAATCCCCTCATTTCCTTACGCTCCTCCTCACTTTTTCTGGCTGAAAACTTCCTGGCTCCAAGGTCTGGCCGAGCGATTTGCTAACTATATCGATGTGTTGTCGCTCCAATTCAGTTCCGTGCTCGGAAGCTGGAGCAGAGAACCTCTTTTCTTTGCGATCACCCCCGCGAAGATTCTGCTCTTACTTCTCACTCTCATTATCGGCTTTGCCCTGGCGGGGTTGGCACGGGTCGTCATTTTGAGATACCACTCACTGGGCCGGACCAAGCCAATCACCGAACGTTATTGGCGCAACGGGATTCTGTTTGCGTTACGCCGAGCGTTGAGCGGCTTTTTCATCTTCACCGGCGCATTCTTCGCCGCGGTACCGATCCTACCTCACATAGGACTAGCGCTTGGCGGCTTTCCCACCTTCGCAATTGCCGCGAAGTTTGCCGAACTTGGTTACTTTGCGACCGCGCTTAGCTTTTGCTTTCGGTTGGTACGTTTGGTGCAGAACCGGCTCAACATTCTTGCCAAGAGCCCGTCAAACCGTTGGTATTACGCAGCCTTTCCGGTGCTTGAAAAAGCGCTCTACTACAACCTTATTCTCTTCGCATTTTCGACCGGGATCTACATTCTCGAGTTACCTGATCCCCTTCAAAGAGTCGGATATAAAGCTGTCGCCATCGCAGGAATCGTCGCCAATGCGGTCTTGTTGATTCAGACGATTTTGGCGGTCGAGTCGATGATGGTCTCGCGCGCCGAGGTCCTGGAATACGATGTTTACAAACGGCGCAGGCTCCAGACTCGCGCCCAAATGCTTCGCCGGCTTTTGATATTTGTCATCGTGGTCGTCGGGATTGGTGTTGTTCTGATGGCCTTCCAGCCGGTGCGCCAGATTGGAACCGGGTTGCTGGCATCCGCTGGCATAGCTGGGGTTATCGCTGGGCTCGCTGCTCAGAAATCGCTTTCAACAATTATAGCCGGACTCCAGATCGCGATCACGCAGCCCATGCGAATTGAGGATGTAGTAATCGTCGAGGGAGAGTGGGGAACGATCGAAGAAATCACTTTGACTTACGTTGTGATTCGCGTGTGGGACCGGCGACGCTTGATCGTTCCAATTACCTATTTTTTGGAAAAACCATTCCAGAACTGGACCCGCAGCAGTTCCGACCTCATGGGCGCGGTGTTTCTTTACGTTGACTTCCTTGTTCCGATCGAAAAGGTGCGTGAGGAAACTAAGCGGATTGTTGAGGCGTCGAAGTTGTGGGACCAACGCGTATTCGCGTTTCAGGTCACTGACTTCAAGTCCGACTCCGTCGAGATTCGTATCCTGGCCAGCGCGGAAACTTCGCCGGAACTCTTTGACCTCCGTTGCGAAATCCGGGAAAAGATCCTTTCGTTCCTCCAAGACCAATATCCGAGCGCATTTCCACGGGTTCGGACAGCGCTTTCGCGTCTGCCTGGTCAACCGCAGTGAGGCGCGGCGTCAATACTCAAGTCCTCGCGCCGGGAACACGAAAGCTATCGCGTTGCGCCATACGCGAATGCACTGGCAATGCTTCCACAAGAGTATTGGTGAACGTGCTGAATCCGACCGATATATAAACAATAATAATTGGTGTGTTTGTTAGTTTAGCCAATTTGAGTTTACCTGAGCCCTCGGCGCAATCCGAGCAGCTAAGGTAGAAAGAAACCCATATATATGAAAAAACAGTTTTCCGCTTTCAGTATTTTTATTCTAGCGTTGGGAGCATTAGCTACGCAATCGTGCGAATCGACAGATGGTCAGAATTCGTATTATAACCGCGGCCATTACGGTTATTACCACGATGGCCGTTACGCCCAAGACAATGGTTATTATCGCGAGGGTCCTTACACACAGGAAAATGGTTATTATAACCGTGACGACTATCGCTCGGATGGACCTGCGATCGCCGTGCATTTTTAGAACAGACGCCTTAGGCTAGCTGTGAGGGCCGGGCTTTTATTTCTTAGGGCTGGTAATCAGCGGTTGCATTCATTCATAGTCCCTTCGTTTTTTATGGCTTTGGTTAGTGTACCGTCTCGCATATAATGGTGATGCTGCCGCAGGTCA
>Ga0210408_10005905_pt1 | contig 10665 bp, 9 predicted proteins | sample IncBWH4MmetaG_FD_155471 | JGI IMG/M metagenome (GOLD analysis project Ga0210408, IMG submission 155471) | Forest soil microbial communities from Barre Woods Harvard Forest LTER site, Petersham, Massachusetts, United States - Inc-BW-H-4-M | ecosystem: Environmental > Terrestrial > Soil >... | reverse complement strand
TAGACTACGCCGATTCTCAACTGTCCAATAATTTGGACGAAACTGTTCAAATCCATGGACGGCTCATCAACGGCGAAACGAACCGAGGACGGGTTACTTCTCCGAGATGGATGGGTATTTGGCCTCTGCCCAAGCGTCGAAGCCACCGATCACGTTTGTTACAGCTTCGTAGCCGGCCTTGCGAAGCAAGCTGCAGGCAATCATGCTTCGATAGCCGCTCTTGCAATGCACCATGGTCGTAACGCCGGTACGCAGCCACGGGATCTGGTGAGCGAATCTGTCCAGCGGGCACAATTCTGATCCTTCGATGTGTCCTGCCTTCCATTCGACTTCTCTGCGGACGTCGAGCACTTGAACCGGCTCGCTCCTCTGTCGAGCCCGCACATCGTCGACACTGATCTGGGGGATCATGCCCAGCGGGTAGCCTGCTTGCGTCCATTTCTCCGTACAGTGACTCAGGTGCCCGGGCTCAGCATCGATTCCCACGCGCGCCAAGCGGACGCGAGCTTCGGCGATCTCCTCGTCATGATCCGCAAGCAGGATCGGTTTGGCCGCAACGCCGAGGATGGTGCCTGCCCAGGTTGCAAACTGACCCGAGAGTGCAATGTTCACTGAGCCGGGAATGTGTCCGGCCGCAAACTTCTCGGGCGCACGAACGTCCAGCGCCGGGGTTCCTTGGTCCATAAGCGTTCTTACGTCTGCAGCGGAAAGCTCCGGGACTCGTGGCAAGTCCGCCAGCGAAGTTGCACCTTGACGATTGATCTCGGCGTCCTTCAAAAAATAGTCCGGACGAGAGGGCAGATTGCTGGTCAACTGCTTGATGAATTCGTCACGGTTTGGAATTTGCAGGGCGTAGTTGGTGAGCCGCTCCGTCCCGATCGTGGAGGAGCGCTCGGCGCGCATGTTCCGCCCGCAAAGAGATCCAGCACCGTGCGCGGGATAGACCATTACAGCGTCGGGCAATTTCAGAAGCTTGGTGTGCAGGCTGTCGTAGAGAAATCCCGCAAGCTCCTGTGGAGTGTGTGTCGGCGACAAATCAGGACGGCCAACGTCTCCAATAAATAAGGTGTCGCCCGTCAGCACGGCCCAGGGTTGCGACGATTTTTCTTCGTCCGTAACGACGAAGCAAATACTTTCCAGGGTGTGCCCGGGCGTTTCGAGGACATTTATCCTGGCTCGGCCGAAACGCAATTCGAGCCCATCAACCGCTGCCACATGCGGGAACGTCGCTCCCGCCGCTTTCCCGATATAAATGGCGGCTCCCGTACGAGCGGCCAGCTCTTTGTGACCTGAGACGAAGTCAGCGTGCAGGTGGGTTTCGAGAATGTGCTTGATCCGGAGCCCCTGTCGTTGCGCTGCTGCGAGATAGATTTCGACGTCGCGCTGCGGGTCCACTACGACTGCCTCGTCTTCGGAGCCGAGCAGATAAGAAGCATGCGCCAGACATCCGAGATAGAACTGCTCGAAGTACAGCGTGGAACTCGCGGTGCCAGTATCCTTCATAGACATCTCCACAACTAGGATAAGCGGTAACGAAAGCAATCGACCAAGTGATCGTTCACCATTCCCACGGCTTGCATGAATGCATAACAGATCGTCGATCCGACGAAATTGAAGCCCCGCTTGCGAAGGTCTTTGCTCATGGCATCCGACTGGGATGTGCTAGCAGGAACCTGTTTCAAAGACTTCCACTTGTTAATGCGCGGTTTGCCCTCCACAAACTGCCAGATGTAGGGATCGAAGGCTCCCTGTTCCGCCTGGACGGCCAAAAACGCTTTAGCATTTTGGACGGTGGAAGCGATCTTCAGCCGGTTGCGCACGATGCCGGGATTCGACAAGAGCTGACGGATCTTTCGAGCATCATAGCGCGCGATTTTCTCCGCGTTAAATCCATCGAACGCTACCCGATAGTTCTCGCGTTTTTGCAGGATTGTGTCCCAGCTCAGCCCTGCCTGCGCGCCTTCCAACACGAGAAACTCAAACAGAATTCGGTCGTCGTGAACGGGACGTCCCCATTCCTTGTCATGGTAGGCAATCGCCAGATCATTTCGAGCCCAGCTACAACGTTGGAGCGTTTCCATTTTCGCGATCAAGAGTGTAACCCTCCTGCCGGGATGCTGCTCCCAATGAATTACGGCATTCACTGCCCCCAACTCAAGCATTTGCTGGAGCCGGACTCTGAGGCGTATTTTGACTCAACCGTGGGAAAAACCGGTCCGGCCAAACTCGCTGATTTTATGGCCCTTTTGAGCCATGACCAAACGGGTGCGCCTTTTGTAACTTGGATGTTGCCAGACTCTCTCCTACAGTCGTTCTTACTCGCAGAGGGTCCTGGGCGCTTTCGGCCTGTCACGTGCATCTAATCAGGCAGAAGGCTACCAGTGGTGAGCAGTAGTGAAAAATTGGGAAGCGTTGGGAATGAAGTACACGATCACAATCTTCTGTCTTTTCGTTCTGATCGCGGCGACGGCCGGTCAACCTGGCTGGGCGCAGAGCTCCTCGGCCGCTTATGTGGCCAGCTCCAACAATGCTCTTCCGGCGGCTGCTTCGACCGACGATCCTCAGGATTCAGTACTTACCATCCGTAAGCGAGTGGATGAAGTCAATGTGCTTTTTATTGCAACTGACAAGCACGGCAAATTCGTGCGAAATCTCAATCAGAATGATTTCAGCTTTTTCGATGACCACAAGCCGGTGGAGTCAATCGTCGCATTTCGTCGTGAAACCGACCTGCCCTTGAAAATGGGCTTGCTCATCGACGTCAGCGGTTCGGTCCGTACGCGGTTTGATTTCGAACAGGATGCGGCCAACGGCTTTCTGCAGCATACGATTCGCAGCGGCTTCGACAGCGCGTTCGTGATGGGCTTCAACGGCCATCAACAGCTCGCGCAAGATTTCACCGACAACGTTGCCCAGCTCTCGAGGAGCGTTGGCTCCCTGCGGGATGGCGGTGGCACCGCGCTCTACGACGCGATCTATCACGCCTGTCATGACAAGCTTTTGAAAGAACAGTCTGACCGTCCCGTCCGGAGGGCGCTCATCGTTCTGAGCGACGGGGACGACAATCAAAGCGAATACACACAGGCGCAGGCCGTTGAGATGGCTCAGCGCGCCGAGGTGATCATCTTCGCGATTTCCACCGACGATAGCGGACTGATTCTGCGGGGCGACAAGACGTTGGAGAAACTCGCTGAAGCGACCGGTGGACGGGCCTTCTTCCCATTTAAGATGAAAGACATCAAGAATTCTTTCGCCGCCATTGAGGACGAGCTCCGCAGCCAATATGTCGTGTCCTACCATCCGGCAAATTTCGATGCAGATGGTCGCTATCGCGCCATCGAGATCAGCGCTCTGAAGAAAGACCTGCAGGTGCGGGCGCGCAAGGGCTATTACGCCCCGCGTCAGTAGCCAGTCCCACAGCGCCGTTTCTCGAACCGGCCTAAAACGACGCCCCGACTCTAGTCCAGATCAAACGAAACGTACTGAAGTTTCCCTCCGCGTTCGACCTGTAGCGCGACAGCCTCTCCCGCCTTCAATTGCGTGAGCGCGCTGCGCAGATTGTCCACTGTATCAACCGGGCGGTTGTTGATGGAGTGAATCACATCTCCCGTTGTCAGGCCAATGTTTGGTCCGAGCAAATCAGCGGCTTTTCCTAAGACCACAACTCCCGACGAGATCCGAAGATCAGGAATCATCGGCCGGACTTTTTCATCCAGGCTGACCGCGAGAATTGCCAACTGCGGCACCAGGCTGTTCTGCGCATCGGCCAAATCGAGCAACTGGTCCATGTCGTGCTTTTCCTGCAGCACTGGAATAAACAGAGTTTTCTTTCCCGAATCCCGCAACACTTCGAGCTTTAAGACCTGATCGACAGGGTGCAGATAGAGCGCGCCGGTGAAGCCAGGCAGCGTATCGATTGGCCGATCGTCCGCCGATAAAACAATATCGCCTACCTTTAGACCGGCGGCTTCCGCGGGGCCTCCCGGAATCACGTCAGAAATCAGCACGCCCCACGACCGTTTCAGACCAAGCGCGGTTGCCAACGATGGGGTGATGGTTTGCGCTCCAGCTTGGACCTCAGACCGGTGCACATGCCCGTATTTTCGAAGACTTTCGTACACGAAGCGCACGACCCTGGCCGGAATCGCAAAGCCCAAGCCCTCGCTGCCTCCGCTTCCGGTTACGATGAACGTATTGATTCCGACGACGTACCCATCCATGTCCACGAGCGGGCCGCCACTATTGCCAGGATTAATCGGGGCATCTGTCTGGATATAGACCATCGCCTTGTTCGGATCCGCTTGTCTTGCAACCGAGCTGACCACTCCCATGGTTACGGTGCCCTGTAGCCCTTCCGGGCTGCCGATGGCAAAAACCAGTTGCCCTTGCCGAACGCGGCGGGTCGCACCGATAGGGAGCGTTGGCAAGTCCTGAGCCTCGACCTTAAGCAATGCCAGATCAGAGTCCTGGTGCAGGCCGATCAGCCGGGCGTTCAGGATGCGACGTTTTCCTTCGGGTTCCAACACTGCGCTGTCGCTGGCTGGGACCGGCAACACGACCCGAATCCGCTGTGCACCTTCAATGACGTGGGCGTTCGTGATCACGTAGCCGCTGGGATCCACTACGACACCCGAGCCGATCGCATGCTGGCGCGCGATCAGGGCGGCGGTCTCCGTCTTACCGTTCTCCTCGAGAGGGCCGTAACCAGTCACCAGGATCTGAACCACGCCCTGCGACACCTTGGCGGCGAGCCCCTCCAACGCAGAATTCAATTGAACCAAAGTCTCAGGAGCCTGCGGATGTTCGGGCGCTTTTTCTTCCGAGTGCTGTTGGGCTTTGGGAGGTAGCGCGACATCGCCCGCGGAACGCGGTTTGGAAGGGTGTTGTGCAAATGTCGCCAAGGCCGATGCAAGTGTTAGGCCGAACAATAGGCAGACCGTTGGCAAAACACTGGCAGCATGGGGGATACGAGGGGGCATGGGCTGACTCCTTGAATGTCACCCCCACATCTGGGAAGCTGTAGGGGCTGAGGTATTGTGCCAGAAACCGGCAAGGCGCGGAAAAGCCTGCTTGACGGGCAATTTGGTCGAGGGTCACTGGGTAACCAGACTCGGGGGAATCTACTTCTTACCCATAACCAATGTGTGATCAGGCTTTTATCGGACGCGGGGTCCATGATATAACCGCTTCTATAGCAGACGTTTCTGCTCCCTCAGGATTGTGGTAGCGCGAGCCTGTGCTCCTAAACAAGGCCGCAACGGAGGAGGGATTGTGTCCGAAGCGCGGACCGGCAAAAGATTTCCGCTAGAGCTGCCCATCAAGATCCACAAAGAGAACGTCGCTGGCGAGGCCAGCGGCATGACCGGGAACCTCAGTGCCGCCGGCGTGTATATTCGGGCCGATGCTTCCCTGGAAATCGGTTCACCCGTTGATTTCGAAATCACCCTCCCCCCTGAAGTGATCGGTGGCAAAGAAAACGTAGTCATCCAGTGTCGCGGACGGGTTGTCCGGACCGACGAGTCCAGTACAGATCCCGATGGCACCCGCGGGGTGGCCTGCGTGATCGATTCGTACGAATTCGTACGCAACTCTTAAACCTCGGAGCGGTGTCAGATGCTCAAGTTGATTCTGGCCGATAATCAGGCTATTTTTCGCGCGGGGATCGCCAAGGTACTCGCGGTCGAAGACGAGATGCGCATTGTGGCGCAGGCGCAGACTCCCGAGCAAATGTTCATGGCGCTGGACAAGTTCCGCGCCGCTGTTCTCGTCGTCGCAGGCGGGTTTCAGTCGGACTTTAATGCGATCGTACAGGGAGCCACCAAAAACAAGACCCGCATCGTAGTTCTCGCGGATACCGGCGAGAGCGCGCAGCGCTACATGAGTAACGGAGCACATGGGGTCGTGTATCGAAACGTGACCAGTCCCGCGCTCGTGGATTGTGTTCGGAAGGTCGCGCGCGGAGAGACTTGGGTCCAGGATGTCGCCGTCCCGAGCGAGCTAACCGAAAACGATATGGTCGGTCTGCGAGTTCGCGATCGCCTCACCGCGAAGGAACTGCGCATCGTTGCTCTCATCGTGCAGGGCTACAAGAACAAGGAAATCGCCTCGCAGTTGGGAACGACAGAACAGGTCATCAAGAATTACCTGCGCAACGTTTACGACAAGATCGGTGTCTCGGACCGTCTGGAACTGGCTCTTTTCACCATTCACCATCGAATCCTCAATGAGGCTGCCGCTGCCACCGCCGCCACGAATCAGCCCCAGGCGGGAGCCGGCGTGACGTCCTGAATTTGAGCTGGACGAATCTGAAAAGGCCGCCCTCAGGCGGCCTTTCTTGTTTGCTGATGATCTTGCGGAAGCGACGAACCTGACGTTGGAGAAACCAGCTACTTCTGTGGCTTTGCGGGTTTCCTCGGTCCCGGTTTCTTGGGCGTAGGCGTTTTGAACTCCAGCGACTGCATGACCGGTTCAAGCCCCTGCAAGCCCGCGGCGTCGGGGCTGATCAGGAAAAACTGCAGTAGAGCGCGGCCGCGTGTCGTCACATATTGCTCAATGTGCTGAACGCTAGTATCGCTAGTTTCTTCCAGCGCAACCTTCACGAATTCCTGATTGCTGATCGTCGTTTTCTCCGGGGAACCTTTGTATTCAATTTGCATCCCCTTTTCTTTCGCCATGCGCTGCGAATAAGCGATATAGCCTTCGGCAGCGGATGAATCCGCCGGCGCCGCTAGTTGCATGGAGACGATTTGCAGTCCCTTTCGCTCCACGCTCTTCTTCAGAGGAGCATTTTCCGTCATGATCAGCACAACTTGCGTCCGTTGCCGATCCGCGTCCGGCTGTGATGTTCCAGCTTGCGGAATCTTTGCCGCTTGCGGCGGGATTACCGCCCACCCGGCGGGGATGTGCAGAGAGAATCCATAGATCGAATTGGTGTAAACCCCGTTGACAATCGAGCCCCCGCTCGCCGACAAGCCGGTTGGTAAGACTGTGGCCTTCTGCCCGGCCGGCGGCGGAGCCTGGCCGGGCGCGGGTGGGGTCTGGGCAGGGTTCTGTGCCAGCAAGGCGCTACCCAGTGCGATCGTTGAAAGCGTCCAACTAACTAGCATGAAAGGCTTCTTCATCGGAATGCGAGCCTAGCACTTCGATATGCGACAACACAATTACAGGAGCGATACCCGACAGCAGGAGCGCACTTCTTTTAGACCCCTGCAATTTCCCGGGGCCGCAAAACGAGGGCAAAGAGCAACCATCGGATCCGGCGAAACTGCAGTTCTGGTTGACGTCGGGACCAAAATCGCTTACGCTTCGTCCAATCCCCGTCCATCCCCCGGGGGTCTCAGCCGATCCGTAGGCACTCCCATCCTCCACTGCCTTTAACGGAAGCGGCGTGTTGTGTATCCACAAGGAGACCTGCCATGGCCGGAAAATCTCTGGTTCTCAGCCTGATTCTTTGTGTTTCGGCGATCGGAGCACGCGCTGCCGCGAGGGAGGAAATTGTCCCCGCCGGAACGATTCTGCACTGCACGATGGACGAGCAAAACTTTTCATCCAAGACGGCACAAGTCGGAGATCCCGTTCTCTGCCATCTTGGCCCACTCAATACCTTCGGACACTCCGTGTTTCCGCGCGGCGCGATGCTGAGCGGACACCTTCAGGAATCCAAAGATCCCGGCCATTTCGTTGGGAAGGGCTGGCTGGAGCTGGAATTCGACCGCATCATCCTTCCGGGCGCCGAAGTGATGCCCCTGGCCGCCAAGATCATCGCCGCGCCGCATCTCAAGACCGACAAAGAAGGCAAGTTACACGGCGGCGGCCACCCCACGCGGGACACGGTGGAGTGGATGATCCCCGTTCTATGGCCGATCAAGATCCTCACTCTGCCGGCGCGAGGACCCTACCCGGCTTTGAAGGGTGAAAGTCGCCTGACCATGCGATTGATGGAAGACGTGGTCGTGCCTCTACCGGCGCCGTCCCGTGCCGCAGTCCCTTCGCCGCCATGGGCGATGCCCACCAGCTACATTCCCTCGCCGTACGGGCTCATGCGGCCTGCTTCTCTGACTAGCCGCGAACCGGCCGCCGAGGTTCGTACCGTTGCGGATGCCGGCACACCGCTGCCGGGACGCGCGATGTTGGTCAACACACGGTCGGTTGAGCCGGTAACTGCCGACGTCCGTGAGACGGCAGCCCAGCCGCCGGCGCAGTCAACTGGAGATGTTGCTGGCATCCCGGCTACTGTCGTCGTATTGAAAGGCGGCTCGGCGTTTCTCTCGCGGGAGTACTGGGTGCAAGGTGGTCAGATCGAGTGCGTTTCAGCAGACGGCCAGCAAGGGGCCTTCCCGCTGGAAGCGATCGACCTGGACCAGACGATCCACGTGAACCGCGAGCGGCACGTTGACTTCGTATTGCATGGGAAGAGTGGCGTGCTCGAGCAGTAGGCTGGCTTCGCCACCAACAAAAGGAAACCGGAGGCCGCGGCCTCCGGTTTTTTCTATCGCGACGAACTAGCTGATTTTCTCGCCCACCGACTTTCCCTGGGAAAAGAGATAGAGATAATCGGGGCCACCGGATTTCGAATCGGTTCCCGACATATTGAAACCACCGAACGGGTGTGCCCCGGCAATCGCCCCCGTGCACTTGCGGTTGATGTAGAGATTGCCAACGTGGAAATCCCCTATGGCGTGTTCGATCTTGTCCCTAGAGTTCGTATAAACCGCACCCGTCAGTCCAAATTCGGTGTCATTGGCGATATCCAGCGCCTGATCAAAGTTCTTTGACTTGATCACAACCAATACCGGTCCGAAGATCTCCTCTTGTTCGAGTTTCGACTTCGGTTGGATATCGGCAAACACAGTAGGCTGAAGAAAGAAACCTTCGCCTGCATTCGGCGCACGGCCGCCGCCCGTGAGCAAACGACCGTCCCGTTTGCCGGCTTCAATGTATTCCAGAATGGTCTTCATCGAGCCTTCGTTAATCACGGCGCCCATGTTGAAGTTCTCGGCCGGATCGCCGATCGTGAACTTCTCGACACGTGCTTTCAACCGATCCAGGAACTTGTCGTAAATACGCTCATCGACAATCGCGCGCGAACACGCCGAGCATTTTTGCCCCTGGAAGCCAAAGGCCGCCTGCGCGACGCCTTCCACTGCGGCATCCAGATCCGCATCGGCGTCGACGATGATGCCGTCTTTGCCGCCCATCTCAAGAATTGTTCGCTTGATCCAGATCTGGCCCGGAGCCTGGGTTGCGGCGCTCTTGTTGATGTGAAGCCCGACCTCGCGGGAACCGGTGAATGCGATATAGCGAGTCTTCGGATGGGCGACCACGGCATCGCCAAAGCTGCCGCCTGCCCCGGGACAGAAATTGACTACACCCTCAGGCATGCCTGCTTCTTCCAGCAATTCAACGAATTTCGCGGCGATTGTCGGCGAGTCGCTGGAGGGCTTGAGGATCACCGTATTGCCGCAAACGATCGACGCCAGCGTCATGCCGGCCATGATCGCGCACGGAAAATTCCAGGGCGGAATGACGGCGCCGACTCCGAGCGGAATGTAGAAAAGGCTGTCGCGCTCTCCGGGCAGCTGCACATTCGGAGCAGCTTTCGCCAGTCGGAGCGCTTCGCGGCTGTAGAGTTCACAGAAATCGATGGTCTCCGCGATATCGCCGTCCGCCTCAGCCCAGTTCTTGCTCACTTCGAAGACAAGCCAGGCCATGAACTCAAACTTGCGTTCACGCAGAAGGTCGCCCACCCGGAACACAAGGCTTGCTCGTTCTTCAACGGAGGTCCGCCTCCACGATTCAAAAGCCTTCAGAGCAGCGCTCATCGCAGGCTCAACGTGATCGCGGCCAGCCTTTTGATGGATCCCCACCACCTGCGACGGCCGGGCAGGATTGATGGACTTGATCTTTTCACCCGTCTTCACGCGTTTGCCGCCGATGATGAGATCGTATTCCCGGCCCAGTTGGCCTCGGACTTTCTCGATCGCGGAGCGCATCTTGCGGGCATTCTCTTCCCGGGTGAAATTGACAGACGGCTCATTCACAAAGGGTCCCGCATGCAAGCGGACTTGTAGACGCGGTGGGGCTTCTATGGTTGCCATGAGTGCACCTCGGTAGGGATACGAAAATCAGGTCCGGAGTTGGACGAGATGATTGTTTACTGGTTTATTGTAGCACCGGATTTCGCGGGGCACCGCGACTCCCGCAGATCACACGCAGTAGACTCCGACCGACCGGTCTTTCGGAAATGCGCTGTTGAATGTTGGCTCTTAGGACTGTTCGATTCTTACTTTTGCAGAAAGTCGGAGACCGCACTCACAACTCGATCGTTCTCGCAGTTCGTCAGCTGATGACCGCATTCGTTGTCGACCGTAAGTATTTCGGCATGAATCAGCTTGCCGAATTCGAGAGCGGGTCCCGGCGTCACCGTGTGGTCCTGCACCGCGAGCACAGCCAGCACCTTCGCTTTCACAGCGGCAGCTGCTTTCTCCATCGAACCGCCGAACGCGTCGGAAACATCCAGCGCCATCATCGCTTGATCCTGCCGAAGATGGTTGTTTGCGTCGTAGGCGGTATCCGTTTTTGCCTGTGACAGCGAAGCCAATGCCTGCTCACGCGTGGTTTGCGCGTTGTAGTGCTGTGGAGTTGTAAGCACGAGCGCCCCAAACT
>Ga0210408_10005903_pt1 | contig 10666 bp, 9 predicted proteins | sample IncBWH4MmetaG_FD_155471 | JGI IMG/M metagenome (GOLD analysis project Ga0210408, IMG submission 155471) | Forest soil microbial communities from Barre Woods Harvard Forest LTER site, Petersham, Massachusetts, United States - Inc-BW-H-4-M | ecosystem: Environmental > Terrestrial > Soil >... | reverse complement strand
AAGGCGCGCGCATCGGCCCAGGCGATGTCGATCACGCACATGTGCGACACGTCGAACACGCCGGCGTCGCGCCGCACCGCGTGGTGCTCCTCGATCTGGGAGCCGTAGTGCAACGGCATTTCCCAGCCGCCGAAATCGACCATGCGAGCGCCCGCGGCCAGGTGGACCTCGTACAGCGCGGTGCGTTTCAGCATGCAAGCCGTCCCCGATCGGAAACGGCGAATTATCGACCATCCGAGCAATGGCCGCGCGCCGCGCGCAATGGACAGTGGGTCTGGCTAGCCGACCCGCTCGGCCAGGGTGCCTTCGATCTGGCGCCGCAGCGAGCGCCACTCACCTTCCAGCGACGCCACCGCCGCCTCGGCCCGGCCCAGATCGGCGGCGCGGGCGTCGCTCTCGAGCGCCGCGCAGATGGCCGCCAGCCTCATCGCGCCGGTGTGCGCGCTGGATGACTTCAGCGCGTGCGCCGCGGTGGCGATCACCGCCGCGTCGCGGCGCTGCCAGGCCTGCTGGATCGCAGCCAGGTGCCTGGGCGCATCGTGCAGGAACAGCTGCAGCACCGTGCCGAGCAGCTCGGGCCTGGCGCTGCCGCCCAGCTCGCGAATCCGTTCCAGCACGGCCCTGTCAAGGACCGGGGAATCGAAGCGCCGATGCTCGCCCGGCACCAGGAAATTGCGCGAGCGGGCCGCCGCATCCTGCGCGGCGGCGGCCGGGTCGCCGTCGGCGATCGGCGGCAGCACCTTGAGCCAGCGCGCCAGCACCTGGTGCAGCTGCGGCGAGGAGAACGGCTTGGGCAGGAAATCGTCCATGCCGGCCGCCAGGCACTGCTCGCGCTCCTGCGCCATCGCATTGGCGGTCAACGCAACGATCGGCGTGTGCCCGCCGACGCTGGCCTCCCCGACCCGGATCGCCCGCGTGGCGTCCAGGCCGTCCAGCACGGGCATCTGCACGTCCATCAGGATCAGGTCGAAGGCGCTTTGGTGGGCCGCCCGGACCGCGGCGCGGCCGTCGATCGCCAGCGCCACCGTCAGCCCGACCCGCTGCAGCATGCCTTCGGCCACCGCCTGGTTCACCGGGTTGTCCTCCACCAGCAGCACGTGCCCGGTAAAGCGCGGAACCGGCGCCGGCCTGGCCACGGCCCGCCGCGCCCAGTTGCAGGTCCCGGTGATCAGCTCCTCGGCCACGCGCGCGAGCTGCGACATCCGCGGCGGCTTGTTCACCGACACGATCCGGTCCGAATTGGAGATCCAGCCGTTTTCCAGGCGCGCCGTCACCGGCGCCATCAGCGCCACGTACAGCTCGCCCAGATTGGCACGGGCGCGCAGCGCGCTCACCAGGCGCTGGCTCGCGCTGCAGGTGAAATCGAAATCGACCAGCAGCAGCCGGTACGGCGCGCCCCGCTGCGCCGCCTCGCGCGCCTCCCCCAGCGCCGCCTCCAGTTCGACCTGCGTCACGTCGTGCAGACCCAGGCGCGCAAGCTGCTGGCGCACGATCGTGCGCAGCATCGGCCGGTCGCCCGCGATCAGCACCCGGAAGTCGACCTCGCGCGGCACGAGCGGCGCGACCATCGATCCGGCGCCGAGCTCCACCGTGCACCAGAACCTGGAGCCGTGGCCCGGCTCCGACTGGAAGCCCACCGCGCCGCCCATCAGCTCGGTGAGCTGGCGCGAGATCACCAGGCCCAGCCCGGTGCCGCCGAAGCGGCGCGTGGTCGAGTCGTCGGCCTGGGTGAAGGCCGCGAACAGGCGCTCGCGCTGGCCGGCCTCGATTCCGATGCCGGTGTCCGACACTGCCAGCGCCAGCCGGCACGTCGAGGCAAAGGCGTCGTCGCCAGGCGCCGCGGCCGGCCGATCGGGCGCGAGCGTCGCACCGATCGGGCGCAGGTGTTCGGCCGCCTCGGCGGGCGTGACCTCGATCAGCACGCTGCCGTGCTCGGTGAACTTGATCGCGTTGGAAACGAAGTTGGTCAGGACCTGGCGCAGCCGGGTCGGGTCGCCCACCAGCCGCGCCGGCAGCTCCGGTGCGGTCCAGGCCAGGATCTCCAGGCCCTTGCGCTGCGCGCGCTCGGCGAAGGCAGCGGCCACGTCCTCGACCAGTTCCAGCAGGTCGAATTCGATGCGCTCCAGCTGCAGCTTGCCGGCCTCGATCTTGGAGAAGTCCAGGATGTCGTTCATCAGCGCCAGCAGCGACGTGGCCGACCCGTGGATCGTGTGCGCAAACTGGCGCTGCTGCTCGGTCAGGTCCGAGTCCATCAGCAGCTCGGTCATGCCCAGCACGCCGTTCATCGGGGTGCGGATCTCGTGGCTCATGTTGGCCAGGAAGGCCGACTTGGCCTGCGCCGCCGCCTCGGCCGCCTGCTTGGCTTCCACCAGCGCCTGCGTGCGGCGGCTGACCGTGTCCTCGAGCTCGGCCCGGTAACGGGTCAGCGCCCTGATCGCGTTTTCCTGGCGGCGCCAGGCGCGCCGCAGCAACAGCAGCGAGAACCAGCCGGCGGCGCACATCGCCGCCAGAAACAGCCCATCGACCAGCGCCTCGTTGTACCAGGGCAGCAGGTAGTCGAGGGGCGACAGACCCACCGCCACGTACAGCGGATAGTTGCCGATCCGGTGAAACGCGAACGTGCGCCACTGGCCATCGATCGGGCTGGTGGCCTGGTAGGTTGCAGCATTCAAACCCTGGCGCAGCAGCGCCAGCAGTTGTGGCGAGCCGACCTTCACGCCGGCGCCGGTCGACTGGCCGCTGACCTGCGGATAGCGCACCAGCACGTTGTGCTCGGCATCGAACAGCGCCACCGAACCGTGGGCGCCGACCTTCATCGAAGAAATCACCTCGTACAGCCGCTCGGTGCCGATCAGGGCCCGCACCACGCCCGCAAACGATCCATCCGGCCATTCGAGCCGTCGCGCCATCGGCAGCTCCCACCGGCCGGTGGTGCGCGCCAGGATGGGCGGGGCGAACACCAGGTCCGGCTGGTCGTGCGCACGCTGGTAGTACAGCCGGTCGGAAATGTCGACCGGCTTGGCCGGATCGACGCCGGATCCGAACTTGAGTCGACCCGCCGGGTCGGTAGCGCGCAGATTGGAGATCTGGCCCAGGCGATCCTGCTGCCGGGACAGGTAGGCGTTGAAGGTCTGCGTCGACCGGTGCATGTCGGTGGCCTGCAGCCGGAACTCGTCGGCCGCCCCCGCCAGCACCAGGTCCGTCTCATGCAGGGTCGCGAACAGGTACTGCTCGAGCAGACTCGCCAGGCCATCGGCGTTGTCGGTCGCCTCGCGGTGCAACCGCTGGTGCGTCTGCCACAGCGAATGGCCCAGGAAGCCGGCCACCACCAGCAGTCCCAGCAGGAACGCCGCAATCGTCGTGGTCTGTGGACGCCGAAGGTCCATGGGCCTGCCCCCGCCTGACGGCCCCAGGATTCCGGGACCTTGGCCCCAGTAACGGCGCGAGCGCGCCGCAACTGAAGCCGCGGCGGGAAAATCGGGCCTTTTCGTCGGCATCAATGGCCGGTGCCGGCCATGCAACGGCAACGGCCGCGCCGGATCCCGGCCGCGTGGCGCGGGCCATCCGGCCCCGCTTCAGGTCCGCGGCAGAGTGACCCCGGTTTGGCCCTGGTACTTGCCGCCGCGGTCGCGATACGAGGTCTCGCACACCTCGTCGGACTCGATGAAGATCACCTGGGCGCAGCCTTCGTTGGCGTAGATGCGGGCCGGCAGCGTCGTGGTGTTGGAGAACTCCAGCGTCACGTGGCCTTCCCACTCGGGCTCCAGCGGGGTGACATTCACGATGATGCCGCAGCGCGCGTACGTACTTTTACCCAGGCAGATCGTCAGCACGTTGCGCGGAATGCGGAAGTATTCGATGGTGCGGGCCAGCGCGAACGAATTGGGCGGAATGATGCACACGTCGCCGCGCAGATCGACGAAGGAGTTCGGGTCGAAGGCTTTCGGATCGACGATGGTCGAGTTGATGTTGGTGAAGATCTTGAACTCCGGCGCGCAGCGGATGTCGTAGCCGTAGCTCGACGTTCCGTACGAGACGACCCGGCGGCCGTCGACGCTGCGGACCTGGGTCGGCTCGAACGGCTCGATCATGCCCAGGGCCGCCATGCGGCGGATCCAGCGGTCGCTTTTCACGCTCATGGCGGGCACGATACGCGAACGAAAAGGCTTGCACCGGAAGCCGGGCTGGGTTACATAATCGGGTCCACCTTCCCGCGTGCCGCCGGTACCAGCCGGTCAGGAATGGAAAAATGCCGTTGGACCGGAGTCGCACCTACCGCCACAGCGCACCGCCCGATGCGCGCCGCTCCCCTCCGAACGACTGGATACCGGCGCAGCCCGGTGACCCGATCCAGGAAATCGACACGCCGGCGCTGATCCTGGACCTGGACAAGTTCGAGGCCAATTTAAAGCGAATGGCCGATTTTGCGGCGCGCGCGCACGTGCGGATCCGCCCGCATGCGAAGGTCCACAAGTGCGCGGAGATCGCCCGCCGCCAGATCAATGCGTTCGACCGCGGCATCTGCTGCCAGAAGCTGGGCGAGGCCGAGGCGATGCTGGCCGGCGACGTCACCGACATCCTGATCACCAGCCAGGTGGTCGGCGAGCGCAAGATGCGGCGCCTGGCGCGGCTGGCGCGCCACTACGCGCCGGCGCGGCTGGGCCTGTGCATCGACCACCCGGACGTCGCGCGGCAACTGGCGGCGGTGTGCGAGGCCGAAGAAGCACGCCTGGAAGTGTATGTGGACGTCGACCTGGGCCAGAACCGCGGCGGGGTGCAAACGCCCGAGGCGGCCGTCGAGCTGGCGCGCATCCTGGTGTCGAGCCCCAACCTGTCGCTGATGGGGATCCACGCTTTTTCCAGCATGGCACAGTACCGGCGCGGCGCTCCGGAGCGGCGTGAGGCGACCGACCGGGGCGCGCAGCGCGCCTCGGTGATGCGCGATGCGCTGCTGGCCGCCAACCTGCCGTGCAACGTCGTGTGCGGCGGCGGCACGGGATCGTTCCTGTACGAGGCCGCCAGCGGCGTTTTCAACGAGATCCACGCCGGCTCCTTCGCGCTGATGGACATCAATTACACCCGCAACGAGCACGATCCGGCCGGTCCCCGCTTCGAGTGCGCCCTGTTCGTGCTGAGCTGCGTGATCAGCGTGGGCGAAGAGCGCGCGACGCTGGATGCGGGGCTGAAGGCGTTTTCGACCGACACCGGACCGCCCCAGCCGACCTTCGCCGGGTGGCGCGTGCGCGCGGTCGCCGATGAACACACGGTGCTGATACGCGCCACCGAGGACGGCCAGCCGGTCAAGCTGGGCGACAAGGCGCTGCTGATTCCTAACCGCAGCGATCCGACCGTGAACCTGCACGACTGGATCGTCGCGGTCCGCGCCAACTCGGTCGAAGCGGTCTGGCCCATCGACGCCCGCGGCGCGATGTACTGAGGCGGGCCGCGCCGCGGCCCTCATTTCATTGCACGGGCGGGGGCGCGGCGGCCTCGGGGGGAGCAAAGCGCGGCTGCAGCGCGGTCAGCTGCTCCTCGGTGGTCGCGACCAGCCAGCGGCGCGCGCTGTCGACCTGGTGGCGGTTGTGATCGCGGAACGGACCCATCGCCGGCGCTTCCTTCCACAGCAGCGGCGCGCTGCGGCTGGTGCGGGCCGAGGGCGTTCCCACCAGCAGGCAGTACGGTCCCAGCGGCAGCGACACCAGCGGCAGGGCCGGCTTGGCGCGCACCCGCCAGTCGATGAACGGGGCGTCCGAGATCAGGAAGGGCTGCGGAAATCCGTAGAAGATCGTGAAGTCGTAGAGCGCCAGCTGCTCGCGCACGCCGACCCACAGGCGCCGCACGTCCTCGATCACCGCGGCGCGGATCTCGTGGTCGAACATCGGCTCCTGCGTATAGCGCGCCTGGGCCTGCTCGGCGTCGCGCTGATAGGCGCTGACCAGGGCCAGTTCCACACAGTCCTGCACTGCACGCGCCACCTCGGCCGGCGAGCCCGCCTCGGTGGAGCGGCCATGCTGCGCGGCATGCAGCAGCCGCGCCAGTCCCCCCTCGTGCAGCGCCGGGCCGGCGTGCGCGTCGGGTGGCGCATCCTTCAGCAGCGAGACATAAATATGGGTTTCGACAGCGAAATGCGCCTTCTTGCCTTCGTCGAAGCGGATTTCGCCGCTGGCGCAATCGAGGTAGCGGGTGCCAACGCGTCCGTGCTCCCAGACCCAGTTGCGCAGGAAGGGACGCAGCGCGTGCAGCGCTTCGGGTTTCGTCACCCGCCGATGATGGTTGGGGCGCGCCCGGCCGTCAAGCGCGGCGCCGAACTACGACAGGTTGATCAGGGTCGAGCCCGAAGCCCACAGAAAAGGGCCGCCGACGATGCTCTCGGACTGCGCGGGGCCGGGGTCGCCGTCGTGGGTGGTCGCGGCCGATGACGGGCCGCTAAGCGGCATCGCCGACGCGGGCCGCCTGTCGAGCAGCGAAAAGAGGGTTTCGGGATCGAGGTTCATGGGGATGTCCTCCTACCCATACAGACGCAAAGCTCGACCCAACCCCGACAGGCCGCGCTCATCGAATCGCAGTTGCCTGCGATCTGACTAGGACACAGCGTGAAGGAGCGATAGCTGATCGTCCCTTTTCGGAGCGCAGTAGACATCCACGTGGAACTTCCATTCACGTGGGACTTCGTTCAAACGAAACAAGGGGGACATCCGATGAGTAACCGAGTCACCAGCAAGCTGCTGGCAGGGACGATTTTGATCCTGGTAATCGGGGCTGCGCCCGCCGCCCGCGCCGACGGTTCAGCGCGCGAGCACGCAGACGCGGAGCGTGCGGCCGGCACCCCCGTGACCGCATCCTGCGGGCAGGTGTCGCGCGGCAACGGCTGCGTGCTCTATACGGTTCCAGCAGGACACGCGTTCGTGCTCGAGACCGTCACCTGGTCGACGTACTTTCCGAACATCGCGAACGTCTACGCAATTCAAATTTTCGGGGCGGTGCCGCCTTCCGGCACCGGCCTGCCCATGGGCACCGGCTTTCAGGTCAACATCGTCGGCACGGTGGCCCAGGCCTACCTGAGCAGTCCCGCAGAGCTCGTCAGTGTCGGCAGCCAGGCCGTACGGTGGTATTTCACGGAAGGCCAAGTAATATCCGCCAGCCCGATCATGGCGGGCAACAGTATCCCGACGGACGTTGTGATGGCCGCTGGAATTTCGGGTCGCCTCGAATCGCGATAGATGGACCGGGCGGCCACCGACAGGTGGCCGCCGACGGTGTGACGGCAACCAAGGGGTGGCAAAAATCCCTGAAGACAAAGCATCAAGGAGACAGCACGCATGCCTTACCGCAATCGGTCCGCGGCGTCCCTGGCCGCCTTTTGTGTACTGGCCTTGGCCGCCGCGGCGCCGGTCGCTGCGTCAGCAGCGGTCACCGACCCCTTCGCCGGTCGCGACCCGTCGGTGGCGCCCGGAAACGACTTTTTCGCCAATGCCAACGGCGCCTGGCTGCGCCGGACCGAGATCCCTGCCGATCGCAGCAGCTACGGCGTGGGCGCCCAGTTGCAGGAACTGGCGGACCAGCGAATCAACGAGATCATCCGTGACGCCGAGCAGAATGGCGCCGCACCCGGCAGCGAGATGCGCAAGATCGGCGACTACTTCGCCACGTTCATGGACGAGGAGGCCATCGAGGCCAAGGGTCTGAAGCCCCTGCAGCCGGCCTTGCAGGCCATTGACGCCATCGGCGACCGGGCGGCGCTGGCGCGCGCGCTGGGCGCCACGGTGCGCGCCGACGTCGACGTGCTTAACAACACGAACGTCTACACCCGCAACATCCTCGGCTTGTGGGTCGCCCAGGACCTCGACGAGCCCGCACGTTATGCGCCCTACCTGCTGCAGGGCGGGCTGGGCATGCCCGACCGCGATTACTACATCGAGGACACGCCGCACATGCGCGAGATCCGCGCGCGCTATCGCGAACACATCGCGACCGTGTTGCGCCTGAGCGGCCTGGCCGATGCAGACGCGCGCGCCGCACGCATCTTCGACCTCGAACTGCGCATGGCCCGGGTGCACGCCACCCGCACCGAGACGGTCGACGTCAAGCGGGGCGACAACCACTGGCGGCGTGCACAGTTCGACGTCAAAGCGCCCGGGCTGGACTGGGATGAATTCTTCCGGGCGGCGGGGCTCGCGCAGGCTCCCGAATTCATCATCTGGCAACCACAGGCCGTCACCGGGATCGCCGCGCTCGCCGCCAGCGAGCCGATCGCGACCTGGCAGGATTACCTGCGTTTTCACACCGTCGACCACCTGGCCGGCTACCTGCCGCGCGCCTTCGCACAGGAGCAGTTCCACTTCTACGAGAACGTGCTGGACGGCACACTGCGGATTCGCGAGCGCTGGAAGCGCGCCGTGGCCGCCACCAGCGAGGCTCTGGGCGAAGCAGTCGGCCACCTGTACGTGCAGCACTATTTCCCGGCGGCCGACAAAGCACAGGTCGAGCAGCTGGTGCGCAATCTGATCGCCGCGTTCAACCGGCGCCTGGACCAACTCGCCTGGATGGACCCTCAGACCCGCCGTCAGGCCAAGCAGAAGCTCGCCACGCTGAAGGTCGGCGTCGGCTATCCGGACCGCTGGCGCGACTACGGTGCGCTGGAGGTGGTGCGCGGCGATGCGGTCGGTAATCGCCTGCGCGCGGAGGCGTTCGAGACCCGCCGCAACCTGGCCAAGCTGGGCCGGCCGATCGACCGGGACGAATGGGTGATGAACCCGCAGCTGGTCAACGCCGTGAACCTGCCGGTGATGAACGCCATCCAGTTTCCCGCCGCCATCCTGCAGGCGCCCTTCTTCAGCGCCGACAACCCGGCCGCGGTGAACTATGGCGCCATTGGCGCCACAATCGGCCACGAGATCAGCCACAGCTTCGACGACCAGGGAGCCTTGTTCGATGCGAGCGGCAGGCTGCACAACTGGTGGACGCCGGGCGACTTCGCGCACTTCCAGGCTTCCGGCGAGGCGCTGGCGCGCCAGTACGACGCCTACCACCCCTTCGCGGACGTCGCCGTCAACGGCACGCTGACGCTGAGCGAGAACATCGCCGACCTGGCCGGCCTGTCCGTCGCCTATGACGCCTATCACCTGTCGCTGGCCGGTTCGCCCGCGCCCCTCGTAGCGGGCCTGACCGGCGACCAGCAGTTCTTCCTGGGATTCGCCCAGTCCTGGCGCAACAAGGTGCGCGAGCCGGCACTTCGAGAGCGCATCATCACCGACGGGCATGCCCCCGCCGAATACCGGGCCGACACCGTCCGCAATCTGGATGCCTGGTACGCGGCGTTCGACGTCCACCCCGGCCAGGCGATGTACCTTCAGCCGGCGCAGAGGGTGCGGATCTGGTAAGCGATCCGTGCCGACGCTCAAGCAGCCTGGACCGGGCACATGACCGACGCACTGCTGGCCAACATCGTCTGGCACAGCCTCGCCGGCCCTCATGCACCCTACGCTTGCGGCACCCAAAGCGCGCGTCGCTATGCACGGGGCTTTTCTCCCGTGATGGCGTTCGCAAACCCGGAACGCGCGGACTTTTCAGCGGTGGAGCCGTTCTGCGACGTCGGCGAGCACCTGTACTGCGCGGCATGGTCCGGTCCGGCGCCGTCCGGCTGGCGGATCGATGTGGACAGCATGGGTCACCAGATGCTGTGGGAGGGCGGCGTCCCGGCGATCGACCCGGGGCTTTGCGCCGTGCGCCTGGGCGCTGGACACGTGCCGCAGATGCTGCAACTCACTGCTCTGACGAAGCCGGGACCGTTCGCGGAAAGGACGGTCGAGCTGGGCGAGTACTACGGCGTCTTCGAGGGCGAACGATTGATCTCGATGGCGGGGGAGCGGTTTCATGCGGGGACCCTCAGGGAGATCAGCGGCGTGTGCACGCACCCCGACTTCCAGGGTCGCGGCCTGGCACGCCGGCTGGTCGAAATGCTGCTTCGGATCGAGCTGGCGCGCGGCGAGGCTCCCTTCCTGCACGTCATGACCGACAACCACCTGGCTCGGCGCGTCTATGAACGCATGGGATTTCGTCGAATACAGGACTGCGTCGTACGGGTGCTGTCGCGCACGTAAACTACATACCTTTCGCTGCCTCTCACACCTGCAAAGGAATTCGAATGACAAGCGCGACCGTTGTGCGATCGTTCGGGGCGATCCTGCTGTTCGGACTTGGCGTGGCCACCGGGATCGTCGCGCAGACGAGGACCGATTCGCCTAAGCGGGTCGAGCAAAAGCGCGCGGACCTGAGCGGCGCGTCCGGCATGGAGGTGATCGCGTCGACGGCGGAATACAAGCCCGGCGAGGGGATCGACCTGCACTTCCACCACGGCGTCGAGGCAGCCTACGTGCTGCAGGGCGCGCGCGTGCAGCCGCCAGGCAAGGACCCGATCACCCTGGCGACGGGCGCGACGATCATGAACCTGCGCGACGTCAAGCACGGCGGATTCAAGGTCGTCGGCGACACGTCGTTGAAGCTCTTCACAGTTCACGTCGTGGACAAGGGCAAGCCCCTGTACGACTATTCGAACTGACGCCCGTGAGACGAGCGATTCTGCCGGTCTGCCTGTGCTTCGCGCTGGCTGGCGCGTTCGCCCAATCGGAAACATTCGAAAGGAGCGCCACGCCCGCGGAGATCCAGG
>Ga0210408_10005902_pt1 | contig 10667 bp, 10 predicted proteins | sample IncBWH4MmetaG_FD_155471 | JGI IMG/M metagenome (GOLD analysis project Ga0210408, IMG submission 155471) | Forest soil microbial communities from Barre Woods Harvard Forest LTER site, Petersham, Massachusetts, United States - Inc-BW-H-4-M | ecosystem: Environmental > Terrestrial > Soil >... | reverse complement strand
GCGGCCATCCTCCGCGGATTCCCATCTCGGGGGCCCCCCGCGCGGCGCACCCTCGCTCTCCACGCGCTCTCGTCGAGGGGCTCACACGGGCTACCGCGCCGGCCGGGGAAGGCAGGGCGCGGAACCTCACGCTCCCGGCACGCGCCGTCTCTCCACCGGCTCATCGGGGAGGACGCCCCGCGCGCTGCACATGCCGCGGTCCCCCTCCCCCGCACGAGGCAATGTCCACGCAGGTGCGCCCGCGGTGGGACAGACCGTGAGCACAACCCCATCAGGCGGCTCCGCACCCGGAGGACCCGTTCAGAGCGGGGCCCCCGGTCAGGGCGGGAGCTCGGGTGGTGGAGGGGAACCCGTGGGCTCAGCCGCCGGCAACGGCTCCGGGGCGGGTGCCTCACAGGCTCCGAGCCCCGGGGAAGGCGGCGGCTCCTCCGGCGCAGGCCAGCCGGGTGGGGGCTCTGGCTCCGGCAGCCCCGAAGGGTCGAGCGGATCGAGCGGATCGGAACCCACGGGCTCCGGCACGGAATCCTCCGGCTCAGGCAAAGAACAGTCCGGTTCGCTGGTCGGGACGGTGGTGCATGAAGTCGGCAACATCCTCGAACATCTGCTGCCCTGAGCCTCGATCCACCGTGTCCGGGTCGGTCCACCGTGTCCGGGTCGGTCGCCTCGGGGGGTGCCGGGCGCATGCGCCGCAGGCCGGTGAATTTTTTTCTGCACGAGAGAGAGCGTGAGATGCGTGGACCGGGTGTGTCGCACCGGTTGTCCTTCCCATAGGAAGACAGCCCGGCAAAACGAATCGACCGCGCCGAGGTGTGGCGCAAGGAGGTTGACCATGAAACGGATCATCCTATTTTCCGTGTTGGCCATCGCCATGACGCTGACTGCCCCTGGGGTTGCGTCGGCGGCTCATCACGGGCATGGCCGCAATGCCGCCCGCCACGCTCGCGGGCATGCGCGGAAGGCCAGGCGTCATCGTCTGGTGCGGTTCGGCGATCTCACCGGACCCTCCGCCCCTGGGTCGGGCACGCCCACTGGAACCAGCACGACCCCCGGATCCACGTCCCCTACCTCACCAACCACCCCCACTGGCGAATCGGCGGGGAAGGTCCTCACCTTCGAAAACGGGGTGCTCACGATCGAACTGACCGGTGGCGCCAAGGTGAGCGGGCAGGTGACCGAACGCACCAGGCTCATATGCATCCCCGCCACCCCCCCGACGCCGACCGGCACCGGCGAAGACGACCAAGGTGGGGGCGACGACCAATCGGGTGACCAGGAAGGGGAGCACGGTGGACCACCGCCCTGGCAGTCCTCCACCTCCTCCGACGGCGGCTGGGGCGGCGAAGACCATGCGCAGGCCGGCGGCGACGAAGGTGACGACCAGATGGACATGAATGACGAAGACGACCAGCCACCGAGCTGCGAAACGACTGCGCTGGCACCTGGGGCGACGGTGCGCGGGGCGGAGCTGAGCCTAACCGGCTCCGGTGCGGTGTGGGAGTGGGTCGCTGTGATCCACTAGCACCAAGAGAGCGCCACCACCACCCATCCGGCCCGCACGGAGCTCCAGCTCTCCGTGCGGGCCGCTGGGTTTCGTGCGCCCCGCTTCGGGTAAACGCACAGGACCATCCGGTCTTTTCCTCAATCTCCGTGAGGTTGGGGCCGATATGGTGTTCAACAGAGTTATGGGACGAGTGGGCGCCCCACTGCCGGGGCTGCTGGGAGAATGGATCGGGGAACCCGGTGTGGGGTGGGCCCCATGAAATGACATGAGCCCGAGAATCTCCACGCGTCTGCTGGCCACGCAGTCGGATGAGCGGTTGGTGGCGCTGGTAGGGCAGGGCCATGAGCGTGCCTTCGAGGCGTTCGTGCACCGCTACCGCAGGCAGTTGCTGAGCTACTGCCGACGGCTCGGGCTCACGGAGGCGCGCGCCGAGGACGTGCTGCAGCTGGCGCTGCTGAAGAGCTGGATCGCGCTGCGAGAGGGCGCCGACGTGAGCCAGCCCAAAGCGTGGCTGTACCGGATCGTGCACAACGTCGCCCTCAATGCCATGCGCGACGCCGCCCGCGAGCCCGATCGAGTCGCCGACCCCTCCCGCTGGGCCAGCGCGAGAGAATCGGAGATGGACCGCGGGCTGATCACGCGCGAGGCGCTCACCGAGGTGGCATCCCTGCCCCCGCTGCAGCGCGAGGCGATCATCCGCACCGCGGTGGTGGGGCACAGCCACGAGCAGGTTGCCACCGATCTCGGTATCACCCACAGCGCGGTGCGTGGACTGGTGTACAGGGCACGGGTCGCGCTGCGCACCGCCGCCACCGCACTGACCCCGACCACCCTGCTCCAGTGGATCGCCGGTGGCTCTGGTCAGAGCGCTCCGGCTCCCGAACGGCTTGCCGAACTCGCCGCGGGCGGGGGGACGGCCGGCCTCGGCGGGTTGCTGCTCAAGGGCGGCGCCGTGGCGGCAACCGCGGGCACGCTCATCGCCGGTGCCGTGGTCCACACCCAGAGCCACGCTCCTCCTCGCCAACCTCGCCGCACCATGGCAGCCCACGTCGCTCCCCCGCACACTGGCTCAGGAGGCCCCGTATCGGAGGGCGCTCTCACGAGCGCCTCGCGGGGAGAGCTCGCATGGGCGATCTCCGAGCACCGCATCGCCCTCCGGGTACGTACCCACAGGCGACCCCTGAGATCGGCGGTGGGGGTCGGTGGTCGCCCGGGGCACGGTTCGGCCCGCGGCGGGCCACTGGCTAGTGTGGTGGCTCCCACCCCCAAGCATCATCTGGCCCCCTCACCGTCCGGCGGACTGGGCAACGGCGGCAGTGGCTCACCCAACACCGCCGGGGCTTGGTACGTCGAACAACGCGCTGCCCCTCCGCGTGGCGCTCCCGAACATGCGGACCGGGGCAAGGGGCCACGCCAAATCGATGTGACAGTTCAGAGCGGGGACCCAGGGCAGACGGTGGCCTCGGGGCAGGGTGATGGCGGCGGGTCGCGTGGGGACGGCGGATCGGCTCGCGGGGATGGCCCGAATTTTGGGGAGGGGCCAAGCCACCTTGGTGGGTCCGGCCAGGACGGAGGGTCTGGTCTGGGCACGGGATCCAATCAGGGGACCGGGTCTGGCCAGGACGCGGGGTCCAGTCGGGGTGGCGGCTCAGTCCAGGGCACGGGGTCCGGTGGCGGCGGTGGGTCCCCCCAAGACACGTGGTCCACTCAGGGCACCGGATCTGCTCAGGACACGAGGTCTGCTCACGATGGCGGGTCTGGCCAGGATACGGGGTCCAGTCAGGGCGGCGGGTCTGTTCAGGAAAGCGGATCTGGCCAAGACACCGGGTCGGCTTCGGATCGTTGATCGGACAGTCGTGCGCCCGGGTTGTCTGGCGGTACGATTCGAGGCCGCGCCGACGTAGCTCAACTGGTAGCAGCGCTCGCCTTGTAAGCGAGAGGTTGGGAGTTCGAGTCTCCCCGTCGGCTCTGCCCCGCGCGCGGTACCGCTCAGCCGGCCGCGGCGAGGTGCTCGGAGCGGATGTGGCCGTTGGGGGAGATCAGCTGGGAGTAGTCGCGGGGGTCCGCGCCGCTGTCCGCGTTGAGGCGTCGCTCGAGCTCCCCGAGCAGCACCCCGAACAGCAGGTGGCGCCACGTGGACTGCGCCAGCGCCCGCGGGTTGGCGAACGCCGCGGGCAGCTCGTCCCGGGCGGGGTGCAGGCGGTCGGCGAGCCCCACCAGGGGCCACGTGGCGAAGTTCTCCGCGAGGCCCGCCGCTGCGCCTCGCGCCCACGAGGGCAGCGGTGTGTGGGGGGCCACGTTGGCATACACCGCTCCGAACAGGGCCCCGTTCTGCAGGTGCAGGATCCAACCCGCCGCTAGCCATCCCCGCCCACGGGTGACTCCCTTGCCGAGCAGCTCCACGTCGTCGAAGGTCGATCCGAAGGCCCGCTTGTCCAGCGGCATCTGCGCCGCCCACACGCCCGCCGCCAGGGCGCCCGCGAGGGCCCCCCGAATGGTCTTGGCGCGGTCGATCGCCATCCTGGCCAACTGTAACGGTCTCCGCGCCCACGGGTATCCCAACCTATGGCCGCGAGCACGCCAACCTGGGTGGCCCGGGAGGCCGGCGGCGCGGAGCTAGGGTGCAATGAGTGGCCAAGCAAGTAATTGGAGAGAAGGGCCCCGGCGGGCTCGGCTCGCCGTCCTCGAGTGGGGAGGAGGGGCCCGGCTCGGCGGGCTCCGCCCGCCTGCGCTACCAATCGAGTGGGGAGGAGGGGCCCGGCTCGGCGGGCTCGGCTGGCCTGCGCTACCAATCGAGTGGGGAGGAGGGGCCCGGCTCGGCGGGCTCCGCCCGCCTGCGCCACCAATCGAGTGGGGAGGAGGGGCCCGGCTCGGCGGGCTCCGCCCGCCTGCGCCACCCTCCAGGGCCCAAGCCCAAGGCGGAGCTCGACGGGGAGTTCTCGGAGCTGTACCGCACCCACCTGCGCGACGTGTACAGCTACGCCTACTATCGCGTGGGCAACCACCACGACGCCGAGGACCTGACCGAGCAGACCTTTCTGCAGGCCTACCGCCACTTCGAGCGCGCTCAGCGCGAGTCCCAGGGGCGCCCCCTGCGGCCATGGCTGATCCGGATCGCACACAACCTCGCCGCCAACCTCTACCGCGACCGCTCCCGCCGGCCGGTGTCCCCGATCGAGGACACCACCGCGCTGAGCGCTCCCCACACCACGGAGGATCTGGTGGAGGACCGCGACGAGCTCACCCGTGTGCTGGCGGGGGTCCGCGAACTGCCCGACGACCGCCGGGAGGCGCTGATCATGCGCTTCGCCCTCGGCATGGACAACCGCGAGATCGCCCGGGCTCTGGGACGCTCGGATGGTGCCACCAAGGTGCTCATCCACCGCGCCATCAAGCAGCTGGAGGGTCTTGTGGCGGATGTTCCCGGGGGCGAGTCCGCGGGGGATGGCGATGGAGAGGACCGCTCCGCGGTCGGCGAGACGGGCCGGCGATGAACTGGAGCACGATGTGAGCGACGTACCCAATCTCTGGAGCACCACGTGAGCGACGTACCCAACTTCGAGAGTCTGCTGCGACGGGCGCTCGCGCCCGTGGAGCCCCCCGCTGACCTCACGGGGAGGCTGGAGGAGACACTCACCAGCATCACCGAGCTTGCCGCCGAGGAGCTCGAGGGCTGGGAGCTCTCTGCCATGCGCGACCCCCGCAACTGGGTCCGCCCGGCCGCCGCGATCGTGGTGGGTGGCACGGCGGGCTTGGCGCTCGTGGTGCTGCGAGCCCGCCGCCGCGGACAGCCCGGGGACGGCGCCCCGGGCGAGCCGGGGCGGGCCGCGCGCGGCGCGTGAGGCGCTTGCGGCCGTACACGCGCGGAACTATTCTGCTATTCGGTTAAGGGTCAATGTGAGTAAGCTCGGTTGCGGATTCCCTGATCCGTGGCTTCGGGTTGGAAGTGCCGATGTCGAATATCGCCTGCTACAAGCGCTCTGCGGAGGCCGCCTCGGCCATTCTGAGCACGCTCGCCGACGGCGAGCTCATGGAGCTTGTGTGCGAGAACGACGCTGCCGCCTTTGCGGTCATCTATGAGCGCCATGTTGGCGCCGCCCTGGCGCTGGCGCTGCGGATGTGCGGGAGCCTCGCGCTCGCCGAGGACGTGGTGCAAGAGGCCTTCCTCTCCCTGTGGCGCAGTGGTGCCCACTACGACGGCGCGCGGGGGAGCGTGCGCAGTTGGTTGCTCGGCATCGTCCACCATCGCGCCATCGACGCCCTGCGCCGCAGGGTGGTGCTCGATCGCGGGAGGGTCAGCGACGACGGCATCGAGGAGCAACTCGAGGCCGCTGAGCGCACCGAGCGGGAGGCTGGGCGCCGCGACGCCGCGCGCGAGGTCCGCGCGATCCTCGGGGGCCTCCCTCCCGAGCAGAGTCGGGTGATCGAGCTCGCCTACTACGGCGGCCTCACCAACACCGAGATCGCCGCCATGCTCGACGCTCCCGTGGGGACCATCAAGGGCAGGATGCGGCTTGGCCTGCAGAAGATGCGCTCCCAACTGCACTTCGAGCAGCCACTGTGGTGAAAAAAGGCTCTCAGGGTGGCCTCCGCGCCTCCTGTTCCGGAGGTGGCGGTCTCCCCGTGAGTCTTCCGGGTCGCGGTCTGGCGATCCCGGGCGGGGGCAGCGTGGGTCGTTCTGTAGCGAGCCTGATCGCAGCCCCCGCTTGGGCGGGTGCCGTTCTGCCGTTAGTCTGAATGTCGGGGAGGTAGGCTCTCATCCCCCATGGCCACGTGCTACCGCCACCCCTCGCGCGAGACGGGCGTCTCCTGCTCCTCCTGCGGGCGTCCGATCTGTCCCGACTGCATGACCCCCACGCAGGTGGGGATGCGCTGTCCCGAGTGCGCCCGGCAGCGCACCAAGGTGGTGCGGATGCGCGAGCTGGCCTCGGTGCCATGGGTGACCTACGCGCTGATCGCGGTCAACGTGTTCGCGTTCTTGGCGGAGGGCAACCTGACGGTGTCGGGTGGCGGGGTTGGGGGCGGGGTCTATCTGAAAGGGGCCCTGCTCGGGAGCAGCGAAATACTGGCACTGGCTGGTCAGGGAGTGGCCCACGGGCAGTGGTGGCGGCTGCTGACCAGTGGCTTCCTGCACGAGAACATCATCCACATTGGCTTCAACATGTGGATTCTCTACATCCTCGGCCAGATGCTCGAGCCCGCGCTCGGAAGCGTGAAGTTCGCAGCCATCTACTTCGTGTCCCTCCTGGCGGGGTCATTCGGCGCGCTGCTGGTCTCCCCCCACGTCCTCACCGTGGGCGCCTCGGGGGCCGTCTTCGGTCTGATGGGGGCGGCCGCCGTGGAGATGCGCGCGCGCCAGATTCCGGTTATGCAGAGTGGGATTGGCATGCTGATTGCGTTCAACCTCGTGATCAGCTTCACCCTGCCAGGCATCTCCTGGGGGGGCCATGTGGGGGGCCTGATCGCGGGGGCGATCGCGGCGCTCGTGCTCCAGCTCGGCGACCGCTACCGGGCTCCCGCGCTCGCTCTGGCCGCCTGCGCGGTGATCGCCGCGGCGGCCGCGGCGGGTTCCATAGCGACCGCCAAGTCGAGCGAGGTAGAATCGCTCGGGCCCCAGCAGTTGCAGTTGCAGTTTCCCAGCCAGTGACGCTTGGAGGGCAGCGACGAGCCCCACATGCGATGTGCAAAGGCCGGCGATCGACCAACCGGCGAACCGACCAACCGGCGAATCGACCAACCGGCGATAGACCGGAGGCCAGGCCAGTGATGACCCTACTTAGCGATGAGCAGATCGAGCAGCGCCTCGCGGGCGGCGAGTGGACCCGGGAGGGTGACTCGATCGTGCGCGAGTGGACGTTTGCGGACTTCCCCGCGGCGATCGCGTTCGTCAACCGCGTGGCCGAGCTGGCGGAGGAGGCCAACCACCACCCCGACATTCTGGTGCACGGCTGGAACAGGGTGCGCCTGGAGCTCTCCACCCACTCCCAGGGGGGCCTCACCGAGGCGGACTTCGCGCTGGCCCTGCGGATCGACAGCCTCGATTGACCGCCCATCGACCGCCCCCACGCCGACCGGGCCCCCTGCTACGGTTAGGGCCGTCGGCCATCGATGAACGACGAAGACGAATCCCCCCGAAGTAGCACCGCCCCAGCCCTTCGCTGTGGGGCAGTCCTTCACGGTCGGGCGTGACCGGGCTGAAGCTGATCCTGGCGGCCCTGCTGGTCGCGGTGAACGCGTTCTTCGTGATCGCGGAGTACGCCCTCGTGCGCTCCCGGCGGGCGCGCCTGGAGGTGATGCGCGAGCAGGGGATGCGCGGCGCCACGCTCGCGCTCGCCCAGCTGGAGGGCATCAACGAGTACATCTCCGCGGTGCAGATCGGGGTCACGATGACCTCCATCGCGATCGGCGCGCTGGGCGCCCCCACGATCGCCCACGCCCTGGAGGACGCCTTCGGCGGCGGGATCTCCCATGGGCTGGCGGTGGCGATCTCGGTGGCGATCGCGTACGTGATCGTCACCTCGGTGCAGCTGATCTTTGGGGAGATGGTCCCCAAGTTCTACGCCATCGACCGTGCGGAGAGCGTGGCCCGCCGCATCGCCCGCCCCCTCCAGGGCTTCGCCGTTCTCTTCCGCCCGGTAATCAGCGCGATCACGGCCATCTCCGCCCGCATCCTCAAGGTGTTCGGGGTGGACATGGGCCACGAGTCCGGCGGGGGCTCCCCCGACGAGCTCAAGCGGCTGATCGCCGAGTCCTACGCGGGCGGGCACCTCGACCCGGGGGAGGCGGGGATGCTCACGGGGGTCTTCCACCTGCACGAGCAGGAGGCCCGCCAGGTGATGACCCCCAGCCCGGCGGTGGTCACCATCGATATCTCCCGGGACGTTGGGGCCGCCCTGAAGCTGTGCGTCTCCTCCGGCCACACCCGCCTGGTGGTCACCGAAGGCGAGGACCGCGACCGCGTGCGGGGGCTCGTGCACGCCTCGGCCCTCGCGCGTCGGCTGATGGACGACGGGCCCGACGCAACGCTTGAGCCGGTCGTGCACGACGCCCCGATCGTGCCCGAGACCAAGCCCCTCGACGACCTCCTCGCCGATCTGCAGCGCCAACGCACGTCGCTCGCGGTGGTGGTGGACGAGTACGGCCGCGTCGCGGGGATCGTGACCGTGGAGGACATCATCGAGGAGGTGGTGGGGGAGATCGCCGACGAGACGGACCCCGCCGCCGGGGAGGTCCGCAGGCTGCCCGACGGAGACCTGTTCGTGCGCGGCCACGTGGCTGTCACCGACCTGGAGGACCACGGGGTGTCGCTCCCCGTGGACAGCGACGCCTATAACTCCGTGGGGGGCTTCGTGTTCGCCGAGCTGGGGCGACTCCCCCGGCGCGGGGACACGATCGCGGCGGGTCGCTTCTCGATCCGGGTGGAGTCCGTGCGGGACAACCGCATCGAGTCCGTGCGCATCCGCGAGCGCCGCCCCGTGCCTGCCCGCGAAGTGTCCCCTGGGGAGTGAGTCGCACCACCCGCGAAGCGTTCCGTGGGAGTAGTGGAGTGGGGGTTCACCACACCACGTGTCCCCCAAGTTGGGGCTGTCGACCTGTGACAACGGTGGCCGGGGGGCGAAAAAAAACCTCCCAGGCACACGTCCGGCCCGCGGGGGGAGCGAGCCGGAGCGTGTGCACTGGGAGGAGGCGGGTGTGCGTTGCGATCTGTGTCGCGCTAACAAGTATCCCACCGTTGATGAAGCTCACATAAAAGTCGGGCGCCTTAAGAAAACTCTTGTCACTGTGTGACGAATCGCATAATCGGGGGATGCCAGATGCGTACCTGCACGATCGGGCGCGCCCGGAGACGCACGTAGGTGGGAGGTCCAGGGCACGGGGTGGGAGGTCCAGGGCACGGGGGCCGGGCGGCGCTCAGTAGCTGTGCAGGCCCCGCCCGCTCTTGCGGCCCAGGGCACCCTCGGCGATCAGCTGCTCGATGCGCTGGGGAATCGACTCTCTGAGAGTCTCGCCGATCGCCTTCGCCACATCGAGGCCCACCAGGTCGAGTAGCGCCAGCGGCCCCATGGGGTGGCCGGCCCCGAGCTTCATGCACGTATCGATGTCCTCCGCGGTCATCCCCGTCTCTTCGAGCAGCCGTACCGCGTTGAACAGGTAGGGGAACAGCAGCCGGTTGACCACGAACCCCGGCACGTCGGGGACTACCACGGGGGTCTTCTCGAAGGTCTCGCACAGCGCCAGGGCGCGCTCCCGCGTCCGCGCGCTTGCCGCTGCGGGGAAGATCAGCTCCACAAGTGGCATGCGGGTGACGGGGTTGAACACGTGCAGGCCCACGAAGCGCTGTGGGATGCCGCTCGCCTGTGCGAGTCGCTCGATGGAAAGCGAGGAGGTGGTGCTTGCCAGCACGGCGTCCTGGTGGAGCACCCCGAGCAGCTCGGCGTGCAGGGCCTCCTTGACCTGGTAGTCCTCGACCACGGCCTCCACCACGAACGTCGCCTCGCGCAACGCTCCCAGATCGGTCTCCACCTGGACGTGCTCGGGATCCACTTCGGCGGCCAGACGGGCGAGCGTGATGTCGACGCTCGTGCGGGCGCGGTCGGCGGAGCTCTCCGAGCGCGCCAGCAGCAGCACCGAGCCATGGTGTGCTGCGGTGGCGGCCAGGCCACAGGCGATGGCCCCGGATCCCACGATCGCCAGCTGCTCGCTCATGCGCGCTTCCTCATGCGTGTTCCTCCACGGTAGTCCTGCTCTTTCGGTTGCGAGATGGTCTTGGCCGGGTCGGGGCCGAGGAAAAGTTTGGTTGACTGACCAGTCAATCTAGTGGGGTCACGCGGTAGAGTATGTGTTGGAGGCACCGGGCACCCCGCCGGATGCCCTCGTGCCCCGGGAGCGCCGCAGGTTGGGGTTGCGAGGAACATCATCGAACGCAACGCACGGAGGACTTGAAATGCGCAAGCCAGAGGGCCGCGAGGTCGTGATCGTCGAGGCTGTCCGTACCCCCATCGGGCGCGGCCACAAGGAGAAGGGCTACTACAGGGACACCCACCCCAACGAGCTGCTCGGCAAGTGCTACACCGAGGTAATCGCCCGCGCGGGTATCGATGCGGCCGAAGTGGAGGACGTGGTGGCGGGCTGTGTGCAGCAGTTCGGGGAGCAGGCGTTCAACATC
>Ga0210408_10005901_pt1 | contig 10667 bp, 9 predicted proteins | sample IncBWH4MmetaG_FD_155471 | JGI IMG/M metagenome (GOLD analysis project Ga0210408, IMG submission 155471) | Forest soil microbial communities from Barre Woods Harvard Forest LTER site, Petersham, Massachusetts, United States - Inc-BW-H-4-M | ecosystem: Environmental > Terrestrial > Soil >... | reverse complement strand
GGCAGCACGTCGGCGAAGGTCCAGCCGCCGGCGCCGTGCGCGCCCCACTTGGCGAAGTCAGCGGGCCGCGGCCGGATCGCGACCCCCGCGTTCACCGCCGAACTGCCGCCGAGCACCTTGCCCCGCGAGGCCCGGATGTTCGGCGCCTGGTCGGTGGCCCGGGCGGTATACCCCCAGTCGTGCTGCGGGTCGTCGAGGATGCGCGCGTCCAGCAGCGCGGGCGGGAACGCGTCCGGCGCGTACGCGTGGCCGGCCTCCAGCAGCAGCACCGTCCGCGCGGGGTCCTGGCTCAGGCGGGCCGCCAGGACAGAGCCAGCCGAGCCGCCCCCGACGATGACCACGTCGGCGGTCTCGGGCAGGTCAGACATACCAATCTCCTTGCGTTTGCAGGTTTCCGAGTCAGCGATCGGCGTGCCGTCGTCAGTGATGTGAGCCGTCGCGACGGACTCAGGATTGCCGCCAGGCAGGTGAAAGGTCCTCACTGGATCACGGTGATTCGCCCGACCGGGCAACGCGATCAGGTACTTGGCGACCCCGGCCGATGGGCCTGGGTTTGCCCCACCCACCGTCACAAGCCTGCCTCAGTGCCTGCGCTGGCCGAACACCTGAGTAATCAGGAACGTGTACATCAGAAGCAGTGGCTTACCGGGCCCGGCGCGAACTGGCCGGCGCCGGCGCCTGAGCGCTTTCCGACGGGCCCAAGGTAAGCCAGGACCCCTACACCGACGCTAACGTGTCAAGCGCACATACCGAGGCAGGCCTGTGACTGTGGCTCCGGCAACTCCCCGGCTGATCGACCGGGGCGACCTTCTCGCTGCACTGGACCGCGCGGCGGCCCGAAAGGTGACCATCATCTCGGCTCCGGCCGGCAGCGGGAAGACGTCGCTCATCCGTGCCTGGGCGGACCGCCCGGGTCGCTCGTACCGGCTCGCCATGGTGCTGGTGCAACGCGGCCAGCAAGACGACCAGCTCTTCTGGCTGGCGGTGCTCGATGCGGTCGGCCAGGCCGCCGGTACGACCGGCGGCACCGAACCGGCCGCCGCGACGCCCGACTTCAACGCGCGGGCCACGGTTGACCGGGTGCTATCGGCACTCGCCGATGCGCGCGGCGACCTCACGCTGGTCATCGACGATCTGCACGAGCTCACCTCGCCAGCGGCGCTCGCCCAGCTCACGCGCCTGCTGACGAACCTCCCCCCCGGCGTGCACGCGATCCTGTCCACGCGACACGACCTCCGGTTGCGCCTGCATCGGCTGCGCATGGCCGACGAGCTGGCCGAGATCCGCGGCGAAGATCTGCGCTTCACCGAGCGCGAAACACGCGAACTGCTGGACGCCTCGGCGATCGTCCTGTCGGCGGCCGGAGCGGCGCTGCTGCACCACCGGACGGAAGGGTGGGCCGCGGGCCTGCGGCTCGCAGCGATCTCGCTGGCCGGCCACCCCGACCCGGAGCGGTTCGTCGCCGAGTTCTCCGGAAACAACCGAGCGGTCGCGGAGTACCTGCTCGCCGAGATGGTGGACCACCAGCCCTGTGATGTGCAGCGTCTGCTGCTGCGCACCAGCTTGCTCGATCGGGTCAACGGAGAGCTGGCCGACCTGCTGACCGGCCGGCCTGGGTCGGAACGGATCCTGCTCGAACTCGAGGATGCGAACGCGTTCGTCGTATCGCTCGACGCCGAGCGCACGTGGTTCCGCTACCACCACCTGTTCGCGGATCTGCTGCGGCTGGAACTACGCCGGACAGTGCCGGAGGAGGTGCCGGCGCTGCACCGGCGGGCCGCCGGATGGTTCGCCCAGCATGGCCAGATCGTCCACGCCATCCGGCACACCCAGGCGGCGGGCGACTGGCCCGACGCCGCCCGGCTGCTGGCTGATTATTCGTTCAGCCTGACGCTGGACGGGCAGGCGCAGACCATCCAGGCGCTGGTGCGGGCCTTCCCGCCGGGCGCGGATCACCCGGACCTGGCCCTGGTGCGGGCCATGGGTGACCTGGTCCAGGGACGCCTAGACGAGGCGGCCGCCTATCTGGCGGTCGCCGAGGCCTGCGCCGGGACGGCGCCCCCGGATCGCCAGCGCCGCCTCCGGGTGGCGATCGCATCGCTGCGGCTGTGGCTGGCGCGGCGGCGTGCTGACCTGGTCGGCGTCCTCGAACAGGTCAAATTCCTGGACTCCCCGGTCACCGGCCAGTCCGACGAGGACATCGCGCTGGGCAGCGACCTGCGCGCCGTGGCGCTGATGCACCTGGGAACGGTCGAGGCGTGGTCGCTGGCGCTCGGGGATGCCGAACGCCACCTGCGGGAGGGCGCCGTCCTGGCCCGTGAGATCGGCCGGCCCTACCTCGAGGTCGGCTGCCTGGCACAACTCGGTTTCACGTCAACGGCCGGTTCGTTCGCCGCTGCCCGGAGGCGCTGCCTGGAGGCGATCGCGCTGGCCGAGCGGCACGGCTGGGGCGCCGAGCCGGTGATCGCGCCCGCGCTGGTCACGCTGGCCGGCACGATGATCTGGATGGGTGAGTTCGACGAGGGCGAGCAATGGCTGGCCCGCGCCGCACGGGCCCTGGACCCAGACGACGGGCCAGGCATCAGGATGCGGCTGCACCTGGTGACCGGGATGCTGGAGGCCGGCCGGGGCCGCCACCAGGAGGCGCTCGGGGAGTTCAGGGCGGCCGGACGCCTGCAACCTCGGCTGGTGAGCTCGCTTGCTCTGGCCAGCCAGGTGACGGGCTGGACGCTCGCCACCCAAGCCCGCGCCGGGATGCCCGCCCAGGCCCGCGCCGCGCTCACGGCGCTCGATGATGAGAATGCCCGCCCGGGCGAGATCCGTAATGCCCGCGCGGCGATCTGCCTCGCCGAAGGCGATCCGGCCGCAGCCCTCGCCGCGGTGCAGGATGTGCTGGACGGGACCGCCCCGGTCACCGGTCACCTCACCGTCGTCGAGGCTCAGCTGCTCGCCGGCCTCGCCCACCAGGCGCTCGGCGACCAGCACGCGGCCGGCAAGGCCACCGAACGCGCCCTGGCCCTCGCCGAGCCCGACCGGCTGATCCTGCCGTTCGCCGTGACCGGCTCACAGAACCTGCTCCAGACCCTGCCCCGGCATCACACAGCGCACGCCACCCTACTCACCGACATCCTCGACATCATGAGCGGCTCGCCGGTGACCCCCAGACAGCACCCCGCGCCGCTGACCGAGGAACTCAGCCCGGGCGAACTGCGGGTGCTGCGTTACCTCCCGACCAACCTGTCCCGGCCAGACATCGCATGCGAACTATCCATCTCGCTGAACACCGTCGGTACGCACATGCGCAGCATCTACGCCAAGCTCGGCGTCCGTGATCGCGGCTCGGCCGTGCTGCGCGCCCGCGCCCTGCGGCTGCTGGGGGTCCGGCCGCACGCGGTAGCCCGGAGGTCACCTTTATTCCGGTCATGCCAGTTCACTTGTCGTGAATCCCGAGTCTCCGCCGTCCGGGAGTGCGGCGCTTGCTGACTTGTGCGCTAAGGCCGAATGCTCTGGCGTGCCGCGATGCCTTCGCCGAAGTACGCTATGTCGTAGTAGTGGATGACGAACGGCCGGGTCAGCATGGTCTCAAAGGTGCCGGTGAAGCCGCGCTCGGTACGCCACGCGAGGTAGTCCTCGAAGTTGTGGCGCTCGGTCCATTGCGTGAAGCCGGCGACGTGATCCGGGTCGTCTTGATCGCGCACGATCCGGATGGTCTCGCAGCCATCGTGCTGGAGGCTCTCGCCTAGGATCTCCAGCAGCAGGCTGGCGACATCGTCCCCACGGCCCGGCCGGGCAAACAACTCGTTGGTGACCAGGGTGCTCATCAGTGCACCCTCAGTAGCTGGCGGGGGTGTTGCGGATGACGATGAGGGTGACGATCTTGCCGTCGCGGACGGTGAAGTAGTTGGTCAAGATGAGCTCGTCCGGCAGATTCGTCTTGTCGTAGTTGCCGTCGTAGCGACCGCGGACGATGGTGTCGCCGTGGTGGTCGAGGACCTCGGTCACCTCGACGGTCACCCGGTCGCCGGCCAGTTCCCTGGCCGCCCAGCGGCGGATGGCCTCGCGGCCCCAGAATTCCCGGTGCGCGTCGTTGACCAGGGCGTCGTCGGCGAAGGTGGCCACGATGGCGTCCTCGTCGAACGCGTTGACGGCGGCGATGTGCTCGGCCAGGACGGGGGCCAGGACGGCGGTGCGGGTCATGTCGGCTCCTTCGGTGGGTTCTGTGCTGGTGACTCCACCCTCGGTGCTCCAGCCCCCGGAGGGTCAACAAGGCATTCCGCCATTGACTCTCCGGTGACGGGAGGGTTGACAATGGCCTGATGCAGCAGGGCTCACCGTGGGCGACTTCTCCCGCGCCAGTAAGCGATTCGCAAAACCTGGCGCCAATAGCGCTATAGCCATCAGTTCTTGGTCGGCGGCGCCAATTTCAGCTGCAATGTTATTGACCTGAAAACGCTCGGATTAGAGGAAAGGTCATGACCGCCGAACTCCGGGACACGTCCCCGGCCCCCGCCTTCCTCGGCGTGGCCGGCTCGGTCGTGGCCATGGCCATTTCGTACATCAAGGGCTGAGGTGCTCGCGATGCAGACGATGCCCGGCCGGCCGCGGCGCCGCATGCGGCTGGCTCGCGCGCTCGGGCTGGACCGCAATCCGCTGCGCCGGGCCAGCGACCGGGCCGAAACCTGGACCCGGATCGGCCTGCTCGCCGTCTTCCTGATCGCCGGGCCGATAGCCGCACTCGGCGCCGCAGGATGGGCCAGCCACACGGGGGCCAGCGCGCCCCGGGCGCACGCCGCGCAGACACACCACGCCCAGGCGGCCGCCTTCCAGCCGGCCTTGGCCCCTACCTACCTGGACCGGGCCGGCTGGGGCAGCCAGGCGCGGACCGGTACCCGGTGGGAGAGCGGCGCCGCCTCCACTGGCTCTCCTGAGGTGCTGGCCGTGGTCATGACGCTCGCCCTCATGGTGCTCGGGCTGCTGGCCGCCCTGCGGCTCACCCGGGCGTTCCTGACCAGACGGCGCCTCGCCGCCTGGGAAGCGGCCTGGTCGAGGGTCGGGCCGCAGTGGTCCGGAGGCAGAACGTGATGGGCATCGGACGGGGCGTGATCGGCCACCGCCGGATCCTGCGGACGATCGCCGAGACCATCGGCGGTCAAATGCGCTATCCCGTATAGCGCGGGCCAATACCACCAAAGGCAGCCTCGCCTTTACCGCAGTTGGATTATCCGACGACGATTGACGGAGCGGCCGGCATCAGATGCCGGCCCGTTAAGAAAGGTACGCCATGCCCACCACCGAATCCACTACCGAGCAGGCAAACCAGAACCACGACCGCGACCGGGACCGGGAACTGGTGCGGGCCATCACGGACGCGCTCGTCCTCGCGGTCGGCAAGCGAGCGGCTCAACAGGCACTCCGGCGGGCCCGGACCAAGGCTGGCCGCACCGCGCAGCGCCGGGCCGTCTACGCCGCCGCTCACCTGGCCGGCTACAGCGCGCTTCTGGGCTACATCTGGCGCCAGCGGCGGACATCACATCATTCCGCGGCCTGACCGCCCGGTTCGCTCCGACGCAGACCCCTCGCCATGTTCGTGTTCTTCTCGAGCCGTCTCGGGATCGTCGGTTCCGTTGCTGAATCGGTGGTCGTGACCCCTATCTTGCTGGTCGTATTTCGGGTGATCCGACAATCGCGCGTTCTTCGTAGGCGCCGTCGACCCTGGCGCGGATGACGTCAGCGAAGGTCTTTGCGGGAGATGATGCCGAGCTTGGTGAACACGTTGCCCAGGTGCCATTCGACCGTGCGGGGGCTGATGAACAGCTGGGCGGCGATCTCCTGGTTGGAGTGGCCGCCCCTAGCCAGCTTGGCGATCTGGGCCTCCTGGGCCGTGAGGTCGATAAGAGTGTCGACCGTGCGCTTGCGCACGGTTTCCCCGGTGGCAAGCAGCTCGCGGCGGGCGCGTTCCGCGAAGCCTTCCATACCCATTGCGGTGAGCATCTGGTGAGCGGCGCGAAGCTGCTCGCGGGCGTCGAGACGGCGATTCTCGCGCCGGAGCCATTCGCCGTAGACCAGCTGCGCGCGGGCCAGCTCCGCACGCATCCGGGTGCGGCCGAAGCGCTCGATCGCCTCCCGGTACAGGCGGTCGGCGGCCTCGCCCTCGCTCAGCAGGGCCCGTGAGCGCGCTTCGACCCCGAACGCCCAATCGGTGCCGCTGACCCTGGTGGACTCCACGAGCCGCCGCATCGCGCCAGTCCCGCCTTCGGGCGACCCGGCGCGCGCGGCCGCCTCGATCAGCTCGACCAGACCCCAGTTCGCGGAGGCCACGTCCGCAGGGTATGCGCTGGCTTGCCCGGCCGCGGCCAGCGCACGGTCATAATGGCCAAGACCGTTGCCGAGCACCGCGGTCGCCCAGTCGGTGATGCCGATCGCGATGCCCTCGCCCCGCAGCATCACTGCCTCCTTGGTGATGCTGGCCAGCGCGGAAGCCTCGGCTTCGCGGCCCCGCAACGCAGCCAGGCCCAGGGCACCGAAGGGCGCGATGCTGCTCCCCGTCGCTTCGGTCGCCACCTGCACTTCCTCGACTAGTGCCGCCGCGGCGCCCAGCTCGCCAGCGAAAAAGAGCACGTAGGCGCGCTGGCTAAGGGCGAGGGGAAGCTCGCTGAGCACGCCGGCTTCACGCGTCAGCTGGGCGTACCGGCCGGCGTACCTGTCCCACCGGTCGTAGTCCCACAGGTGAACGGCCGCGTCGCAGGCCAGCCACAGCCAGCGAAGCTCCGCCTCCGCGGACGTCTCCCGGTCGAAGGCGCTCAGCGCACGCCGCAGAATGGGAGCTCCTGCCGCATACCCCTCGATGAAGTGCGCGGCAAACCCGTCCAGGAGAAGGTCGGGCGCGCGCGGCGGATGTGACGGCCGCGGCGCCGCACGCGCTGCCTGTGACACCTCCTTTGAGCTTCCGCCGGGACTGGCCAGGCGGCCAGCGGATAGCGCGGCGTTCAGCGCGTCCAGGTAGGTCTCGCGGGCAAGCTCGACATCGATGGGCTCGAGCCGTTTGGCGGCTTGCAGCAGCAGTGACGGGGCGTCGTTGCTCCGGTTCGCCGCGAAGGCGAGCTGGGCTCGCAGGAGATCAGCGCGAGCGCGCTGGAATTCGTCCAGCGATGCGGCCTCGGCCATGCCCAGCAGCTTCACCGCCGTCTCAAACGCCCCCGCTTGGACCTTCGCCTGAGCAGCGGCGAGGGATCGTGTGGCCCGTTGCGCGGGGTCCGGTGTCAGCGCTGCTGCGCGCTCGAGGAATGCGGCCGCGGCGGCCAGGCCCCCGCGGGCTTGCGCGCGTCCGGCCGAGCGTTCCAGCTCGGCCGCCACCCTCTCGTCTGGTCGTGGCGCGGCGTAGGCCAGATGCCATGCCCGCCGGTCAGCATCGGCGTCTGGATCGGTCGCCTCGGCCAGTGCCCGGTGCGCCGCCCGCCGGTCGCCTGGGGAGGCCGCCTGGTAGACCGCGGAGCGCGCCAGCGGATGGCCGAAGTGCACCCTGGCGCCGAGCTTGACCAGTCCAGCAGCCTCGGCCGGCGCTGCGGCGCCGGCCGGGATCCCCTGCAACTCGGCCGCGCGCCACAGCAACGTCACGTCGCCGGTCGGCTCCGCCGCGGCGGTTAGCAGCAACCGCTGTGTCTCGCCTGGCAGCGACCGGAACTGCATATAGAAGCTGTTTTCGATGCGACTGGTCAGCGGGCGCGGGTCGGGCAGCCAGAAGCCACCCGCCAGTTCGGCCGGGCCCAGCCCGCGGGGCAGCTGCAGCAAGGCGAGCGGGTTGCCTTCTGTCTCGGCGATGATCCGGTCGCGCACCTGCGCATCCACCCGTCCGCCGACCGCCGTGGCCAGCAACGCGCGCGCGTCGGCATGGCCTAGGCCGGTGACGGTCAGCCCGGGCAGACCGGCCAGCTCATGGTCGTCGCTGGGCTCGCGCGCGGCGAAGATCAGGGCGACCGGCTCGGCCAGCAGCCGCCGGGCGGCAAACGCCAGGCACTGTGCCGAGGCTCGGTCGAGCCATTGCGCGTCATCGACGAGGCAGGCCAGCGGCTGGTCCTCGGCCGTGGCGGCCAGCAGGCTCAGCACCGCCACGCCGACCAGGAAACGATCCGGAGCCTGCCCCTCCCGCATCCCGAACGCAACCGCCAGCGCGTCCCGCTGCGGCCTGGGCAGCTGGTCCAGCCGGCCGAGCATCGGCACGCACAACTGGTGCAGCCCGGCAAACGCGAGCTCCATCTCCGACTCGACGCCCCAGGCCCGGACCACGCGGAAGCCTAGTGCCCGGCCAGCCCCATAATCGAGCAACGCCGTCTTGCCGATCCCGGGCTCGCCGCGCACCACCAGCACGGCAGTACTGCCAGCTCGCGCCTGGTCCAGCACCCGGTCCACCGCCGCGCGCTCGCCGAGGCGGTCTAGCAGCCCGGCTCCGGGACGACTTCTGGGCATGCTCATGGCTAGTGGTCCTGCCGCATATCCGGCAATTCTCGCCGATGGGATCAGAGTAGGCCACCGAAGACCTGGCGATCCCGACGGGCGTCCGGCAAATCTGGGCCACCCCGGGGCGGGCCGCCCCGGCCAGACCCCGGGGTCGAACCCCGGGTCGTCCCGGGGGCGACGCGCATCGATCAGTGCGACCGTGGCCGTATCAGCGCGAACCAGGCGCCACTGGACGGAAGGAAACTCACCCCGTGAGCACGATCACCGCCAGGGAATACGCCGAAGGGCTGCCGGGTTCCGAGCGCCTGACGCCGCAGGGCTTGGAGTTGCGGCACTTGCGGTACTTCGTGGCGGTGGCCGACGCCGGCACGTTCACGCACGCGGCGGAGCAGATGTTCATCGCGCAGCCGACGCTGAGCCAGCAGATCCGGCGGCTGGAGGAGATCATCGGCACGCCGCTGCTGCAGCGCCGCCACGAGGGATTGCGGCTGACCAAGGCGGGCAGCGTGCTGCTGGAGGAGTCCCGGGCCGTGCTGTCCCTGGTCGATCACGGGATGAGCCGGACCAGGGACGCGGCTGGCCTGGGCCGGCCGCGATTGCGGTTCGTCGTGCCGCCGGACCTGCCCGAGGACCTGGCCGTCGACGTGGCCTCGCGGCTGCGGCGTACGGCCGCGGCCGCCGAGATCGACGTGGCCTGGCTGGAAAGGCCGCTGGACGCCGAGTACTCGTTGATCCAGCAGCGGCAAGCCGACGCCGGCCTGAGCTGGCTGGCCGCCGGCCCCGAAGCCCTGCCCGCCCCGCTCGATGCCATGAGCCTGGGCGAGTTCGAGCCTGAGGTATGGATCCCGGGTACCCACCCGGCCGCCCGCCGCGGGACCATCAGCCTCGGCGAGCTCGCCGGCCTGGACGTCATCCACGGGCCGCGGCGCCTCAGCACCGTCACCCACGACGCGTGGCTGACCGTCCTGCGGGCCGTCAACCCGCGCTTCGACTTCACCGACCCGCCGTTCCGGCACTCGCCGCCGATAACCCTGGCCTTCACCGCCACCAGGGACCGGCCCACCGCGGTCCTGACCGGCCCCCGGCATCGCATCGGGGACTGGCCCGGACCGGCGAATCCGGCGGCCGACTCCGCCGGCATGGTTCGCGTCCGGGTCGAAGGATCACCCCTGACCGCCGCGGCGACCCTGACGTGGCATGGTGACTTGTCTCGGCCGCTGCAGCAGGTGCTCTTCGACGTCGCCGACGGCATCACCCTTTGACCTGGACCGGGATGACCCGGCGGCCGGTGCTGGCTAGGCATCGGCCCTGGGCGGGCATACGTTACTACCATGTGGCCCATCGACCGGCCGCCGCAGTGGGTGGGCCGCAGGCACGAGCTCGCGACCCTGCGTGCGGGCGTCGAGGCCCTCCGCCGTGACGAGGGAGCGGTGGTCTGGGTCGAGGGCGAGCCCGGCATCGGGAAGTCGTCCCTGGTCGCCGAGGCCCTGGCGGGAGTGAGCGAGCTGGGGTGGGACATCGGGTGGGGGATGGCGGGCCAGCTCACCGAGCGGATGCCGCTGAGCGTGATGCAAGACTGCCTGCAGGTCCGGCCGGGTTCGCCGGACCCGCGGCGGGCGCACGCCGCCGGCCTGCTCCGCAGCCAGCGGCTCGGGCTATTCGCCGACGGCGACGCGTCGGTTAATAGCGTCGAGGTGCTGATGTCGCTGGCCGAGGAGCTGTGCGCGGCCGCCCCCACGGTGCTGGTCCTCGACGACCTGCAGTGGGCCGATGACGCGTCGCTGCTGGTCTGGCACCAGCTCGCCGCCTCCATCGACCAGCTGCGGCTGCTGCTGATCGCGACCTGCCGGCCGACTCCGCGCCGGCCGGAGGTCCAGCAGCTGCGCGCGGCCGTCGTCCGCCGCGGCGGTGCGGTGATCACGCTCGGGCCGCTTCCCGAAACGGACGTGGCCGCCCTGGTCACGGCGATGGTCGGAGCGCCGCCCGGGGACGGCCTGCGGCGGCTGACTGCGCGCGCGGCCGGCAATCCGCTGTACGTGCGCGAGCTGGTCGACGCCCTGGTGCGTGAGCAGGCGCTAGAGATAAGACCGACCGCCGAGGTTTCCGTGGCCCGGGAGCAGTTGCCAGCCTCGCTGACGGCTGTGCTGAGTGACCGGCTCAGCTCCGTACCGGCCGAGACGGCGCGGATGCTGCGGACCGCCGCGCTGCTGGGC
>Ga0210408_10005900_pt1 | contig 10669 bp, 7 predicted proteins | sample IncBWH4MmetaG_FD_155471 | JGI IMG/M metagenome (GOLD analysis project Ga0210408, IMG submission 155471) | Forest soil microbial communities from Barre Woods Harvard Forest LTER site, Petersham, Massachusetts, United States - Inc-BW-H-4-M | ecosystem: Environmental > Terrestrial > Soil >... | reverse complement strand
TTCCATCGAACTTTCCGTTGACGCTCATTAAGTGCTGGTACGTCCATTCGCCTTTTGGATTGTGCGCATGCGTTACGTCGTACGCGGGGGCCAATTCCCAACTCTGGCCTTGCTTGAGAAGAAAGCTGAAATTCTTCGTGTGGTCGTCGTAGTTCCTGGACATGACATTGAAAGCCATGCGCAGAAACGTCTGCTGTATTGCATCGTCACCGAGTCCCAGCTGCGACACGGTCATGAATAGCTCTGAATAGGCGTGGGTGCCGCGCTGCTTGTAATCCAGATGGTTCATCGCGCAGAGCGTCTGCACGTGGTGTTTGATCGTGTTGCCTCGGACCACGTCCCGGTCGAAGCGCCGCGTCATGAAGTGAGCGCGATCGTTCTCTTCGAGCAGCAGGCACGGAGACATCACAATTCCCGCCTGTTTCGCCATCTTGTAGTATGCATATTCCGTACGGCCGTAATCTCCGCCCGTTCCCAGCTCGAAGTCTTTTCCGATTCCATCAAATTTGACGATCCACGCTTCGAACCCGGGGGCGATGTCGAACTGGCCGCTCCGAATCTGATTTGTCACCGGATTCCAGGCAACGACTGCTTTAGCGCGCGCACCACCCGCCGATGTGCCAACTCGAATAATGTTTGCCAAAGCCGCCTTGGCATGGATGCCCGCCGACAGCTCGCCCGCTACCGCCTTCCTGGCCTCTTCGACAAGGGATTTCATCTTGAGCGGCGCAGCGCTTTCGCGGTGCGAACCCAATGCCGGCCTGAATTCGAGCGCTCCCATGCCGCGTTTTCCCATGTAGGCCAAACGATCAAGCGTCGTTACTTCCGATTTGGCGGTTCCGTGCTCTGCCATCCAGGCATCGATCAAGGCGTTGCCGAAATCGTCGGGCAGCGCATCGGCAAACATTGCGGGCAGTCGCCGAAACGTGGCCTCCGGTAGGTTCGGGAAGATAAATGTTTCTCGGGAATCCGTCACGGGCATCGTGAGGGGAGCGAGTTCAATTCCCAATCGACGCCACGACGGATCATAGGCAAATGCGTAGTATCCGAGCTTCGGGTCCGGCGCCAAAGCACCGACAAGCTTTCCCCAAGCGCGAACTTCGATGACTGGAATGTTCATAGGTTCGACTTTTTTGGCCCAGCCGAGCGGCGTTGGCGCGCTCGCTGAGGCAGAGTCTTCGTTTTCAGAAGCGCGAGCGGATTGATGGTCGGTTGCGGTGCTAGTATCTCAATTCCTTCGAGATAGTTCAGCGCCTTCAAAATGCGAAGCAGCGTCTGCACCGACGAGCCACGGCCCGCTTCAAGATTTTGCAATGCCGCCCGCGCAACTCCGGCTTTCTCCGCGGCGGCTCGCTGATCGATATTGCGGGACAAGCGTAGTTGTCGCATGCGGCGGCCCAGCTCGGCTTGCAATTCCTTCGGAGTCTTGAATTGTATGTCGCTCATAGCCTATAATTATAGGCTTTATCAGCATGAATGGCAATACAGCCTTAATTGTGAGGCTTTACAAGACCAATATTACGATCACATAAAGCCTGGATTTTGAGGCTTTGAATCCATGTTATTAATTTACTGCCTATAATTATAGACTTTACTCTTAATCAATACAATGTTCGCCTCTTCGCCGCTGATGGCAACGCCGTTCGGGCGGCGGTGACGGTCATCATCAACGCCCCAGTCGCTGAGCCTACACGGTTCCCGTGGGAAAGCCTGTCCCTCGCCAAAACTCTGACCGCCATTAGACTCTGGTTCCTAAAATGGGGCAGTAGGTTCCAGAATGAGGTCAGTAAGATGACCACACTAATTGCCTCTCTTGCCCAAGTTGGGTCCCCGCTTCCGCAAAGCCGCATCGCCACGCCTGTAATCCGGCCCACGATTTCCGCTTCTCGGGGGTACGGGAATCGCCTTATCTCGACAGATGAGTGGGGATGTGGGATTGCAATCAAATGCCCTTCTTTGATTTCGCACCAACTGCAGACGTATTCATCCCTCAGTTCGACAAAGTAAATGGGTCGTTCGAATTCGGTCCGCCAAGTCTCGTGTTTGATCTTGCGTTGGTTCCCGTCGATCTGTACGAATGAACCTGGACGGATGAGCGGATACATCGTGAAATCCTTTAGACCGATATACCCGTACATCGACTCTCGCAAGTCCAGATGCTGAATCAGTCGAACCGGAATTTCTCCCCAAATCTGTACCAGCCGGCTGAGCAATGCCGCTTTTTCGAGATGAAGTTCCTCGTGCGATCGCAGCGGAAGTTCAACCGTCTCGACATCACCCCCATCGACTTCTCTTCGAACGACCGGTAGCGCTTCAATCAAGAGATTCGGAGCAGGAATCGGTTGACATCGATAACTTTCTATGTTTTCTATTATCCCTCAACTTATTCGTCTGGGAACAACTGCATGACTGGGCCGATCGAACTCCTCTCTGGCTCATCTCTCTCCGAGCAAAAGCCCTCGGAGAGGAATCCCCAATTTCAGTCCTTGAGTAGTAAAAGATTCGCAAAATCTCCCATATTCAACCAACTGAGTATTCTCTCTCTCTGGTAACCAAGTGAAGATTATGCACCCGACTTCCAGCTTACAGGCCAACCTTCCTCCTGGTAAAAAGACCAGCGTTCTCAATCCAGCCATCGACCTTGCTGATGCCAACTCCCCTCGAACCGCAGGCATACTCACGGCCCACGCGACCCCCTGGTCTACCTCTCGACGAGAACCCGCGAGATCCATGAGCTATAAGATCTCCAACGAATTGCTTGCGCGGTCGAAGTCGTTATTGCAGAAGCACAAGAAACGAACGACAAGTCTTTGATGCTAGCCGATTGTATCGGCCTCTCTAGCTGGCGACTAAGTCGGACGGCGGGCGGTTTGGAGGACGGACATGACGTCATCCGGAGACAGCAAGTCAATAGTCGCCGCGTGCCGTGCGCTATCGTGCTTGCCCGGTGTCGCGAGCGTTGGGTATGGCCTTCGGGTCGCCAACGGTGAAGTGACGTTCGAACCCGTGCTGCGGGTTTACCTCGACCGCAAATTCTCGTCTTGCGGCCTCCATGCCAGTATCCCTCCCGAGATTGGCGGCATTCGCATAGAGAAGGTGCCACTGCTCGACGCCCGCCCATATTGCGGCACGACCTATCGGCCGGGAACCAAGATCACTCGATATGCCCCGGGCTTTCAGGTGGGCTCAGGAACCCTGAGTTGTTTTCTTCAACGCGGCGGCAAGAAATTCCTTTTGACAAACTATCACGTGTTCTTCGACGAAGCTGGATACAACCCGTCGCGACGATCGCAGATCATAAGTGTGCCGGGCCAATCGAACTTTCTGGATCAGCCTCCGGATGTTCCTGGAGTAGAGGACATGCGGCTGCAAAACCAGGACACTGTCTATCAACCCGATCGCTCCGAATGCTTGCAAGTTGCGTGCAATACACCGATCGGCACAATTCGCTCCCTTGATGCCAGCAACGCGGCATTGAGATTTCAGGTCAGCGGCGCGCGGCAGTTTTGGGTCGATGCTGCCGTCGCGGAGATCCAAAGTGGCAAGGACGTGGCCAATGACATTGCGGGCATAGGGGTGGTTTCTCCGACAATCAGAGATCTTTCGACGGATGCCATCCTCTCGGCAAAGCCGCCGAACATTGGCGTGCAGAAACGCGGACGGACGACCGACATCACGAAAGGAACGATTGTCCAGTTCTTGACCACCCAGGTCGTCAACGGAGTGAACACCGATATATTTGAGTTCACCGTTCGTCCAACAAATGATAGTCCCTTCGACTACGACAAGACCATCGATGTCGATGACAACGAACCGCAGACCAACGCAGAGATCAAGTCTTTCCTTGAAACAGGTTCGGTCACGGTGACTATTGTCAGTCCACAGAACCCGAGGAGGCTACGGGTGAAGGGCAAGATTTTTTCCAACAAAGGCGACTCGGGCTCCCTAATTCTGGACGCGAACCGCCAACCGGTTGGGATCTTGTGGGGAGGAAACGGGCTTGATCTCCGGTTGCGGGGACAGCAGAATACCGAGTTTGTCCCCAGCGGACTCGCCCTCGCGTGCTATTTCATACCCGTTCTCGCCGCGCTCGGGTTCGATCCATCTGCTGCAATTGTCTCGGCCTCAAGCCCCGCCCGAGGGCTGACCTTGCCGCCTCCCGATGAACTGTCGGAGGCGGAGGAACTTCTGGCAGCCAGCCCGCGCGGGCGGGAACTCATCGACGCCGTACGGCTCCACCACGACGAGGTACGTGAACTGGTCAACCGTGGCAGACGCGTCACCGTAGCCTGGCGAAGATTTCGAGGTGCGGCGTTCCTTTCAAGCGCAATAATCGCTGCCCGAGAGCCGGGGGAAAAACTTGCCGCGCAAATCGACGGCATCTCCATCGAGATATTTCTTGAGGAAATGTATTCCGCTCTCCTGTTTGAGGCGAGCGAGGCTCTCAAAACCGACCTACGGCGACATATGAACACCTTTCTCTCCCTGGCGCATGACGCGCCAACGTTCGCAAACATTTTGGAACGACTTCAGGAACCGGCACTCGTTGAGGATCTGACGTGAAGATGGATTGCCAGGACATTCCAACAAATCCGGGCAGCTTCAGTCCGGTGCTCGGATGGGGGCTGGGTTTGAAGGAGGTAAACGGTCGTCTGACCACGACAATCGCTCGGCGAGCTTACGTTGAACGCAAGGTCGGACTGATGGACCTGCCGCCCGGCGCTCAGGTTCCTGCGTTTCTCGGTAACCTGCCCACCGACGTTGTCGAGCGCTCTCCTAGCCTGCCCACACGGCATAGCAACGAAAAACTCGTTCCCGGTATGCATCTCGTAAATGGGCGCGGCGTGCCGGGCAGCTTGGGGTGCCTTGCCTGGTGCCGCGCAACGAAGGAGCGCGTCCTTGTCGCCAGCTGGCATGTGCTGTTCGGACAGGGCGCGGGCGCCGGCGATCGAATCTTCATAGTCAGGAGTGTACGATCGCGACCTACATACCGGCCCATTGGCCGAACGCGCCGAGGAATCCTTGGATCGATTCTGTATAACGGGCTGGAATTCCATGTCGATCTGGCTATAGGAGCCTGCACACAGGATCTCGGCTTTGGAGAAATCAATGCCGCGCCGCCGGCGGCCGCATCGCCGCGGGGGGTCGCATGGGCTTACCCGGGCGCACTTGTCCGCAAGAATGGTGCTGGCTCGGGCGCAACGACGGGCATTGTGGTCGACGTCGCTTATCCGGACGTTGCAGTCATTGACGGACGGCCGTTGCCGGCACCCCGACAGATCCTGGTGCGAATGGCAGAACACACAAGCTGTTTCGCCGAGTCCGGAGATTCGGGGGCGGTGCTTCTGGATGGCGAAGGTCGAGCAGCGGGACTTTTGTGGGGAAGCAATGGCCGCGGAGAAGGGATTGCATGTCATCTTATTCCCGCTCTTGGAGCGCTTGACGTGTCGCTCGTTCCACCGCCCGGGATGTGGCGAAGCCATCTGTGCCGCTGCCTCGGTAAAGCGTGGACAGACTTGTCCGCATGGATTTGTGGCGTGTCATGACGAAGACCCTGTTCCCTGGTGATCCGATCGAGATCGAGACCAAAGGCATAACGCCCGGGACGATATCGTTCTTTGCCATCGCAGCTACAGATAACGTTACGAAACTGATTATCAGCTGCAACCACGTGATGCCTGTTCTAAACGTGCGTGTCTCTAGTCCGTCCGCCGGCTCGTGTCCGAGTTGCTGTATCAAGAACGTAGTCGGCAATGTCTGGGATGGGTTCACGGGCAAGCAATCGGTAGGCGGTGGCAGTTTCCACGTGGATGCCGCCAAGGCGCGGCGGACAGGAAGTGTGTTCGCACTCAACTGGATCTCGGGTCTTTCGGATTTCGGAAAAGCCGGGCCCACGCTCGGCGGCAGGATTATCGGCACCAGACAAGCCGTCTTTGGAGAACGTGTTGCAGTCTTTGGAAGCAAGAGTGGCCGCATCATCGGGCATGTTGTCAATCCCAGTTCCCCGAATAATATGGGGCTGGACTTATCCGGGTTTCTAGACTCTCTCGTCATTTGGACGGATGCGCAATACGCGCAGGACGTCGTGTTTGGCTCAGGGGATTCCGGTGCGCCGATCGTTACGGAATCACACGAGCTTGTCGGAATCATGTATTCAAGACTCACAGAAGGTGACAGCATAAATCAGGAGACCCGCCTGATTGGCGGCTGTCACATCAATGCGGTCCTCAGTAAACTAGCTCTCGTCTTTGATCCCGCGACCACTGCATCGGCGGGAGAATTAGAATTACTGCAGACGCGCTCCGAGAATCAAATGCCAGAAGATCCCTTGGCTGCAAAGCCTTGGCTGGCCCGAATCCGCGAAATTGTCCCCGAGAATCATAAGAGCCATCGTCTGGTAGAGGATGCGCTGAAACACAGCGCCGAAATCGCCAAACTGGTCCACCATTGTCGCCCGGTGAAGGTTGCCTGGCACCGAACCAAAGGCCCTGCCTGGACGGCCCACCTCCTTAACAGCTGGCGCGATCCAGAATACGTAATACCTGACACCGTCGAGGGTACAACGCCAACGCAACTTCTCTCGCGCATGCGCGAGGTTTTGTCACGTCATGGGAGCCCAGTTCTCGCTGCCAGCCTGGACGAAAACGCCAACGTAATTTTTGGGCTTGCTGGTCTGGTGCGTGTCCGCGAGATGCTCCAGGGTCTCGATTTGTCGGCGGCTTCCATAGCCGCCCTCGAAGGCGAACTTACAGGCGAGTTGGTTTGAACTACGTTTTCGGATCGAAGGTCACTACCCTAGCCTGAAAGATCCTGGGCTTGAGTACGCAGCAGCCGAAGCCGTTGGGAGCATCGTTTCAGAATGGCAGACACAACAGGCACCATCGAGACGGTCGCCCTCGCGTTATCGAGGCTACTCGCTCCTCTGGGAGAGGAGCTTGCGCCGGGAAACGCGCGCGGATTCTTCGCGGAAATTGGAATTCCGCTGACCTCCGCGCAGGAGGCTTCGCTGTCAGGTCCTCTCTCGTCAACAGTCGGCCTCACTACCGATCTGACATCGCTCACCTCGGACCTCGTGGCAGCGATTCAGGGGAATAACACCCCCGCTATATTGCAGAAGGGTCTCGCCTTGGCGGCCCGATCTGCTCAGATCATTCAAGGTTTTGTCTCGCTGGCTGGTGCCGTGAAGGCACTCAACATCCCCGGCGTTCCCGGCAACGTCATTGACGGCATTCCGGATCGTCTTTTTGGCTTCCTGCTATTTAGGTATTTGGAGAGTGCGACCGGAGCAAACGAACTGTTTGAATTTCTGGGAGTGCTGGACCGCGTCGATGTCAACGTCGATTCAACTTCGCCAAACCAGCCTCCTTACACCTCTCTTACTTTTGACTTTTCTACCCTAGGGGGCTGGCTCTCCAATCCCAGCAATCATTTGCGTTCATTGTTCGACTGGGGCAACGACGCGGCCTTCGATGGAATAAAACTCCTCCAAAAACTTCAAACCGTGTTGCTCAACCTCGGGCTTCCGGTGATCTTTGACACCATGGCTCCGCCTCGGCTCGATTTGATCTTCGCCGACATCTCACCAAAGACGGACGTCGTCCCAAAGGGTTTCCTAATCGGCCTGAAAACGTCCCTGTCTTCCGACCCTTTGAGCATTGTACAGGACGACTGGCAGGTCGAATTCAAATCCGACTTTCCGTTTCCGCTGTATACAGGTGTCCTTATTCAGCCCGATGGTTCGGTCACCATCATTCCACCATCGCCGACCGCGATGACGGGGCAGATCCTCCTCCAGCTCACGATGCAGAAGACTCAACCTCCGGGACCAATCGTGTTTGTTGGCCAGACGGGAGGCAGCAGGCTCGAAGTACAAAACATCAATGTTCGGACGGCTGGACAATTCGCGTGGGATGCCTCGTCTTCCAAGGCCAGCGCTGACTTCACCATCGGTGGTGGACTCCAAGGGGCAAAGCTCGTTATTGACATGTCGGCTGCCGATGGATTCCTCGGAACCCTGGTGTCCGCCACAACGTTGGAGAGCAACTTCGACGTCACCCTGGGCTACTCCTCCACTGAGGGCCTGCACTTCAGTGGAAGCAGCACGCTGGATGTTCAGCTCCCCATACACATTAGTATTGGTCCAGTCGATATCACAGCTATTACGCTTTCCGTGGGAATCAAGGGCAACGACTTTCCACTCTCTCTCGGCGCCAACATTGCTGCCAGTCTTGGGCCCCTTGCGGCGGTGGTCGAGGATATGGGCATCACGGCCGATTTTTCCTTTCGAAACGACCGCAGCGGAAATCTCGGACCGATGGACTTTTCCCTTGGGTTTAAGCCACCCAAAGGTGTCGGGCTGTCCCTGGATGCAGGGGTAATCCAGGGGGGCGGTTTCCTCTATATCGACACGGACCGCGGCGAGTACGCAGGCGCATTGCAGCTGGTCTTCGCTGATTTCCTCGGGTTGCAGGCGATCGGCTTAATCACCACAAAGATGCCAGACGGGTCGAGTGGATTCTCGCTGCTGATTATCATCACAGCAGATTTCGGCCCCGGCATTCAGCTTGGCTTTGGCTTCACCCTGCTTGCGGTTGGCGGACTGCTGGGACTCAACCGCGCGATGTTGTTCCAGCCTTTGATGGACGGTGTTCGGACGGACTCCATCGAAAGCATCATGTTCCCGAAGGATATCATTGCCAACGCCACTCGCATCATCAGCGACTTGCGCGCCATTTTCCCTCCGCAGAATGGGACATTCCTCATCGGCCCAATGGCTAAGCTTGGCTGGGGCGAACCGACGCTCATTAGCCTTTCTCTCGGAGTTATCATCGAGATTCCGCCCGGCGACATTGCGATATTGGGAATCCTCAAGCTTGCGCTGCCCGCAGAAGACATCGCAGTCCTCTTAGTCCAGGTGAACTTCGCCGGAGCTCTCGAGTTCGACAAAAAGCGCTTCTACTTCTTTGCCTCCCTCTTTGATTCGCACGTTCTGTTCATCACGTTGGAAGGCGAAATGGGCGTGCTGATGGCGTTTGGCGACGATGCCAATTTCGTCGTTACCATTGGGGGCTTCCACCCACAATTCAATCCGCCGCCCCTTCCCTTCCCGAGCCCGAAGCGAATCGAGATTGACATTATCAATGAGTCTTTTGCCCGGATCCGCTGCGACGGCTACTTCGCGGTGACGAGCAATTCGGTCCAGTTCGGCGCGCACGCCGATATGTTCTTCGGCTTCAGCGCCTTCAATGTCCAGGGGCATGCGGGCCTCGATGCACTCTTTCAGTTTTCGCCGTTCCACTTCAGTGCCTCGTTCTCAGTCTCCTTCTCCGTAAACGTCTTTGGATTCGGGGTCTACGGAATCGGAATCAGTCTCACACTTGAGGGAACAACTCCTTGGCATGCGCATGGCTCGGCGTCGCTCTCGTTCTTTCTGTTCTCGGTAGATATCGGGATCGACTTCACCTGGGGCGACAGCCGGAACACCATGCTTCCTCCGGTCGCAGTTATGCCTATCCTTGCCGGCGAGTTCGGTAAACGAAGTAACTGGAAAGCGATTCTCCCCAAAGGCTCCAATCTGCTGGTCGTGTTACGCCAAATGGACGCGGCAGAATCGGCCATGGTCCTCCATCCGGTCGGAACCCTTCAGGTGAGTCAAAGGGCCGTGCCGCTGGACATGACGCTGGACAAGGACGGAAACCAGCAACCGAACGACGCGAACTACTTCTCGCTGGATGTGATGGGTGGCGGTCTCGCAAAGACGCGAACACTTCACGAACAATTTGCGGCCGCGCAGTTCAAGAACATGGATGATGCGGCCAAGCTCTCTCAGCAAGCATATGTGCCGATGGACAGCGGGATCGAGCTGTCGGCCGCGGGGAACGCGTATGCTTCTGGAACGGCTATCACGCGCAACGTGCGTTACGACCTGACGGTCATTGATACAAAGCTACGGCGGGTGTTCCGGCGGTTCTTCGTTTACACCGGATCCCTGTTTGCTCATTTCCTGACCGGCTCGAGTGTCACGCGCTCAGGGCTTTCGGCGCACCGCCAGGGTCAAGCGCAGCCCTACACCCAGCATGTCGCGATGAATCCCGAGACATTCGCGGTGGCTTTCCAAAACAACAACAAGGCTTACAGCGCGGAAGCAAGCTCGTTTACGAGCCAAGCCGCCGCTAACGATTACCTGTCCCGGGCAGTTGCCAAGGACGCGACCCTTAGCGGCACACTGCACGTCCTGCCGCAGTTCGAGGTGGCCGCATGAAAACGATTGCGACCTACTCGTTCTTGCCGTGGCTGCGCCAAGGTATCGCCAATAACATTACGGCGGCCGACGGCGACACCACGGTGAAGACTCGGGCAACCATCGACGTCGCATTGCAACTCTCGGGGCAGCCCGTTGGCGGAGGCGCCCCGCTCACGCAGGCAATCACACAGAAGATCGCCCTCGTCGGACCGGGCGATATTGCAAAGCTTGTCTTGGAAGCCATTGTTCGCCTCGAACCTCGCAACTGGATCACGAACTTCGAGTCCAATTATTTCCCGGCGGTTGATTTTTACGATGAAGACTTCCCGTGGCGCTATACGCCATCGAGTCCCGACAACACCGGGCTGCGGCTTCGGCCCTGGATCGCGCTTATCGTCCTGGCGGATGGAGAATTCCAGGAAGGCC
>Ga0210408_10005899_pt1 | contig 10670 bp, 10 predicted proteins | sample IncBWH4MmetaG_FD_155471 | JGI IMG/M metagenome (GOLD analysis project Ga0210408, IMG submission 155471) | Forest soil microbial communities from Barre Woods Harvard Forest LTER site, Petersham, Massachusetts, United States - Inc-BW-H-4-M | ecosystem: Environmental > Terrestrial > Soil >... | reverse complement strand
AAGCTTTTCCCGTCTGCTTCCCGGCTTTGCGAGAGCGTGTTCCGCGGCCCGATACTGTGTTTCGAAAAGGTCCTCCAGAACGGCGCCAAAAATCTCTTCCTTGCTCTTGAATTTCCGGTAGATCAGCGGTCGCGATACGGCTGCCTGTTTGGCGATATCTTCGAGCGAGCTCTTCGCATAGCCAAATTTAAGGATGCCGTCGCGGGCAGCATCGAGGATGACTCGCCGCCGTGCTGCATCTCGGTCAAAAGATTTTCTCTGCATATTTTTGAATCGTTGAAGTTCGATACGATGCCGGATATAGAAGGTTCCCTTCAATTCGCGAAAGGAATAGCTGCGAACAACTTCTCGCACCCCCCAGCAAAGACGCTCAGAGTGTTTCGGATTCAGCGCTATTCTGGGCTTAGCCATGGCACATAAATTCCGGTGGCGGGGCTCACATCCTGATACTGGATACCACGTGACAGTCAAACGAGGACTTTCGTCACCGACGCAGCAGAATGTCGGCCACGGCTCCCTTGAAGGTCTCTTTCATGTCGTGGTTGTGACTCTGATTGAGACCACGAATCTGTTGCTATCGTCCAGCGCCCGCCAGATGTTTCTCCTCCTCCGTTGCGTTAACCGTGGAGCCATTCGCTGCCAGTGCCGCAGACAGCGCCATACCCTCAGCCTTGGCAATCGTGCGAGCCGCCACCGGCTTCAACCACAGCAGTGCCATGAAAGCGGCGATGATGTCGCAGGCGATCATGACGTAAAACACCGGGACCCAGGAACCCGTTCGCAGCATCACGTAGGCGGCGACCGGAGCGGAGAAAATGGCGGCTGTGCCCTTCGCGGTGTAAACGATGCCATAATTCGTCGTCGCCCAGGTCCTGCCATAAAGATCTGCCGTAATCGAGGGGAATAGCGAGAAGATCTCGCCCCAGGCGAAAAACACGAGGCTGGATAACAGCACGAACATGACAGGCCGGTGAATGGTTTGCAGCCATGCCCATATCGCGATACCTTCGATCATAAAAGCGGTGAACATGGCGTTCTCTCGGCCAATGTGATCGGAGATCCAACCCCACAGAGGACGGGTCAAACCATTGACGATACGGTTCAACTGGATGGCAAGAATTGCCGCCGACAGGCCCCAGGCAATGATGACTTTGTCTACTTTGTAAAAACCTGCAATCTCCTTCAACTGTGAAGTGACCACCAGACCGCCGAACGCCACCAAGGTCATCATCGCGTAGATCACGTAAAAAGAAGGTTGCTTCAGCATCTGCAACCACGTCATGTCAATGCTGGATTGATGAACTCTGGCAACGGGCTTCCAGGCTTTGGGCAGCCATCCTTTCGGTGGCGCCACGATGAACATGGCCGCAATGGTCACAACGATGCCCTGCACGACGCCCCAAAAAATAAAAGCATGCTGATAGCCGGAAGCCTTGATCATTTTTTCGATCGGAGCGACGGTCACCGCGGTACCGATACCATAAGCCCCCGACACAATGCCGGCGCAAAGTCCGCGGTGATCAGGAAACCACTTCAGGACGTTGCCAGTACAGCCGCCGTAAACGGCGCCGGCTCCGATTCCACCAATGGCATACCAGGTATAAAGTCCGGTCGTCGTGTAGGAGTACCCCGAACCGATCCAGCCCGCGCCCACCAGCAGGCCGCCGATGCCGATGACCAGCCGCGGCCCGAGGCGATCAATCAGATATCCTTCGAACGGCACCAGCCAGGTTTCACAGAAGATGAATGCGGCAAATGCGATTTGCACCGCCGCCAAGGTGGTGTGCAGGCTTGAGGTTAAGGGTTTGGTGAATAGCGTCCAGGCATATTGCAGGTTCGCGATCGCCATCATCGCGACAATGCCGGCACACATTTGAACCCAGCGGTTCACAATCTTGGGTTCGTTACGAACAGAGGGGATCGCGTTCGTGGCCATGGGCACACTCCAATAAAATTGTAAGAATTGGTCTTCTATGCTCGCTACACACTCCAAGCCGGAAAGAATCCGGGTAAATGAAAAAACCGCCGCCCCTTTTTGGGGCGGGCGGGTTATTCAGCTTCGATTTCCTTCTGGAGGGGAATAATTCCCGGTACCAGCCACTTATTCCACATTTCATCGATCTTGCTCTGGAAGTAATCGATGTCATCATCGATGAAATGTGCGAACCTTCCCTGCTTCAGCAAGTAGTCGCGGACAGGCAGACGTTTGAAGCGGCCGCTAGCAATCTGCTCGGTCTTGCCATAGAGCTTCAGCTTGCCGTTTTCGACCTCGTACAGCGGCCAGATGCCTGTGTTGACTGCCAGTTCACCCAGTTCGAACGAAAGTACGGGATCGAAGTCCCAGCCTTTCGGACAGGGATTGAGGCAGTGAATGAAGGTGGGACCGCCGATCGACAATGCCTTGCGAACATTGTTCATCGCCTGCAGTGGATAAGACGTGGAGATCGTCCCCACATACTTGACCGTGGGATGGCCCACCAGCATCAGAGGCGCGACGTTCTTCTTCCAGCGGTGATTCATGATGCGTTTTATTTTTCCGGGCGTGCTGAACGAGGTGTTGACGCCATAGGGCGAGGTCCCGGAGATCTGGATATCAGTATTGGCGTACGACTCGTTGTCGTACATCAGGATGAGCAGGTTGTAATCGGGATGGCACATGGTGGCCGAAATCGCGCCCAAACCCATGTCCGCCCCGCCGCCATCTCCGCAGAAGGCAATGACGTTGATGGGTTCGTCCTTCATCACGCCCTTGCGCATCTGGACACGGAATGCCGCGGCTGCTCCCAGTGCGCTGGAGCCGGAGCTTCCAAGTTGCGTATGCATCCAGGGAAGGCCCCACGGGGTGGCGTAATAAGAGGTGTTCGCTACGTACATGCACCCGGTGCTGCCCAGAATGACGGTTCTCGGTCCCGCGGCCTTCGCCATCAGTTTCATGATTTGCGCAGACTCGCAGCCTTGGCAGGTGCGGTGGCCGGACGTGTAGTACTCCTCGTGTGGAACCTTCTTCACTCCCTTGAAGGCTTCCAGGTTTTGCGTCGGTTTTTCGTCTACAAAAGTGCTCATGGTCATTATCCTTTCCGGCTCTGGAAACGCGTCGAAACGCGTTATCCCCGCAGCCCGATCCACTGGGTCAGGGGTTGCGCTTTCCCTTTTGCTGCCTGGAACACCACATCGGTCATCGCTTCCACGTCGGGTACCGTGACCTCGCGGCCGCCCAGTCCGCCAATGAATCCGATTACTGGCGGTCGGGTGCTGCTCCCGGTGTACATGGCCGACCGAACCTCCGTCGCCATCACGCCACTCAGATTCGGCGAACCAAACGAGAAATCGCGATCGATGACGCCGACGGCCTTGAAGCGCTCGAGGCACTTGGCAAGCTCCGGACCGGCAAATGGCCGGAACCAGCGCAGGCGAACGAACCCGACTTTCTTCCCTTCCGCGCGCAGTTTACGAATCGCGACCTTGACTGGCGTCGAGAGTGTGCCCATGCCCAGCAGCACGACTTCCGCGTCTTCCGTCATGTACTCTTCGAAAAACGGATTGCCGTACTTGCGTCCGAAGGTGCGCTCGAATTCGGCATAGACTTCGCGAATCACGTCGCATGCGATCTCGGTGACCGCGTAGTTCTGCCGTCGAATCTCCATCACCCAGTCCTCATTGACCTGTGGGGCCACTGAGATGACGTTGTCGGGATGAAGCAGAAGATCACCGCGGTCATAGCGAGGCAAAAATTTCTTGACCTGCTCCGCCGCCGGGATTTTTACTAGGGCTTGCGAGTGTGTGAGAAATGCGCCGTCGCAGCTGATGGCCAGGGGCACGAACATGCGGCGGTCTTCTGCTACACGATAGGCAATCAGGGCCGTGTCCAGCGCTTCCTGCGCGCTATCCACCCAGGTCAGCATCCAGCCTAGATCGCGAACTGCCAGCGCGTCGTTGTGCTCCACACCGAATGCACCCGGGTCGTCGAGCGCACGGTTTCCCACCATGCAAACCAGGGGGACGCGCAGAGCCGGGGTGACGGTCAGCGCTTCCATCGCGTACATCCAGCCGACGCCGCTTGAACCGCAGAACACACGCGCTCCGCAGACGGACGCGTGCTTCACGATTTCGAATTGTGAATGTTCGCCCTCCGCCACAATGTATTCGCAGTCCATTTCACCATCCGCTACCAACTGGCTGATGTACTGCATCACCGTGTCGTAGGGCCGGATTGGATAAGCGGTGACCACATCCACGTTGGCCAGTTTGCAGGCAATCGCAATGGCTTCGGCGCCCGTGATCAAAGCTTCCTGCTCGTTGCTTTTTTTCGTTTCCTCAACCGGCAATGTAACTGTAGCCATTTCAATCTCCTTGTCTTCCGGCTGCCCGCCGGGCCGCTAACCTTTCTTTGCGATTTCGAGGGCCTCGGGGACCTGTTCCTGATACTGTCCGCGATAACGGAATCCGTGCGACCGCTCCTCGATGGGCTCGGCTTTCGCAATCGTCGTTTCCAACCATTTCAGATAGGAATCTTTTTCTTCCCTGAACTTTGCCCACTGGCTGTCGTTGTCGTGGAACTCGGACTCGTTCACCATGGAAATGCAGTTCTTCACCGGGCAAACTTCCTCGCAAATGCCGCAACCGCAGCACGCCTGGAGGTTCGCATCGTAGGTTCCGTCTGGAGTGACATCGAAAGACGCATCCGGACAATTCAGCCAGCACAGTGTGCATTTGGTGCAGGTAGAGAAGTTGACGACCGGGCGCATGGTCCGCGTGGAGTACTTCTTGAACAACTCGTTCCGGGCCGGCCGGAAACCGCCGATCTTTCCGCTCACAGGATCCGCATACGGACCGCCCTGTGGCTGGCCCTTGATGGATACGCCACCGCGCATGTCCTCCCAGCGGGGCTTGCCGAATGAAAATAACTTTTCAGGATTGCCCTCGCCCGCTTTCACCTCAACGGTGGCGAAGCGCGCAAAGGCGGTGTGAGCTGAAGTCACTTTCAGGGAGTTCTTCAGCTTTTCGAGGATGAATTTCTCCACCGACGCCAGGCTAAACAGTTCGGGCACCGCCTTGGCGATCGCGCCCAGGACGCGCACATCGGTGTGGTCGTCTTTATAAACCCACATCCCGGAGAAGCTGGTCACGCCCTTCAGAATTCCCAGCTTGTAAGGCTCTTCCCGGCGGTGGATATTCTTGAGCAGAGAGGGCGCGTCTTCCAAAGAAACGACCAGGAGAGTGTGCCCGGGTTTCAGAGCGCGATGCGCCGGCTGCAGTCCGTACCATGCCCACGACTCAGCGCCCTTGCAGAGCGTGTCATCGAGAACGACCGTCAGGTCCACCTGCTTCGGCTCGTATTGCGCCATTCCGGCTTCGAGTGTCTGCTCGTCGTAGGCGACGATGGCAAAACTCTTCGCTGGAATGCCATTGCGTTCTGGAGAATCTCCATAACGGCCGAACGAAATACCCAGTTTGCCTTCGTTGTGCGCAGCCAGGACAATGCCGCGCGTGATGTTCTTCGCGAGAGTCTTTTGGAAGACTCCTCGATAAATGACTTCGACCGCGAATAGTTGACCCATTTGGCAACCTCCATTCTCTTAAAGCTTTTTCAGTACGATGTTTTCGATTTCCTGCAAGTGCCGGCGCATGGCCGCCTCGGCGCCGGAGGCGTCGCCCCGCTTTAGGGCAGCTAGAATTCGGCGGTGACCGGCCAGCGATTTTTCCTGTCGCCCTTCCACTTGCAACGACTGCTCCCGCGTATCCCGCAACAAATCCATCAACACATCCACTACTTTTAAGACCGCGCTGTTTTCGGACGCCAAGGCGATGGCGTAGTGAAACTCGGAGTCTTCTTCGATTCCGAGCTCTCCCGCGCGCACCTTCGCCTCCTGTCGTTGAAGAATGGCCTCCATATCCGCAATCGCTTTGCAAGAAGCTTGTAGAGCGGCTCGGCGAGTCAAGGCCGGTTCGATCATCCGGCGCACGTCGACCAAGTCGGCGACCATTTTTCGTTTCTCAAGCAGCGCGGAAGCGAGGGGATTGGCTGCGGCCGCGGCAGGGTTACGGACCACTGTGCCGATGCCCTGGCGTGGCTCGAGCAGGCCCATCAGTTCCAGGGAACGAATGGCATCCCGGACGGAGCTGCGGCTTACACCCAGCATCCGAACCAGTTCCCGTTCGGGAGGCAGAAGGTCGCCCGGCTTCAGTTCTTCCGCAATGAGCCGGTCCAACTGCTTGGCAACTTCCTGATAGACCTTATTTCTATTTCTGGGGAGTACCTCGAACTTCGCGGGTGCTTCAGTGACTGGCACGGGGGTTGGTCTGATGACTGACCAATCCACTTCAGACCCGAATCCAAAATGGCGCAAGGATGCAGATCACATCGCGACGTGACGCGGGTCTTCCCCTGGTGACGTTCAGTTCCCAGATCAGGCGGCGGCTTCGTAGAGAAGGCGATGGACGAACGCGTCCTGGCCCAGTTGAAAACCCTTCATGGGGATCCTCGTTGCCGCTCGGTACCTGCGTGGCCGGGGGTGTGTCAGTGACTGTTATCACAGGCCGGGAGACTTGCTGGCGGTAGCGATCATTCCTTCCTAGTACTCTGCGGTCGCCTTCTGCAACTGGGGCAAACCGCCCGTGGAGTCGAGCCACACATCCAGAGCGTCTTTCTGGTCCCCTAATCTTGCTTTCCAGAAGCCGCGAAACTCCGCGGTCCCGATGGACTTTCCGTTGTAGGCTTGGAAGAAATCCCGTGAGTCTTGAAAGAATTTACCGTCACCGAGGGCGTGCCGCAAGTAGTCGAGCATCAATGACCCCTTGTAATACCGGATCACGAAGCCGGAGCCGTCGAAAGGCACGGTGGACAAAGAGGGTGCGTTGGCCGGTAGCTCACGAACACTTTTCCGGTATGTTTCGAGCACACTGTCAGATTGCTGTTCCGACACGATCTTTTGTACGGCTATCACTGAAAAGTATTCCGCAAATGCTTCATTGATCCAGTCTCCTTGTCCGGCGCCGAAATTCCACCAAAAATGCGCGATCTCATGAGCGATGTCCTGAAAGAGGGAGAATTTCGGATCATTCGCGAGCTCCTTTAGAGTGAGACCTTCTGAAGTAACGATCATGCCCGGCCGGCGATTCCTGCCCGCCCCTGGCCTTTTCGTTTCGGCGAATACACGTGTTTGATGGTCCCGGCGGGAATCGTCGTCTCGCCCAGACGATCCGTGAAGAGCTTCATCACATCCGCGATCTGGCGCATTTCACTTTCAACGAACGTGTCGCGCATCTGCGTGTAGTAAATCTCAATGGCCACATCAGACAGGCGAGTTGATTTCTCTTTGTAGTTTGGAGAGGCCGCAATCAAGATGTCGGTGTCTCTCGGAGAAGACCATCGCGTGATCGATCTCCCATATTCGACTCGCTGCTCAAGTTTCTTCCCGGAGCAAATTGCAACCCAACCCTCAGGAAGAGAAACCTGCAGTTTGATCTCGAGGGGGTGCCCCATCACAAAAAACTGGGGGTACCATGAGGAATAATTTGCAAGCTCAACCAGGCGTGAGTTGACCTGGTCGTCGAGTGCCAGCTCCGTGCCGCCACACTTCCCCAACCGTATCGTGATCACTCCAGGCAACTGCTCCGTGAATACGTGGATGCCCGCCTCGAATTGGATAACGTGGGTGTTGACGCGAACCGCTTCGGTCAGGCCTTGAGCCGATCCAAGCAGCTTCAGGAAGAACTGTGGCTCGATGCTGCCGCGGTTGCACAAAATGATCGAACAGCCATCACCGCCGTTTACGTCAATTCCCTCAACGAAACCATCGACCTTCACGAGAAGCGAGTTGCAGCTTTTGAGAACCGCGTTCCAAGACCGGTTTGGCTTCTCATTATTTTCACTTCCCTGATTGCGGTATTCACGCGCGGTTCTACACTTGCGTCTCGCTTTTGGTTGACGCTGATTCTTGTCCCTATCACCGTCGCGATTGTCGTCGCCCTGATCGCTGATCTCGACACTCCTGGCCGCGGTCTGATCCGGCTGGATCAGCGTGCCCTGCAGCGCCTGAAAGCCGACATCAACGTCGAACCTGCAAAGTAGAATCGAGGAACTCCTTCGAGGGTGTTTCTGCTAGGAATCTCCTTTGTAAGTTATTGAAAGTTCGTTCGCCGAAGATGCTGAAATTCAGCGAATTACTACTCTTGTTCCTTTTTCAACAGCCACGCCTGATTTCAACAGGTTGGAAGTTTCACTCTACAGTTAACCCAACGCACGCCCTGACCTGAGCACTGCACAAGCTGTACGGAGACAACTGGCACTTCTCCTAGTCGAAAAACCCTCCCATGTTCTGTTTCACTTGGCGGGAGGGCATCCCAATGAGGTTCAGAATAATCGCTTCAAGCCTTGCAGTGATCTTGTTGGCTAGTGGTTTGGCCAGTGCTGGAGACTCACCCGACAAAAAACGGGAAAAGACTCGCAAGATGGCAGGTAAAACTCTCCAAGAACTGTACAAGCTGCAACCCACAGCTCAGGCGGCTATCCAAAAGTCGGCTGGCTACGCCGTGTTTAACAATATGGGAACGAACCTACTCCTGTTGAGCACGGCTCGTGGCGCCGGAGTTGCCGTCAACTCCAACAGCAAGCAGGAAACTTTCATGAAGATGATTTCGGCTGGCGCTGGCCTCGGAATAGGAGTGAAGGACTATCGGGTGATTTTCGTGTTCGACAACGATAGGGCGCTCGCAAGCTTCCTCGATTCTGGGTGGTCGGGTTCAGCACAAGCAGATGCTGCCGCGAAGGCTGGAGAGAACGGCGGAGCCTACTCGGGAGCCGTCGAGGTTGCCCCGGGTGTTTGGGTTTACCAGATCACCAAGAATGGTCTTGCCCTTCAGTTGACCCTGCAGGGCACGAAGTACTACAAGGACGATGACCTCAACAAAAAATCATAGCTCCTGATAGCGAAGCGCGGAGCCACAAAAACTGTGCGGTGAACGTTTGCGCAGGGGAGACGGCGGACAACAACTTACTCCGGCGAACTATTGATCTCAAGTTAAAGTAGCAGGAGGTTGACTGAGGTTGACTGAGGTTGACTAATGACATTACCCAGACGCATCGAATTGCAGTGGCAACAAAACATCATCGAGCTATGGTTGAACACGCTGAGCATTCCGGACGATTCGGGCCCAGGACTCCTTGAGATGCTGAGTGTCGTGAAAGAAGAAATGGAGAATCAGCGCTTTCGCGACGAACACTCGCCGTTCGAACTCTAGCGAGCCCTTAGTTCACGCTGGCCGCAGACACCGTCCAACCCGCCAGAGTCGTTGGGCTTTGAAACTGGTAATTGGCGCAAAATCCCGTGGTTGGCGTAATATCCCGATCTATAAGAGGAGAAGTCAAGGACATTTTTCTCCCTCGACCGGAAGGAGAAGATATTTCCTTACCTTCCAGCCCCTGTGCGTGAGAGGGGGGGCGTGCCGCGGATCTTGCCTGGTTCCATCCCGGTTGCATCCTTATTGAGTAGCGACGACGTGGATCGGTTTCTGGAGCTGGCAAGCCGCGGCGGTTGCTTGGTTGGCAACACATAGATCTATCTGAGGCTCGTGGCCTAGAGCTTTTTCGGGTTGTCCGAGAGGGTATAGGGATTACACGGAGGCTAAGTGCCCGGTGCTCTGAGGACCTGAAAACATTTCCGATACTCACTCTCGAACCCGAGCGTCTCAAGAACCGATCCGCCACTCCCCGAGGAAAAATCACCGGAGATGAAAAGGGCTCTTCCCCGAGACGCTCAAGCGGCTTGCGAGTTCAGTTTATTGATGTCGAAGTCTTCTCCCTTCTTCCACAGTGTCAGCGTAATGGCTGCAATCTTGCGTGCCAGCGTGAGGCGCACCATGGTGGGCTTGATGCCTTTGGCGAGCGAGCGCTGGTAAAACTCCTGCAACGGTCCGGGCTTTACACTGGCCCGGGTGGCCGCGCCTTTAAATAGGCCTTTCAGATCATGGTTGTAATCCTTGTTCAACAGTTCGCGCCGCGCTTGTTGGCGCAAGTGCTGCAGCAGGTCCAGTTGCTGATAGAGTTGCTCGGCGCGGCGGCGAGTTCCGGCCTCGGGAATTTTCTCCAACCATTGGCTACGATGGCGAGTGTAGTAAACGTCCCGGCCGGCACAGGGGATCGCCCAGCTACGATACAGGGCTTTCAGTCGATTCATCACACGGGAAAGATCTTTGACCACGGTGAGATAACTTCGGGCCAGCTCGCGCAGCATGCGTATTCCGGCTTCACCATGGTAGACCGGCTTGAGATCATGGAGGCGCAGCCGCTCGGCGAGTTTGCGAGCATCGATCTTGTCACTCTTGTTGCCTTGTTTGAGCAGTGGAATCTTGCGTGGATTGCAGACCAGAACTTCGGTCACATGCGGCTTGAGCAGGTCGTAGAGCCAGGCTGCCCAAGTGCCTTCCTCGAAGGTCACGAACAGGCTGCCGCGCAATCCACCGAAGAACTCCAGAAGCGTAGAGGCTTTGGTTTCCAGGATGGATTCCATGACAACTTTGCCCTGCGAATCCATCACCGCGACTGAGATCGTTGCTTGATGAACGTCCAGCCCAATATACTTTTCGCTGCTCATTGAGGGTGCTCCTTTCGTAGGTGATCATGCGAACGATGACAACCTACTCCAAAAGGGGCGCCCTCTTATAATGCGATT
>Ga0210408_10005898_pt1 | contig 10671 bp, 8 predicted proteins | sample IncBWH4MmetaG_FD_155471 | JGI IMG/M metagenome (GOLD analysis project Ga0210408, IMG submission 155471) | Forest soil microbial communities from Barre Woods Harvard Forest LTER site, Petersham, Massachusetts, United States - Inc-BW-H-4-M | ecosystem: Environmental > Terrestrial > Soil >... | reverse complement strand
GTCGCGGCCACCAGTGTGGGCGTGGTGGACGGCGTCGCTCTTTTGGACCTCGCTTATGAAGAAGACTCTCGCGCCGAGGTCGACATGAATGTGGTGATGACGGGAGGCGGAAAATTTGTCGAGGTCCAGGCCACGGCCGAAGGGCAGCCGTTTGGCGGGGCCGAATTGCAGGACCTGCTCGCGCTTGCGGCGGCCGGAATTCGACGCATGACCGAGTTTCAATCCAAGCTTGTCCAAACGGATTTCCGTGCACGCACCCGGTAAAACTCTCCGATTGTTCGTGGCCTCCTCGAATCCGGGAAAGTTGCGCGAATATCGAGCGCTGGCCGAACCGGCCGGCGCTTCCGTGGATATCGCTTTCATTCCCATATTCTATTCTCTCGATGTTTTTGAAGAAGTTTGGCCAACGATCGCGGAAAATGCGGCGGGGAAAGCGTTGCACTACAGCCGGTTCGCCGAGGGAGTCGTGATCTCGGATGACTCAGGGCTGGTCGTGCCCGCTCTCGGCGGCGCGCCGGGAGTTCATTCCGCGCGCTATGCCGGGGCGGACGCCACGGACGAGGAGCGCTTTCAGAAAGTGCTCGACGAAATGCGTGAGAAAATTGGGGAGGAGCGGCGGGCCAGATTTGTATGCGTGGTGGCCGTTGCCGAATCCGGAAAAATGCGCGGCATATTTTCCGCATCCGCGGAAGGAATTCTTTTGGAAGAACCCCGGGGGCGGGACGGGTTCGGCTACGATCCGATTTTCTTCTTCCCTGCTCTCGGAAAGACTTTCGCCGAAATCTCGCGGGAAGAAAAAAACCTGCACAGCCACCGAGGAAAGGCGTTTCGTAAAGCGATCAATTTTCTTCTGGGTGCGGATAGCGCATTTTCCGAAAGCTCCTAGCGCGGCGATGTTTTGGCAGCGCCTGCGCCATAGGGGAGCCAGTTCAAGATGTGGCGTTTATGTTATATTCATGCGCCGAATTGTGACGCTTCCGCGGAAATGAAAACGGTCCAATGAAAACGAAAAAAGCCAAGGCCAAAAAGATTGCCGCTCGATCCGCGAAAGGATCGAAATCCTCTTCGCGCCCGCGAAAAGCGAAAGCATCGCGAGCGAGCGCGTCGAATTCGAAGGCGCCGGGAACGAACCCTCAGCGCGTGAGCGCGATTCTGCAAAAACTGGATGAAGCCTATCCGGACGTGACCTGCGCCCTGGTGCACGAGAATCCGTTTCAATTGCTAATTTCCACGATTCTTTCGGCGCAATGCACCGACGAAACCGTGAACCGGGTCACCAAAACGCTCTTCGCAAAATATCGCACGCCCCGGGATTTTGCCTACGCGAATCCGGTGGAACTCGAGCAGGAAATCCGCCCAACCGGTTTTTTCCGGAATAAGACCAAGTCGATCATGGGCGCGGGCAAAAAAATTGCGGAAGAATTCGGCGGCGAAGTGCCACGCACGATGGACGAGCTGTTGACATTGCCGGGAGTGGCGCGCAAAACCGCGAATGTTGTCCTGGGAACGGCGTTCGGCATCGCCGCCGGGGTGGTTGTGGATACGCACGTGACCCGGCTCTCGAACCGGCTCGATCTTTCCCGCAACTCCGATCCAAAAAAAATCGAGCAAGATTTGATGCAAATCCTTCCGCAAGACAAGTGGGTGTTATTTTCTCACCAGTTGATTTGGCATGGGCGCAGGGTCTGCCAGGCGCGCAAACCCAAATGCGCCGAATGCAATCTCGATCCTCTCTGCTACGCGAAGGACAAGACGGTCTAAGCCCCATTTCTCAGGTGTGATGTCTCCCGGGAACGCCAATCTCCCGATTGGCGTGAAGCAAATCGCCAATCAGGAGATTGGCGTTCCCGGGCTACCCTTTTCGCCGCATCGGCTCAAGCACATCATGGACGCCATGCGCTGCGTTGGATATAGTCGCACTCATGCAGCTCTTGTCCGGGAAGGACGCGGCCACACATATCGCGGGAATCATCCACCCAAAATATCAAGTGCATGGGTTTTCCGTGCATCTCACGGTGCGAAAGATTCATGCTATCGATCCAGTGGGAATGCTGGATTTCGGCGGCGGGGAATACGCCCCCGCGGGGCGAATGGAGATTGCGCCAACCCAACTTCGCCAGGGGGACAGGTATCTGTGGTGGGAATTAGACAGAAACAGCTATTTTGCCGAGTGCAACGAAACGCTGAGCCTGGCATCCGACCAGATCGCTCTGATCGAACCCGAGGACCGTCTGCTGCGAGCCGGAGCATGGCACGCGCCGCTGTTCGTGCGCGGGCACGTGGACCCCGTGGAATTGTTGTTATCCGTCGGAGTCCTGCAATTGCGGGTGAAAGAAAATGCGCGAATCGCCCGCGTACGGCTTTTCCGCATCGAGGAAAAATCGCGCTCGGCCAGGGCGCCGCGAGCGAAAAGCTCCCCGAAATCGAGCCGGGCAAAACGCAAGTAACCTCCATTTACCAATCATTACTTAGGATCTCGTAACGGAGAAAATGGATCCCGTGGCGCGGGCTTCCGCCTGTGGCGTTTTGTCCTTGCAGGATCAAAGAAGCACAGGCTGCGGAAAACTCAACTTCTTGTCATTCCGAGGCGCGCGGCGAGCCGAGGAATCTTTCCATTCATGCATTTAAACCAGAGAGAGATTCCTCGCTTCGCTCGGAATGACAAAATGAGCTAATTTTTCCGCAGCCCGTGAAGCCTGCGCCACTAGCGATTCGCGCGGCGTTCAGGGATGGTTGTAAGCCGGCGTGGTATTTGCAGGCGGGATGTAGTCTTGCCCGTATTTGTTCTTGTGTTCGAGGCTGAAGTTGGGATTCTCGATGACGCGAACCGGATCAAGGGATCTGGTGCTGTCAGAAATCGTTACCGTTCGGCTGGCCGCCTTCAAGTCTTCCGGCAGACTGCGTTCGTACCAGGCATTTAACTGATAGCGGCCATCGGAAACATTCTGGATGGCCACCCGGCCATTTCGATCCGAAATTCCAAAGTATGGCGTGTCGACCGCAACGACGGCGCCGCTCATTTCCGGGTGGATGTTGCAGAAGAGGAAGCTCACGCCGGGGCGGTCAAAGTGCACCACCTTGCTGGAGCCCGCCTCATAGAATCCCAGGTCAAATCTTTTGCCGTCGAAGAGAGAGAAGACATTGTGAAGGAACGGATCCTTGTTCGGAAATTGCACGGGCGTTCCCATCTGAATGACGAGGACGTGGGGATCAAAACTTTTATTGATCTGTGCCACCTGCGGCGCGGGATGCCCCGCTGGAGGCGCGGAAGCCGCGTTTGATCCCGACGCGAGCGGCACGAGCCAAATCACGATGTTCGATAAATCCGCAGCTTCTTTGTTGGCGACCGGCTTCTTCGCCGCCTGAGAATTGACAATTTCCACCTTGACCGTAACAGGCGGCTGGCCCATTTGGGCCAGCAAGCCGCATGCACTGAAGGCAACGAGGACGAGAATCGTGATTCGACGCATAGGATCAAATAGCCGCACTAGAATATATACCCAATGCTCAGGTTAATGAGATTCGCATTGTTCGAGCCGCTATCGAGCACCGTTGACCGCAAGTAGCGGTATTCTGTGGAAACCAAAATGTCCGAGCGAATTTGGTATATGAAATTCACGAGTGGACTCAAATTCCTGGTAAACGGCTCAGAATAGATGCTATGTGCATTGTACAACCGTAATTCGCCGGCGAATGGATTATCCGAGCCGAAAGCGCCGTTGATCTCAAAATTGGACTTCACCTTGAATTTCAATTGCGCCCATCCTCCCATCGAATCCAGGCCGCGAAACGTCGTCGCAGGGTTTAGAAAAGGACCGTTCAACAGGACACTTTGTCCGATCCCGCCTGCGAGACCTCCCACGGCACGGCCTCGATAGAACGCGCCGGTGAACTCCACTCGCTTCCCTAAAGGCAGCCTCAAGTCGGCCGTCCCAGCCCAGCCGTCGACACTCCGGCTAAAGCCCCAATCTTGACGCCCATAGTAACCGCCGGCTCCGACTGTGAAATCCTGACCAAAGATCTGGTGGCTCCAGGAGACTCGCGCGGCATAGGCCGGCTGGCCCGATTGCTCCCCCCAACTGGGGTAGCGCTCAAATTGATCTGGGGGCGTATCGCCCGTGAGGCTATCAAGAATCCCCCCCTGAAAGGAAAGGCTGGATCCCTCGGACAATACGACCCGATGCTCGACGCGCACTTGCGGCGTCCACCCCCACAAATTTCCCGCGTAGGAGAGGGCCGGAATTGCGAGGGTTGCAAGAGTTGTAGGAGCTAATGGCGCAAAAAACATCCGGTCCTGGCCGGCAACGATGGATGTACGATTCCAGTCCAACCTCACCGTTGCCGTACGCATTCGAATCAGCCCCATCCAAGCACCGTTCGAAGTGTTTGGAAAACCACCCGCAAAATCAAAATTTACATCCGCGCTCGTGCGCGCGCCGGCGATATCCGGTCCAAACGCTTGGAGCTTGATTTGAGACTGGCGAAGCGATCCTCCAAATGATCCCGAGGAAGCATTTGGGGCTTGCGCCTGCTGCGATAAGGCGACTTCCGGTAAATCCAGGCTGTCCACCGTGCCGCGATTTTCGAACAAATTCAGCAGGACGATGCCGGAAAGTCGAATCCGGTATTTTGACCCGCTTTCGATCTTGGTCTGATACTGGTCGTCTATCTTGCCTTCCAAAACCTCCTGGGCTTCTTCCAATTTGGCGACGCGATCCCCGGAAGTTGGCGATTGCAGCGGCGTGGGAGAAGAAGTGCTTGCCGGCTGTCCCCCGGCCTCTTTCCTGGCCGGCGCCGCATACGGATTCAACGGCCCACTCTCGGCGGGCGTCCCTTGTGCTTTCACCAGGTTCAACTGTCGCCGGAGCTCTCGCGCTTCTGTGTTGGCGCGCTCTTGTTCGGCTTGCAATTCGCCAAGCTGCGAATTGAGGGTCTGAACCTGGGCTTGCAGGTCGCGGACCAGGTTGGAGAGCGCCCGGATTTCATCAGGTGATTCAGATGTGGACGGACTGGATGAGGCGGCGCTGCGGACTTCCTGTCCTCGCGCCATAGCCGAACAAAGGAAGAGAACTCCGGTACCCACGCAAATTCGGAGAAAAAGTTTCCGGATGTCCTTGCGCTGCATGTTTGCCTCCTTGATTGCCCCAATTCAATTCCACAAGGCGCAAAGCCCGAGGGGAAACACAGGGCATCTAGGTAACGTGGAGTTCATGGCCCTCGCGAGCCGTGGAAGCCAATGGCCGCGCGAGCGCCTCGCGCACAATCTCAACTAGGGAAGCGGGAGAAAAAGGCTTTTGAAGGACGGGCGCATCCGGAAAACCCTTGCTCGCGTCGCCTCTGGAGAATTCGGAATAACCGGACATGAATGCGACCCGGATGGCCGGCCGGATCGCCATCAGTTGCGCGGCAAGTTCGCCTCCGTTCATCTTGGGCATGATCATGTCGCTTAGAAGCAGGTGAATCACACCGTGATGGCGGCGAGCGACTTCCAACGCGGCCTGTCCGCCGTCGGCTTCCAGAACGTCATACCCTTTGACACGCAGGAATTGACAGGCCAGTTCCCGCACACCGGCTTCATCCTCGACAACGAGGACGGTTTCGCTCCCGTGCGGAATCGCTGATGAAGGCTTACCCGGGGCCTCCTCGATTGCCGTCTTCCCTGCAACTTGCGGAAGGTAAATCTCAAACGTCGTTCCTGCTCCCAGGGAGCTGTTTACCCAAATAAAGCCGCCGCTTTGCTTCACCACGCCATAGACAGTAGCCAGCCCCAGCCCCGTTCCTTTACCGATTTCCTTGGTGGTGAAAAAAGGCTCGAAAATGTGGGCTTTGGTCGCCTCGTCCATCCCTTGTCCGGTGTCGCTAACGGAGAGGAGAGTGTACCGGCCCGGAGTCATCGGCGGCCGTTTTTCCGCCTCCGCCTGATCCACCAAGACATTTGCTGTCAGGACCGAAAGCTTGCCTCCTCTCGGCATGGCATCGCGCGCATTGGCGGCAAGATTCAAGACCACCTGCTCGATTTGTACGGGATCGGCTTTTACGGTAGCAAGATTCGAATCGGGCGAGAAGGAGTACTCGATGTGCTCGCCAATCAGGCGCGGAATCATTTTCCCCAATTCTCCGACGACGCCGTTCAAATCAATCACGCGCGGCTGCAGCACCTGCATGCGGCTGAAAGCGAGTAACTGGCGCGTCATGGAAACCGCGCGTCCGGCGGCTTTCTGAATCTGTTCCACGCACTTTTTGTGAAATGCGTCCGCTCCCTCGCGGTCCTGAAGCAGATCTGTATTGCCGCGGATGATTGTCAACAAATTATTGAAGTCATGCGCCACGCCGCCCGCCAGCCGGCCGACGGCTTCCATCTTGTGGGCTTGCCGCAATCGTTCCTCGAGTTGCTTTTGCTCTTCTTGCGTATTCTCAAGACTCGCACGCATCCGGATAAAAGCATTGGTGACTTCGGAAACTTCATCACCGAGGCGATCGTCGAGCGGATAGTTGAAATTGCCCTGAGCCAAGGCGCGGACGCCGGCAACAAGGCCCGCTAGAGGCTTGGTATACGTATGCGAAATCCAGAAAACAAGCGCGCTGCCCATCAGGATGCTGAATAAGCCCAAGACGATCAAGACATGATTCAATTCGCCTAGAAATAAAGTGGCCTTGTCGAAGGATTTCAGGACGGTCAGGGAAACGCGAGGGCCGCCCTCCGGCGAAAGATTCACGGTCTTGGCGAGGTAAAGCTCGGAGCCAAGCTGAATTTCCTGAACATCGGAGACGAGGCTGCGCGCCTGCTCTCGGATTTGCCGCGCAAGCTCAGATTGCAGCCCGGGGCTCAGCGTGCCGGCGACGGGCGCGCTCTCAAAGTTGAACACTACCTCGCTCGACGCGACGCTGGCGAATTCTCCGGCAGCACGCTGGTTGACTTCGTGGCCCACGGCAAGCAGGCCGACCGTCAAATTCTCCGAAGAGGACCCAAAATAGATCGGCTGGATCCATACTTCATACAGGCGGCCCCCGCCGAACCACCAGTCCTTGGATTCGCTGTGATCGAGTGACTTGCGCAGGAGTCCCTGTGCCGTGGCGGAATCGAGACCGGGAGCGCTCGCGCGCAACGCCACCACGCTGCCCGTGCGGTTGGCCAATACCAGCAAATCGTTGCCGCTCAGCTTCCACACATCGGCGGAGGCATCCTCGATGGTCGCCGCGTCCCCCGTGGTCATGAGCGCGCGAATGTTGGGCAGGTTGGCAAGCAGGACCGCGGAATGCTTGAGGGATTCTTCCTGCTGTGCCTGGAAACTCCGATAGTTCGTGACCGAGTTGCGCACATCCTCGCGAATGTTTTCCCGAACCCGCTTCCGCACGCTATAGCTGACAATGAGAAGGGTAGCGGCCGTTAAGCCCGCGGAAATCGCCAGAAGCGAAAACAGAAATTTTGTTCGCAGGCGAATCTTGCTCAAGAAAAGCTCCCGGATTCAGACTTAGCCCGGGCAGGAAAAATTCGACAGATACGAATGGAACGAACCCCACCCGTACTTAATCTAACACCGCAAGGCCCCACATCGTCAGCCCCAAATGCCGCGGTTGTCGAATGAAGTAGGGTTTTGATGAAGAATGGCGAGGCGAAATAGCCCTAGCCTCCGAGCTGTTCCCACCAGGTGACTCACACGAACCCAGGAAAGCATATTTGTACGCTAACGGTAACGGCTTTGCGTGAATTCAAAGTGATGACTAAGGCGTGGATAAAGCCCTGTTGGGTTTTTCGTAGCCGCATTTCCGCAAATAATCTAGAATTGTAAGGCATTTCATGTCGGGGCGTAGCGCAGCCTGGTAGCGCGCCTGCCTTGGGCGCAGGAGGCCTCCGGTTCAAATCCGGACGCCCCGACCATTCGCCTCAACAAGTTCTAGGCTCCGGGCTTCAAAAATCAGGATCTAACCCAGAAGCGGCGCTGTGCTTGGTTGTGGCTGAATGTATGCTACTGCTCTCGCGCTCACCACAATATTCACTACAGTCAGAAACAAATGGGTTTGTGCGCCAACTCTCCAGTGCATAAGAAGCCAGTCTCCGATAAGCCGTGTCGGTATCTGGGAACCCGGCCAATCCCACATGACGATAAGACGACGCATTATAAAGGGGCGCCCCTTTGGAGTAGGTTTTGATCGTTCGCATCAACGCCTACAGAGAGGAGCACCCTTATGAATGACGCCAAGTATATTGGGCTGGATGTTCATCAAGCAACCGTCTCCGCAGCAGTACTGGACTCAACCGGCAAACTGGTGATGGAGTGCGTGCTGGAAACCAGAGCGGCCACCATTCTCCAGTCTATTCACGGACTGCGCGGAAGTTTGCATGTGACTTTTGAAGAAGGCACGTGCGCGGCGTGGCTGCACGATTTGCTCAAACCGCATGTCACCAAAGTCCTGGTGTGCGATCCGCGAAAAAATGCATCCCTGAAGATGGGGAACAAGAGCGACCGCATCGATGCGTGCAAGCTGGCCGAACTGTTGTACCTGGACAAACTCAAACCGGTTTATCACGGCGAGCACGGCCTGCGCACTTTGAAGGAACTGTCGCGCAGTTATCTGACCATCACCAAAGATCTCAGCCAAGTCATGAATCGCCTCAAGGCGGTGTATCGAAGCTGGGCCATTGCCTGTGCCGGAAAGCTGGTCTACGCGCCGCGCCATCGTGCGGAGTGGTTGCAGAAATTACCCGAAGCTGGCGTGCGCCGCCGAGCCGAGCGGCTCTATCAGCAACTCGATGCGTTGCGGTCCATGCGCCAGGATGCCAGACAGGAACTGCTGGCTGAAAGCAGGAAACATCCCGCAGCTCGATTGCTGCAACAGATTCCCTGCATCGGCCCGATTCGAGCGGCCCTGCTGATTGCTCTGATCCAGACGCCGCATCGGTTCCGCACCAAGCGGCAACTGTGGGCCTACAGCGGTCTGGCTCTGGCCACTCGCACCAGCGCCGAATATCGTTTCCGGGAGGGGCAACTGCAGCGTTCCAAAAAACTCGTGGCGACTCGTGGGCTCAATCCCAACCATAATCATGATCTGAAAAACATTTTCAAAGGCGCGGCCACTTTGGCCAGTGTTACCGCAGGACCCTTTCAGGATTTCTACGCCGCCTTGCTGGCCAAAGGAAGGAAAGTGTCGATGGCTCGTCTCACCCTGGCGCGCAAGATCGCGGCCATCACTTTGATCGTCTGGAAGAAAGGAGCCTGTTTCGACGCCGAACAACTAAAACAACAAGCAGCTTGAGCGCCTCGTACAGAGCCCGTTCCATCTCCGGATCATCGCTGGCGATGGCCCATCGGTTCTTGAGACGCTCGGGTTCGAGGGTGAGTATCAACCTGTGAAGTGAGGCCTAGCGTGCCCTGTGCACCGAGCCGACTCTATGCCCCCTCGGACAACCCGAAAAAGCTATAGGCCGCGAGCCTCTGATAGAACCATGGTTGGCATCGTACAACCGCCCGCTTGTCTGTTTCAGATACCGAATGGCGTTGTCACCGCGGGAAGATGAAACCGCTGGGATGGAAGCAACAAATCGACTTGCCGCATCACGCGACGAGTCCAATCTCTGGGGCGCCAGGCCAGAAAACAATCTTCCTTCATTACGTGGGCTGGAAATCAGAGATGATCCGGCCGCAGGAGAGGTGTTTTTTCTTGACTTCTCCTTTTATAGAACTTCACGGGACTTGGCGACTGTCCCGGCTCTTCGATGGGACTACATAGTGCTCTTGTAATAGACTAATATGACGACTCATCGCCATGAGCATTTCGCTTCCACTTGAACTTGTTGAAGCCCACTTGACGCCGGATGACGATCCTGAATTCTGGCAAACCGCGTTATCTGTTCTGGCGGATGAGTTTGCGACTGTGGTCGCCAAACCGGGAAGTGAAAAAGATTGGGCGATGCGAATTGGTGCTTGTTCTCACTGGCGGAGGCCACATCAGGAACGATGGACTGTCGCTGGCGGATTTGCGTGGCCCAGCGAAAATAGGAAGTTCCCCAAGTTGGATTGGTCGATGACTCTGCTCTACCGAGACGGGGAATTCCTCCCTGTACTAAAGCTGCCGGGCAAAGGCATTCGCCTTTTTCAGGTCGCAATACCATCGCGCACTCGCCAGCATAAGCAGGCAGCCGTGCGTGCCCGCTGGGGAAGCAACGGAGAGTCGGTGTTGTTTGGGTTTCGGTGTATAACCGCCAAATGGAGATGCGTTGCAGTCTCAGACCTGCGGTCGAGCGCCAAGTCCTGATAAACGGGATTACCGTCAACTGGCTCCCAGATGACGATGGCAGGAGTTTTCATGGAAGGATTTGGGAATCAAGGTGAAGTCGAAACAGCATTTAGGATACGGTCCCCCTTCGCTAGGTCGGAGCGGCACACAAGATTCTGGCTAGAAGCTATCTCATAAATATGAAAAGTTTACATGCCATCCCGGATGCTGCAAAAGCCGATAATGCGAAAAAGCTGTAAAACAAGGCCTTTTGGTCCGCTGGCGATCAACGTGAAGGAGGCGGCACATTAGAAAGCCCTTCGACGCAGCGGCGTCTTTCTACGGAGCTGTTTTAAGATCGACATAGGTGACCAATGACCGTCGCACATATTGGGGGACGCTTTGATGAATCTCAAGTCGTCCGCCTGAAAACGCAACTTGCTTCAGTGGAACTCC
>Ga0210408_10005897_pt1 | contig 10673 bp, 8 predicted proteins | sample IncBWH4MmetaG_FD_155471 | JGI IMG/M metagenome (GOLD analysis project Ga0210408, IMG submission 155471) | Forest soil microbial communities from Barre Woods Harvard Forest LTER site, Petersham, Massachusetts, United States - Inc-BW-H-4-M | ecosystem: Environmental > Terrestrial > Soil >... | reverse complement strand
CAGCAAGAGATTGTTGTGGATGCACCAGGCCGCGGTGAATTTTTCGGATTCGCGTCAATGCTCGAACAGACCCCGCATCAGACTACGGCCGTCGCACTCGAGGAGAGTGTTTGCCTTGAAGTCTCGCGCGACGATATCGCAGCGCTTCTGGAGCGCAAGCCTATGGCCGGAATGGACCTGCTGACGACTCTAGGTCACCAGTTTCATGGCGCCCACCAGCTGGTGAGGGTTCGCGCCACCCGCAATCCCAATGAGATAATCGAAAAGGAAGCGACCTTTGGCGAGCGCATTGCAGACTCTGTCGCGTCTTTTGGCGGCTCGTGGTCCTTCATCATCGCGTTTGGCGTCACGCTGACCGTCTACACCATCATCAACTTAATCATGGGAACAAAAGCCTGGGACCCCTACCCCTTTATCCTTCTCAACCTCTTCCTCTCCATGCTCGCGGCCATTCAGGCTCCGGTCATTATGATGAGCCAGAATCGCCAGGACACCAAGGACAGGCTCCGCGGCGAACTCGATTTCGACGTCAATCGCCGTGCCGAATCGGAGATCCAGGGCCTCTCCCGCAAATTGAATCTCCTCGATGAAAAACTCGACGATGTCTACAGCCTTCTCAAAGACAGAAAGCACTCCGAGGATCACGTTCGCTGAACGGGCCCCGGGATTTCACAAGTGATAACTGCCAATTCCAGGCCCCCGGCCGCTAGCCATTCGCCCTGGCTTCACGCTCCTCGACATCACAATCTCTGGCCTGAGCCGCGGATCAGCCACTGGCTCGCCTGCCACTACTGGCAACGGCAATATACCCGCCCACACCGGCAGCGCGTAGTCCTCCTCATCATCCACTGGAAATCCCGTTCGCGCCTTCGCTGAAGCCTCCTCGATTGAGAACTCCAGCACCGCTGTCGCCTTCAACTCCTTCTCTGTCGGCGGCCGAACCTCATCCCACCGTCCAGCAAGCACCTGCTCGGAGATCACGTTCAACGCCTCCAGCTTCTCCCTCGCGCCCGCTACAAGCCTCGCGGTCCCGAACGCCACCACCGACCGGTAATTCATAGAGTGATGAAATGCCGACCGCGCCAGCACCAGTGCATCAACCAGCGTCACAGTCACGCAAAGCGGAATCGCGCCGCCCGCCTCGCGCAACATCCGGCTGGCGGCTGATCCATGCAGATACAACCTGTTCTCCTTGCGCCCGTACAGCGTCGGAATCACAAACGGCTGTCCCTCGACCACAAACCCCACATGCGCCACAAACGCTGCATCCAGAATCGCGTGAATCGTCGCTGCATCGTACGCTCCTCGCTGCGGAAGCCGCCGTACTCTCGCCCGCGCTGTCGTCATTCCTTCACCCGCGTCTGGTCCGTAATCCAGTTCACTTCCCACGTCTTCCCGCCATCGTCTGAAAAGGCCTGCTCAAAGTGCGCCGAGTTCGCCGTGATCCGCGACCACTGATACCGCACCAGGATCTCCCGCCCGTTGATTGGCTCCTGGTCGTAGAACTCGCCCACTCCGTCCTTGAACTCCCCCACCGTTGCCGGCAACGACAATTGCCCCGTCTTCCCGGCCGCCCAGTAAAGACTCCACTGGTGCGCCTTGGGGTCGTACAACCGCAGGGTCATCCCCTCCACACGATCGGTTGTATTGGTGGTTTCGAATTCCTCAATATTTGCGCGCCCATCCCACATTGGCCGCGTCACCGACGTCCCGTCAAACTCCGTCCACTCCGCCGATCCCGATAGCGGGTGCAGCATCCGCTTCAGGTGGATCGACCACTTGCCGATCTCGAAATCGAAATCGTGTTGCCCGTCCCGCGCTGCAGCCTTTGTGCCGCCGCCGGCACTCTGTTGCGATTGCGTGCTGTACCCCGCCGTCATCAAGGCGCCCACCACGCAAATAAGTAGCACCAGTCGGCGGGCCTTGGTTGATCTCCGCTGATTCATTCGCTCCTCCGCCCTCGAAACTTCGAGGTACGCCTCTCATCCTCCTTGACTGTGTGGTAATTTCAAAGAGCCACTTTCTATGAATCTGGTGATACCAATTTCCGACCACGCCGGCCCCCTCTCCCGCCAGATTTACAGCGGCCTCCGCGATGCCGTTCTCTCCGGCAAGCTCCGTGCCGGAGAACGCCTTCCTTCCACACGCGAGTTGGCCGAGCAGCTTCATGTCTCACGCACCGTCGTCCTGCTCGCCTACGATCAGTTGCTTGCTGAGGGATACGCCTCCGGCCGCCGCGGCGCAGGAACCTACGTCACCGGCGCCCTCAATCTACGCGTTATGCACCGCCAGACCGAATCCTTCCGCTTTCGTCTCTCGCAGTACGGAAGATGCGTGGCCGGCGGGCCACCGCAGATCCGCGACGAACTCCGCCGCGTAAAGCCCCTGCGCTACGACTTTGTCTATGGCCGCAGCAACATCGACATCTTCCCCTTTGAATCCTGGCGCCGCCTCCTGCTGCGCAATGCGCGCCGCGCACCCGTCCATGAACTGGACTACGGCGCAGCCGCAGGCTCTCCCGCTCTCAAGGATGCCATCGCCGCGCATCTCCAGCGTTCGCGGGGCGTTGTTTGCGATCCGTCGCAGGTCCTCATCGTCAACGGCTCGGCGCAGGCCCTCGATCTGATTATCCGCGTCCTGGTCGAGTCCAACGATTCCATCGCTGTCGAAGATCCTGGCTACCAGGGCGCACGCGAGGGCCTGCGCGCGGTCCGCGCTCGCCTTCGTCCGGTACACGTCGATCACGACGGCATCGTTCCCGAAAAAATCCCCCCGGGCACCCGCATGGTCTTCATCACTCCATCGCACCAATTCCCCACCGGCGCCGTACTCCCACTGGCGCGCCGCCTTGCCCTCCTCGACTGGGCGAAACGCAACCGCGCCGTCATCGTTGAGGACGACTACGACGGCGAATTCCGCTATGGAGGCCAGGCGATCGCATCCCTTCAAGGTCTCGACCGCGAAGGACATGTGCTTTACCTCGGCACCTTCTCCCGTACCGTCTTCCCCGCGCTGCGTATCGGTTACCTCGTCGCGCCGCGCGCGCTCATGCCTGCCCTCACTGCAGCCAAGTGGATCTCTGACCGGCACACCTCAACGCTCGAACAGCAGACGCTTGCCGAGTTCCTTACGAGCGGCCTTTACGAGCGCTTCCTGCGCCGCGTCCGCCGCAGCAACGCCGCGCGCCGTGACGCCTTGCTGGAAGCGATCGATTCAGTTTTCGGCAACAGCGTAGGCATCACCGGCCAGGGCGCCGGTGCTCACATCGTTCTCTGGCCCACGGTTCACATCGATGAGGCCGCCGTCATCGCGAGCGCCGAACAGCGCGGCGTCGGCATCTACGGCGTCTCTGGCCACTATGTGCACAGACCGCGTCGCCCCGGCTTCATCCTCGGCTTTGCCCGCCTCACTCCCGCGGAAATCCGCGAAGGCATCGGCCGCCTCCGCGGAATTTTCAATCCCGATGCCTGACCCCTGAAACACCGCGCGGCCAGCTATTCGCGCCCGCGCTTCCGGATCTCGATATTGAGCCGCTTGATTTTCTGATTCAGTGTCGAAAGCGGGATGTGAAACTGTTCCGCAGCATCTGTCTGGTTCCAATTGCAGCGTTCCAACTTTTCGATGATGATGCGCCGCTCGATGTCCTCGAGGATGTCGAAGAGCGACGCATTCGGATTGTGCTCCAACAGAGCATCCTGAAAGCTGCGGCCCGTAATGTGCCCCGGCAGAAGGTCGCTTCCGATCACCGGCCCTGACGACAGCACAACGCCGCGCTCGATGGAGTTCTCCAGTTCGCGCACATTGCCCGGCCAGTCGTAATCCAGCAGGGCGCGCAGCGCGTCGGCTGAAAGCTTTCGCAGCGGTAGCCCATTCTCATTGCAATAGAAATCCAGGAAGTGCTGCACCAGCGGCGGGATATCTTCACGCCGCGCCCGCAGCGGAGGCAGATCCACCGTGATCACGTTCAGCCGGTAGAACAAGTCTTCGCGGAATCGCCCGTCGCGCACCGCCTGGCGCAAGTCCACATTGGTGGCAGCGATGATGCGTACGTCCACCTGAATCTCCTGGATGCCACCCAGGTGCATGAATTTCCGGTCCTGCAGTACGCGCAGAATCTTGGCCTGCGTATCCATGCCCATCGTCGCAATTTCGTCCAGGAACAGCGTGCCTCCGTTGGCGACTTCGAAGAGGCCCTTCTTCGAAGACACCGCCGAAGTGAACGCGCCCTTCACGTGACCAAAAAGGGTTGACTCCAGTAACTCGCTGGGCATGGCGCCGGTATTGATGGGCACAAAAGGCTTGTCGCGTCTGGGCGAGTTGGCGTGAAGAGCCTTGGCTATCAGTTCCTTGCCCGTCCCGCTCTCGCCCTGGATCAGTACCGTCGACCGGCTGGGCGCCACCTGCGCCACCAGATCGAAGACCCGCAACATCACTTCGCTCTTGCCCACGATGTTGGGGAAGCTGTAGCGCTGCCTCATGGTGCGCTTCAGCTGCACGTTCTCTTCCTCGGCGCGGTGCCGGGCAATCGCCGAACGAATGTCGGCCAGCAGCTTCTCGTTATCCCACGGCTTCTGGACGAAGTTTTCCGCTCCGGCGCGGATCGCCTCCACCACGTTGTCCACGGTGCCGTAAGCGGTGATCATGATGACCGGCAGTTCCGGCTGCAGCACCTTGATCTGTGGCAGCAACTCCAGGCCGCTCTGCCCAGGCAACGCAAGGTCCAGCAGCACCAGGTCAAAATTCGCAAGCTCCATGATGCGCAGGCCCTGCTCGCCGTCCGCCGCCATCTTCACGGTGTAGCCTTCCAGCGTCAGCAGCACTTCCAGCGAATCTCTAATTCCCGCTTCATCGTCGATCACGAGAATGTTGCCCGTTGCGATGTTGGTCGCCGCCGGCGTCGGTGCGTTCAGGGGTAGGTCTACTTCAGGCATGGACAGACTTCCTCAATAGGGGAAACTCAACGTGAAATGTCGTTCCAGCGCCCACCGCACTCTCCACATGAATCTTGCCCGCGTGTTCCTGGATGATTCCATATGAAACGCTGAGCCCCAATCCCGTGCCGCGCTTGTCACCCGGCTTGGGGGTCGTCTTGGTGGTGAAAAATGGATCGTAGATGCGCTTCATGTGCTCGGGGGTGATGCCCGATCCGGAGTCGCTTACGCGCGCCTCCACATGGCCGTTGACCAGCGTGGCAATGCGAAGATGGCCACCGCCCGGCATCGCCTCCTTGGCGTTCAACAGCAAGTTGAGGAAGACCTGCTGCAGCTTGCCGGAGTTGCCGTAAATCGGCGGCAGCCCTGTCGCCAGTTCCAATTCCACATTGATCTGCGCCGTCTTGAACTGGTGCTCCAGCAGCGCGAGGGTATCCCGAATCACCTGGTTCAGATCGGTCGCCCGCATCTCGGTTGTGGACGTTCGCGAGAAGTTCAACAGCCCGTTGGCAATCTCCGCCGCCCTGAAGCTCTGCTGCGTGATCTTCTCCAGCACCGGGGTCAGCCGTGTGTCGCCGCGCATCTGCTTGGTCAGCATCTGCGCGTAACTTGAAATCACCGCCAGCGGCGTGTTGATCTCGTGCGCCACCCCGGCCGCCAGCAGACCGATCGAGCTCAACTTGTCGGCCTGCGACAGCTGCGTCTCCAGCGAGACGCGCTCGGTAATATCGTCCACCAGGATGATGCGGCCCACCGACACAAAGTCGCGCGACAAGAGCGGCGCCACGGCGATATTCGCAGTCCGTTGCTCGCCGGCCCGCGTCACCAATCGGAACTTGTACAGATGATGCACGCCCGCCTCGTGCTTCACACTGTCGACGGCGTCGCAGAACTCAACCGGAAAAACTTCGATCAGCTGCTTACCCAGTACCTCGGCGCGGCTCAGTGCGTACATCGCCTCCATCTGTGCATTCCAGCTCTCGACACGATCCTCTAGGTCGATAGCCAGGATGCCCACATTGATTGACTCAACGATGTTTTCGTTGAACTCCTTCAGCCGTTCAAACTCGGTGATCTTCGACTCCAGCCTTGAATACAGGCTGGCGTTCTGCAACGCGATCCCGATGTAGCTGGCCAGTGACTCCAGCAGTTCCACATCCTCGCTCGATAGAAAGTCCCCGCCCATCGTGCGGCCCAATCCGATCACCGCAATCGTCCGTGTTGCCGTCCCATCCTGCACCCGGCAGGGAAGATAGTAGTTCAGGTCCAGCAGCGCCGCGGTTCTCCGCTCTTCTTCGGGCAGGTGCAGCGCCTGCTGCGCGTTCTCAAGGAAGATGTGCGAGTGCGCCTTGATGCGGTCGAAGTTGAGAAAATCGAGATTCAGACGGTAGTCGTCGCGCCCGCTGCGAAGATCCGAGGGCAGCCCGTGTCCGGCCGCTAGCCGCAGGGTTTCATCCGGAGAAGGCAGAAACACGGCCACCCGCGACACCAGCAGCGTCCGCGGCAGCCGCTCCACAATTGAGGCCAGCAGCGCGTTCAAGTCCGTCTCGGAACTCAACCCGCGCCCGAACTCCACCAGCGCCTTGCGGTAGTCGTAGCGATGCCGATCGAAGACGCGGTCGACCCAGCTCTGGATCCGGCGTTTCAGTGGCTCGAAGATCGCTGCCACCACCAGGATGGCGATCCCCAGACCCCACTCCCGGACCGCTTGCGGAAGCCGCGTGTGAACGATTTCGCTGATCAGCGCAATCACGCCGAAGTAGCCGCCCAGCACCAGGCCCGTCGCCAGCGTATAGGCCACGCCGCGCTTGAAAATCAGGTCGGTGTCCATCAACCGGTAGCGCACGATGGCCCAGCTGAAGGTGAGCGGCAGAAACACCAGCGACAAACCGGCGACCCGCGTCAGCAGCGCCGGCATGCGCAGGTCGAACAGGTAAGGAACCGCATAGAGAAGAGTGAAAGGCAGAACCGCCAGCAGCGTTCCGCGGGTCAGCCACTTCAGCTGCTGCCGCAGAAGCGGCGTATTGGCGCGCGCGTACGTTCGAAGGAACAGCGTCGCCGCCAGCACGTAATAGGCCGCGTCGTACGCGGTACCCATCTGGTCCATCCAGTGCTTCAGCAATTCCGTTGCCTGCCACCGGTTGATTGCCCAGATCCAAAGGAACAGATATCCGGCCCCGGGCGCATAAAGGATCGGCAGCAGCCACTGGCGCCGGAGCCTTTTCAGGCGCTCTTCCGGGAAGCTCAGCGCAAAGTGCAAAAACAGCGCGGGCTGCAGCGACTCCGCCAGCACGTTGCACCAGAACACGGTCCAGTCCGAAAGGTCCAGTTCGCCGGTCACCTTCAGCGCATACAGGGCAAACGACACCAGGCAGAAAACATAAAAGTGTGTAGCCCGCGGCGCCGTCCAGCGCCGGAAGAGAACGTAAACCCCAATTGCCAGGTAGATCAGCCCGATGATCCGTTGTGCCTGCTGCTCATTGCGGTCCACCGGTTCCGGAATGACTGGGATCGCCGGATCAATTTCGAATCCGTCGCGGGTGATGGAGTAGCGCGCCGTGCCATAGGCCCCGGTCCGATACAGCCCCCGCTCCAAGTCCGCAAGCCGCTCTACCGGCACATCGTCTACTGCCGTAAGAAGGTCACCCGGTTCCAGCCCGGCTCGCTGCCCAGGCTTACCCGGAAGAACTTTTTGCGCAACGAGCCCGGAGCCATTTCCCGCCTCAGCCCACCACACACCGTCGTCCGGTTGCGGAAACTGGCCTTCCTGGTGGAAGTTCCATACCGCCAGCAGCACCAGCCCAACCGTCAATACGGCCAGCAGTGTCGCTTGAATGCGATTGGATAAGTTCGTCTCCATCCGGGAAACTCTGGTTCTCCGTCGTTATTGCACGTTCCTTGCCACCGACAGAACCCCTATCGGTCAGTCTGAAGCTCGTCGGGAATTTCCTGAAACCATACGACTTATCGGGGACAGGAGGCGTTTACTCGTGCGCAAAAACCAACAGCGATTCTGCTCCTGCTGCAGAAAACGGGATAGCGGCTACGCGAAAACGAATCTGCCTACACATTTTGATATTCACACAGCCTGCGCCCTAAATACCACACTTTGCACAGATTTGAGGGTCTGCTCGTCTACGTTGTTGCTGTCCCATCGAGCTGAGGAGCCAGCGCACGCATGCCTAACAGTCTACTCAATCCCCAAAAATCGACGCACTCCCGCCATGGCGGTCCCGCTCCAATTGTGCCTCTCCCACCCGTCCCGTTTCATCAACCGTTTGAGCTGGCTGTAAACTGGCTCCGCCAACTGCCGTCTACCTGAGTGATGGCAGCCGGCACCGCAGTGGATCCGATGACCATGGCCTCGGCGCAACCGATTGCCGCGCAGGACTTTTCGCACGTCGTCACCGCGCACCGGCCCCAGATCTTCCGTTTCTTGCTAGCCTCCACCCGCGACGTGGACCTGGCCGAGACGCTGACCCAGGAGTGTTTCCTGAAAGCGCATCGCAACTGGGCCGGTTTCCGGGGCGAGTCCAGCGCCCTGACCTGGCTGATGCGGATTGCCATCAACGTGCAAAAGGACCATTGGCGAAACCGTCGCCTCCAGTTCTGGCGCACAACGAGCACCAACGCGGTAGACGTCGACGAAGCCGGGGAGTGGCTGCCGAGCGGCGAAAGTTCTCCCGAGCAGCAGTTGCTGGCTAGAGAGAAAGTCGGCAAAGTCTGGGAAGTGGTCAAGCGGCTTAGCGAACGGCAGAGAACGGTGTTCCTGCTTCGCTACGTCGAAGAGTTGGATATCGCGGAGATCGCCAGCGCCACTGGTCTCAGCGACGGGACAGTAAAGGCGCACCTCTCTCGGGCATTGAGCAGGGTGCGGGCGGAGCTCGGAGGAAGAGCATGAACACGAATCAAATCAACGGCAAAAATTCGGGCGAACGAGGAAATGGCTCCGTGCGGCCAGGGTTCGATCAGGCCCCACAGGATCCCGAACTGGAGGCGGTCCTCAAGGACTTCCGGGCCAGTGTGCACGCCTGGAGCGAAGCGGCATATCAATCTTCGATTGATGCGGCCGATCGGAGCCGTGCCTTGGTCCTCTCTCCTGCTCCACGCCGCACCCTTTGGAATCGCTCCCTGGCATGGGCACTCTCCCTCGTCCTCATGGCCATCATCGGTACCGAAGGTATCCACCAATATCACCAGAAGCAGCTGGCCCGTCAGGTGGCGATCCAGCGGGAACTTGAGCATCAGCGCAAAGTCGTTCAGCAGCAACACGCCCGGGAAGTGGACGAGTTGCTGGCCCGTGTCGATAGCGATGTCTCGCGCGAAGTGCCCAGCGCCATGGAACCTCTGGCCAGCCTGATGGTCGACGACGAAACGCAATAATCCGGGCTCGCTTTCTCAGGAGTAATCTGTTGTTCCCACGCCGGCGACGGTGACAGGTAGGCTGCGCCTATTCGAACCCGTCCGGCCCAAGTGTAACCAGCCATGCGATCTACGCACGACGCATGAAGGAGAAAAGCATGAAAGTTGTAAAAGCGATCCTTGCAGTCGTTTCATTCGCCTCCCTGATCTGCGGGCTCGGCGCCCGCGCACAGGCCCCGGCACCGGGTGAAGGCCCTGGCTTTGGATTCCATCGTCCCCCCCTCGAGCGCTCCCTCGGCCCCGGACCGGCCGGCCGCTGGTGGAACGATACCGCTATGGTCGAAAAACTTGGCCTCTCTGAAGATCAGCGCAAGAACATGGACGATATTCTGCTGCAGCATCGCGAGCGGCTCATTGATTTGCGTGCCACCCTCGAGAAATCTGAATTGGACCTGGAGCCTCTGATGAGCGCCGACACGCCCAATGAATCGCAGATACTTGCACAGATCGACAAGGTCGCCCAGGCTCGCGCCGAGCTTGAAAAAGCGAATGCTCGCTTCTTGCTGGCCATTCGCGCCAAGCTCACCCCCGACCAGTACCGTCAGCTGCAGGCTGCGCGCGCTGAACACCGCCAGATGCGCCACAACGGTATTGGCCCCGACGTCGTTCGTCCACACCGGCTGCAGCCGCCCGCCGGGCCGGACGGTCCAGCACCTCCTCCGCCCCCTCCCGGCCCGCAAGGCGTGGCGCCACTGGGGCTTGGTCCCGATTTCGCGCCCGGTCCCCCGCCTTCGGCGGAGGCTGGAGCAATCGAATAAAGAAACCCTGCATCAGAGGTTATTAGGCAGAGAGCAAAATACGGTTGAAGCCAAAAACCGGTGGCGGCGAGGATAAAATCCCCGCCGCCGATTTTTTGCGGCAAAGTTCAGAATTCTCGCTGCCGCGCAGACACAGAATAACCCTGCCCTAACCAACAGCAGATAGGATGATCCAGGGCTTAATCGCCCGCCCTCTGCGACGCTTGACATGCAATCTCCGCCTTCTTAGTATTGGGGTCCGGCTTGTCCCTCAAACAAATGCCTATTCAATCACTTGGCGCACGCGTCCTCCGCTTTTTACTGCTCACGATTGGTGCGCTCGCGGTGTCGCTGCCCATGAGTTCGCAGGAGATCGGCACCGTCACCCTCCTGAAGGACAGCCCGCTTCACGTCATTCGCGGAGTCTCCATGCTGCAGGGCGCCGAGGGAATGCGTCTCCATGCAGGCGACATCCTCGAAACCGGCCCCGCCCCCACCGCTCAGGCCCAACTCGAGTTCACCGGTGGCGCCATCGTTGAGGTCGGCCCCTCCAGCCAGCTCTTCGTCTCCAGCGCGACTCCCG
>Ga0210408_10005895_pt1 | contig 10673 bp, 8 predicted proteins | sample IncBWH4MmetaG_FD_155471 | JGI IMG/M metagenome (GOLD analysis project Ga0210408, IMG submission 155471) | Forest soil microbial communities from Barre Woods Harvard Forest LTER site, Petersham, Massachusetts, United States - Inc-BW-H-4-M | ecosystem: Environmental > Terrestrial > Soil >... | reverse complement strand
GGCCGGTACGTCGTGAACACCGAGTTCCGCCGCAACGGGCAAGTGGCCGACATCCACGACCGCCAACTCGTCATGATCGACGGCCCGGCACCCGCCCGGCAACCGGTCACCCCCGGGCCGCGGAGCATCACCGTCGACGGTGTCCGCGTCGAGCTGCACGGCCAGGCACAGGCCGGCACGACCAGCGACCTGACATTCAGCCTCACCGATGCACGCACGGGCCGGCCGCTGCGCAACCTCCAGTCCTACCTGGCCGCCGCCGGCCACGTCGTCATCATGCGCGCCGACGGACGGACCTTCGCCCATGAGCACGCCGACGTCCGCGACAGCTCCGGCGCCCCGGTCTTCGCGCTCCCCGGCACTACGTTCGGGCCCGACCTGCCCGTGCACGTCCACTTCGACACGGCGGGCACATACCGGCTGTGGGGCCAGTTCCGACTCGGCAGCGGCCAGGTCATCACCGCCCCGTTCACCGTCGAAGCCTCCGTGAATCACTAGACCCGACCGATCCAAGCCGCTCCACCGGCGGCGAGCCGCCCTCGCCGGAGCCCGGCCTCACCACGAGGCCGGGCCCCGGCGTGCATCCGCCCGGCTCGCCATCGCTGCTCGCAGCGCCGCTAGAAGCTGAGATCTTGTGCCTGTCACCCCTTTGCATATACCCCTAGGGGGTATATGCTCAGCCCGCATGACGGTGATGTTGCCGAGGGGGTCGTGATGAACGCAGCGGACATTCTCGTCGTAGTGGCAGCGGTGGCGGCGCTGACCGGGCTGGGCTGGTTCTTCTTCGGGCCGCGCAAGGTCACGGCCGCGGTGCTGGCGGGCGGGGTGCAGCGGCTGGAGGTCTCGGTCAGGGGCGGATACCGTCCCGAAGTGATCCGGGTGCGCCAGGGGGTGCCGGCCGAGCTGACCTTCGACCGGCAGGAATCCGGCGACTGCACGTCACGCGTCGTGTTCCCCGATTTCCGGACGAGCGCCGCGCTGCCCGCCTACCAGCGGACCACCGTGCGGCTGGATCCTGACCAGGCGGGAGAGTTCGGGTTCGCGTGCGGGATGAACATGATCCACGGCACGCTGATCGTCGATCCCGCCGACGGCGTGATAAGCGGCAGCCAGGATCAGGCCACTGCAGCGACGGATTCCGCTGCTATCTCCCAGGCCGACGGCATGGAGTCCGATGCGCCGGCCCGGGATGCCGAGGAGGCCGAACGGGCTGCGGAGATTGCCGACCTGGCCCGCCGGGTGCTCGCCGGGGTGGTGCTGACGCTGCCTGTGCTGTACGCGGTAATGGCTCATGACGTCTTCCGGGCGTGGGTGCCGGGGATACTGCTGAACCACTGGATGCAGCTGGCGCTGATCATCCCGGTGATGTTCTACACCGGGTGGCCGGTGCACCGGACCGGCTGGCTGGCGCTGGCGCACCGGTCAGCGGACATGAACAGCCTGATCACCATCGGCACCAGCGCCGCCTACGGGTACAGCCTGCTGGTCACCATCGCGCCCGGGCTGCTCCCGGCCGGGGTCCGGGAGGTGTATTTCGAGACCACCGGGGTGATCCTGACCCTGATCGTGCTCGGCCGGCTGATCGAGACCCGGGCCAAGGCCGGCACCGGGCAGGCCATCCGCGAACTGCTGGGGCTACAGGCCCGCACCGCGCGGGTCATCCGGGACGGCACCGAGATCGAGATTGGAGTGGAGCAGGTCGTGGTCGGGGACGAGCTGGTCATCCGGCCCGGCGAGAAGATTCCGGTCGACGCCGTCGTGCTGTCCGGGTCATCGGCGGTGGATGAGTCGATGGTCACCGGCGAGCCGATGCCGGCGGCCAAGCAGGCCGGCGACGCCGTGATCGGCGCGACGGTCAACACCACCGGGTCGCTCCGGGTCCGGGCGGACAAGGTCGGCGCGGACACCATGCTGGCCCAGATCATCACGATGGTGCGGCAGGCGCAGGCGTCCCGGGCCCCGATCCAGCGGCTGGCCGATACCGTCTCCGGATACTTCGTGCCCGCGGTCATCGGCGTGGCGATCGCGACGTTCGCGGTCTGGTTCACGGCCGGACCGGCGCCCGCGTTCACCATGGCGCTTGTCGCGGCGATCGCGGTGCTGATCATCGCCTGCCCGTGCGCGCTCGGCCTGGCCACCCCGCTGTCCATCCAGGTGGGCACGGGCAAGGGCGCCCGCGCCGGGATCCTGGTCCGGTCGGCGGAGGCGCTGGAAACCGCAACCCAGCTGGACACGGTGGTGCTGGACAAGACCGGCACCATCACCGCGGGTCGGCCCGCCCTCACCGACGTGCGAGCCGTCGGCCGCCGGGACGAGGACGAGTTGCTGGCGCTGGTGGCGGCGGCGGAATCCGACAGCGAGCACCCGCTCGCCGCGGCGATCGTCGCCGGTGCCCGGGAGCGGGGCCTGGCCGTCCCGGCTGCGGCCGGCTTCGGGTCGGTCACCGGCCAGGGTGTTCAGGCCACCGTGGCCGGGCACCCGGTCTTGGTCGGCAGCGCCCGGCTCCTGGCCGGCGCCGGAATCAGCACCAGCGCCCTGGATACGGCCGTAGCTGAGCTGTCCGGGCAGGGCAAGACCCCGGTGCTGGCCGCCATCGACGGCGAGCCGGCCGGAATCCTCGCCGTCGCCGACACCGTCAAGGAGGATTCGGCCGCCGCGATCGCGGCGCTGCGCCGCCTGGGCGTGGAAGTGGTCATGCTGACCGGCGACAACGCGCGGACCGCCGCCGCGATCGCTCGCCAGACCGGGGTGAGCAGGGTGCTGGCCGAGGTGCTGCCCGGGCAGAAGGCCGGCGAGATCCGCCGCCTGCAGGCCGAGGGCCGCACCGTCGGGATGGCCGGCGACGGGATCAACGACGCCCCCGCGCTGGCCGCCGCCGACGTCGGCCTGGCCATCGGCACCGGCACCGACGTAGCCATCGAGGCCGCCGACATCACGCTCGTCTCCGGTTCGCTGTCCGGGGTGGTCACCGCCATCTCGCTGTCCCGGGCGACGATGCGCAACATCCGGCAGAACCTGTTCTTCGCCCTGGCCTACAACGCCATCGGCATCCCGGTCGCCGCCGGGATCCTGTACCCGTTCTTCGGGATCCGGCTCTCCCCGATGATCGCCGCCGCCGCGATGGCGCTGTCGTCGCTGTCGGTCGTCGGCAACGCCAACCGGCTGCGCCGCTACCACCCGGCGCCGCTGCCGCCGGCCGGATCAGGGTTCCAGGTTGAGGCCGAGCCGCAGGTCGAGACGCCGGCCAGCGCCGAACCCGTACCGGTGACCGACCCGGTATGCGGGATGACCGTAGACCCGGCCACCGCCGAGCATCGCGGCGCCGGACCGGACACCGTGTACTTCTGCTCGGCCGGATGCGCCACCGCTTACGACGCCGACCCCGGCCGCCCGGCGCGGGAGAGGGTACCCTCCGGGGGTATGGCCTGAAGTGGACGTGCTGGTGGCCGGGGCGACCGGCCGGCTCGGCGGCCCGCTGGCCGGCCGCCTGATCGACCGCGGGCACCGGGTCCGCGCGCTGACGCGCGATCCCGGGTCAGCGGCCGCGGACCGGCTCAGGCGGCGCGGCGCCCATATCGTCTTTGGCGACCTCGATGACCGGCCCAGCCTGCACCGGGCCGCGGCCGGAGCACCCGCAGGCGATGCCCGGGCCGCTCGCGCCCATGGCCCCGTTCTTCCGGTGGCTCGCCGGCACCGGCTTCCACGCCGACATCGGGCAGCTCCGGACCCGGTACCAGGAGATCGGCTGGCACTCCCTGCGGCACTGGGCGGCTGAACACGACTGGGCAATCCCGGCGCCCTGATCAGCCGGCCGGCTTGCGCAGCGCGGCCGGGACCAGAACGGCCGCGATTGCCAGGCAGGCGGCTGCGCCTACGGCCCCCACGGCAAAGGCGCGGGCGAAGTCGTGGCTGCTGAGATGAGCCATGACCAGGCCGGCCCCGGCGGCGCTGGACAAGACGGCGACGCCGACTGCGCCGCCGAGTTCGTGGAACGTGTTGACCAGCGCCGATCGTAGGCCGCCTTCGGCCGCGGCGGCGTCGGTCAGTGAGGCGGTGAAGGCGGTGACGAACGTCGCCCCGATCCCGAGCGCCGCGATGCTCAGCCCGGTCACCATCACCGCGGGCTGGGGCCAGCGAGCGGCGAGGGCGTACCCGGCGGCCGCGAGGGCGAGGCCGGCGGTCGCGACGGTCCGGGCGCTGATGCGGGTCAGCACCTGGCTGCCGGCCTGCGCTCCGGCGATCGTCGCGACCGCGACCGGCAGGAAGGCCAGGCCCACGTGCAGGGCGCTGTAGCCGTGCGCGTGCTGCAGCGCGAAGGAGCCCAGGAAGAAGCCGCCGACCAGCAGCCCGGTGGCGGCCAGCATCAGGAAGCTGCCGGCCAGCACCGCTCGCCGGCCGAGCAGGCCGACAGCCAGCAGCGGGCGGCGGGTCCGGCGTTCGATCACCGCGAAAACCGCCCACACCGCGCCGGCGAGCACGAGCGGGAGCACCGTGGACGCGGCGGCCCAGCCGTGGCTGCCGGCATTGATCAGGCCGTAGATCGCGGCGGCGGTTCCGGCGGTGACCAGCACCGCACCCGGGACGTCGAGGCCCCGCTCCGCCGCGCCGGGCCGCGGTCGGGCGGGCACGACCAGCGGGATCGTGACGAGCAGGGCGGCCCCGATCGGCACGTTGATCGCGAACACCCACCGCCAGCCCGCTTCGGACGTGAGGACGCCGCCGAGGATGACGCCCAGCGCCGATCCGGCGCCCGCCAGCGCCGACCACACGCCCAGCGCCTTGCCGCGGTCCGGCCCGGCGAACAGCGTCATCACCGCGGCCAGCGCGGCCGGGGACATCAGCGCCGCGCCGACGCCCTGCAACGCCCGCCCGGCGAGCAGCATCGCCGCGTCGCCGGACAGCCCGCACAGCAGTGACGACGCGGTGAACAGGGCCAGGCCGCCCAGGGTCATCCGGCGGGCACCGATCAGGTCGGCGATCCGGCCGCCGAGCAGCATCAGCCCGCCGAAGAACACGGTGTAGATCGTCATCACCCACGGCAGCTCGCCGCGCTGCAGGTGCAGGGCGATGCCGATATCGGGCAGCGCCACGTTCACCACCGTGATGTCCAGCACGAGCATCAGCTGCGCGCAGGCCAGGACGGCCAGGGCCACCCATCGTGACGGGACATAGGGCGCTTGGCCGCGCTTACCCGAGGCGCGCGGCACGGTTGATGTCATGGCGAATTCTCCGCTCCGAGATAACTTGAACTCTCGTGTACGAGTTATAGGCCTTACACTAACTCATACACGACTGTTCAAGAAAGGGATTTCAGGGATGGCGGCTCCTCGGGCACAGCGGGCCGATGCCCGCCGCAACATCGCCGCGATCCTCGACGCGGCCACCGACTGCCTGGCGCGCGATCCGGAAATGAGCATCGCCGACATTGCCGCGGCCGCGGGCGTCGGCCGGATCACCTTGTACGGCCACTTCAAGACCCGCGCCGACCTCATAGACGCCGTCCTGGTCCGGACCGTGGAGCGGGCCGACGCGATCCTGGACGCCACCGACACCTCCGGCGAGCCGGGCGAGGCGCTGGCCCGGCTGGTCGCGTCGTCGTGGCAGATCGTCCACCAGTTCCGCAACATCCTGCTGGCCGCGCAGCGCGAGCTCCCGGCCGAGCGCATCCGCGGCGTCCACGACAGGATCCTGCGCCGCGTGCAGTCCCTCATCGAACAAGGACAGGCCGCCGGGACCTTCCGCCGCGACCTGCCACAGCAATGGCTGATCACCACGGCGTACAGCCTCATGCACGCCGCCGCGGAGGACACCGCCGCCGGACGGCTCGACGCCGGCGACGCGGCCGACCTGATCACGGCCACCCTGCTCGCGGCGTTCACCCCGGACCAGGGCGAGTGACCCGGCCCGTTCGGCATTAATATCTTCCGAACGGACCGTGGCGCGTGCCTCAGCCGCGGCCGTCCTGCCAGTCCACGGTCAGGTGCTCGCGCCGGCCGAACTTCTCCAGGCGCGCGGTGAGCAGATCCTGGATCCGCCGCAGGCTCTCCTCGTCGGCTGCTTCGGCGCGGACCGCTAGCAGGCCGGGGAGGGCGCGCATGATCCACTGGCCCCAGTTCAGGCTGACGGTTCCCTCGGTCCCGGAGCATTCCACGTGCCGCACCTCGGGTGCGACGTCGCCGTGCGCGTGGGACGGCCGGCGGTGGCCTAGGCCGCGCCCGCCGGTACCCATCTTGCCGGCATGGCCGCAGAGCCGGGCCAGGTACCTGGCGGCGTGTTCGGTCCGGATATCGGCTTCGGCTGTGAGCATGGCGCTTCCTTTGGTGATCTCCGTCGAGTCATGACCGCCAGTCTTATCGAGACAAAGTGTCGCTGTCAATTCAATCTGTCTCGACGTCAACATCATGTATCCTTTAAGGGTGCCAAAGCTGTGGACCGAGACGATCGAGGAGCACCGGCGCGCGGTCCACGACGCCACCCTGGACACCACCGCCGCGCTGGTCCGCGAGCACGGCCTGGCCGCGGTGACGATGTCGCAGATCGCGGCCGCAGCCGGAATCGGGCGCGCCACCTTGTACAAGTACTTTCCCGACGTCGAAGCGATCCTGGTGGCCTGGCACGAACGTCACATCGCGCTTCACCTGCGCCAGCTCACCGCGGCCCGGGACGCCGCCGGCACTCCCGCCGAGCAGCTCGAAGCCGTCCTGATGGCATTCGCGCTGATCCAGCACGAGCACCACGACACCGAGCTGCCCGTATCGCTGCTGCACCGCGGCGAGCACGTGGCCCGGGCGCGGCAGCAGCTCAGGGACCTGGTCGCCGACCTTCTCGCCACGGGCGCCCAGGCGGGCGAGATCCGCGCCGACATCGCAACCGGCGAGCTCGCCGGCTACTGCCTGCACGCCCTCACCGCCGCCGGGAGCCTGCCGTCAGAGGCGGCGGTCCGCCGGCTCCTCGCCGTCACTATGTCCGGGTTGCGCCCGCAGGCTGCCGGTTAAAGGCGGAAAGCACAGGTCACTACCATCGGGGCGTCGACCGCAGACCGCGGAGCGGTGCCTTGTGCAGACGGCAGATGCATGTATCTGTTCCCTTGCTTGTAGCTCCTCCTAGCAGGAGAGCACTTACGGGTCGCCGCGCAGTTCGCTCGGACCGGGCCACGATCCCGGGAGGGACGCGTGATGCCTGAGCTGCCCTTGGTAGGAGACGAGTTCGCGGGTTACCGGATGCGCTCGGTGCTCGGCCGCGGCGGGATGGACCAGATGATCATGGGCATGGTGAAGGACGACCAGGCCGCGGGCCGGGTGTTCTGCAACTACAGCCAGGGCCTGGAGTACATGGTGTGGACGCAGAACGACGGGCGCCTGATGGGCTACGTGGCCGGCCCGGTGCACACCAACGTGTGGGACTGGTGGGTGGCGGTGCATCACAACATCGGCATCGGCGCCGCGCCCATGAACATGTGATGATCTCGACGCCCGCCCTCGAGCGACCAGCGAGGAACTGGGACGATCCTCGGCGAGGTACGGTCGTGTGGTGCTACAGGGTCGCGAGGTGGAACGCGCGCGGCTTGCCGCACTCGCGGACCAGGCCCGGTCCGGGCAGGCCGCCGTCTTGGCCGTCCTGGGTGAGCCGGGGGTCGGCAAGTCCGCTCTCCTGCAGGACCTGGTCTCGTCCCAGCAGGCCGCGGCGGACGTGACGGGCGTACGTGTGCTCCGTACCCATGGCGTCGAGTCCGAGTCACCGCTGCCGTTCGCCGCGTTGCACCGGCTGCTGCGGCCCGTGCTTCGCCTCGAGCGGCTTCCGGTTCCGCAGGCGCGCGCGTTGCGGGTGGCGTTCGGGCAGGAGGAGGGCTCGTCGGTCGAGCCGTTCCTGGTCGGGGTGGCTACCCTGTCCGCGCTGACCGAGGCGGCCGAGGACGAGCCCGTGCTCTGCGTCGTCGACGATGCGCAGTGGCTGGATACCGCGTCCGCGGGCGCGCTGCTGTTCGCGGCGCGTCAGTTGCAGGCAGACCCGGTGGCCATCGTGTTCGCCGCCCGCGACACCCAGACCAGCCGCGGCAACGGCACCGGCACCGGGTCCTTCAACCCCGACGGGTTGCCGGTGATGCGCCTCGGTGGCCTCGACGACGATGCGGCCAGGCAGCTGCTCTTCGAGCGCGCCGGGGAGGAACTGCCCGACGAGGTCAGCGACCGGCTGATACGAGAGTCCGGCGGGAATCCTCTTGCGCTTCTCGAGCTGCCCACCGGGCTGACCACGGGCCAGCTGCAGGGAACCGCCCCGTTGCCGTCGCAACTGCCGCTCACGGCCGGTGTGGAGCGTGCCTTCCTCGACCAATGCCGTCGGCTACCAGAGCAGGTACAGACATTGCTGCTGGTGACGGCCGCAGACGACACCGGACGGGTCGCGACCCTGCGGCAGGCCGCCGGCAACCGCGGGGTCCAGGCTCGGGCCTGGGTGGAGGCCGAGCAGTCCAGTCTGCTGAGCGTGGAGGGTGACGTCGTAGCGGTCAAGCATCCGCTGGTCCGTTCGGCGGTGTACCAGGCGGCCACCAGCTCGGAGCGGCGTCAGGCCCACCGGGCGCTCGCCGACGCGCTCGGTGACGACCCGGACCGGGCAACGTGGCATCGTGCCGCAGCGGCAGACGGGCCGGACGAAGGACTCGCCGAGGCGCTCAGCCTGGCTGGGGCCCGCGCCGAACAGCGCGGCGGATACGTTGCTGCGGCCGCCGCGTACGAGCGGGCGGCCGAACTGACAATCGACGAGGCGGCGCGCGCGGCGCGCCTCTTCGCCGCCGCCCGGAACGCGTGGGCGTCCGGACAAGCCATCCGGGCCCGGGCCCTTGCCATGCTGGCGCGAGAGCTCGCCGACGACGCGCTGCTGCGTGCGGACATCGAGCGGCTGCGGGGGCGCATCGAGGTCAACGTCGGCTCTGCCACCGACGCGCACCGGATCTTCATGCAGGCCGCGCGGGCCGTCGTCGACCAGGACCCGGTACGGGCACTTGAAATGGCGGTCGCCGCCACCCTGATGCGCAGCTACGGCGCCGACAGCGGGACGCCGTTGCATGCCGACACGCTCACGGTCGCCGTCGAGGCCGGCGATACGACCCGCACCCGCTGCCTCAAGCATCTGCTCGCGGCCATGACGCTGGCAGGCAACGGTGCGTGGGGTGACGCGGTCGCTGCCCTCCGGCCCGCCCTCGCGATAGGCCATGAAGTTGAGGACCTTGACCTGCTCGGGAACTTGGGCAACGCCGCACTGAATCTCGGCGACGACGAGGCGTCCCTGCGGTTCTACACACAGATGCTGACCAACGCTCGCGTGCGCGGCGCCGGCATGTCGGCCGTATACGCGCTGCAACGACTGGCATTCCCTCAGTTGCTCGTTGGCCAGTGGAGGGCGCTCCGCAGCTCCGCCGACGAGGCGCTCACCCTGGCCCGCGGCGTCGGCCAGCAGGCGCTCACGGTAGCACCACTGGCGTGGCTGACCCTGCTCGCGGCGCTCCAGGGCACAACCGATTACGAGAACCTGCTCGCAGAGCTCGAGGAGGCTGTAGCCACGCACCGGCTCGGCATCTTGACCGACCCGGTACACGACCTGACCCGCTGGGCCAAGGCAGCCTGCGCCACTCATCACGGGGACACATCCGCCGCACTGCACCACCTGAGCCAGATGCGGCTTCCCGTCCTGACCCGGATGGCAGCACCGGACCGCATCGACGCAGCCGTCCGCGCCGGCGCCGTCGGCCAGGCCGCCGCCTGGACGGCAGAACTGGCACCGTTCGCCGAGGCGACCCAGTGGCCCTGGGCGCTGGCCTCGGTGACTTACGGACGAGCCATGACCGCGGACCCGGCAGATGCCGCCGACTTGTTCGAGACCGCGCTGGCCCGCTACCGGAGCGCGAACCGGCCCTACGACCAGGCCCGCACCCAGCTTGCCTACGGGGAGTTCCTGCGCCGCACCCATCGCCGCGTCGACGCCCGCACCCACCTGCGCGCGGCCCTCGAGACCTTCACCGACCTGAACGCCGGCCCGCTCATCGCCCGCACCACCCAGGAGCTACGCGCTTCAGGCGAGACGGCCCGCAAACGTGACCCGTCCACCCTCTTGCAGCTGACGCCCATGGAGCTGAAGGTCGCGCAGCTCGTCAGCACGGGCTTGTCGAACAAGGACATCGCCGCTCAGTGCTGGGTGTCGCCTCGGACAGTCGCGTTCCATCTGCGCAACGTGTTCGCAAAGGCTGGCGTCAGCTCACGCGGCGAACTCGCCCAGCTCGACCTCGGCTGAGCCCCGGCTGAGCCGGGTCGCATGTGCGTAGCATGAGACGACCTGTCTCCGGCCGGTATCGGGATCATGAAGCATCATGAAGCGTCTGCTTGATCAGGAAACGCTCCGCGCGATGGCGCGGGGCTGCGCAGTGCTCGGCGCGGGCGGCGGCGGGGACACGTATTACGCCTTGCTGCAGGCGCTGCAGGCGGCTGAGGACTTCGGCCCGGCCACCCTGGTCGACGTGGACGATCTGCCCGGCGACAGCCTGATCATGCCCTGCGGCGGGATCGGTGCGCCGCTGGTCGCCCTGGAGAAGATCGAGGCGGGCGACGAGGGCGAGCGTCTGCGGGATCTGATGCAGCGCCACACCGGCCGGACGGTGACCGCGCTGATGGCCGGCGAGATCG